>OJBX01000310.1_pt1 | contig 25046 bp, 23 predicted proteins | sample 1590751 | NCBI WGS metagenome assembly OJBX01 (sample SAMN05416780, study PRJEB24817) | seawater metagenome | isolation source: Sea water | place: Canada:Atlantic | collected 2013-07
GAGATTTCTGCCTGTCTCGTGGGCTCGGAGATGTGTATAAGAGACAGCTGCCACCCACTTCGACGCAACCAGTGCCACTGCCATCACTGAACGACCTGCGCACGGCAGCCAGGAATCGCGCCGAACAGGATCGCCGGAGCCGCGGTACCCACCCGGATTGCCTGGCACGCGAACGCCGCAGTGGCTTTGTCGACTGCGAGGAGGGTCAGAATCATGACTTTGCCAGCGCCGACGTTAATGCAACCTACGATTCCCTGAGCGCCACTCTGTCCGCCCAACCTGATCAGGGTCTGACACCACCATCGTTTACACGCGCCCGTGTGAAGGCAGCACTCGATATGTTCGACGCCCAACTGGGCACGACAAAAGTGAAAAAGAGCATTATGGAGGTGCAGTAAACTTGACTATTCTCAGTTTCAGGGTTGCATCAGCTGAGGGCCGGGCGGTGGCACATGGTGGCTTGAGGGGCGTATGCGACCCTTGGGCGGTCGCATCCGAGCCCCCCAGGGACGGGTTCATGGGCGTCCCCGAGAGCCACTATGCGCCACCGCCCGGTCCGGCCTTCAGGCATTTAGTCTAACAAGAAGCCCTTGACGACAATGCTCACGTCAGCGACAGTGATTACCGTCAACAACCACAAAGAACAGCCCGACATGCATTTCAACAGCATCCACAAAGCCGCCATCCTGGTGGCCGCGCTCCTCACCCAGAGCGTACTGCCACATCTGGCCACCGCACAGGACATCGGCGATATTCCACCGGAAGTTCGAATAATCACCAACGGCCATAATTTCCCGGCCGATGCCTACACCCTGCTGGTTCAGGAGGTAGGCAACCCGAGACCCGTGCTTGCCATCAATACCGACCAACCGATGAACCCCGCATCCACCATCAAAACACTGACTACCCTCGCCGGACTCGAAGTGCTTGGCAGCGACTACACCTGGAAAACCGAAATGTATGCATTGGGTCCAGTCAGTGACGGTACTCTGCAGGGCGATCTGCTGATCAGGGGCGGCGCCGACCCGTTTCTGGTAGAAGAACATGTGCGCAGCATGTTAAAAATTCTGCGGCGCCGGGGCGTGCAACACATCACCGGCGACCTGATTCTGGATAACAGTCTGTTCGATACAACGATGCTGGCCGGCAGCCCGGTCGACAATCAGTCAGGGCGGGCCTACAACGTCGCGCCTGAAGCATTGCTTTTCAACTTTCAGGTCGTCAACTTTTTTTTCTACCCTCACACCAACGGCCGCGATGTAATTGTTCGCAGCGACCCCGCCTTGCCCAATCTGCGCATCGACAACCGCTTACGGCAGCGCGACGGCGCCTGTACCGGTTATCAGCGCGGCATCAGTTTCAGCGAAAACTCTGAAAACAACACGGTCACATTCAGTGGTGAGCACCCCAGCCGATGTGGCGAATACAGTATGACGCGGGCCGTGTTAGATCCGGCACAGTACAACTATGGCCTGTTTCAGGCTCTATGGCGGGAACTGGGCGGCGAGTTTGACGGACAACTCCGTCAGGGCAGCCTGGACAGCCTCGCCACAGCCGACGCCACGCCATTTGTGGTCTGGCAATCACCACCACTTGGCGACATCATCAAGTCCATCAATAAATTCAGTAACAATATGATGACGCGTCAACTGCTGCTGACGCTGGGTCTTCAGCACGCCGGCGTACCTGCATCCATCGACAAAGGGATTGAGGCGGTGCAGCAATACCTGGACGGCGTCGGCGTTGATCGCAGCGCTCTGGTGATGACAAATGGCTCCGGATTGAGTCGCGACACCACGCTGACCGCCGACATGCTCGGGGCTGTATTACAACGTGGCTATCAGATTCCAACCATGCCTGAATTTGTTGCCTCCTTGCCGTTGGCCGGCATCGACGGCACCATGCGTAACAGGATGACAAGCGGGGATGGCCACGCCAGCAGCCATATTAAAACCGGCTCACTGAATGACGTGGCCGGCATCGCGGGATATGTCCATGCCCGTTCCGGCAAACATTATGTGGTGGTGGCGCTGGTCAACCATGCCCAGGCACACGCCGGTCCCGGGCAGGAACTCGGCGATGCTTTACTGGGATGGGTGTGGCAGCACTAGATCAGGCCGGCTGAAACTCAGTAACCAGACCTAGCCATAACGACCAGTAATGTAATCTTCGGTCTGTTTCTTGGAAGGATTGGTAAACAGAGTGTCCGTATCACCGTACTCTACCAGATTACCCATGTACATGAAGGCTGTGTAATCCGACACCCGGGCCGCCTGCTGCATGTTATGCGTCACGATGATGATGGTATAGTCACGCTTCAGCTCGTTGATAAGCTCTTCAATCTTCAGCGTTGAAATCGGATCCAGCGCCGATGCCGGTTCATCCAGCAATATCACTTCAGGTTCAATGGCAATCGCCCGGGCAATGACCAGACGTTGCTGCTGACCACCCGACATGCCAAAGGCATTGTCCTGCAGTCGATCCTTGACTTCGTCCCACAACGCAGCCGCGCGCAGTGACTTTTCGACAACTTCATCAAGCACCCGACGCGAACTGACACCCTGCAGACGCAAGCCGTAAGCCACGTTCTCATAGATACTTTTGGGAAAGGGGTTGGGCTTCTGAAACACCATGCCCACGCTGCGCCGCAGTTCTGCGACATCGACGTCACGATCATAAATGTTTTTGCCATCCATGATGATTTCGCCTTCAATGCGGCAAATATCCACGAGATCGTTCATGCGATTAAAACAACGCAGCAGTGTTGACTTGCCACAGCCCGACGGACCGATAAACGCGGTTACACGTTTTTCCGGCACAATCAATTTGATATCCCTGAGTGCCTGATCGTTACCGTAATAAAGATTGAGGTTATTGACCTCAATCTTGGACGTCTCATCTTCCAGGGCAAGCGCCTCGCGATCGGCAACTTTGCGCGCGCCGGCCGCCGAGATCGTCGGGCGATCCTGAGCGGCAGTTGTTCCGGAATTACTGTTGGCAGTCTGAGTTGTCATCGTGCGTTACTCTTCCTTTAATTGTTTAATCACCGGCGCTGCGATAGCGCTCGCGCAAATGGTTACGAATGCTGATGGCTGTCAGGTTCAGGATCACAATCAGCATGACCAGGACCAGTGCGGTGGCGTAAACCAGCGGGCGGGCAGCCTCGACATTGGGGCTCTGGAACCCGACATCGTAAATGTGGAAACCCAGATGCATGATTTTTCTTTCCAGGTGAATGTACGGGAAAGTACCATCAACCGGCAAGGTCGGCGCCAATTTGACCACGCCTACCAGCATCAATGGTGCAACCTCGCCGGCTGCGCGGGCTATCGCCAGAATCAGTCCGGTCATCATGGCCGGCGTTGCCAGCGGCACAATCACCTTCCACAGAGTCTCGGATTTGGTGGCCCCCAATGCCAGGCTACCCTGACGAATAGTACTGGGAATCCGCGCCAGCCCTTCTTCGGTCGATACAATGACAATGGGCAGCGTTAACAGCGCCAGCGTCAGGGATGCCCAGAACAGGCCGGGCGTGCCAAAGGTCGGTGCCGGCAACGAAGCCTGATAGAACAGTTCGTCGATATTGCCGCCCAGAAAGTAGACAAAGAAACCCAGACCAAACACACCATAGACAATCGAAGGAACACCCGCCAGATTGTAAACCGAGATCCGGATAATGCGGGTCATGGTGCCCTGCCTGGCGTATTCACGCAAATAGATCGCTGCCAGAATACCAAAGGGCGTAACAATAATGGACATCACCATCACCATGATGACGGTACCAAAGATGGCCGGGAAGATGCCGCCCTCTGTGTTAGCCTCTCGCGGTTCATCACTCATGAATTCCCACAGACGCTCGACATACTGAATCATTTTTGCGAATACAGACATCGCATTGGGCGCGGTCACCCGAACAATGGTCGCCAGGGTAATATCCACTTCGGTACCATCAGCGGTCTGCATACGCAGTGTATCCCGCCGGGTGCTCTGATAGATGGCGTCGAGCTCCGTACGCAACACGGCATAATCGGCGTCAAACTGCGCAGCCGCTGCTTCAATTCTTGCACGTTCCTGCGCTTCCACGTCAGCCGGCGGCGGATTCAGCTCAAGGTTGCGTTCGTCCAGACGCAGACGCTCTATACCGGTATTGATACGACCGATTTCGCCGCGCTCCAGACGCCGGATTTCCCTGAACAGTTCCAGGCTGCGGTCAACGGATGCCTGCAGCTCTGACCAGAAGTCAGCATCATCAGGCATGGCAATGATTTCGCCATCACGCAGCAGCGCCTGTGGCTGCCCATAGAAGTTGCCCCATTCACGACGCTCAATGACAAACGCATCGTCAGGGTACTGCCAGGGTGACATGCCCAACTCCAGAAACCAGACAAAATCACGTCCGGTCTGGTCACGGTTGCCCAGTTTAAACAGATGGCGAGTCAAAAGTTCGATGTCATCGGGGACGCTTTCGCCCGAATCCCGTGCCACGGCCGCACTGACAGATTCGCTGCGCACCAGCTCACCCATAATGGAGCTCTGTTCTCCCTCGGCTCGACTAATATCTATCACGGCCACGTCTGAAGGCCAGAAATGGCTGAATCCCCTGACCGCAATCAGGCCTATCAGCCCAATCACCATGATCATGCACATGGCAACCGCGCCGCCATTGAGCCAGATCCAGGGAGTACCACTTTTAAACCATTGTCTCATGCCATTTTCTCTCTACATTCGGCCGTTGCTGGTGATTCCGCACACTTGCCGTAAGGCTTACAGATTACTGTAGCGTTGTCGCAATCGTTGCCTGATGATTTCAGCAATCGTGTTTACAATAAATGTCAGCGCCAGCAGCACCAGCGCCGCCAGGAACAATACCCGGAAGTGTGACGAGCCCACGGCGGTTTCCGGCAGTTCCACGGCGATATTGGCCGACAGCGTGCGCATGCCTTCAAAGATATTAAAGTTCACCACCGGACTGTTACCGGTGGCCATCAGCACAATCATGGTCTCGCCAACAGCCCGGCCAAAGCCCATCATCACGGCCGAAAAGATACCCGGACTGGCAGTCGGCAAAACCACCCCTATCACGGTCTGCCAGCGCGTTGCACCCAGCGCCAGCGACCCCTGTGTCAGGTGCCGGGGCACCGTGAACACGGCATCCTCGGCGATCGAAAAAATGGTTGGAATGACAGCAAAGCCCATGGCAATGCCCACAATCAGGGCGTTGCGCTGATCATAGGTAATGCCGATATTTGTGAACCATTGCCGCATGCTGCCATCAAAGAACCATATTTCCACCCAGGGGCTGGCCTGGATACACACAGTGCCGAACAGCAAAATCAACGGCACCATCAGGGCCGCTTCCCAGCCGTCGGGTACACGGTTGCGTATGGAGCCTGGCAGCAGGCCCCACAGGTAGGCAAACAACAGCATCATGACCGGCATCAAAAAGAAGAAACTGAACACCGCAGGCAGATGATTTTCAACAAAAGGCGCCAGCCACAACCCCGCGAGGAAGCCCAGAATGACGGTGGGCAACGCTTCCATAATTTCAATGCTGGGCTTGACCACGCCGCGTAGCTTGGGTGTCATGAAATAGGCGGTGTAGATTGCCCCGGCAATGGCCAGCGGCATGGCGAACAGCATCGCGTAAAACGCCGCTTTCAAAGTACCAATGGTCAGTGGTGTCAGACTGAATTTGGATTCGAATTCGTCAGACCCTGATGATGACTGCCAGATATATTCGGGATCAGCACGACCTTCGTACCACACCTTGTTCCACATGGCGGCCCAGGACAACTGCGGATGCTCGTTCCACAAATCAGCATTGGTTACCTGACCCTGCTCGCTCAGCCATAACAGGCCGGTATTGATCTGGGAGATGGCCACCTGTTGCAGCGGCTGCTCGGTGACAGATTCCATGAACAGCGTTCGTGCCGAGGTCGCGTAGTGGATACCCAGTTGGCCGCTGGCATCAACGGCAATAAATCCTTTACGCGTGTATTCCGGCGCGATCGAAGTAATCGCGGCATCGTGAGAATTGAACTGACGGATCTCTTCCAGCCGGTATTGGTTCTGCTCGTTACGAACCAGAAACCATTGACTCAGGTCACCCTGCTCGGTACCAAACACGATGGAAACAGCACCCACCAGAAATTCAGCGGCGGTCACCTGAGTGCCAGCACCCACATCAACAGACTGCACCAGCCGTGCCTGCGCCGGCGTTGAAATATCGTAGTAGTGAACGAAACCACTTTCATCGAGCACAAACAGGTTGCGCAGGGATTTGTCGAGCAGCAGCTTTTGTGCCCGGCCCGGGAAAGGCGGCAGAGTGTGCACGCTGTTATTAACCTGAACAGCACCGGTCAACAGATTGGTACGTGTTGTCATATTGGCGAGTAGCAGGCGGCCATCTTCGGTTACCGCCGCCACCGCTGTGCCGCCAACACCACGTTGCATGTTTTCAACAGCGAGCACCCGTAATGCACGACCCTGTTCGTCAATCTGGATAGGCGTCTCGCCCAGCGGGTACTGCATTTGCGGGGTGATCATTCTTTCGTCATCGGGAAAGCTGATCTGATAATCGTGGCGGGCAACAATGGCCTCACCGTTGCTGAGGCCATATACCATGGTATTGGAGATGGATTCAGCGGACCCAAAGCTGGTTACACTGGCCGAGTCAGGTACCGGCATGGCAAAACGTTGCGTCTCGGCACCGGTATTGGCATTAAAGAATATCGCTTCGCCGCGATCTGTGTACTGGATGCCGAGTTCTTCATATCGGTCCAGCAACAGCAGATAGGTTTGTGAGCGACTGTCGGGAATACTGTAATTGACCTGCGGAGTCACCGCGGCGCCACGCAGAATAGGGGCTACTTCGTAAAACAGATAGATAAAAATGGTCGCCAGTGCCAGTACTACGCCGTAACCCGCGGCGGTAATGCCCCAGCGTGACATTTTATCGCGCCGCATGCGTTTCTTGCGCAACGCCTGACGTCGGGCATGATCGGGCAGCAGACTTTTGCTGCTCTTGCCCGGGGCAGGTAAATCTGGGGAAATGTCGGTCATTGGTCAGCTTTGTCCTGGCTTCTTGTGTGGGCCGTTTCAGGATCTGGGGTCTGATTCGGCAGTCAACCATCAATGTCGACGCGAATGATATCAGCTCTGTATGACGCTTTTGTGACAAAGCTGTCTTATTTCCCGAAAAGTCGACATCCTTGTCGATACATCTTCCCAGGGGAGAGTCTGCAGATTAGTTCATCTGCATGACATCATCATGACAGCCTGACTCATCCCTTTATTCAATCCCCAGCTCACCCAGTATCCGGTTAGTCAGAACCGCTGGCAATGTGACAAAACCATCACGATCGACCACTTCCTGACCAAGTTTGCTGTATATCATTTTGACGAATTCACGCGTCATCGGATCCAGGTCACGATTTGGGTGTTTGTTAATATAGACAAACAGGTATCGGGCCAGAGGATAGTCACCACTGGCGGCATTCTCCGGCGTCGCCTCAAAGACTTCACCGCCTTCAGTGGCTGCCAACGGCACCACGCGGACCCCGGACGTGCGATAGCCAATACCAGAGTAGCCGATACCGTTGATCGACTCGGTCACGCCCTGCACAACCGACGACGAACCTGGTTGTTCATTGATACTGGATTTGAAATCACCGCCACACATGGCGTTGTCTTTGAAGAAACCGTAGGTACCGGAGACCGCATTACGGCTATAGAGCGCAAAGTCGCGATTCTGCCAGTCGCCGTCAAGGCCCAGTTCGCCCCAGCGGGTGACGTCCTGGCTGTAGCCACAACGACGGGTTGCTGAAAATATGGCATCAACTTCCGGCAGGCTCAGGCTTTCAATGGGGTTGTCACGATTGACGTAGACCGCCAGCATGTCCACAGCGACCGGCAGTTCCGTCGGCGGGTAGCCGAAGCGTTCTTCAAACTGCTGAATCTCTGACTGACGCATACCCCGGCTCATTGGCGCCAGCATGGCAGTGCTCTCGGTCAGCGCTGGCGGCGCTGTTGAAGAACCGGCGCCCTGAATCTGGACATTAACGTTAGGGTAAAGCTTGTTGAACTCTTCAGCCCACAAGGTCATCAGATTATTGAGCGTGTCGGAACCGATGCTGGACAGGTTACCGGATATACCGGAGACACGGTTGTAATCGGGCAAAGCCGGATCCACGTCGGCAGCGACGTGAGCACACAGCGACAGGGAGCCAGCGGCAGCAACAGCAGCTAAAGCGTGTTTAAGTTTCAACATCGGTTCGGTCTCCTTCAGGGCAACAAAAATGGTTCAGTGAACATGTGCGTCACTATAACCACGATATATGACATCTTTGTGACAAAGCTGTAATACACGCCCGGAGCCGACGTCGATACCTTATTTAAATACCACCGTTTTATTGCCGTTTATGATGATGCGGTGCTCACAATGCCACTTCAGGGCGCGGGCAAACGCTGCACACTCGGCGTCGCGACCAATCTGTATTAATTCATCAATATCGAAGTTGTGATCAATACGTTCTACCGCCTGTTCGATAATGGGTCCCTCGTCCAGATCTGTGGTCACATAGTGCGCCGTGGCCCCGATGATCTTGACGCCACGCATATAGGCCTGGCGGTAAGGATTGGCGCCTTTGAAGCCAGGCAGGAAGGAATGATGGATATTGATGGTACGCCCGGCCATGATTTCACACATGCGCGGTGACAGTATCTGCATATAGCGCGCCAGTGCCAGCACATCAACCTGTTTGCTGCTGACGATATCAAGCATCGCGTCTTCCTGCGCAGATTTGGTCTCGGGCGTCAGTGGCAGGTGAAAATAATCCAGCCCATACCATTCGGTGATCCCGCGCATATCCTCATGGTTGGACACAACACCAACGACCTCTGCCGGCAGACCACCGCTGCTCCAGCGGTGCAGTATATCGTTCAGACAATGTCCGTGCCGCGACACGGCCAGCAGCAACCGGGGGCGTCTGCTCAAGTCGAAAAAATTCCATTTCATTAAAAACTGGCTGGCAATGTCAGCAAAATCTTCGTCCAGTTTATCGGTTGCCGGCAAGTGCGCGTCCACCTCTTCAAACTCCACCCGCATGAAAAAACGGTCGATGACCGGATCACGATGTTGGGCGGCCTCACTGATCGTCGCGCCGCGTTCGAACAGGAAGTCGCTGACTGCACGAACAATACCATTCGCTTCCGGGCAGGAAACGGTCAGAACATATTTGCTTTTGCTATCTGCTGTCATAAATTCCGTTTTTCCCAAGGTGGGCGCATCGCCCATTTGCCAAAGCCGGATGGTAGCATTTTTCCGACGCCGGTTAACCCTGCCCCCCGATCAGGGGGTGCCCGCAGACTGACGATTGCCCTACTCTATCGCCGTGGAATGACCCTCAACTAGTCAATATGGCAATGGAGCAAGTGAGATGGCAATTTTTAATAAAACGCTGCGGCGGGTACTGGCCCCCTGCATTGCAGGTGCCCTGATGATAGGCAGCAGCGCAGTTCTGGCGCAGTCAACATCAATCCCGGCATCCCTGGAAGGAACCTATTCATTGACCTTTGCGTCGACTCAAAGCGGTGCACCTCTGGCAAACGGCACCACCATCGACATGGTCATCGCCGCTGGCGGCACCGTCTGCATCGCCGATCTGGTCCTGAGCAGCCCGACTGTAACAGGCTCGGAAGCGGTCTGGAGCATCGCTGACCTCGGCGTCAAACTGGCCGTGTCAAATGTAAGCTCAGGCAGTTTTACCGGCGCCACTGTCCTGTCTAATGCGGATGTTCAACTGGGCCAGTTCACCGGATCCAAGACCAGTAACGCTACCAGCTGTTCACTGCTGGGCGGGACACCGCCAGACATGAGCCAGGTCAGCACGCTGATTGCCAAGGCAGAAGAACTGTATGCAGATCTGTTCCCCAATACCACAGCGAACACGGCTTTTTACACGGAAGGCGGTTATGTTTACCGTTTCTACGCCAGCACAGGCATCTACATCGGCATTAAGGATAATACCGTTTATGTTCAGGGCGGCGCGTTTGGTAACGGGGACCCGGTAACAATCGGCACCATCGCCAATACGCTGGCCGAGCTGACCGGTCAACCAGTGACCCCAATTGAAGAGCCCAATACAGGCATTCCGGGTGGTGACTACAAGCTGACCATTGCCGGAACGGTATCAACTAGCGGCGTCGCTACACCGTTCACGTTCGAAATCGACAGCATTCAGGCACCGGGTGACAATGAAGTCGACAACCTGGAAGAAGATGTCAAAAAGGCACTGAAAGATGCTGAAGGTGTGGATGCCAGCACGTTCAGCGATTTCCAGATCAGTGAAGCCAGTGTCAGCAGCGACCGGGTTTTCTATCGGGCCAGGTTTAATTCCACCACCACCACGCAAACCGTGATCGGACCTATCACGACAAACGTGGCTTATAACCTGACCTTTGAATACCTGAAGAAATAACCAGTCCCCGGGGTAGGCGCCCCGGGATAAAAAAAGGGGGTTGTTGTCGACTGGCAACAACCCCCTTTTTTTATCCCTGAACGCGCGTTATGCTAGCTTGATGAACTTCAAACTCAAACGCCATACCCTGACGCTGTGCTTCGGCATGTTTATCTCTGCGCTGCTCAGCATCAACGCAGTTGCACAAGACCTCAACGGGCGCTGGCAGGGCTCGCTGGTGTCCGCGCAATATGATCCCATCACGATAGTTTTTAATTTTCAGCAGGCCGACAGTGACACCACGCCTACTGGCACGCTCGACATTCCGAGCCAGTTCCGCACCGGGCTGCCTATCGACAGCATCCGCATTCGCGATCAACAGATCACCGTCAGCATGCGCAGCATACAGGCGGAATACTATGGCACGCTGGTGCTGGCAGACAACGGCGACGTTGTTTCCATCGAAGGCGACTGGAACCAGTCGGGTGAATACGTCCCCTTGCGCCTCGAAGCCGCGACAGATCCTCAGTAGCAACGACCCTAAGCCGTCAATGAACACAGACGCGTTACACTCGGGAGTGAGTTATGAAATACCTGCACACCATGGTTCGTGTCAGCGACCTGGACGCATCCCTGGACTTTTATTGCAACAAGCTGGGCCTCAGGGAGGTGAGCCGTCGGGACAATGAACAGGGGCGTTTCACCCTGGTTTTTCTGGCTGCCGAAGGCGATGAGGATGCCCAGATTGAGCTGACCTGGAACTGGGATCCGGAAAGTTATGGCGAAGGTCGCAACTTCGGTCACCTGGCGTACCGCGTTGAAAACATCTATGAACTCTGTGCCGAACTGCAAAGCCAGGGTGTCACCATCAACCGACCGCCACGCGATGGCCGAATGGCGTTTATCCGTTCACCAGACAATATTTCCATCGAGCTCCTGCAGGCCGGTGATCCCCTGCCAGCGCAGGAGCCCTGGCTGAGCATGCCCAATACCGGCAAATGGTAGCTTGAGCCGTTGCCAGCGCTCGTTTATGATTGCCTGCTTTACGCAACCGGGGGCCCATCATGCAACTTCTCAATGGAAAACAGACAGCGGAGACGCTTAAAGCGCAGATAGCAGAGCAGGTTGATGAACTCCGGGCCCGGGGTGGCAAAATCCCTCATCTGGCGGCTGTTCTGGTGGGCAGTGATGGCGCCAGCGAAACCTACGTCAATAATAAAGTACTGGCCTGCGAGCGCGTCGGATTCAAATCCACGCTAATACGTCTGGACAGCGATGTCAGTGAAGACGCCCTCCTCGCCGAAATCAACAAACTTAATCAGAATGCCGATATTGACGGTTTTATCGTGCAACTGCCCCTGCCCGAGCACATCAACGAAACACGGGTGACACTGGCGATCGATCCGGCCAAAGACGTTGACGGCTTCTGCCCGGCCAATGTCGGCCGACTGTGTCTGGGGCTGCCGACGTTTGTCTCGGCAACACCCAATGGCATCATGGAGCTGTTGCGCCATCACAACATAGAAACCGAAGGCAAACATTGCGTGGTGATCGGTCGCAGTAATATTGTTGGCACCCCCATGTCCTTGCTGATGTCACGTAACACCAATCCGGGTAATAGTACCGTGACCCTGGTCCACAGCCGCACCAAAGACATGGCTGCGATCTGCCGCAGCGCCGACATTCTGATCGTCGCCATTGGCAAGGCAGAATTTGTTGGGGCGGATATGGTCAAAGACGGCGCCGTGGTCATCGACGTTGGTATCACCCGATTGCCCGACGCAAACACCAAGAGCGGCTACCGCCTTGCCGGTGACGTCGATTTTGCCGCCGTCAAAGACAAGTGCAGCTGGATTACACCCGTGCCCGGCGGCGTCGGACCCATGACCATTGTCTCGTTGTTACAGAATACCCTGAAAGCACAAACCCTGCGCCAGCAATTTTGATGACCAAAAACAACCTTCTTGAACAGGAATGCCCACATGTTTGACAGCCTCAACCCGCTACCAGCCGACCCCATTCTGGGGCTGATGGCGGCGCACCGAAGTGACAGCAACCCACGTAAGATTGACCTGGGTGTGGGCGTATACAAAGATGAGCAGGGTAATACCCCAGTCATGCGGGCGGTCAAAAGCGCGGAAGCCAGATTATTGGCAGACCAGACCAGCAAGAGCTATGTCTCACCTGCCGGCCTGGCGACATTCAATACGCTGATTGCGTCACTGGTGCTGGGTGACGAGCTGACAAAGACGCTGGGCGATCGTCGGGTGACCTTTCAGACACCGGGTGGCTGCGGCGGCCTGCGCCTGGCTGCGGAATTTATCCAGAAAGTCAGACCCGCCAGCAAAATTCTGGTCAGCGACCCAACCTGGGCCAATCACGTACCCTTGCTGGGAGAGGCTGGCCTGCAAATAGAGACCTACCCCTACTACGACCACAAAAACCACGGTATCCGTTTCGATGCCATGATTGAGCGACTCAGCAAAGCCGCTGCCGGCGACCTGGTGCTACTGCATGGCTGCTGCCACAACCCATGTGGCGCTGACCTCAGCAATGAGCAATGGCAGGCCGTGGCTGAGCTGGCACAGACCAACGGTTTTACGCCGTTCATTGACCTGGCATACCAGGGCCTTGGTGACGGCCTGGCCGAAGACAGTTATGGGGTACGTTTGCTGGCAGAGAAACTGCCAGAATTGATTGTGGTGAGTTCCTGTTCCAAGAATTTTGGACTCTACCGCGAACGAACAGGCTCCTTGACCGTTATTGCAGGCAGCTCCGAGGCCGCGCGGGCGTCAGCCAGTCAGATTGCAGCTACGGCACGGGCCATCTATTCCATGCCGCCGGATCATGGCGCCAGCGTGGTTGCCGAGATTCTGGCCGATGACACATTGAACAGTGACTGGGAGCTGGAACTGACGGAAGTACGCGAACGTATAAATGGCCTGCGCTCTGCTTTGGTGACCGAACTGGACAGACAGGGCATTGATCGCGATTTCAGTTTTATCGAACAGGAAAAAGGCATGTTCTCGTTCCTGGGCCTGAGCGTAGATCAGGTGCAAACCCTGATTAACCAGTACAGTATTTACCTGGTTGATTCGAGCCGCATCAATATCGCCGGCATCAATAGCAGTAATATTGAATACCTGGCTCAGAGCATCGCCGAGGCAGTCAAGCGCTGAGCCTGACTGCCACCGGTCTGCGTTCAGACGCGAATGGTCAGTACATCACATTCGATGCCGTGTAACACCGCGTTGGCCGTGGAACCCAGCACTGCGCGCACCGGGCTGTGACCATGACTGCCAATAACCAGCAGATCGGTCCCCAGCTGTTCGCACAGCTTCTTGATTTCACTGGCCGGCTTACCGCGCAGAAAATGTAATTGCTGTGTCGGCACTGACGGCGATACAGCGGCCATTTTGGCGCGCATTTGAGTGGCAACCTGTTCCTGATGTTGCTTCTGTACTTTTTCGAAATCTGCCATATTGAGTTCGAAGGAATATCCGCCCACCAACGGCTCAAAGACCATCACAACATCCAGCTGGGCATGGTTGTCAGCGGCCATGCTCAATGCCCGGGTGATGATTTTGTCGGACTCTTCCGAGCCATCAACTGCGACAAGAACCTTTTTGTAATCCGTCATAATTGACTCTCCTTTTATCTGAAATCGGTTTCAGGTCACTTCATCTTAGTCAATTGGCATGGTTCCGGCAATATCGCACCCCATGGCGGATGGCGGAGATCAACCGCGCTTTCTGGTCGGCAACACCGATCGCAGCCGCGACGCCATCTCACGCAGCGCCACTTCCGTTGTCGGCCAGTCAATACAGGCATCAGTGATCGAGACTCCGTACTGAATCTCTTCCAGATCGTCCGGTATGGGCTGATTGCCGGCATGAATGTTACTCTCCAGCATGACACCTACGATTGAATTATTGCCCGCTTCAATCTGTGCTGTCACATCCTGCAGCACATCCAGTTGTTTTTCGTATTGTTTGCGTGAGTTGCCGTGGCTGCAGTCAATCATGATATTTTCGGCAATGGAGGCCTTTCGCAACTCTTGTTCACAGGCTGCGACAAAACTGGTTTCAAAATTGGGTTCTTTGCCGCCACGCAGGATGACATGGCAGTGCGGGTTACCGGAGGTCCGGAAGGCGGCCACTTTGCCCTCTTCAGTGACGCTGATGAAGGTGTTGATCGCCGACGCCGCACGAATGGCATTGACCGCCACTGACAGGCTGCCGTCCACATTGTTTTTGAAACCGACCGCCGACGAGATACCGCTGGCCAGCTTACGGTGGGTCGGCGACTCCGTGGTGCGCGCTCCCACTGCAGTCCAGCTGACCAGGTCCTGCAGATACTGGGGTGAAATCAGGTCCAGCGCTTCCACCGCTATCGGTAAACCCAGCGCATTGATGTCGAGCATGAGCTGGCGGCCAATGCGCAGGCCATGTTCAATGCGATGGCTGCCATCCAGGTGCGGGTCGTAGATCAGCCCTTCCCAGCCGACGGTGGTGCGGGGCTTTTCAAAATACACGCGCATGACAATCAACAGCGTGTCTTTCAGTTCATCTGCCAACGGTTTAAGCAAACGGGCATAGTCCATCGCCACAGCAGTATCGTGTATGGAACAGGGACCCACAACAACGACCAGCCGGCTGTCTTTGCCATCCAGAATGCCTTTGACGCCACGGTGGCCGCCCAGCACGGTTTCCAGGGCATCGCCTGTTAACGGCATCTCCCGCTTCAGTTGCGTCGGCTGAGGCAGCTCTTCGGCAGAAATAATGTGAAAATTGTCAACTTCGTGTTTTGTTTTGGGCATTTTTATCAACTCACTCATTTTTCTTAGCTCACTCATTTCTTTCAGCTCGCTAAACGGTCAGATTCTGTCGCCTGTTATACATTTATTCTGACAACAGCGAAAGCGGCCCGTCACCAAAGCCAACTGTCAATATTTACAGGATGCCGGGGATACAGTACATTTCGATGCCGGCGCGACTGACAGGCATGGCTCTGAGGAATACAACGTCATGAAAGCAAATGAACTGAAACGCGGCATGATCATCGACATTGAAGGCGTGCCGCATCTGATACGCCAACTTGAAGGCAAAAGCCCGTCGTCTCGGGGCGGCGTCACCATGTACAAGGTTCGCTATACCAATCTTGCCACGCAGCAAAAACTGGATGAAGCCTACAAAGGCGATGACGTGGTCAGGATCGCTGACTGTGTGCGCACGAATGTCCAGTACTCATACCGCGAAGACGACACCCTGTACTTCATGAGTACCGACGACTACAGTCAGTACGGTATCAATGCAGAGCAGATCGAGGATGACATTCCCTTCCTGACCGACCAGCTTGACGGCATTACCGCGCTGATCATGGACGAGAGATTGTTGGGCATAGAATTACCACAATCAGTGGTCATGGAAATTGTCAGCACGCCGTCCAGCGGCGGCAGTGCTTCCGCAACTGCACGCCCCAAACCGGCTGTCCTGAACACGGGCCTGGAAATTCAGGTACCGGAATACCTGAGTAGCGGCGAGAAGATAAAAGTCAGCACCGTCACCGGCAAGTTTGTATCCCGCGCCTGAGCGCGATGATTGTTTAAGCCAATGCACTAATCTGGAGAGAGAACATGATCAGAACCATTGCGAGATCTCGTGTAAGAAAGTCCGGTAGTGCACTGCTGGCGGGTCTGGCCATGTCACTGACACTGGTCAATCCGTCAGCATGGGCGCAGGAAGATGATTTTGCCGATACCCGCAACAAGATTGAAATGGCCATGCAGGGTGCCACCCGAACACCGGCGGAAACCGCCCGCGATGAAATTGAACGCAAGCCAATAGAAACACTCGAATTTTTTGGTTTCCGTGAAGACATGCGAGTACTCGAACTGGTGCCCGGCGCCGGCTGGTATACCAAGATACTGGCGCCCTCGCTGCGCGGCAGCGGCAAATTGTACGTTGCCATTGGCACCGATAACGTCGCTGAGCGCGTGCTCAATCAACCCGGCTTTGACGAAGTCGAAGTGCTGGCACTACCTGAAGGCATGACGCTGCGCGATCTGGCAGCGTTCGAATTTGATGTCGACGAGCTGGACCTGGTGCTGACTTTCCGCAACCTGCACAACATGAATGCACAAAGCCGGGCGCACTTGAACGACGCCGTATTCAACAGTCTGCGCTCAGGGGGACTGTATGGGGTCATAGACCATACCCGTCGTCACCTGGAGCCTGACAACCGTGACAATGGCCGACGTCTTGACCCGGTACTGGTGATCAAGGAGATTCAGGCTGCCGGTTTTGAACTGGTCGACTTCAGCGACCTGCACGCCAGTGTTGCCGACAATCTGACGCTGGAAGTGGGACACGAATACGTGACTGGTCGCACCGACCGCTTCACTCTGCTCTTTCGCAAGCCCTGACCGGCGGCCCTGCTCAGGCCTGTCGTCGGAAGTCGGCAGGCCGCATGCCCAGTACCAGCAAGGTCAGCAGATACAATGCCATGCCACCAAAACACAGTATCGCCATTTGCGCGATGCGCTGCCAGGTACCCCAGTCCAGCCACTGCAGCCAATCGCCGGCGTAAAGCACCAGAAATACACTCATCACAGCATTGGCACACATCAGCCTGACCAGGAACGATACCCAGCCCGGCTGAAACTCAAACACACCTTCACGACGCAAGCCCCGGAACAGCAGACCGGCGTTCAGATAAGCGGCCAGTGACGTGGCCAGAGCCAGGCCCGTATGAGCCATGTCCAGCATAAATACCAGCACAATATTCATACCCATATTGGCCACCATGGCAATAATGCCAATGCGTACCGGCGTTCGCGTGTCATGACGTGAATAGAATCCGGGGGCAAAAATCTTGATGCACATAAATGCAATCAGCCCCAGCGAGTATGCCTGCAGACTGTAGGTCACCATGACCACGTCGCTGGCGGTGAAGTTGTCATTCTGAAACAGCGTGATGATCATCGGCTGAGCCAACAGCACCAACGCCAGACTGGCGGGCACCGCGATCAGCAGAATCAGCCGCAGCGCCCAGTCCAGCAGGGCGGCAAACTCCGCCTGGGAGCGCTCAGCGTGGCGCCGCGACAGGCTGGGCAGCACAACCGTTGCCACCGCAACAGCAAAAATCCCTAACGGCAAGTCCATCAGACGTTCGGAAAAATACAGCCAGGACACACTACCGGCGACCAGCAGGGACGCAATAAAGGTGTCTAACAGAAGATTGATCTGACTGACAGAAACGCCGAACAATGCCGGAATCATCAATTTTATGATTCGGCGCACGCCCTCGTGGTCTTTCACCAGTCGCGGCCGGGGCATTAGTTGCAGGCGCACCAGAAATGGCAACTGAAACAGCAATTGTGCAATGCCCGCCATCAGTACACCCCACGCCAGCGCAATCTCCGGCTGTGAGAAGTAAGGACTGAGTAATAGCGCCGAAGCGATCAAAAACAGATTCAACAAAGCCGGGGTCAGCGCCGGTACCGCAAAGCGATCATAACTGTTGAGGATAGAACCGGCAAATGCGGTCAGGGAGATCAATAGCAGATACGGGAAGGTGATGCGCAGCATGTCGACAAACAGCGCAAATTTTACCGGATCTGCGGTGAACCCATAGGCGATGGGAACTGAAATCCACGGTGCCGCCAGGATCACTACCGCCGTGATCAGCAGCAAGACGCTGCCCAGATAACCTGCCACGGCATTGATGAGCATCTGAACCTGCGCCAGCGAACGGGTGCTGCGATACTCCGACAGGACTGGTACAAAGGCCTGATTGAAGGCGCCTTCGGCAAACAGGCGGCGCAGGAAATTGGGGATTTTGAATGCCAGAAAAAACGCGTCAGCGCCATCCCCGGGGCCAAACACGCGCGCCAACACCACGTCCCGGACCAGGCCCAGAATCCGTGAAACAAAGGTCATGCTGCCGGTCACGGCGCTGGAGCGCAACAACCCCCGGCGGGGCCCGGGTGTTTCGGGCTGCTGGTTATCAGTCGTCTGGCTGGTCAAAATCTGCTCTCAATTGCCGGGGTCTGTACCGGTGGCCTGCATTCCATTATGCTGCGCAAGGCGCATTATCGCACCATCCAGAAAAAATACGATATCAGAAGACGGGTTCACAATAAAAATATTATGGAAAAATCAAGACTTATAGAGCGCTGGCGAGCCACCGGTCCCGGACTGGTGATGGCCGCTGCCGCCGTTGGTGCCTCCCACCTCGTTGCCTCCACCCAGTCAGGCGCCCTGTTCGGTTGGCAATTGCTGTGGCTGATCGTGCTGGTCAACGTTCTCAAGTATCCTTTTTTCCGTTTTGGCGTGCAATACACGCTCTGGAACAACAAAAGCCTGGTTGAAGGCTATCAGGCCAAGGGCCGCGGCTGGCTGCTTGCGTTTACCGCACTGAACCTGATCGCCGCCGCGGTTAACACTGCGGGTGTGTTACTGCTGACTGCCAGCCTGCTGCAATATTTTATTCCCGGCAACCTGTCCCTGACCCTGCTCTGCCTGATTCTGCTGGCAATATGCCTGGTGATCCTGTTGGCCGGACATTACCGGGTGCTGGATGGGCTGTCGCGGGCACTGATGCTGGTATTGACCGTCTGTACCCTGATCGCCGTGGCCATCGCCTGGCAAAATGGCCCAATGGCACCGGCTGACTATGTCAGTCCGTCGCCCTGGCAGCTGTCGGCGCTGGCGTTTATTGTCGCCACCATGGGCTGGATGCCGGTCCCCATTGAGTTGTCGGCCATCAGCTCGATGTGGCTGCGATCAAAACAGAAGCTGACCCAGGTGTCTCTGTCAGACGGCCTGTTTGATTTTAATCTGGGATATGCCGTCGCGGTGATTCTGGCCGTTGTCTTTGTTGCACTCGGTGCCCTGTTGCAACATGGCACGGAACAGGAAATTGCCATGGCCGGCGCCGCGTTTGCACAGCAACTGGTCGCCATGTACGCCAACACCATTGGCGACTGGGCTCGCCTGTTCATCGCCTTTATAGCGTTCATGTGTATGTTTGGCACCACGCTGGCGGTACTGGACGGCTATGCCCGCACACTGGATGAGTCTTTTCACCTGTTGCGAAGAAGCAGCGGTGAGCGCCGCAGCGGGACGCTGACGGCATGGATCATGGGACAGGCAACGGCTGGCATGGCGATTATTCTGTTCTTTCAGAGCGCGCTCAGTCCGATGCTGACCTTTGCCATGACATTGGCCTTCCTGACCACGCCGTTTTTTGCCTGGCTCAACTTCAGTCTGGTTCGGGGCAAGAGAATTTCGCTGGGGATGAGTGTCTGGGCCTGGATCGGCATGGTTTATCTGACGGCGTTCAGTCTGGTGTTCCTGGCCTGGTATTTGCTGTTCTGATCAATTTGTCGCTTACCGAACGGTGGTAGCAGCCAGCCCTTCCACTGTCAGTGGAGCCTCTACCTGCCGGGGGTGCCCGGAGCCGGGTCCGGGCACCCCCGGCAGGTAGAGGCATCAGCGTGATCACTTCGACGGGCTGGCTGTCACCCCACGGCGGTGTAATTACTTGTTGATGGCGCGTAGCATCCAGGCAGTTTTCTCGTGAATGCGCATGCGGTCTGAGGCCATGGCTGACGTCGACTCGTCATCCGCGTCATTGGCCAGCTTCAGCACATCGCGACAGGTTTTCACCACCTGCTCATGTCCATGGGTCAGCAGATCCACCATCTGCTTGGCATCCGGCACACCATCCACTTCTTCAATCGAACTCAGACGTGCGAACTCTTTGTAGGTGCCTGGCGCCGGCACGTCCAGCGTACGGATGCGCTCTGCGATATCGTCAACAGCGACGGCCAGCTCGGTGTAGTGCTCTTCGAACATCAGGTGCAGTTCACGAAACCTCGGACCTTCAACGTTCCAGTGGAAGTTGTGTGTCTGCAGATACAGCGTATATGAATCGGCCAGTAATCGTTTCAGCCCGTCCGCGACTTCAGTCCGATCAGCTTTGTTGATACCAATATCAATCTTACTCATGGTTCAATACTCCTTTGGTTTCACCATAATGTGCTGGATAGCTTAACATACGTGCCAATTTACGACAGAGGGGCGATAATGGATCGAACTTGTGGCTTTCCCGGTGCTGCATTTTCTGTCATAGTTTATGCCACAGTGCCTTGACAGAAGACTGAATTATCGGCATAGTACCGCGTCTTGAATTTTGCCACACGTTGACAGTATCGTAAGGAGCATCAGTTGGCCAACACCGTACAAGCCCGAAAGCGCGCACGTCAGAATGAAGTCGCTCGCCGCCACAACGCCAGTTTCCGTTCCATGGTTCGCACCTACATCAAAAAAGTAGTGACTGCGGTTCAGGAAGGCAACTATGACAACGCCACCGCCGCTTACAATCGCGCGGTACCGGTTATCGACCGTATGGCGGACAAAGGCATTATTCACAAGAATAAAGCTGCTCGTCACAAGAGCCGTCTGAACGCTGCCATACTGGCACTGAAGGCGTAAAACTTCGCGGCGTCCGGCAGCCGTCGGACACTGTTGCCCGAACGAAAGCCGACTCTACTAGAGCTTTCGCGCGCCTGGTTTGTCATGAGTACAAACTTGTTATGCACACAAAATTGCTATGCACATAAAAAAAGCCGGTTTCGACCGGCTTTTTTTATGCTCCACACTCAAGTTTCAACACTGCCATTGGCAACCTGCTACTCAGTCAGCACCAGGTTGTCACGATGGATCATTTCGGCATCACCGACATACCCGAGTATGCCTTCTATCTGCCGGCTTGACTGGCGCAGGATCTGGCTCGCCTCGCGACTGTCGTAATTGACCAGACCTCGCGCAATCTCCTGGCCTGATTCATCAACACACACCACCATTTCACCGCGATCAAACTGCCCATTAACGGCAGACACACCAACTGGCAGCAAACTGCGCCCTGATTCGCGCAGCACGGTGACCGCACCAGCATCTATCACCAACTGTCCTTTTGCTTTCAGATGCCCGGCAAGCCACTGTTTGCGTGCCGCCATGGGCTGCTTCTCCGGCAGCAGACGCGTGCCAATGGACTCTCCCTGGGCCAGCCGTACCAACACATCAGGTTCTCTGCCACTGGCAATGATGGTACGCGCACCGGAGCGCGCAGCCAGACGGGCCGCGGTAATTTTGGTAATCATGCCGCCACGACCCAGGCTGCCACTGCCTCCAGCCATCGCCAGCAGCCGGCTGTCCTCCGCCATGGCCTCAGCAATCAATGGCGCATCCGCCTGAGTCCGCGGATCCGCTTCATGCAGGCCCTGCTGATCGGTCAGAATGATCAGGGTGTCAGCACCCAACAGATTGGCCACCAGTGCACCCAGCGTATCATTGTCGCCAAAACACAATTCAGCCGTGGCGACCGTGTCGTTTTCGTTGATAACAGGCACCACCTGCATGCCGACCAGGCCCGCCAACGTACTACGCGCGTTAAGATAACGACGACGATTGGAGAGGTCGTCGTGGGTCAGCAGAACCTGAGCGGTGTGGACGCCGTATTGCTGGAAACAGCTTTCATAGGCCTGGATCAGCCCCATTTGCCCCACAGCGGCTGCGGCCTGCTGCAGGTGTATCTCGCGGGGACGTTTCTTCAGGCCCAGTCGTTTGACGCCCTCGGCAACGGCACCAGACGACACCAGCACCACTTCAATGCCGCCTTGCTGCAGGCTCACCAGTTGCCGGACCCATTTTTCAATCGCATCGCGATCAAGCCCGGTGCCATTGTTGGTAATCAGCGAACTGCCAATTTTAACGACCCAGCGCCGCGTGCCGGCACCGTCTCTGGATTTATTCATAAACGACTGTCACACCATCATCGTCATCATCGTCTTCGTCAAAGTCATCAAAATCGTCACCATCATCAACAGCGCGCCGTTTGCGGGTCTGCTCGATGCTGCGGCGGATTTCGAATTCCATCAAACGGTCACGCTCGCGCTCGGCGTCGCGATAAGCCTCGTCATCGACCAGCAGGCGCCTGTGCTCTTCAACCGAGCGCATGATGTCGTGGCACAACTGCTTACAGCCTTCACCATTAATGGCTGCAATCGGGTACATCGGAATATCCCAGCCCAGCTCATCAACAAATCGCTGTTTCAGTTCAGCCAGCGCTTCCGGATCGGCCATATCGCTTTTATTCAACACCAGCCAGCGCTCTTTTTGCGCCAGGGTGGCACTGAAGCCAGCCAGCTCATCCACAATGGCCTTGGCCTGAACCACCGGGTCAGATTCGTCCAGCGGCACAGCATCGACCACATGTAACAGCAAACGCGTGCGTGACAGGTGTTTGAGGAAACGAAAACCAAGACCTGCACCTTCCGAAGCACCTTCAATGACACCGGGGATATCGGCCATCACGAAACTGCGCTCCATCTCGATACGTACCACGCCCAGACCGGGCACCAGCGTGGTAAACGGATAGTCAGCCACTTTTGGACGCGCCGCTGATACCGCGCGCAACAGCGTTGATTTGCCCGCATTGGGCAGACCCAGCAGACCGGCATCGGCAATGACCTTAAGCTGCAACTGCAGCGTGCGGACTTCGCCGTCTGTGCCTTTGGTGTGTTTGGTCGGGGCACGATTGGTACTCGACTTGAACCGGGTGTTGCCCAGGCCATGGAAGCCACCTTTGGCTACGATCACGCGCTGACCATGCCCGGAAATGTCAGCAATCAGTTCTTCGGTGTATTTATCAACAATACTGGTACCGATCGGCACCCGCACCTCAAGGTCATCACCGGCCCGGCCAGTGCAGTTGGCGCCCATGCCACCCTGCCCCGCCTGCGCGATGTAGCGCCGCTGAAAACGGAAATCGACCAATGTATTGAGATTGCTGTCGCCTACCAGATAGACGCTGCCGCCATCGCCACCATCGCCGCCGTCCGGGCCGCCCCTGGGAATGTATTTCTCGCGACGAAAACTCAGACAGCCATTACCGCCCCTGCCTGCCTCGACCGTGATTTCAGCTTCATCTACAAACTTCACTTTGCTTACCACCCATACAAAAAAGCCCCGTCAACTGACAGGGCTTTACTGATCACATCACCGCATTGGCAACCCTGCTCGCAGGAGCCGGGAATACCGGGTCAGCAGACCCTCAGGCCTCTACGATGCTGACGAATTTGCGGTTGTTCGGACCTTTTACTTCAAACAGTACACGACCGTGTGCCTTGGCAAACAGTGTGTGATCTTTACCAATACCGACATTGGTGCCGGCGTGGAAGCGTGTACCACGCTGACGAACAATGATGTTACCAGCCAGAACCTGCTCGCCGCCGAATCGTTTTACACCCAGTCGTTTGGATATCGAATCGCGACCGTTACTGGTACTACCGCCTGCTTTTTTATGTGCCATGATCTACTCCCGGGCTGACTCAGCCCCTTAATACTTAGCCTTTGATACCTGTAATGCGAACTTCAGTGAACCACTGACGGTGGCCCTGACGCTTACGGTAGTGCTTACGACGGTTGAATTTGATGATTGTCACTTTCGGCGCGCGGCCCTGAGCAATCACTTCCGCGGTTACGGTGCTGCCATCTACGTAAGGCGCGCCAATCTTGACGGACTCGCCTTCACCTACCATCAGCACTTTGTCAAAATTGATCTTCTCGCCAGTCGGAACTTCAATCTTTTCCAACTTCAAGGTCTCGCCTTCAACAACCCGGTGCTGTTTGCCACCACTTTCAATAACCGCGTACATATGAAACTCCAGTATTTGGGACCCTGGCCTGCTTCCCTGTCAACTGCAGGGGACCGCAAACCTGTAGCACCGCGGCCATGGCCGTTGCGCTCTAATCTATAAGGGCGGGCATTTTACGAGAAGCTGACGCCACTGGCAAGCATTTCTCACTGATTTATGCATAGTATGGGACACTGTGTCAGCCGCGCGGGATATCAGTGTGGCTTGACAGCTTCGCGCTTCGCCCCTAGCATGACCGCGCATTCCCATGTCCAGCGTCCCCGAACGACGGTATACCCATGCATAATACGATCCGCGCCGCCGTTGCGACCGACTTTGAGGCTGTCAACGCTTACATTGTCGAGCAACTGCATTCCAATGTCGACCTGGTCGAAAACATTGGCCACTATATTATCAATGCTGGCGGCAAACGTATGCGGCCCATGCTGGTGCTGCTCAGTGCCAGAGGCTGCGGCGCTACCGGCGATGACGCAGTCAAACTGGCTGCCGTGATTGAATTTATCCATACGGCCACCCTGCTGCACGACGATGTTGTCGACATGTCGGCCATGCGTCGTGGACGACCTACCGCCAATGAACAGTGGAACAACCCGTCCAGCGTACTGGTTGGCGATTTCATCTATTCACGCGCGTTTCAGGTGCTGGTCAAGATCGGCAATATTGATGTCATGCAGGTTATTGCCGACACCACCAATATCATTGCCGAAGGCGAAGTACTGCAGCTATTAAACAAACACCGCACGGATATCTCGGAAGCCGACTATATGCGCGTGATCCGGGACAAGACGGCGGTGCTGTTCGAGGCCGCCGCGTACTGTCTGTCTCTTATACACATCTCCGAGCCCACGAGACAGGCAGAAATCTCG
>OJBX01000311.1_pt1 | contig 25006 bp, 24 predicted proteins | sample 1590751 | NCBI WGS metagenome assembly OJBX01 (sample SAMN05416780, study PRJEB24817) | seawater metagenome | isolation source: Sea water | place: Canada:Atlantic | collected 2013-07
GGGTGAAGCTGCCTGACTCAAACAAACCGGTCTCCGGAATAACCGGGGCGGTTCAAATCCTCATCTTTCAGTTACCTACTTTTACATCTTTTTTTACGACTTCCCCTAAAGATTCCTCTTGCGGTGCCGTTAATTAATATAACGGCACAAACAGTGGCCGAAAGCAGGCCCTAGGGCCAGTGTCCAAAGCAAGGAGTCTCACACCATGTCAGTGATCAATACCAACATCACATCGATGATCGGCCAGCAAAACCTAAGCAAGTCGCAAAATGATTTGACGACTTCTATGGAGCGTCTCTCTTCAGGCCTGCGCATTAACAGCGCCAAAGATGATGCCGCCGGTCAGGCTATCGCCAACCGCATGTCTGCCCAGATCACCGGTCTGTCTCAGTCGCAGCGTAATGCTAACGATGGTATCTCTGCGGCACAGACAGCAGAGGGTGCGCTGAACCAAGTCAACGATAACTTGCAGCGTGTTCGTGAACTGACTGTTCAAGCCCAGAACGGCACTAACTCTGCAGATGACTTGACTTCTATCCAGAACGAAATTGGACAGCGCCTGAATGAGATTAACCGTATCTCTGAAGAAACTAGCTTCAACGGTGTAAAAGTACTGGCTTCAGATCAAGGTTTGAAAATTCAAGTCGGTGCTAATGACGGCGAAACAATCGAAGTTAATCTTCAAGAAATTAACGCCGAAACGCTAGGCCTGAACGGCTTTAACGTCAATGAATCCGGTACGCCCAACAGCAAGGCAACAGTGCAGGATCTTGCGGCTTCCGGTTTTACTCAGGTCGGTACATCCAACGAATATACAAAGGCCGATTTCAACACCGCATCAACAGTTAGTGATGTTTTCAAAAACTTGCAAAATGGCGCTGAAGTTACTGCTAATGCAGCAGGTACTGGTGCCCCGGTATACACGCTCGATGCCGAAAGTGATACCTTCAGCTTTGATCGTGCTGATGTGGCGATTGGTACTGCAGCAGGTGAGCTTTCATCTGATCTTGGTTTAACGCCTTCTGCTGGCGAAACAAATACTATTACCGTCGAAATGGGCGGTGAAACCCAAGAAGTTAATATCTCATCCTCTGGCGACCTTTCATTGGCTTCCACAGGTGAAAATCTGTTCCTGACAGGTTCTGCTGGTAGTCTAGAACTGAGTGTGACTAATGTTGGTGGTGGCAACGTAGCGACCATTGAAGACCTCGCTGCAGAGTTGTCTACGTCGACTACTGCAGCCAGTAAAATTACTACTGAGAGTGGCACTGTATATGGTGCTGGTACTGCAGTAGGTATCACGACTGAAGGTGAAACTATTGCCCGTGAGGATCTTCAAACTCAAATCGAAGGTGATGGCGTAATCTACGACGTGGATGTTGATGGCTCTGACACGACTCAATACACTATCGCTGCTGATGAGTCAGTCTCTGTTGGCGACGGCGCTGGTGGTGTTGGTGCACCAGTCTTCACTTCTGGCTTTGAAGGCGACTCAAGTATATCTGTTGACGCCGCTGCATCTGTCTACGTAAACGACAACGGTAAGATCACCGATGGCGCTGCCAACGAAATCTACGCCAATGAAGAGGGCGCGCTGACGCTGGATGATGTATCTGGTAACAACAAGACCGAAAACCCGCTGGCAGCGCTGGATGCTGCATTGAACCAGGTAGATAGCCTGCGCTCTGACCTGGGTGCCGTCCAGAACCGTTTCGATTCAGCTATTACTAACCTGCAGACAAACGAAACTAACCTTTCTGCTGCTCGTTCACGTATCGAAGACGCTGACTACGCTACTGAAGTAGCCAACATGACCCGCGCTCAGATCCTTCAGCAGGCTGGTACCTCTGTACTGGCCCAGGCCAACCAGATCCCGCAGAACGTTCTTTCTCTGCTGGGTTAATTGGTTAGCTCCAAAGCTAATTGAGCGACATATAACGGGGCCGAAAGGCCCCGTTTTTATGCTTTAAAGGAGACATTGCAAGATGGCATGTTCGTTTTGTGGATCAGGAAGTCATACGGCAAGGAATTGCCCAAAACCGTCACGCTGCTCTGGCTGTGGCCGAACCGGTCATAATGTACAAACATGCCCGGATGCTAGGCGGTGTAGTGTTTGCGGTAGCTATCAACATGATAAGCGGACTTGTCCAGATCGCTAAACTCGAAGTGCACGATGGTTGCTAAGTTAGCTGTGAATTTATAGGGAGGCGCTATGGGATTTTGGAACAAGTTTGGTGAGGTCAGCTACAAGACCGCAAAATTCCTTGGAAATACTGCTACGGTAGTATCTAACGGTATTGAGCAAAAAGCCGGTGAGCTCAAAGAACTCAAGCAAGAATATGAGCAAAAGCCTGATGAAGAGCTTGTAAAAATAATAAAAAGCAAAGGTTTTACGAGCAACTCAGAGAGCGAGAAGGGAGTTGCGCGGAGAGTATTAAGAGAAAGAGGCTATATATCAGGTTCCTGAATGATTGCTTAAACCGGCTGGGTACGCAGTGAAGTAATCATGGGGGCCGGCCAAACCAGAGATGACCACGTCGCTGCGCTCCTAGCCATGACACAGCACTGGATCTTGGGGAATAGGCAAACCCCTCGTCCGCTGAAGCGATTTCCTATCTGCTGATTAGCTAAGTCTGGCACCTCTCATCCCATTGTTTGCTACTATCGAGCCACCTTTACACAGCGCCGGTAGCGCTCGCCCACAGGATTACTAGTATGGCTCGCACGTCGAAAAAATCACCGAACACCGCCCCCCAGCGTCGGCAAGCCGCTATGCCGCCTTCGCCGTTGGCGCAGCAGTCGCAACAACAGCTGGATAATATCCGTACGGCGCTGGCCCACGACCAAACCGAACTGGCCGTTACCTTGCTGGCAACGTTGCAGCAGCGCGACCCGGCGAACCCGCAGGCGTTGTTACTGGCGGGCACGTTGCAGATGCAGCATGGCAAACCACAGGAAGCGCTTTCCTTGCTATTGAGTGCCTCGTATCAGTTACCCAATCACCCGGAAGTCCATGAGCGTCTGGCGCGTTTGCATGCACAGCTAGGGCACGACCGCGCCGCTTTATGCGCAATGCACCGGTTGGTGGCGCTGCGCCCGAGTAACGCCCAAGGGCTGTTTCAGCTAGCCGCCATGTACCACGAGGCAGGTTACCCCAGCCAGGGCGACCTGTGGGCGCGGCGTGCTCTGCTCAAGCGGCCGTTCGTCGTCATGAACGCTGAACGTGAAGAAAAGCTGCACGTGCTGGTGCTGCGTAACGCCGCTGCTTCCCAGTGGCGGTTTGATGCTCAGCAGTTTCGATATGCTCTGGTGCAAGGCCATCGCCACCTGCCCGGCGGGCTGGATGCCGCGCACATCACACGTGTCGAGCTGTTTATAGATACGTTAGAAAATACACCCGAGCTTTTACGCAAGCTACCGGCGGTGGATGTTGTGCTGAACATCATTGAAGACACAGACGCCAATCATACCGCGTTACGTATGGCATCGCATGTGGCGGATCGCCTGAAACGCCCGTTGATCCACAGCGCCGAGTTGGTGGATGAAGCATATGGCACCGATCAACAAGCCGAACTTGCGCATGCACGACTTTGCGAAAAAGCGGGAGTGGCGCCCTGGGCGTTTGAATTGCCCACGCCACCAAAAAAAGACATGGCATCGGAGACGCTCTTAACCCTGCACTTGGCTATAACCGGTACGGTTCAGGGCGTAGGCTACCGACAGTGGCTGGCCGATGAGCTAACACGGCGTGAGCTGGCAGGCTGGGTACGTAACCTAGCCGATGGCAGTGTCGAAGCGGTGATTCACGGCACGCTTGAGCACTTACAACCGCTGTGCGATGCCGTCTCCAGCGGCCCAGAGAACGCCGACGTTACAGGGCTGAATGTCACACCGTGGGAAGGCGATATCCCCGAAGGCGTTGCCATTCTAGAAACCCTCTAATCGACCAGGTGTCCTGATGACGTCAGAGGAATATGAGCACGTAATTGATGAGCTGCAAGCCGTCATCGATGAAACTCATGCCACGCTTAAGCGCTTTGAGAAAACAGGTATGAACGACGAGATGCCGAAGGATTATGAAACGCTGCTGGCAATTTTGGATAATGCCGTGAAGCAGCAACGCGAGCATACGCAGGGGATGCTATCGGGCTAATTCGGAAGTGTTATTTTAAAAGCTCGCAAATAGGTAATTTTGTCAGCACCTACTTTTACAGGTTACTGCCTCGTCTTCGTTTTGAGCCGTTATAGCAAAAATACGTCACGCAATTGTGCTGTAGCTGTTATCAAACCTACATCAGCTATATTCGAAATAAGCATAAAAAATATCTTTAATATTCTTTTGTATGCTTTTTTCTTGCAGGTAAAATAGCTGCCATCAACGCCACATGATTTTTTTGCGGCTATTCGGATCGTCGGGATATCGACTAACGAGGAAACAGACTCATGCCACTACCACGCAAGCTTAATATCACCCTCGCTGCGCTTTCGCTGAGCGTTGCCAGCGCTATGTTCGCCGCCACTGCCCAGGCCGAAACCCTTCGCGTAGGTATGTCGGGCGGTTACTTCCCCTTTACGTTTGTGGAGCAGGATGAGCTGAAGGGCTTTGAGGTCGATGTGATGAATGCTGTCGGTGAGATCACTGGCGATGACATCGAATTCGTGACCGCGAGCTTTTCCGGCCTGGCGGGTATGCTGGAATCTGGCCGCGTCGATACCATTGCCAACCAAATTACGATCACGCCAGAGCGCGAGGCTAAGTATGCCTTTACCGAGCCTTATGTATATGACGGCGCGCAAGTCGTGGTGCGGGCGGGTAATGATGCCATTCAAGGCGTTGAAGATTTATCCGGCAAAAGCGTGGCCGTTAACTTAGGTTCTAACTACGAGCAGTTACTACGCGAGCAGCCCAATGCCGATGAAATCGATATTCGCACCTATGAATCCAATATTGAGCAGGACGTGGCCTTGGGCCGGGTAGAGGCGTTTGTGATGGACCGCGTGAGTGCCACGCAGGTCATCAAAGAGAAAGGCTTACCCTTAGAGTTAGCTGGTCAGCCGTTCTCCACCATTGAGAACGCGCTACCGTTCCGTGATGACGAAGCGGGCCGCGAGCAACGCGACCGTGTGGGTTCAGCACTTGCCGAGCTGCGTGACAATGGCGAACTGCGTGAGATCTCAGAAAAGTGGTTTAATACCGACATCACCCAGCCGTAACCGTTAGGCTATTCTGTTGTAATGCGGCCGTGGCATTGCCACGGCCGTTTGTTTATTAGCGATACGGCGACTGTTAATGGCTATTTTGAATGGCTTGTTGGATAACTATTTTGAATGGCTGTGTTGAATAACCAAGTTGAATAACCATGCTTAATCTTGAATATATGTGGGGGCTGCTGCCGGTTCTGCTTGGCTATTTGCCGCTGACCATGCAGATGGCAACGATCGCCATGTTCTTTGCGCTGATCCTGTCGTGCCTGCTAGCGGTGATTCGCGTGTCCAAGGTGCCGGTGTTAAACGGGCTTTCGCTGCTGTTTATCTCGTTTTTTCGCGGTACGCCGCTGCTGGTTCAACTGTTTCTTTTTTACTACGGCCTGCCGCAGCTGATAAGTTCGTTGATCGCGATTACCGGCGTCACTGCTGCGGTGCTCGGGCTAACGCTGCATTTTTCTGCTTACATGGCCGAGTCTATTCGTGCGGCGATCGTCGGGATCGATCGCAGTCAAACCGAAGCTGCGCTCTCTATCGGCATGACCCAATCGCAACTGATGCGGCGCATCATCCTGCCCCAGGCAACCCGCGTGGCAACGCCAACGCTAATGAACTACTTCATCGATATGATCAAGGCAACTTCGCTGGCTTTCACGCTAGGCGTCACCGAGTTAATGGGCGCGACGCAAAAAGAGGCCGCGGGCAGCTTTCTCTATTTAGAGGCGTTCTTGCTGGTGGCGTTGATTTACTGGGCGATGGTAGAAGTGCTCTCCTGGGGGCAGCGTCGGTTAGAAATTTATCTGAATAAGGCCTATCAACGATGATTTCGCTGCAAGGCATTACCAAACGCTTTGGCGACCATACCGTGTTTAGCGATATCGATCTGAGCCTTTCCCAAGGCGAAATCATTGTCGTCATTGGCCCGTCCGGCACGGGAAAATCCACGTTGCTGCGCTGTATTAACTTCCTTGAAAAGCCCGATGCCGGGCGCTTGCAGGTTGGCGATTTGCGTGTGGATACCCAGCGCGCCAGCCGGGCGGATATTTTGGCATTGCGCCGTCGGACGGCGTTTGTATTTCAGAACTACGGCCTGTTCGCCAATAAAACCGCGCTGGAGAATATCAGCGAAGGCATGATCGTGGTGGATAAGCTGCCTAAAGCGAAGGCGCATGCCCGGGCCAGGGAGATTTTAGAGCGCATTGGTTTGGCAGAAAAAGCCGATGCTTACCCGGCTTCGCTTTCAGGCGGCCAGCAGCAGCGGGTGGGGATTGGCCGGGCCATGGCGGCGAATGCCGATGTCATTCTATTCGATGAGCCGACCTCCTCGCTTGATCCGCAGTGGGTAGAAGAAGTGCTGGGCTTGATGAAGCAGTTAGCGGTAGAGCGCCAAACGATGATCGTCGTCACTCATGAAATGCAGTTCGCGCGGGAAGTGGCGGACCGGGTGGTCTTTATGGACGATGGCGGAATCGTTGAGCAAGCACCGCCTGAAGCGTTGTTTACCGCCCCCAAAGATGAACGTACGCGCCACTTTTTGCGCAAAATTCTAGCGCCCACGGGGCAGACGGTACTTTAAAGGTTAAGGCTTGTTTAGATTGTTGAAATCTTGCTTGGTGAATTACAAAATGATGCTCTTGTAAAACCAGTCCGGCAGTTCTTCTACTCTAACGTTTATTTCACCTACGAGATTTATCTCAGCTAACCATATAGCTTCGTTACCTGAGTTATCGAAGATAAATGCGCGATCGGTGAGTTTGATCGCACTGAGCAATAAATCAAGTGAGCGGTAATAACGTTGACGTATTTTGTCTTCAGGCACAGGGTGGCCGCCTATGGTCACCCGATTTCGGACACGCTGAATGTTGATGGCTGGATCGTCAGTGGCGATGTAGTAAAGGTAGTTCTTGAAGCCTGCGTTGCGAGCTTTCTGCAGCACTTGAATCTTATCCTCAGACGACATCACTGTTTCAAACGTAAAGCTAGTTCGAGATGCAATCAGTTGATCGCGGATCAGCGATGAGGCGATGGAGGCAATATATGAATTGGGTTCTGTTCCGGGAAAGCTGATGCAGTTGTCTTCAAATATGATGGTTTTAAGCTGCGGTATTAAGGAAGCTTTTTCTGTTAAGGGTGAACGGTAAAAATAGTCTTCAATGACAGATTTTGAAACGTCTACGGAGTAGTCATTGAAGTATATTGCGCCTGTGTCTTTGGCGTTTCTTTCAATATCATCAGGGTTGATGTACACCCCTTTAAGGTGAGAGGGAATGACATTTTGGATTGTGCTTTTTCCTGAACCATTGGGTCCAGCAAACATCCGCAGACGTGGTGTTTTATCCATTAGGTAGCCTTGAGCTTCATACCTGTAGAGGCTTTATGCTTTGGAGCCGCTTTTCTCAGAACCTTCCTGCTGCCATCGGGATGTGTTTCGACAAGCTCACCGTCGACGATCTCCACTATGGGTTGGCCGCTGTTCAACGATACCTGATAAGCGCGTTTTGTATAACGTGCTGCTTGGGCCGCAAATCGTTGTTCAGCATCAGGTTTAACCGCCATAGGTTCACCTCATTTCTAGTGTTGTTAATGCTATATGTATAGCATAATTAATGGTTGTTCAGCGCCAGTGATGTAGCTAATTTTACGCATAATACCTAACACCTGAATATAGTTCACAATAGTAGCAGTTTCTCGGCTGAACAAATTATGCCTTAACCGTTACTCCTTTACTGCTTGAGATTAAAATGCCCACTGTCACCAAGCCATTACTGCAAAGCGTTGAGCTCCTAGCTTGCCAAGCAGGCGAGGCGATTATGCGCGTCTATCGCCGCGGCTTTGAGGTTGAGCTAAAAGCCGATAACAGCCCGCTTACTGAGGCGGATAAAGCGGCCCATGTGATGATTGCCCGTGGCTTGCAGGTGCTCACCCCAGAGGTGCCGATACTCTCTGAAGAAGATACCCAAAGCTTCAAAGGTGCTAACGCGGAGGGCTTTTATTGGCTGATCGACCCGCTGGATGGCACCAAAGAGTTTATTAAGCGTAATGATGAATTCACCGTCAATATCGCCTTGATTGCCCAGGGAAAACCGGTGTTGGGGGTAGTGGTTGCTCCTGCCTTGCAGCTTACTTATCTAGCCGCTGAAGGCTTGGGGGCTTTTAAGGTCGGTGCCAATGGGCTGTGGCAGGCAATACAGGCGTCAGCACCGCCAATAGCGGGGCAGCCCTGGCGTGTATTAGGTAGTCGTTCACATCCAGACCCGAGTATGGCTGTATGGTTAGAAGCACTGGGGGAGTATGAAACTCACCCCATGGGGAGTTCGCTGAAGTCGTGCTTTATCGCGGAGGGTAAGGCGGATGTTTACCCACGTTTTGGCCCTACTAGCCTATGGGATACCGGCGCTGCCCAGGCGATAGTCGAGCAGGCCGGTGGACAGGTGGTAACGCTGGACAATCAACCGTTAAGCTATGCTAATCCTCAGCAACCTCTTAACTCCGATTTTATAGTGTGGGGGCAGCGAACGGGCGAAGATTGTATCGAGACGCGTAAGTGAGGTGAGCGGTGCGTTTAGCAAGCGCAGTTGCGTATTGACAACCGCTAGCAAGCACGCGTAGTGCGTGATAGACTACGCCATCCTCTCAGACAAGACCCGTGAGCGGGCAGCATAACAACACTGCTCGCTTTGTGTTTTGGTAAGGCGAAAAGCCTGCCAAATCAACTGGTTTTATAGAAGTGTCATGTTGCGGAAACGTCGCGCTGTGATAGCGCAGCCGACAAACACATATTTAATTTCGTTGTCGTATCATCGACAACCTTTATTCTCCAAGGAGATACCCTGTGGCGAACAGCAAGCAAGCTCGCAAGCGCGCCCGCCAGGCCGAGAACCGTCGCGTCCTGAAATCCAGCCAGCGCAGCATGGTCCGCACCTACATCAAGCGTGTAGTGAAAGCGATCAGCACCGGCGACCACGCTAAGGCAATGGAAGAGTTCAAGGCCATGCAGCCGGTCGTTGACCGTATTGCTGACAAAGACGTGCTTTCTAAGAAGAAAGCAGCGCGTCTGAAGAGCCGTTTGAACAAGCGTATTAAGGCACTGGCGGCGTAAGTCGGCAGACGCCCTTAAAAAAACCGGCTGCGGCCGGTTTTTTTGTGCCTGAATGGTTTTTCTGGATAGTTTTCCTAGATGGTTTTTCTGGATAGCTTATGACAGCGAAGAAAGCACCCAATGCGTCTCCAAGCACCGCCGTTGTGCGCCGCGGGTTAATGCGCTCGGGGCTTGTGGTCAGTGCGATGACCATGTTGTCGAGGGTGTTGGGGCTGGCGCGCGATGTGGTTGTCGCTACCTTATTAGGGGCGGGCAATGGGGCCGATGCATTTTTCGTGGCATTCAAGATTCCCAACTTTCTGCGCCGACTCTTTGCCGAGGGCGCGTTCAATCAGGCCTTCGTGCCGGTGCTTTCAGAGTACTCGACCCAGCGTAGCCGTGAAGAGATACGCGAGCTGCTGAATGCGACGGCGGGAAGCTTAACGGCGGTGTTGGCGCTGATCAGCGCCTTGGCCATGCTCTGCGCCCCATGGCTGATTTGGGTGTTTGCGCCTGGCTTTGGGCGCGATCCGGAAAAGCTGGCGCTCACAGCCGATATGCTGCGTTTGACCTTCCCCTATCTGCTATTGATTTCGCTGACTGCCTTCTCCGGCAGTGTGATGAATACCTGGAACCGCTTCGCGGTCCCTGCGTTTACGCCTGTGTTACTGAATCTGTCGTTGATTGGCGCGGCACTCTTCTTAATGCCGTTAATGGACGAGCCCGCCATGGCGCTTGCCTGGGGCGTATTGATCGCCGGGGCTGCGCAATTGGTGTTTCAGGTGCCGTTCTTGCTGCGGTTGGGGTTGATGCCGACGCCCTGGCCCAACTTTGCCCATGAAGGCGTGCGGCGCATACTCAGGTTGATGGGGCCAGCCCTGTTTGGGGTATCGGTATCGCAAATCAATCTACTGCTGGATACCGTGCTGGCTTCCTTGCTGACCGCGGGCAGCGTGTCGTGGCTCTACTACTCGGACCGCTTGGTTGAACTCCCGCTGGGTGTGTTTGGGGTGGCGATTGGCACGGTGATTCTACCCGCGCTTTCCAAGCGCCATGCCGAGCAATCCAAGGAGCATTTTGCTGCCATGCTCGATTGGGCGATTCGCATCGTGCTGCTGTTGGGGCTGCCCGCGGCGCTGGCGCTGGCCGTGCTGGCCGAGCCGCTATTGATCACGCTATTCCATTACGGTGCGATGACCGATAACGATATTCAGATGGCGGCAATGAGCCTACGCGCTTATGCCTTCGGCCTAGTGGCCTTTATGCTGATCAAAGTATTGGCGCCGGGCTTTTTTGCCCGCCAAGACACCAAAACGCCGGTTAAGGTAGGCATTATCGCCATGGTGGCTAATATGGTGTTCAACCTGCTGCTCATTTGGCCGCTGGCGCACGCGGGGTTAGCGTTGGCCACCGCGCTTTCTGCTTTCTTGAACGCTGGCCTGCTAGGCTACTTACTGCATAAGCAGCGGGTATTGGTGTTTCAACCGGGTTGGAAGCGCTATGCGGTGCAACTGCTAGGCGGCAGTGCGTTGATGACCGTGGCACTGTACATGGTCGCCCCCGACTGGCAAGCGTGGCTTAACGTTGGGCTTTGGCAGCGCGTAAGCTGGGTCACGGGCTTGGTTGTGCTGGGCGGATCACTCTACTTCGCCTGGCTGGCAGCGTTGGGTTTACGCATTCGTCATTTTAAAATGCACTCTTAACGCTGCATCCTGGCGTCGGAGTTCGTTATAATCAGAGGCTTTATGCCCTCTAACGGCTGAGGTTCCATGCACGTCATACGAGGTCTGCACAATTTGAGAGCGGCTCAGCGTGGCTGCGTTGCCACCATCGGTAATTTCGATGGTGTGCATCGCGGCCATCAAGCCATTCTCCAGCAGTGCCGTGAACATGCCGCACGCTGGCGTGTGCCGCTTACCGTCGTGGTGTTCGAGCCCCAGCCGCGTGAGTTTTTTGCCGGTGATCAAGCCCCGCCGCGCTTAACGCGCCTGCGTGAAAAGGTGCGGCTACTGCGCGACTTTGGCGCGGAACAAGTGCTGGTGTTGCCGTTCAACGACACGCTGCGCAGCCTGACCGGGCGCGAGTTTATCGACCAGGTGTTGATCGATGGGCTCGGCGTTAAGCATTTGGTGGTCGGCGATGATTTCCGTTTTGGCTGTGACCGCCGCGGTGATTTTGCGCTGCTGGCGGAAGTAGGGCGCGAGCAGGGATTTGGCGTCGAGCACACGCGCACGTTTACCGTGGATGACGAGCGGGTGTCCAGCACGCGGGTGCGCACCCTACTGGCCAGCGGCAATTTTTCCGCCGCGGCGCGTTTGCTGGGCCGCCCCTATTCATTGCATGGCCGGGTGGTGCGCGACCAGCAGTTGGGTCGCACCATTGGCGTGCCCACCGCCAACCTGCCGTTATTGCCACAGCCATTAACTTTGCGTGGCGTGTTTGCGGTAGTGGCTGAGCTTGAAAACGGTGAGCGCTATCCGGCCGTTGCCAATGTCGGTTTTCGCCCTACGGTGGGCTCAGAACGGCCAACGCTTGAGGTGCACCTGCTGGATTTTGCCGGCGACCTGTACGGCCAGCGTATGACGGTATACCCCTGTATGCGATTGCGGGGGGAGGTCAAGTTTGACGACCTTGAGGCACTCAAAGCGCAAATTGAACGTGATCAGGCCCGCGCTCGTGACTATTTAACGGCGGCAATTGAGGGGCAAAACAGCGCAGAACGAGCGCGCGCTGAGCAAGACTATTCTCTTCCGCTGGCCACGGCCCCGCTCGGGCGTGAGGCGATCTCTTCAAATACGATTTCTTCTGATTCATATTCGGCGGATGATGCCGCCGATGCTAACGACGGCTGACCAGACCATGGATTATAAGCACACGCTGAATTTGCCTGAAACCGATTTTCCCATGCGCGGCATGCTGCCTAAGCAGGAGCCGGGGCGGGTTTCCCAGTGGCAGGACATGAATATTTACCAGCGCCTGCGGGAAGCGCGCGCCGGTGCGCCGCTGTTTGTGCTGCACGATGGCCCTCCCTACGCCAACGGCAGTATTCATATTGGTCACGCCGTTAATAAAATCCTTAAAGACATTATCGTTAAGTCAAAGAACTTGGCCGGTTTTGACGCCCCTTACGTGCCGGGCTGGGACTGCCACGGCTTGCCCATCGAGCACAAAGTCGAAACCACGCATGGCAAGCATCTAGCGCCGGATCACGCGCGTGAGCTATGCCGAGAGTACGCAGGCGCCCAGGTCGAGACGCAATTGGCCGACTTCGTGCGTTTGGGCATCATCGGTGATTGGGATCATCCCTATCGCACCATGGATTTCGCCAATGAAGCAGGCGAAATTCGCGCGCTGGCCGAGATGGTGGACGCAGGCTACGTGTTCAAGGGCTTGAAGCCGGTCAACTGGTGCTTTGATTGTGGCTCGGCGCTCGCGGAAGCCGAAGTCGAGTATCAGGATAAGAAATCCGATGCGATTGATGTGGCCTTCCCGGTAGAAGACGCCGACAAGCTGACGGCTGCCTTTGGGTTAAGCGAACTGGCCAAGCCCGCCGCGGTGGTGATCTGGACCACCACACCGTGGACCATTCCCGCTAACCAGGCGCTCAATGTTCACCCTGAGTTCACCTATGCCCTGGTCGATACCGGCGAGCGCCTGTTGCTACTGGCGGAAGAGCTGGTGGAGAGCTGCCTGGAGCGCTTTGGTTTGCAGGGAGAGGTGATTGCCACCACGCAGGGCAAGCAGCTTGATCTGATCAATTTCCGCCACCCGTTTTACGACCGCCTCTCGCCGGTTTATCTGGCCGAGTACGTCGAGTCAGAAGTGGGCAGCACCGGTATCGTTCACTCGGCGCCTTCTTACGGCATGGACGACTTTTTGACCTGCCGTGAGCATGGCATGGAGTTCGATGACATGCTCAACCCGGTGCAGGGCAACGGCGTTTACGCTGATGATCTGCCGTTCTTTGGCGGCCAGATGATCTGGAAAGCCAACCCTCAGATCGTCGAAAAACTGCGCGAAGTGGGCGCATTGATGGCGCATATCCCCATCAAGCATAGCTATATGCACTGCTGGCGCCACAAAACCCCGGTGATCTACCGGGCGACGGCGCAGTGGTTTGTGGGCATGGATATCAAAGGTAAAACGGGCAAAACCTTACGTGAAAGCGCCCTGGAAGGCATCGAAGCCACGGCGTTTACGCCCGCTTGGGGGCAGGCGCGTCTGCACAGCATGATCGCCAACCGGCCGGATTGGTGTATTTCCCGCCAGCGTAATTGGGGCGTGCCGATTCCCTTCTTTTTACACAAGCAGACCGGTGAGCTGCACCCGCGCACCGTGGCGTTGATGGAAGAAGCCGCTAAGCGCGTTGAGCAATCAGGCATCGATGCGTGGTTCAAGCTCGACCCTGCGGAGCTACTCGGCGCGGAAGCGGCGGAGTACGATAAAGTCACCGATACCCTCGATGTCTGGTTCGATTCCGGCACCACGCATCGCCATGTATTGCGCGGTTCACACCCGCACGGCCATGAAAGCGGCCCCCGGGCGGATCTCTACCTGGAAGGCTCTGACCAGCACCGCGGTTGGTTCCATTCGTCGCTGCTGACCGGTTCAGCCATTGATGGCCATCCGCCTTACCGCCAGTTGCTGACCCACGGCTTCACCGTCGATTCCCAGGGGCGTAAGCAGTCCAAGTCATTGGGCAACGTGGTTGCTCCCCAGGAAGTGATGGATAAGCTAGGCGGCGATATTTTGCGCCTATGGGTAGCATCGACCGATTACTCCGGCGAAATGGCCGTCTCTGACGAAATTTTGAAGCGCACCTCGGATGTGTATCGCCGTATTCGCAACACCGCGCGCTTCCTGCTTTCCAACCTTAACGGGTTTGATCCAGAGCGTAATCAAGTCGCGTTTGGCGATATGCTGGCGCTGGATCAATGGGTGGTAGATCGTGCGGCTCAGCTTCAGGCGCGGATCGAAAAAGCCTATGAAGAGTACCGCTTCCTGGATGTGTATCAGCAGGTACACGGCTTCTGCGCGCGGGAACTGGGTGGTTTCTATCTGGACGTCATCAAAGACCGCCAATACACCACCCAAACCGATTCGCTGGCGCGCCGCAGTGCGCAAACCGCGCTCTACCACGTGGTGGAAGCGTTGAGCCGCTGGATCGCGCCAATTTTGTCTTTCACTGCCGAAGAGATCCACGAAAACATCCCCGGTAAGCGCGGCGACAGCGTGCTGCTCGAGACTTACTACACCGGCCTTGGCCGCCTGGAAGATAATGCTGAGCTGGGTCGTGCTTTCTGGGAGCAGGTGCTGGAGGTCAAGCACTCGGTCAATAAGTGCCTGGAAGATGCGCGTAATGCCAAAGTCATCAAAGGCAGCCTGGCGGCCGAAGTGACGCTGTATGTCAGCGATGAGCTGCAGGCGACGCTGGCCAAGCTGGGCGACGAGCTACGCTTTGTCATGCTTACCAGCGAAGTGACGTTGAAGCCCCTGGCGGCAGCCGGTGAAGTAGCGGCGGAAGCGACGGAGCTTGAAGGCTTGAAAGTAGCGGTCAATGCCAGCGACAACACCAAATGCGAGCGCTGCTGGCACCATCGTCCTGATGTAGGCACGCATGCCGAGCATCCTGATCTATGTGGGCGCTGTATCAGCAACCTTCCCGAAGGCAGCGGTGAGATTCGTTACTATGCTTAAAGAAGGAAATACGCCTGAGGCAAATGTGCGGCCGACGATGCAGCGGCCGCTGCGCTGGCTATGGCTAGCGGTCGCGGTGATTGTGTTGGATTTGGCCACGAAGTACGTGGCCAGTAGCCAGTTGGGTTACGCGCAGCCAGTGGAAGTGTTGCCGTTCTTTAACTTGACGCTGCTTCACAACACCGGCGCAGCCTTCAGCTTCCTAGCCACGCACCCAGGCTGGCAGCGCTGGTTCTTCGCCATTATCGCGGTGGGGGCGAGTATAGGCTTAACGGTGTGGCTCACGCGCATCAAACACGATGAAAAACTGCTGGCGATTGCGCTGCCGTTGATTATTGGCGGAGCGCTCGGCAATCTCTATGACCGCTTGGTGCACGGCTATGTGGTCGATTTCCTCTCCTTCCACGCCGCTGGGTGGTACTACCCGGCGTTTAACGTGGCGGATATTGCGATTACCCTCGGGGCAGTCGCTTTAATCTGGGAATCGATCATGGGTGAGCGGCGGCGCAAAAAAGCGCACGGAAACGTTTCATAACGGTCTAGACATTAAGGCCTGTGAATAGCGCTCTGCCCTAACGCGAAAAGATTTACTTAAAGTCATTTATCGACAGGTAAGGATGGTAATGAGCGACTACCGTATTGACGATGGCATGGAAGTGACGCTGCACTTCACCTTAAAGTTGGAAGATGGCACCTTGGTCGATTCCACTAAAGACAAGACCCCGGCCACTTTCGAGTTTGGCGATGGCAATCTGCCGCCCGGCTTTGAACATCCTATTAAAGGCCTGGCCGCGGGCCAAGAGGGCACGTTTCAGATAACCCCTGAACATGCTTTCGGCCAGCATAACCCGCAGAATATTCAAACGTTGAAGCGGGCCGATTTTGGCGATGAAGCCCCAGAAATTGGCATGGTGATGTCCTTTGCCGATAAAGCGGGAACGGAATTGCCAGGCGTGGTCAAAACCATTGACGGCGATCGCATTGAGGTAGATTTCAATCACCCGTTAGCGGGTCGCACCTTGACCTTTGAGGTAGAAGTGCTGGACGTTAAACCGGTGACTACCCACTAACCCTGGCCGGGTCATCGCTCGCTGACGTTTCACACAAAGCCTACACTGGCTATTGAATTTACTAAGCAGATGCCGCGCGCATCAAGGCGTTACTATGAGCTTACCCAGTACGCAGCAGGCACAACCCATCGAAATTAAATTGGCTAATCCACGTGGCTTTTGTGCCGGTGTGGACCGCGCGATCGATATCGTTAACCGCGCGCTCGATGTGTTTGGTCCTCCCATCTATGTTCGTCATGAGGTGGTTCATAACCGCTTTGTGGTTGAAACGTTGCGCGCCCGCGGCGCTGTGTTTGTCGAAGAGCTGGATGAAGTCCCCGATGATGTCATCGTCATCTTTTCTGCCCACGGTGTTTCCCGGGCGGTGCAAGCCGATGCCGAGCGGCGTGGCTTGAAAGTGTTCGACGCCACCTGCCCCTTGGTCACCAAAGTGCATTTGGAAGTATTGCGCTACGCCAAGCGCGGCCAGGAGTGCATTCTGATTGGCCATGAAGGCCACCCTGAAGTGGAAGGCACCATGGGGCGTTACGATACTTCCCACGGCGGCCGCATTTACTTAGTCGAGGACGAAAAAGACGTCGCGAAACTCGAGGTGCGAGATCCTTCCAAACTAGCGTTCGTCACGCAAACGACGCTCTCCATGGATGATACCGCCAAGGTAATCGATGCGTTGCGCGAGAAGTTTTCCGATATTCAGGGGCCACGCAACGACGATATCTGTTACGCCACGCAAAACCGCCAGGATGCCGTGCGTGAGCTAGCCTCCCAGAGCGATTTACTGCTGGTGGTGGGCAGTCCTAATAGTTCGAATTCGAATCGCTTGCGGGAGCTCTCTGAGCGGATGGGCACGCCTGCTTATCTAATCGACAATGCCGAGCAGATTGATCCCCAGTGGCTTGAAAATGTGGGCCGTATCGGCGTGACGGCAGGTGCCAGTGCCCCGGAAGTACTGGTCAAAGGCGTGATTACCAAGCTCCAATCCATGGGCGCTGCCGTACCCGAAGAGTTACAGGGCCGAGAAGAAACCATTACGTTCTCGATGCCCAAAGAGTTACGTGAAAAGGTGATTGCCAGCAGCTGATATTAGGCTTCGTGATGCAAAGCGTATTAGTTTGCGACATACTGAATCGGTATGAGCCAACTAATACAGGAGCAAAGCCGCGTGCCTTACGTTACTCATCCTTCCTCTGGCCGTTTTTCTCATAACGGCCAGCGCGGCTTTACCCTCATTGAGTTAATGATCGTACTGGTGATCATCGGCATCGTCGCCTCTATTGCCTACCCCAGCTATACCCGCTACGTGCAAAAATCAGTGCGCACAGATGCCCACGCAGGCCTGATGCAGGCCGCTTCTGAGCTTGAGCGCTGTTATACGCGAACTTACGCCTATAGCGATTGCACCATTAGTTCCTCCTCTCCAGAAAACAACTATCAGATTGAGAAGAGTATTGACGGTAATGGCTATTTGCTAACGGCAACAACAGATCAGAGTGATGGGTGCCCAGATGATATTACCCTAAGTTCGAGCGGTGAAAGGCTGCCCAATGACTGTTGGTAATCAAAAACAGCAGCGAGGGTTTACCCTGATTGAGCTGCTCATCACATTAATGATTGCGGCGATTATTGCCATCATCGCAGTGCCTGCATTCGCCGGTTTTCTTGCCCGCCAACAACTAGCGGGCGATGTCAACGAGCTGATCTCGGTACTCAGCTTTGCCCGCAGCGAAGCGATCAAGCAGCGTCAGCCGATGCTGGTAACGTTTTTACCACCGGATGAATGCAGCACCGCTGAAGGGGTAGACGAGGGAAGTGATCAGCAACAGTGGTGCTACCGGGTGGAGCGGGATGAAGATGGCGAGACAATGCGAGTGGGGCAGGCGGCCAATATAACCACGCGTGATCAATCGTTCTCGCTTACCTTTCAAAGTCTAGGCGATGCTGATATTGGGGATTGTCGTGCGGCTTCTTCTGCTCCTTGTCAGATTACGCTAACGCCGCAACGCGATGACATCGCGCCTGTTACGCTTGCCGTCAATATCACCGGCAGTATTCGCAGGCAGGAGACAGCGCAATGATGCTGCAGCGTGGCTTTAGCTTGATTGAAGCAATGATCGCGCTGGTAGTGCTCTCCATCGGCCTAATTGGCGTAGCGGCCATGCAACTGAAAGCGCTGCAAAGTGCGAATGCAGGTTACCAGCGCTCGGTCGCCAGCGTGGCAGCGGTGGATGCTCAGGAGCGGCTATGGGCAACGCTCGGCGCACTCGAAACAGGCCAAACCTGTGAAAATATCAACACCTCTGCTGTGCAGGCTGAATGGCGGGAACACTGGTTTCAAGGTGGCGGTGATGCCACGCCTTTGCGTAACGCTATTGAAGCACAGAGCGCGATTGAGCTGAGTAGTAGCGGTGACAAGTGTCAGTACACGGTCACCGTCATGCTCAGCGAGGATGAAAACGATCTGCTTGACTATACCTTCCGCCTTCCACTTGTTGAGCAATCGCCATGAAGCATTCGCAGCGTGGCTTCACCTTAGTCGAGTTGATGGTCGCGATGGCGATTGGCACCGTCATTATATTGGGGGCTGGACAGCTGTTCTTGACTACTTTTCAAACCTTCCAAAACGTTGACAAAGTCAGCCGTAAGCAAGAGGCCTTAGTCTTTGCTGTCAGTGCCCTGACTGAAAAAGGGCGCCAGGGGAAATTCGAGGACTATGCCATTACGGGAGATCAACGAAATTCCGGTAACGCCACGCAGTACTACTGCGTTCTGCAAAACCAGATAGAGAACCAGCCTGTTGTAGACCTAGCTCGGGTCGACGACGAAGCGGACTGTCCCGCGCTGTCAGAAGCGAATAGCGATGGTGTATCGCATACAGTCACCTTACCGGTAGGCGACTGCCGGGTGAATGCCAACGCTAGCTGCGATGAAATCGTCTTCATCATTACCGAGCGAAACAGCGTGATCACTGCACAAGGGGCCACGCCATGAAACAGCAGCAAGGCGCTGCATTAGTGATTGTGATGGCACTGCTTTCTGGTGCGCTAATGCTTGGCATGTCAGGAATGCAAAGTGCATTGATTGATGAGCGCTTGGCAGGCAACTATCGTGCGTCTGTTCAATCACAAATGGCCGGTGAGTCTTTTTTATCTGACATTGTTAGAGATGAGAATAGTGACGTTTTAACAAGCATCATTAACCAGGTAATGGAAAGCGAAAACAATACGCCAGTAACGGTGGATGATGAGCAGCTCAATGCGTTGATGGAGGAGCTTTCTGTTGAAATCGAAGTGACGCGTCAAGATAACCAAATCACTATTAAAGCATGGGGCTCTGAGGGAAGGGCGAAAGCCCCCTCGGTGCTTGTGTTTAATGCGAGCGGAGCGGCTGAAAATTATCGCGCACCTTTTATAGCTTGCCAGCGTATGCGCATTACCGGTCGTTCATTGGCGGCTAGTTGCCACTCCAGTAATGGAGCTTGTTCGAGTGGCCAATCAAACTTAATTCCCGCTGAATCACAAAAATATAACCTCCTTTATAGCTTAGGGAGTGAGCAAGGAAGCAGCATTACATTAGATGTCAATTCTCAAGCTTATGGGAATGTTCGCTCCCAAAGAGATATTTTCTTGGCGGGCTCTTCAAGAATTATTGGTAGTGCATATGCTCAAAGTGCTATTTGCTATGTTAATGGTATGGATTGCGATAGTGCGGCGTCTTTTGTCGATGGTGATGAAGTGATAACAACAGGAAGATTGCAGCAGTGCGATATGTTTTTAGATTTGGCTAGCTTAAATAATGAGATAAGAGATATTTCTTTAGGTTATAACAGTAGCGTTCGCAATGTAGTGATGGGCGGTCAAAGACGGCAGTGGGCATTAACGCCTGAAGGGTTATTCTATAGTGACTGTGGTTTTTTGGGGCTTGGTTGCATTTTTTCAGAATTTCTAGAGTTTTTTATTGGATTTGATCGAGATGAGTGGGTTAAGTATTCATCTGTTATTAATAATACTATTGTAGTTGATGATTTTTTTGTAAGAGGTAATTCAACGTTTATTGTTGCTAGTAACCAGAACAGGCTAGCGCGGTTGCGCATGGTAGTAGAAGGTGACTTTATTATTGAAGAACGGGGGAATGAGCTGGTTATTGAAGATAATGCTCAGCTTGAGATTTTTGTGAAAGGTAAAACTATTTTAAACCCCAATTTGCAAATGGGAGAAGGTTCAGTAAGTAGAAATGGCCAGACACCTTTAACGATCAACTCTAGTTACTCAGGAGCGGGCGATGCAGTCGCCGTCAACAGTGGCAGTCACGTGGTAGGTAATATCTATGCGCCCGGCGGGAGAGTGTCAGTCAATTCGAGCCGTGTTACAGGCAGCATTTGGGCACAGGAGATTAACGCGCTTAACGACAGCCAAATAATTTATAACGAAGCAAACGTAGTGGCAGATAGCCAGGCCATAGAATCCGAGACAGCCAATGAAGGCGGCAGTGGTTTTAATTGGCAATGGCGATGATCGAGAATATATGTCGATTTGCACCTATGGTATGTTAGCTCTTTTTACACCCTGAAGGATCTGCATACCATATGCAAGCGTCTAACAAAACCCGCGTTCTCACCGGTATCACCACCACCGGCACGCCCCATTTAGGCAACTATGTTGGGGCGATCAAGCCCGCCATTGAGGCGAGCCAGGATCCCAACGTTCAGTCGTTTTACTTTTTGGCTGACTACCATGCCTTGATCAAATGCCCCGACCCAAAGCGGGTTCAAGCATCACGCTTGGAGATTGCCGCCACGTGGCTAGCGCTGGGCCTAGATACCGACAATGCTATTTTTTATCGCCAGTCGGATATTTTGGAAATCCCTGAGCTTACCTGGATGCTCTCTTGCGTATGCGCCAAAGGCTTAATGAACCGCGCGCACGCTTATAAAGCAGCGGTAGCTGAGAATGAAGAGGCCGAGAACCAAGACCCAGATAAAGGCATCACCATGGGGCTGTTTGGTTACCCCGTTTTGATGGCGGCTGATATCTTGATGTTCAACGCCAATAAAGTACCGGTGGGGCGTGACCAAATCCAGCATATCGAAATGGCCCGTGATATCGCCGGGCGCTTTAACCACTTGTACAAAGGCCAACACTTTACGCTACCTGAAGCGGTGGTCGATGACAAAATACAGTTACTGAACGGCTTGGACGGGCGCAAGATGTCCAAAAGCTACGATAATACGATCCCGCTTTTCTCCACTGAGAAGAAGCTTCAAAAGCTGGTGCGTAAGATTAAAACCAACTCGCTAGAACCTGGTGAGCCGAAGGATCCGGAAACCTGCACGCTGTTCCAAATATATTCCGCCTTCGCAACAGCTGAAGAGACCGCCGGTCTACGCAAACAGTATGCTGAAGGTATTGGTTGGGGCGATGCGAAAAACCAAGTATTTGAATATTTGAATACCCACTTAAGTGCGCCTCGTGAACGCTATAATGCGTTGATGGAAGACCCCGCTCACATTGAGTCGGTTTTGCAAAAAGGTGCAGAGCGGGCACGTGAAGAAGCAGCAGCAACGATGGATCGCTTGCGCTCTGCCGTTGGTCTTGGGCGGTTTGTCTAGGGCGTAATGCTCTCCTAGTTAGGCTGCTCATTTCCCCTTTGCGAGAAAGGTAGCATCGTTCGAAGATAGCTGCCTTGAAGGCGGCTATCGAATGTCTTCGAAGCTAGGGTGACTTAAAGTTGTTATTTGGTGGCCCCTTTCCGGTGAGGTTTCTATCTAGTGTGGTAAGACATTCACGTTCAACACAAACATTTAAAATGGCTTCCATTTTTTTGTAGTCGGGTGAAATAACAACAATTCAAAGGATTCCAATACAATCAACATGGTACTTTATCATTACAACAGTAATGAGGCTTTGGCGTGGCAATAGTCTCTTCTCTACAGCACTCTTCCATGAAAAGCCGTTATTGGCGCTGGTTACAATTCATCGGCGGTGTGCTTATTACCGCTCTATTGTTGGCAGAGAAAGTAGGCTGGATAACACTACCGGTCCTGGAACGTCTTGAATGGCAGGCGTATGACGTGAAGGTACGTAGCACACTAAGTGAACAGGCCGATCCGTCATTGGCGATTATCGATATTGATGAGCGCAGCCTCTATGAAATAGGCCAGTGGCCATGGCCACGAGCTACTGTAGCGGAGCTGGTGAATAAGTTGTTCACTGACTACGACGCGGGGCTTTTAGGCGTTGATGTGGTGTTTGCCGAGCCAGAGATCACGCTTTGGCAGCAGCACTGGGAAGATGTTACTCGCGATTACCCCCAGTTAAATGACATACCCCCGCCAATTGATGGCGATGAACGGTTGGCGAGTACCCTGTCTGCCCACCCGGTTGTGTTGGGGTATTATTTCCAAGCATATCGGCACCTCAGTGATCCACCCGCTCTAGGACAGCTACCTTCGCCTGCCATCGTCGCAGAGCCCCAACCTCTATCCTTTCCTGAGCCTGAACGCTATACCGCAAACCTGCCCTTATTGCAGCAGAATGCATTAAGTGCGGGCTTCTTTGATAATCCTAGCGTGGATGAAGACGGTGTGTTTCGTCGTGTGCCCATGCTGCAACGCTGGGAGGGAGAGTTGTACCCTAGTTTACCCATGGCGATGCTACTCGCGTTATTGGGGCAACCAGTGATCACGCCTATTATTGGTGAGGGAGCTGGCGTTACCCAACTGGAAGCGTTGGATGTCGGTGGCTTCGAGATCCCCGTTGATGGGCAAGGGGCCGCACTGGTGCCCTGGTATGGACCGCGTGGCCACTTTGATTACTTCTCAGCGGCCGATATTTTGGAAGGGCGCCTTGAACCGGGTGTGCTGGCGGGAAAAACACTGATCTTAGGCGCATCTGCCCCGGGACTAATGGATTTACGTTCAACGCCGGTCGGAGGGATCTACCCAGGTCCCGAGATTAATCTGAGTCTATTGGCTGGCATGTTGCACCAGCGAATACACGCTCAGCCACCCTGGGTGCTGGGGTTTGAGCTAATTAGCCTATTCGCCTTGGGTATTTTTATGGTGCTCCTATATCCCCAGTTAAATGCGCCGCTATTACTAATGGTAAGTGGGGGACTGCTTTTTATTTCGGTAGGGGGGAACTTATGGGCTTGGTATCAGGGTTTAGCGTTCCCAATTGCGGGGTTGCTGGTATTGCTGGTAGCACAGATGCTGTGGCATCTGTCAATGAATTTTCTGCGTGAGACACAGCAAAAACGCTGGGTGACAGAGCGTTTTGGGCAGTACATTCCGCAACAGTTGGTTGAAGATATGGTTAAAAGCGGTGAAAGCTTTGGCTTAGAAGGGGAGGAGCGTGAGTTAACGGTACTGTTTTCTGATATGCGGGATTTTACGGCATTTTCCGAATCGATGCCCCCCTCGGAGCTCACCGAAATCATGAACCGTTTGTTAACACCGTTAACAGGTGCTATCCATCAAAACCATGGCACCATCGACAAATATGTAGGCGATGCCATCATGGCTTTCTGGGGAGCACCGTTGCACGATGAGCATCATGCTGATCACGCTCTTGAGGGCGCCTTTGCGATGTTAGACGCGCTCGACGATATCAATGGTGAGTTTGCCGCTGAAGGTAAACCGGCGCTGATGATGGGGGTGGGGCTGAATACAGGTTCCATGAGGGTGGGTAACATGGGATCCAGTTTCCGCATGGCCTATACCGTCATGGGCGATAATGTGAATCTCGGCTCGCGTATGGAGGGGCTGACCAAAAAGTATGGAGTGGGCTTAATCGTCAGTGAGACCACCGCTAAGCAAGCGCCGAAGTGGTGTTATCGCCGACTAGACAAGGTGCGCGTGAAGGGCCGCAGATTACCACTATGGATTTTAGAGCCGCTGGGTCGTTGGGAAACACTTTCGGAGGAGAAGTACCAGTGGTATACCGCATTTGAGCAAGCGCTGGAACACTACCACGCGGCGGACTTCGCATCCGCCGAGCGCGCTTTCCAGGCGCTTGATCCTCAAGATCAGCCGACGCAGATGTATCTGGCGCGCATAGAGCACTTCAAGTCAGCGCCGCCCCAGGAAGAATGGGACGGCATCTGGACACACACGAAGAAATAACGGCATCCGACTTTTTAAGGCTGTGGAGCAAGCCGAACAAAAATACCGGTACCACTGTAGTCGCCTGTTTGTTCTCCCCAGGCTTCGATCAAGCTCATTATGGTGGCGGCTTCTTCGCCGATATAGCGGCCATTGAACTCGCCACCTTCAAAGCAATTACTATCGCCACACGCCTCGTGCGTCAGATTGATACCATCCAGCGAGAATGCTTCAGATTGATTACTTCCTAATAGCCTCCCAAAGTCGTCTAATAGAATCTCAACCTGCACGCCTTCGCTGTTTGATAGCATAATAGAACTGTTAGGTAGGATAGGGATAATATCGCCACCACTGCTAGGCACTAAGCCAGTGCCTTCGACCCAATTGAAAGTCACGCCCCTTTCAAGCTGGTCGCGTAGAGCGTCAAGTGCTGATTCACTTAGTGACGCGCTCATAGAATCAGAAATGTCATCGGAAGCTGCAATAAAAACGATGGCTTCATCTAATCTGTCTGTGTCACCTGTAGAACTAGATACCTCTGTACCGCTGTTCCAATAGCCCCAGACGATTTTACCATTATCAACAGGATACGATCCTCGTTCAGAAGGTGAGATATTTTGCTGATAAAGCTCGTCAATATCATCGCTTCCTGCAGCATTAATTAACATATTGTTTTCTGTCGGCACAAAGTCGAGCCAATTTTTTAAAGTATCGTCGCTAGCTGTTGTATTAAATAACGCTTGGGCGTTCGAGCAATTGCCATTGCTATTTTCAATGCAATTGTCGCCATTGCCATTGCCATTGCCATTGCCATTGCCATTGCCATTGCCATTGCCATTGCCATTGCCATTGCCATTG
>OJBX01000315.1_pt1 | contig 24799 bp, 20 predicted proteins | sample 1590751 | NCBI WGS metagenome assembly OJBX01 (sample SAMN05416780, study PRJEB24817) | seawater metagenome | isolation source: Sea water | place: Canada:Atlantic | collected 2013-07
GAGATTTCTGCCTGTCTCGTGGGCTCGGAGATGTGTATAAGAGACAGACCATAACCAACACGATCAGGGACCACGACGCGGAAACCTGCCGCGGCCAGTGCTTCGATCGTCGGCGCAAAACCAATACCGGCGAAATTCATACCGTGAAACAACATCACCGCCTGGCCATTGGCTGTGCCAGTCGGCGCCACATCCATATACGCTTTCAGGCCGTCCTGGCCGAAATGCGTCACCGGCATGTAATCCACCGGGTAAGGATACGGAATTTCAGACATTGAAGCAGACACCGGCCCCCAGTCAGCAGGCGGCTCACTGGGGGGTTCGCCCTGCGCCGCTGCAACGCTGGCAGCACCAAGCATGACGCCGGCAAACGCCCAAGTACGAAGATTGATGGCTAAGTTCGACAATGGCATTATTTTCTCCTGTTGTTGTTGTGAGTTTTGTCCAAATTGGGCCAGTGTACACGAAACCGGGCCATGCGTTTCATTGCGCCAGCTTCAGACCAATGCGTTTGACGCTGCCTTCTTCAATGGCCGCGATGGTCCAGATAAATCCCTGCCATTCCAGCTGATCGCCAAGCACCGGTTTGCCGCCCATGCGCTGGTTCAGGAACTCCCCGATACTCAGGCCCATAACAGACACGTCGGGGTGCAAACCATAGACCGGTGCCAGATCGGCAATACTGGCGGATGCATCAAGTATGAAGTCGCCAAAGAACCAGTCATCCATGCCACTGGACGGCGCCACACTGAACAGTTTCCCCAGGGCCGACAGATCATGCTCATGGGCAATAATGCAAAGGATGTCATCAGCCAATAGCCGCGTGCTACCCGTTGGGTGCAGCAGTTCACGCCCTCTGAACAAGGCTGCAATGCGGGTGCCGTCCGGCATCTTGAGTCGTCGCAGCTCGCGGCCGATGCACCATTTCTCGGCGCCCAGACGATAGACGAACAGCTCCCATTCACTGGTGTGATGAATCTCCAGGCCCGCCCGGGAGATCGGCATGGGTTGCGACGGCACCTGTACTTTTGCCAGGCGCGTGACAAACGGGATCGAGGTTCCCTGCACCAGCAGAGACACCAGCACTACAAAGAATGCCAGATTGAAGTACAGTTGTGAGTCCGGCAATCCAGCCATGACCGGGAATACCGCAAGGATGATGGGAACCGCACCGCGCAGACCGAGCCATGACAGATACCAGCGTTCACGCATCTTGAACCGGCTGAACGGTGCCAGACTGACAAAAACCGCCAGCGGGCGAGCGACCAGAATCATCCACAGCGCCAATAACAGACCCGGAACGGCAATGGGCAGCAACTCACTGGGCGTCAGCAACAATCCCAACACCAGGAACATGCCGATCTGGCTCAGCCAGGCCAGCCCGTCGAGCACGCTGAGAATGGAGGTGCGGCTGCGCAAAGGTCTGTTGCCAAGAAACACACCACACAGGTAGATCGCCAGGAAACCACTGCCGCCCGCAAAGGCAGTCAGGGCAAACAGGAACAGACCGCCACTGACGGCCAGCAACGGATACAGACCATTGGCGAGTGTGCTGCGATTGATCAACTGCAGCAACAGCCATCCACCAGCACCACCCAGCAACACGCCGACGCCAAACTGTTGCACGAGGCTGACGATGAACCCCAATGCCGAGTTGTCGCCTCCTCCCTGCGCCGTCGCCAGAATATCGATCAGCGTCACGGTCAGGAAAATCGCCATCGGATCGTTGCTGCCGGACTCGATTTCCAATGTGGCACGAACCCGTTCGTTGATATGTCTGCCGCCCAGCAGGGAGAACACAGCCGCCGCATCGGTGGAACCAACAATGGCACCAATCAGCAGTCCCTGCAGCGGGCTGAGCCCGAATAACCAGGCAGCGACCACACCCGTCAGTCCGGCCGTGATCACGACACCAAATGTCGCCATCGACAAGGCAGGCCACAGCGCGACCTTGAAACTGGCAACGCGGGTGCGCATACCGCCATCAAACAGAATGATGGCCAGGGCAAGATTGCTGGCAAAAAAAGCGAGAGAGTAGTCGTTAAAGAGGATGCCGCCGATGCCTTCCTCACCGGCAAGAATGCCGACGCCCAGAAAGATCAACAGGATCGGAACACCGAGCCGGGAGGAAACAGCGCTAAATAACACGCTGAACCCCACCAGCAGGGCACCAATCAGGAAAAAGCTGTTAATGGCCAATAAATCCATGTTCTATCCCAGACTTATTCAGCGGCCGTCCAGATTTTAACTGCCGAAAGGATGCCGCAGAATGATCGTCTCGTCGCGATCAGGACCGGTTGAGATGATGTCCACCGGCGCTTCGATGATGTCTTCAATGTAACGGATATAGGCCCGTGCGTTGTCCGGCAGCTCTTCCAGTGAGCGCACGCCAGCGGTGGATTCGGTCCAGCCGGGCAATTCTACGTACACCGGTTTCAGTCTTTCGTACCGATCCACTGTCATGCAGGCAGTGACCCCGTCACCGTCATCGGCCAGTGTTTCATAACCCGTGCAGACCTTGATTGTTTCCAGACCGTCCAGCACATCCAGTTTTGTCAGACAGATGCCCGACACGCTGTTGATGCGAATTGCCAGCCGAACAGCTGCAGCATCGAACCAGCCACAGCGACGCGCACGGCCGGTGGTTGCGCCTTTTTCCATGCCCACATTGGCCAGGTGTGCACCCACATCGTCGAACAGCTCGGTCGGAAACGGCCCAGAACCAACCCGTGTTGTGTAGGCTTTGGTGATGCCCAGCACATAGTCCAGGTACAGGGGGCCATAACCACTGCCCGTGGCGGTGCCGCCGGCTGTGGTATTCGACGAGGTCACAAAGGGATAGGTGCCGTGGTCGATATCCAGTAGTGAACCCTGGGCACCTTCGAACATCAGGTTGTCGCCTGCTTTTCGGTGTGTATGCACAAGCTCCACGGTATCGGCCAGCATAGGGCGCACCTGTTCCGCATAAGCCAGGCATTGGGCCAGCGTTGACTCAAAGTCGACCGCATCGACTTTGTAATAGTTGGTCAACATGAAGTTGTGGTACTCCATTACTTCCTGCAAACGAAGCGCCAGGTGTTCCGGATTAAACAATTCGCCCATGCGGATGCCGCGACGAGCCACTTTGTCTTCGTACGCGGGTCCAATACCACGGCCCGTGGTGCCGATCTTTTTGCCATCACCAAGGCGGGTTTCGCGGGCCTGATCCAGCGCCACGTGTGAGGGCAGAATAACCGGGCTGGCACCACTGATCTTGAGCCGTTCACGAACCGGAATGCCCTGGGCCTCAAGCTCACCGATCTCTTTCATCAGTGCTTCCAGACTGACCACGACACCGTTGCCAATCACGCACGTGACACCCTCACGCAGAATACCCGAGGGGATAAGGTGCAAGACGGTCTTTTTGCCGCCGATGACCAGAGTATGCCCGGCATTGTGGCCGCCCTGAAAACGGGTGACGACTGCCGCCTGCTCGGTCAGCAGGTCAACAATCTTACCCTTCCCTTCGTCACCCCACTGGGTGCCCAAAACAACAACGCTCTTACCCATGTTCCCCATACTCTGTGCTGAAATAAATGTACTGTATTAGATTCTCTGGCTTCCAGTTTCCAATTTGCTGGCTTAAACCGGATTGTCCAGATTCGTTCGTTCCGCTCTGCGCTACCGGTCGACTACAATCCAGCCACGCGTGTCATCGGCCACAATACACGCTGTGCACTGCAATTCCTTTAACAGTCTGTCATCGGGCTCATCGGTGCCCAGGTGCTGAATAACGATTTCGCCACGACCGCGTAATTGCCCGACCAGGGTCTGCAGTGCCGGGTCAACCTGATCCGGCGCCAGCACAACCCGGGGCGACGGATAGTCGCGACTGCTTAATTGGGCAAGAATTTTCAGATCCGCATCGAAACCGGAAGCCGGACGCGCACGACCAAAAACCTTACCTATTTCGTCGTACCGACCGCCTTTGGCGACGGCACGACCATGCATCGGTGTATAGGCAGCAAATACGGTGCCGGTATGGTACTGATAGCCGCGCAGCTCTGACAGGTCAAAGCCCAGACTGATATCCTGAATGCGCTTGCCAACGGCATCACTGATTTGTCTTAGTTCGTTCAAAGCACCGCGCACCGGTGCCGGTGCAGTTAGCAGCAGTTCTTCTGCCTGATTCATGACCTCGGCACCGCCACTAAGCTGCGACAGACCTCGTAACTGCTCCCGCATACCGGCATCCGACACCTTGGCATCCAGCCAGGCATCTGTTTCCGCGTGCGCCTTGCGTTGCACCAGATCAAACAGCTCGGTTTCAGCGTCGGCGTTCAGGCCAGCGGCAGCCACCAGTGCGCGGAAAATGCCAACATGACCCAGCACTACGTGAATCGGGCGTATACCCGCCAGACGCAACGTTTCGGCCATCAGCAAGATCAGTTCGGTATCGCAGGCCACACCGGCATGCCCGAACAGCTCAGCGCCTATCTTGATTGGCACGCGCGAGCTCAACAGACCCTGTGGCCGCGTATGCAATACGCTGTCTGCGTAACAGAGCCGGGCCGGTCCATCACGATGCAGATTACGTGCATCAATGCGCGCTACCTGTGGGGTGATGTCGGCGCGCACGCCCATCATGCGGCCGCTGAGCTGGTCGGTGATCTTGAACGTATGCAAGTCCAGGTCGTGTGACGACCCCACCAACAACGAGTCGAGATACTCGATCATGGGCGTGATCACCATCTGATAGCCCCAGCCCCGGTACAGGTCCAGGATCTCGCGACGCAAGGTTTCCAGTCTGTGGGCCTGCGGAGGCAAAACCTCCTCAACCCCTTCCGGCAGCAGCCAGCGGTCAGCGCGTGTCATGTATCCCTTCCTGCCTAATCTTTTTTACTGAAACTCTTTGCGATCCCAGCGGTGCATCAACCGGCCGCGTCTACTGACGTTCTCAGGCGCCCTGGCCAGAGGACGCCGTTATAAAAGGGCGCCCGCTGCCAATGAAAGCCGGCTGAACGCCGGCTTTGGTCGCCTACTGAGGCTGAGCCTCGTCGCTGCGCAGATATTTGAAGTAGTCACTTTCCGGATCCAGCAACATCACGTCGCTCTTCGACGAAAATGTGTCGCGATACGAATTCAGGCTACGGGTGAATGAGTAGAATTCCGGATCCTGTGTGTAGGCTGCGGAATAGATGGCAGCTGCCCGTGCATCACCCTCACCACGGATGCGCTCTGAATCACGATACGCTTCCACCAGCAGGACGGCTTCCTGACGATCGGCATCTGCTTCGATACCAATAGCCAGCTCGTTACCGCGTGATCGCAATTGCTGGGCTTCACGCTGACGCTCGGACGTCATACGCTCGTACACAGAGGAGCGAACATCGTCGGGCAGATCAATACGCTTGACCCGCACGTCTATGACCTCAATGCCATACTCGTTCGCTACATAGGTATTGAGTTCGGTGGTCAACTCGTTCATCAGCGCATCACGCTGACCGGATACCACTTCCTGCAGATCACGCTCACCAAACTTGTTACGCAAGCCATCGTTGACCCGCTGCGCCAACAGCGCGTTGGCACGCGACTCATCGCCCGAGGTCGCGGTATAAAAACGCTCGACATCGATGATGCGCCACATGGCATAGGAATCCACCAGCAAGGCTTTCTGCTCCAGCGTCAGGTAGCGCTGTGGTGTGGCATCCACAGTGAGGATACGGGCATCAAACTTGCGCACCGAGTTCACATAGGGGATCTTGAAATGCAGACCTGGCGGGATGTCTGTTTCGACAATGTTACCGAATTGCAGCATCACCGCACGTTCGGTTTCCCTGACCACAAATATCGAATTGGCGCCAATAATGACGATCAGAAATAAAACTGCACCTGCAACTAAATTTTTCATATTAACGAGGCCCCCTTGCCGGCATCTGCGTACGAGACCGGTCGGTCGTGGACTGGGATGAAAGTTCCCGGCTAACCTGGTCGGCAAGCTCGCGAAGCTGCTGGTTGTTCAGTTGGAAGCTGGTGACACCATTGCCCATGGCGCCCGTGCCCGCCTGCTGCATCATGCGATCCAGTGGCAGGAACATCATGTTATTGCCGCCTTCAACATCAATCAGCACCTTACTTGAATTGCGCAACACGTCCTGGATGGCATCAATGTAGATACGCTCCCGGGTAACTTCAGGCGACAGCGCATATTCGGTGAGAAGCTGCTCAAAACGGTAGGCTTCACCTTCCGCTCGCGCCACTACCTCATCGCGGTAGGCATTGGCCTGTTCGATTATGCGCTGGGCTTCACCACGCGCTTCCGGGATGACCCGGTTGGCGTAGGCCAGTGCCTGGTTCTGCACTCGCTGCTCATCCTCACGCGCCCGGATCACGTCGTCGAAAGCACCCTGGACCGCCACGGGTGGCTGGGCGTTCTCAACGTTGACCTGGGTCACCAGAATGCCCGTCTGATAATTCTCCATGTAGCTCTGCGCACGCTCACGCACTTCGGCTGCCACATCGGCACGGCCCTGGGTCAGCACGCGATCCATGGTGGTGCCACCGACCACATGACGGATCGCCGATTCCACGGCCTGATCCAGGCCGCTTTGCGGGTCACGTACACGCACTACATACTCGATCGGATCTTCAACGATGTATTGCACCGACAGCGACACTGTCACGATATTCTCGTCGGTGGTCAGCATGTCATTGGAGTAGGACCGGGTGTTAACGCGCGAGATGTTGACCTTCTGGACATCATCGATCAGCGGCGGATTCCAGCGCAGGCCGGGCATCACCACTTCATCACGCAGCTCACCGAAACGCATGACCACACCGCGCTCCGCTTCGTCGACGGTATAGAAGCCCATGGCCGCCCATACCACTGCCGCCAGCACCACCAGGCCGCCCAGCAAGCCGGCAGATGCGCCGGCACTGCCACCACTACCGCCGGACGAGCCACTGCCGCCCTTACCGCCAAACAGGCCGTTGAATTTTTTGCTCAGGTTCTTGATCAGCTCATCAATGTCGGGCGGACCCTGGTCATCACCACGTCGACCACCCCCGCCGCCACTGCCCCAGGGGTCATTGTCTTTACCTTTGTTTCCAGGTTCATTCCAAGCCATCGTTTACTCCGTACCCAGCGAATGCCGGATGATTTTAACGAATTATTACGCATTAACCCAGCTTTTCAGACAAGCATGCGAGGTCTGTCGGCAGACCGGCCTGACATTGTACGGCTTGCCGGGAGCTGGTGATAGCGTTACAGATCTCAGGGCAGTCGCTCTTCCTGCAGCAGGCGCTCAAAATCCAGCCGGGGCAGCTTGATCTGCAGCACCAGTCTGCCATTTTCATCAGTGCTTTCCGTGGCCACCGCACCGCGCGCATACAGTCTTGCCCGCAACCGCCCCTCATCCGGACCAATCGTCAACGCCTGCTGGACGACATCTTCGCCCAGCATTTCACTGATTGCGGCCAGCAGCAGGTCCATGCCGGCGCCGGTCCTGGCCGATACCCAGACCCGAGTCGGCATACCGTCTTCGCCCCGATCTACCCGGGGCTGAAAACCTTGCGCCAGATCGATCTTGTTAAGGACCTGAAGACAGGGGATATCGTCGGCACCAATCTCTGTCAGCACTTCATTGACCTGTTCAATGTAGTAATCATGCGCTTCATTGGCCACATCCACGACATGCAGCAGCAGGTTTGCCTGCACGGTTTCTTCCAGTGTGGCCCTGAAGGCCTGCACCAGCTTGTGCGGCAGGTGACTGATAAAGCCGACTGTATCTACCAGTACAGCCTCGCCAAAGGAAGGCAGCTGGATGCGGCGCAGCGTTGCGTCCAGCGTAGCAAACAGCTGGTCTGCGGCATAAATGCCGGCACTGGTGAGGGTATTAAAAACCGATGACTTGCCCGCGTTGGTGTAGCCGACCAGCGAGATCACCGGTGTCTCTGCACGTTTTCGGGAGCGCCGCCCCTGTTCGCGCTGAGCCCGCACTTTGGCCAGGCTTTTATTGATATTCTTGATGCGCTGCCGAATCATCCGCTGATCCATCTCCAGCTGGGTTTCGCCCGCGCCACGAAGATTGACACCGCCCTTTTGCCGGTCCAGATGCGTCCAGCCACGCTTGAGGCGGGTCGCTGTATGCTGCAACATGGCCAGTTCAACCTGAAGCTTGCCTTCGTAGGTGCGGGCGCGCTGGGCGAAGATATCCAGAATCAACCCGGTGCGATCGAGCACCCGGCACTTGAGCTCTTTCTCCAGGTTTCTTTCCTGGCTGGGGGACAGGGAATGGTTAAAAAGCACCAGCTGAGCTTCATGTTCACGCACAGCGTCAGCGATTTCTGCCAGTTTGCCGGTGCCGACAAAGAGCCGTGCGTCCGGCGATTTCCGGCTGCCTTTGATAAAAGCAACCGGCTCGGCGCCGGATGAGCGCACCAGTTCTTCAAATTCTACGGGATCTTCCTGTTCGCGCTCAGAATCGAGATCTATGTGAACAAGAATTGAGGATTCTCCACCCTCGGGACGTTCAAAAAACAATCATGTCCTCGATTCAGGCCATATTACCTGGTGCAGACTCGTCGTCTTCGTGAGTGAATTCACCGCCGTTCGTGGTCGGTATTTTCACCGTACGCGCCGGAACAACAGTGGAAATTGCGTGCTTGTAGACCATCTGGTTGACAGCGTTCTTCAACAAAATGACAAACTGGTCAAATGACTCAATCTGCCCCTGCAGCTTGATGCCGCTGACAAGATAGATGGAAACCGGAATGCGCTCTTTACGTAACACATTCAGGAAAGGGTCTTGTAGGGAATGCCCTTTTGACATTGCTATTCTCCTTAAAAAATTCAGCTATAAACGTTAAAAAGCAGTATGGATCCGTCCAGCAACTTACTAATCCAACGACCCGGAATTATCTCTGTAGAGCCGTTATATGGAGGCCGCCTGAATCAATTTCAAGACCTGGGCCAGGGTTTCCGGACTTTCGCTGTCGAAATTGTGCAATCTATCCCAGCTTCGTAACCAGGTCATCTGCCGTTTAGCCAGCTGTCGTGTGGCAATGATACCTCTTTCCACCATGGCATCAAAGCTGATTTCACCGTCCAGATACTGCCACACCTGCCTGTAACCCACGCTTCGGATCGACGGCAGACCCGGGTGCAGGTCACTCCGCTGGTGCAGGGCACGCACTTCGTCAACCAGACCCTCATCCAGCATTTGCCGGAATCTGCGCTCGATCTTGCAATGTAATACGCTTCGCTCGACCGGCTGGATTGACACAAACATCAGATCTTCTGACAACGCCTTGTCGACTTGGTTCCGGGCACTCTGGTCAAGCGCCTGCAGCGACGTTAACGACCGGCCTGTCACCATGAATACTTCAAGCGCCCGCTGCAGTCGCTGCGGATCGTTGGGGTGAATGCGCTGCGCAGCAACACTGTCGACTTCGGCCAGGCGAGCATGCACGGCGGGCCAGCCTTCGCGTTGCGCCAGCGCACTGATGTCGGCCCGAACTCCGGAGTCGGCTTCCGGCAGGACCGCCAGGCCATCACGCAGGGCCTTGAAGTAAAGCATGGTGCCACCGACCAGCAGAGGGATGCGGCCCTGATCACGAATGGCCGCCATTTCAGCAATGGCATCACTACGAAAACGCGCCGCTGAATAGGACTCCGACGGATCCAGAAAATCGATCAACCGGTGAGGCGCTCGCCGCAACGTGTCGGCGTCGGGTTTACCCGTACCAACATTCATATCCTTGTATATTTGCGCGGAATCAACATTGATGATGTCAAACGGCAGACGCTGCACCAAGTCAATGGCCAGTGCGGTCTTGCCCGACGCCGTCGGACCCATCAGGCAGATCGCCGGGCATTGCTGAGCGTTTAGTTCCATGACGCAAGTCCCGTTGCCTGTGCCACTCGCGATCCTGCCTTTAATCCTTTGCTATCAAGCGACAGACAGATCATCACTGCCCTCGAAGGAATAACTTGTCGAGGTCCGCCATGCTTTGATAAACCCAGGTGGGTCGTCCGTGGTTGCACTGACCGCTACGTTCGGTGCGCTCCATGTCGCGCAACAACGCATTCATCTCTGCAATACTCAGTTGCCGGTTGGCACGTACTGAACCGTGACAGGCCATTGTCGACAACAACTCATCCCGATACGCACTGATGCGCTCGCTACGCCCATGCTCCCGAACATCTGCCAGCACATCGCGCACCAGCTGTTCAATGTCGGCCCGGGCAAGAATACTCGGCACCTGCCGCACGATGACCGACTCATCCGCAACCCGGGCAATGTCAAAGCCCAGCATGGCCAGCTCGCTCGCCTGCGCATCGGCGCAATCCGCTTCCGCCTGACTGACCGCAATGGAAATGGGCACCAGCAATGGCTGTGCTTTGATACTCTGGCTGTCGCTGGCACTTTTCATGTGCTCATAAGTAATGCGCTCGTGCGCCGCATGCATGTCGACCACAATCAGACCATGCTGGTTCTGCGCGAGGATATAAACGCCGTGCAACTGCGCCAGCGCGTATCCCAGTGGGGGTATTTCCGCATCTGCACTGAGCTGCTGATAGAGTGCACTTTGATCTGCAAGGCTTGTCACAGACGGCGCACCGCCCCAGTGGCCACGATCACCGCCCGAGCTTCCCGAGCCAGCGGCACTGGCCAAACCTGCCCCGCCGGGGTAAGACAAAGGCCTGTCATCGGCCGGGGCATACAGTTCACCGGTATTCTCGTCAAGGCGCAGGCCTAGCGGCACCTGCTGCACCGGAGACTCAGCAGTCGCATTCGTCTCCGTCATGCCGGTTGTGGCAGAAGGTGACTCCATGTGATCCGCCGGGCGCACATCGGCCAGCGCCTTGTGCAGTGAGCGAAACAGAAAGTCGTGTACCAGTCTCTGATCGCGGAAACGGACTTCATGCTTGGTCGGGTGCACATTGACGTCAACCAGTGCCGGCTGCAGTTCCAGATAAAGCACGAAGGCTGGATGGCGGCCATGGAACAGAACATCGCGATAGGCCTGCTTGACCGCATGCGACACCAGCTTGTCCCGGATGACACGGCCATTGACGTAGAAATATTGCAGGTCAGGCTGACTGCGTGAAAACGTTGGCAGGCACACCCAGCCCCACAGACGCAGGCCAGATGCCTCAATATCAATATAGACAGCGTGTTCCAGAAATGCAGGGCCGCAGACAAGCCCTATGCGCCGCTGCTTTTCCTGTATCGACTGTGCTGGCTGCAGCTGATGCACCGTACGCTGATTGTGCCGTAGCGAGAACCCAAGCTCAAACCGGCTCAGCGCCAGCCGCTTGACAACCTCGTCGATGCGACCGAACTCTGTATTCTCGGTACGCAGGAATTTCTTACGCGCAGGGGTATTAAAAAACAGATCGCGCACTTCAACGGTGGTGCCTTGCGGATGCGCCGCCGGTGCCAGCGTCGGCGTCATTTCCTGACCAGCGGCTTCTACCTGCCAGCCACCACTGTCAACCGCATCGGCGGAACGGGACGCCAGCAAAAGTCGCGAAACCGAGCTGATACTGGCCAGCGCTTCGCCCCGGAAACCGAGACTGGCGATATTCTCCAGATCATCCAGGTCAGCAATTTTACTGGTCGCGTGGCGACTCAACGCAAGCGCCAGGTCTTCCTTGTTAATGCCTTGACCATCGTCGCGTATGCGGATCAGCTTGCTGCCGCCCTGCTCGACCTCGACATCAATACGGACAGCGCCTGCGTCAACACTGTTCTCCAGCAGTTCTTTGACCACAGATGCCGGCCGCTCGACGACTTCGCCGGCGGCAATCTGATTCGCCAGCCGCTGACTGAGCAATGCAATTCTATTCATGGGCAGACCTGTTCGATTGAGGCACCCGTCTGTTTCGGGCAACCGGAGCATGCACAGACGCAGCCAGCCCGTCTGTCACAAGGCGGGAATCAGCAACACCTGTCCGATGCGGATTGTATCATTGCGCAGATCGTTTGCCTCACGCAGACGCGATAAACTGACACGATATTGCTCTGCAATTCCCGACAGGGTCTCGCCACGACTGATGGTATGCTCGGATACCACCGGTGGCGCAGCGGCCAATGGCGCTGGCCCGCCGCCAGGAATTGTCAGCGTCTGACCAAGCTGGACGATATCACCGCTCAGCTTATTGGCGGCACGCAACTGCGCCATATTGACGTTATGGCGTTGCGCTATTAAAGACAGGCTGTCGCCGCGCTGCACAACATAATGGCGATCCGGTCCCTGATTATTGGATTTTTGCCACGCGACCAGGGTGCCTTCCGGGGGCCGTTCATAAAAATAATTCATCACCCCCTGCACAATGGCGTCAGCCAGCCGGCGCTGATAATCACCAGAGTTCAGTCGCCTGGCCTCAGTAGGATTGGACAGGTAGCCGGTTTCAATCAACAATGACGGAATGTCCGGTGAGCGCAGTACCCAAAGATTGCCCTGCTGCGGCTCGTCCCGTCGCAACTTGGCTACCGTGCCAAGGGCGTTGAGTATGTAAGACCCGGCAGCCACACTCTGTTCGATGCTCCAGGCCATCGACAGATCCAGCAGCGTCAGCGCCAGATCATCTTCAAAGTTCTTCAGGCTGGTGTCGCCAGACACACCACCAAGCAGGTCGGCCGAGTTCTCTTTTTCTGCGACTCTGCGGATATTTTCATCCTCGGCAATGGTTTGCGACAGCGCATAAACTGTCACCCCTTCTGCTCGGGAAGTGCTAAACGAATCGGCATGGATGGACAGAAAAATATCAGCCCGATTCTGCCGGGCCAGCTGAGGTCGTTGCTGCAGGCGTACGTAATAGTCTCCCTGCCTGATCATCACCGGCTCATATCCCGGAATATTGCGCAGTCGCTCATAGACCGCCCGTGAGATTGCCAGTGCCACGTCTTTTTCACGGATACGCCCATCGTAGCCAATCGCTCCGGGATCGTCGCCGCCATGCCCGGCATCAATGGCAATGACAATGTTGCGTTGACTGCTGGCAACGGCCGTCTGTCGCTCAGCCGGACTGCTGGGGGTGATCTCTGCCGGCTGGGCTGGCGGCTCCGTGCCCAGATCGTACAGATCAACGACCAGACGGTCACCGAATTCGGCATTGGGAGGCAAGGAAAAACTGGATGGATTCACCGGATTATCCATATCCAGCACAATGCGCGTATCGCTCTGATTACGTGCGGCACTGCGCACCGACCTGACCGGACTGTCGGCCAGATCTACCCGGGCAACATCGGCAAACATACGCGAATCAGCCACGTCAATGACCACCCGATGGGGGTTCTCAAGCACAAACACGCTGTATTCGACACGGCTGTCCACATCAATCACGACACGAGTGTAATCTGGCGAGCGCCATACCCTCAGATCACGGATATCTCCGGCCTGCGCGAGAGCAGGAAACAGCAGCGCAGCGCACAGCCACAGTTGCAGCATTGCTGTCTGCAACCGGTGCCAGCCATCACCCTTACCGAGGCATTTCCTGTAGTCCCGCATCGTGCAACAAAACCTGTAAACGATCAGCAATTTTCTGGCCCCGGACACTGTCCCATTCACATATCAGACAACGACCGGTACCCGCGATTTCCAGCCTTACAGTCAGGTCCGGTGACGGCAAAACCCCTCGCCCCCGGTCCGGCCATTCAATCAGACACAACGCTGGCGGCTCAAAGTATTCTTCAACGCCAAGAAACTCTACCTCCTCTGGATCCGTTAGTCTATACAGATCAAAGTGATAGAGAGGAAAGTCAAAATATTCGTAAGGTTCTACCAGGGTATAGGTCGGGCTTTTTACCGCCCCCTCATAACCAAGGCTTCGAATCAGCCCACGACTCAATGTGGTTTTGCCGGCACCCAGGTCTCCACGCAGATAGATAATGGCCCCTGTTTCGCCCACCGCCCGACCCAGACTCGCGCCCGCAGTCTGGGTATCTTCGTCCGCTGCCAGCAGGTAAGAAAATGTTTTATTTATCGTTGACATTCAGCACCTTGGGTAAAAATGAGACGACGTCCGATGCCAGCAGCCCGCGCTCTCCGACTGATACTACCGCCAGGTCAGCAGCCTCACCGTGAGCGCAGACACCGCACCTCAGCGCATCGGCAGACGACAGACCTTGCGCCATCAAAGCCGCAATCACGCCGGTCAGGATGTCGCCCATACCACCGGACGCCATACCGGGGTTGCCTTCAATACAGACGTCCAGCGTGTCTGTATCACCGCTGGTCCCGGGTGCGAATGCCAGCAATGAGCCAGCGCCTTTCAGCAGGCACTGGGCCCCGGTTAGCAGCTGCAACTGGTCGATCGCGGCGAAACGGTCTGCCTGCACCTGCGCTGTGCTTAGTCCCAGCAGGCGCGCAGCTTCGCCTGGGTGTGGCGTCACAACCCAGTGTTGTCGCTGCCCGGAAGGCGCCGATTCAGACCAGAAGCCGGCTTCCTTAGCCGCCAGGTTAAGCGCATCCGCGTCCAGCACCAAGGGTTTGCCCAACATCGTTGCCCACATGACGCTGCACTGAAGCATCTGCCGGGACCAGGCCGATTGTCCCAGCCCCGGACCAATGATCACGACGCTGGCCTTCTCCACCAGCTGCTGCGCCATCGCACCCGCATCCCCCTGCCAGGCCTCGACACCGCAGACCATGACTTCAGGGCGTCGTGTCAGCATGGCCGTTATGTGCGCAGTGCGGGTCAGCAGGCTGACGGTGCCAGCACCGCTGCGCACTGCGGCCTCTGCCGCCAGCATCGCGGCACCACCGTAACCGGCATCACCCCCCACTACCAGTACACTGCCATTGTGACCTTTATGGGTAGACCGCGCTCTTGGCTTCAGCACCGCCCCGAGCAAACCCGCATCGATAGCACGGACGCCGGGAGCATCCACGTCGACAGCCGCGGACTCGGCACCACAATCATCAAATACTACCTCTCCGGCGTGGTCGGGACCGGACCCGGTATACAACCCTCGCTTTCGGGCGATAAACGTCACCGTAACCGTGGCAACAACCGCCTCTTCACCGACCTGCCCGGTATCGGCATGCAGTCCGCTGGGTATGTCCATCGCCATCACCGGCTGTGCACTGGCATTGATCAGTCTGGCAGCATCGGCGAACTCGCCGCGCAAGGTTCCGTGAAAACCTGTTCCCAACATCGCATCGACGATGACAATCCTGTCATCACTGTATTTTGACAGCAGCGCCGCCAGCGCTTCAGCCTCATAGGGACTGGCGCAGGCGCCCAAGGCGGCCGCCTGCTCGGCTGCCTGCCGGGCGTCGCCTGCGAGCCTGGTGCTATCACCCAGCTGCAGAACATGAACGGTGGTACCGGTCTGCCGAAGCAGTCCGGCCAGAACATGGCCATCGCCACCATTGTTGCCCCGGCCACAAAGAATAATCACTGCCCTGGCCTGCGACCAGCGCAGCCGCAACGCTGTCAACGCCGCTTCCGCGGCCCGCTGCATCAGTTGACTGCCCGGCGTACCCGCGGCGATCAGCCGCTGGTCGATATCGCGTACCTGTTGCGCCGTAAACAAAGGAAAACTCACCGTCTACTCCATCCGGTTTATCAGGCGTTGCATCAGTCGCAAGGCGCTTTCCAGTTCCTCGACTGAGGTGTCTTCAGTATGTCCTATTGCCCAGGGATCCTGCACTGCACGCAATTCGTTATAGACCTGCTGACCATGATCGGTCAGCTGCACCAGCGACGAACGTTTGTGCCGGGGATTGATCTCGTAGCGCACCAGCCCATCTATCTGCATCACATCCGTTATCCGTTGCACGGCCTGGCGCGACTGCCCCAATGCTCGCGCAATACCCGGCACGGTCACACCCGCACTGGTCAATGCCACAATGCCGATAACCTTCCAGCGAGCACTGGTCAGGCCCGCGCGCTCGGCCATGCGGTCGCCGTCCGCCAACAGCAATCCATTGACACGAAAGATCGCCCGTACCAGGTCGAGAAAAAGTTTACGCTTTGGAGAATGCACGACTGACACCCGTTCAATTATTAGAATGCAAGGATGCTGTCACTTTGACCGAATGTTGTCAATCTGTGGTTTAGCCTTGACGCTGTCTGCGCGCGGCCTTGAGTATACTCTTCAGCACCACAGGCGGAGACATGGGCAAATCCAGCTGTCGGGTAGCGGTCGCGCGCGACACCGCGTTAGCCACGGCGCCCAGCGGTGGAATAATCGGCACTTCACCGACACCTCTGACGCCAAATGGGTGCCGGGGATTGGGCACTTCAATCAGCACTGTATCAATCATCGGCAGGTCCGACGCAACCGGCATCCGATAGTCGAGAAACCCGGGGTTGAGCTGGGCACCATTGTCGTCGTACAGATACGCTTCGTTCAGGGCCCATCCGATTCCCTGCACTGCACCACCCTGCAGCTGCCCTTCGACATAGGATGGATGCACTGCCTTGCCAACATCCTGAATCGCGGTGTAGCGCAGAACGGTGACGCGGCCGGTCTCAGGGTCAACCTCGACATCACAGATATGGGTGCCGAATCCGGGGCCAGCGCCCTGGGCATTGATACTGACATGCGCAGACACGGGGCCACCGGTTTTGACTGCCTGCGCCGCCAATGCCGCCAACGACTGGCGCGCTTCTGTCCCGTCGATACTGGCAATAGCGCCACCATCCTGCCAGCGCACACGATCAACCGGAATATCCCAGAGCAGCGCCGCGCGAGCGCACAACTTTTCTACCAGTTCAGTCGCCGCCTGCGTCACTGCCATGCCAACGGCAAACGTCACGCGACTGCCGCCGGTCAAATCGGAATACGTTATCGAGCTGGTATCAGCAATCTGCGGCCGCACCTGACTGACATCAATCTCCAGTACTTCTGCCGCCATTAATGCCATCGACGCGCGAGAGCCGCCAATATCAGGGTTACCGGTTGTCACCATGACGGTACCGTCTTCATTCACGGTCATGGCGGCGCTGGACTGACCGCCAATGTTGAACCAGAATCCGGAGGCGACACCACGCCCCTGATTTTTGGCCAATGGCGCCGAATAATGAGGGTGGGCACGTGCCGCCTGCAATGTTTCCAGATAACCAATCTCCTTGAAGCTGGCACCATAGGCAGTACGTGTGCCCTGACGAGCGGCATTTTTTATACGCAAATCGACCGGATCCATACCCAAGCGTTGCGCCAGCATATCGATGAGCGTTTCTGCGGCAAAGGATGCCATTGGCGCGCCGGGCGCCCGATATGCAGCACTCTTGGGGCGATTGACGACGACGTCGTAGCCAATCAGTTTTACATTGGCGATGTCATAAGGAGCAAACGCCGTCATGCAGCCCAGCTTCACCGGTGAGCCGGCAAACGCGCCTGCCTGGTAACACAATACGCCCTGGGCAGCGACCAGCGTCCCATCCTTGAGCGCACCGATCTTCATACTGATATAACTTCCCGACGCGGGTCCCGTGGCCCTGAAAACATCGGTCCGAGACATTTCCATTTTGACGGGTCGACCGCTTTTGCGGGCCAACAGTATCGCCAACGGTTCCAGGTAGACGGTGGTCTTTCCACCAAACCCACCACCAATCTCCAGTGGTGTTACGCGAATCTGTGATAAAGGCATATCAAGCAGTCGCGCGCAGTAAGCCCGCACCATGAACTGCCCCTGGCTGCTGCACCAGATATCGGTCTGACCGTCACTGGCCACGCTTGCCATACAGGCGTGGGGTTCTATATAACCCTGATGCACGGGCTGCGTGCTAAACTCTTCGGTCAATATTATGTCTGCCTGAGCAAACCCGGCCTCAACATCGCCGTGCACCTGCTCGTGTCGACTGGCGATATTTGAAGGCTGCGTTGGCACCGGTTTAATGCCCTTCGTGATCATGCTCTCATGCAATAGTGGTGCATCAGGCTCCATCGCCTGTTGCACGTCGATCACATGTGGCAGCACTTCATATTCGACCTCGATCAACTGTAATGCCTGCTTTGCCGTTTCCGCGTCCAGCGCCGCAACGGCGGCAACCGCGTGTCCGGCGTACAACACCTTGTTCCGGGCCAGAATATTGGCTGACAGGTCGCGGAAGTCCGGCGGCTGTGCATTTATCATGGCTTTTTCGTCGCTAATCTCGGGCAGATCTTTCGCCGTCACTACGGCTTTCACGCCTGGCAACGCCAGCGCTTTGCGGGTATCGATTCGCAGAATCCGGGCGTGGGCGAATGAACTGCGCAGCACGTCGCCGTGCAACGCGCCGGGCAAGTTAAAATCGGCGCTGAACACAGCGCGGCCGGTAACCTTGTCGACGCCATCCGGCCGTAACGGCCTGGTACCCACTGAACGCAGAACCTTGTCAGTAGAGCGGCTCATGATGTCACCCCGGCCCGGGCCTGGCGCATAGTCTCTGCCGCTGCCAGCACGGCGCGGACAATCTTGTCATACCCGGTACAGCGACACAGGTTGCCAGCAATCCAGAAACGGACCTCCGTTTCTGTGGGTGATGGGTTACGATCAAGCAGTGCTTTGGCTGCTACCAGCAGACCCGGTGTGCAGATACCACACTGCAGCGCCGCGTGATCCAGAAAAGCCTGCTGCAAAGGATGAAGCACGTCGCCCGATGCCAACCCTTCCACCGTTTCGATGCGACTCTGCTCTGCTTCCACGGCCAGCACCAGACATGAGCACACCAACCGATCATTCAGCATGACACTGCACGCTCCACAGTCGCCCGAGCCACAACCTTCCTTGGTGCCGGTCAACTGCAGGGTGTCACGAAGCGCTTCCAGCAAGGTGTCACTGGCGTCACACAAAAACTCGGTGGCTTCGCCATTGATGTGAGTACAGATATGTTGCTTCATGTTCTCTCCCCGGCTGCTGCACGCTGGCCTGCAATCAACGCAGCGCGTACGGCAAGCACACCTGCAACGTGACTGCGGTATTCGATGGTTCCCCGTTTATCATCGAGTGGGCGGCACGAGGACGATATGATGGCCTGGAAACGCGCCATGACGGCGGCGTCAAGTTGCGAACCGACTAGCAACGCTGATGCTTTTGGCACCAACAAAGGCACGGGGGACACTGCGCCCAACGCAACCGACGCAGCCTGAACCTTGCCAGCATCATCCAGTGTCAGGTCAACTGCCGCACCTGCAACGGCGATATCCATTTCACTACGGGGAATCAGCCTGAGATAGGCATCGGCACTGCGTGGCGGTCGAGGCGGCAAATAAAAACTGACAATAAATTCGTCTTTGGCAAGACAGGTCTTGCCAGGTGACTGAATGATGTCGGCAACATCAACGTATCTCTCACCGCTGCTGCCCATAATTCGACAGCGCGCCGCGGCCGCGATCAGCGCTGGCACTGAATCGGCGGCCGGCGAGGCATTACACAGATTACCGCCCAAGGTGGCACGCCCCTGAATCTGGACCGAGCCAATCAACTCCATTGCTTCGGTGACACCTGGCCACGCAGAGCAAAGCCCGTTGTGTTCACTGACGGCTGCACCGCAGACCCCGGCGCCAATGGTAAAGCCTCCGTCGCTGTCCCGCTCGATCACGGTGAGCTCGGCAACGTGTTTGATATCTACCAGCAATGTCGGGCGCGCCGCGCCGGTGGCAAACCGGGCAAGCAGATCGGTACCGCCCGCCAACACCCTGCCATGCCCGTTGGCCGATGCCAGCAGCGGCACCACATCAGCAAGCTTTGTGGGTGCTTCGTACTGCATGCATACGCCTCATTATGGAATAACTGTATAAATTATTGAAAGAATTCAGCTCGAACGTTACCCGCGCTTTTTTATCAGAACCGCAGCAACAGTGTAATCGATGCTTCTGTGTCGGTCTTTTCACGTCCTGCTGGAACTTCCGTCTGGTGCTTCACATTGATGGTGAATTTCATCGACAGACTTTCCATGATATCAGTCTCGATCGATGACTCCGAACGACCAATGCTTGACCGCTCACCAGCGTCCACACTCAGGATCTGATTAAAACGGGCCGTGTCAGAAATATCCCAGCTGTAGTCGGTCGACAGTCGGATAATTGCTTCCTCAAAGTCATCACCGCCGGCTGCCTCTGCACGAGAGACCCGAACACCCGCACCGACCGTGTAGCGTAGCGACATATTGTCGATATCGCGCAAAACTACCTGACCATAACTTACGGATGCGTCTGTCTGGCCCTCGTAACCGCTAAAGCGGTCATCTTCGTGAGCCACCCGGCCTTGTACGAATGTGTCCGGGTCGAAGTTGTACATCGCACTGCCCACCGTATAGAGCCTTTGCGCTGCCAGTTCATCGTCCTTGGAGGAACGAAACCCGTCCATGGAGAAGCGGTAGGACCAATCATCCCGAATAGCATCAAAGCGACCGCGAAAACGGATATTTTCGTCATTGGTATTGCCGGAAGTGAAAATGGCACCCAGCTCCAGCTCGGTCGCCAGATCCCACTCCTGTGCAGACAACTGCGTACTGGCCGATACGGCACCCAATAGAAAAACGGAAGTTAACAGACGTTTTAGCGGTGGCAACATTCAACACTCCTTGCGTGTGAGTTGTGGTGATTACAGTGAAAGAGCTTCAGACTCGCCCGACAAGACCTGAATTCTGAGCAATTACGCCACTAAAGTCCAGCACCGATCCGGACCTGCGGGAAGCCGGGTCGTGGTATGTTTCCCGGCACTTTGCAGGTACAATGAGTTGTCCTTGGCAGGGCCACCCGTAATAACTAGAGACAAATAGATCATGAAGACATTGATTCTGGTTAGACACGCTAAATCAAGCTGGAATGATCAGGCCCAGCGTGACATTGATCGCCCACTGAACGAGCGTGGCCGCCATGATGCTCCCCTGATGGCAGATAACCTGGACAAACGCGGCACACACCCGCAACGCATCCTGTGCAGCCCGGCACTAAGAACGGCCTCAACGGCAGAAATCTTTGCCAATCATCTGTCTATCCCCAAAGAGCTGATTCATCTTGAGCGCCAGATATACCTGGCGGGCAGTGCACATTTGTTGCAACTGATCCGCAATCAGGATGACAAGCTGGATTCAGTCATGCTGGTCGGGCATAACCCGGCGCTGACAGATCTTTTTAACGACCTCTGCGGTGAAGCAACACTGGATAACATGCCCACGTGTTGTGTCGCAGAGCTGAGCCTGCCGATCACGCAATGGTCTGACCTGCTCATCGGTCAGGCGGAGCTGAAGTACATTGATTACCCGAAGAAGATCATTTGAGATACGACTACTGTCGGCCCTGCTACTGACACTGCTGTGCCTCGGCTGCACCTCGCCCGCTACGCCAGGTTCTGGTCAAAGCGCCGCGACATTGCAGAGCGCCGCGAAATTGCAGAGCGCCGCGAAATTGCAAAGCCCCGCGAACTGGCAAAGCCCCCTGCACCAGGATCATGCCCTCGTGGGCAAAATCTGGCTGCCTGCAGAAAACCAGTTCATTTCGCGCGACGGGCTGCTTTTGCGACTGGCTTCTCACCCTTTGCTGCTTCTGGGTGAGAAGCACGACAACCCGGATCACCATCGCCTGCGCCTGGAATTGCTGAAGGATCTGATCTCACCCGATAGCAACAGTCTGCTGGTGCTTGAGATGATGACGCGCGACCAACAACCCGCCATTGAAAGGCTTACCGGAACAAGTCTGCCCACCGAGTCCGACTCACTGGTCAGCCAGCTGGCCTGGGACACTGACGGCTGGCCCTGGCAGTTTTATGGCCCCGCCGTGATGCTGGCATTTGAGCGCGACGTACAGCTACGCGCGGGCAATATCAACACTGGCGACGTCATGCAGATCTATCAGGATGACACGCCGCACAACTCGCAGCCATTGAACACTAGGCAGATCGCCCAGCTCGAGCGCGATATCGACAGCAGCCACTGCGGCATGTTGCCGTCGAGCCAGTTTCCGGCCATGGTTCGCGTACAGCAGACCAGAGATCAACAAATGAGCACCGCGCTGCTGCCCGGGGATGACGTGTTTGACCAGCGTATTCTGCTGGCAGGCAACTATCATATTCGCCACGATCTGGGCGTGCCCAACTATCTGAGCCAGCGACCTCTGAGCGTTGCCTTCCTGGAAGTAGACCCGGAATATACGGCACCGGCGCCGTATTCGCAGGCCTTCTCGGAGACCCTGCCTTACGATGTCATCTGGTTCACGCCCGCCCTGAGACAGAATGATTACTGCGCTGACATGAGAGCCACGCAGGCACGGTAGCGTTTCCGCGCCATCAATCCATCCATGCGTCAATGCGTCATTGAGTAGATCAGGTAGTTGATACCAAGCTGATAGGCGGTGTTGGCAAACTGGGTTGGGTAGCGGGGATGATAGGTATGCTCCCAGCCATCACCCATGTCGGTATTCCAGTTGATCAGCACCATGATCCGGCCACTGTCATCCAGAATCGCGTGCACAGACGCCTGATCGATATCGCGCTCGGGCACATTGTCCGCATTGCCCAGAGCAGGCACCATCTGAGGGCCATCGGTATCGTAGTACAAGCGGAAGATTTCATGATCCGGGGGCAGTTGTATCATTTCGCGCTCCGGGAAAATATTGCTGAAGGAGCTGGCAAAAGCATCCCATTCGCGCGTGCCCCAGAAATCGTCAATCAACAGAAAACCGCCTCGCAGCAGGTATTCCCGCAAATTGGCGATCTCCGGCGGAGAGAAATACGGCCCGCCGTTACGTCCCATTTCGAGCGCATAGATAAAAGGGTATTCGAAGATTCGTTCATCATCAAGGCGCAATACGATGGGATCTGGCATGACCCTGACGTGACTCAACCGCGACACACCACGCAGAAAATTGCGGTCGGCGTCGGGAAAGTCCACAGACCAGGGGCCGTATCCGAAACCACCACGAAAATAGGAGTCATACTGCAATCGCACAAAGGCAAATTCACCGGCCAGATCGTCCTCGGTGTTGGCGCTCAGCGGGATCGCGGGCAGCGCCATCAACAGCGCTACCGCTAAACAGAACCGTCGCGAACGAGAACAAAAACCAACACTGACCATGACTACACCTGTAACGATGGGGGGACTCAGTCGATTGCAGGCCGGATGCCCGCAAGCCAAGTTTGGTGTAAGCTGCAGCAGAATTCAACAGCTAAACGCAGAATAGCGGAGCTCATGTCATGAACGCAAAAATAACAACAACACGTCCTCTTTCTTGCCAATCGCAACCCAGATCGCATCGCCACACTGCCCGGTCTGCCGCCGGAGGCCTGACTCTGTTGCTGGCAGTGGCCATCAGTGCATGCTCCGGATCGAACGAAAGCGATCCCGTGTCAACGCTTCCGATGGTCAACAGGCTCAGTGTCGAAGTGGTTTCCAGCCAACCGCACCTGGTCACGGGAGGCAGCGCACTGATCGCTGTGCAACATGACGCTGACGACGATATGTCCCCTCGACTCAGATTGAACGATAGCCCTGTCGAGCTGCCCGCCGACACCGAGACCATCTCTGATGAGGCAGGCACCACCACCCGATTCCTGCTCACTGGCCTGAGCGAAGGCAACAACAACCTTGAGGTCGACATCGGGCAGTCAAGTGCCAGCCTCACGCTGACCAACTACCCCGGTTCCGGGCCGGTCATATCCGGCCCCCGCCAACAGCCTTACCTTTGCCTGGATTCGCTTGCTGAGCGGGTCAATGGAGAGGGCAATAGAGAGGGCGATAGAGAGCCAAGACGCTTCGCCATCGGCAATGGCGAATTCCTCGACACAACGCAACAGGACGCCGATTGCTCTCTGCCCACACGGTTTGATTATGTCTACCGCAGCACCGGCGAGGAGGGCTTTTTGCCGCTGCCCGATGACAACACGGTTCCCGCCAATGTACTGATGACCCAAACCAGCAACGGTGCCGAGGTGCCATTTATTGTCCGCCTGGAGACCGGGACGCTGAACCGCGCCATCTACCAGATTGCCATGTTACACGACCCTGCCACGCCCGCACCGTCGGCCATGACACCCAATCAAGGCTGGAATCAGCGCCTGCTTTACACCTTCGGAGGTGGTTGCGAGGCAGGCTACTTTCAGGGCACGAGGACCGGTGGCGTCTTACGCGAATCCGTGTTGGCGCAAGGCTATGCAATTGCCTCGTCAACGCTCAACGTCAATGCCCAGGGCGGTTGCAATGATGTCGTCTCCGCAGAAACAGCCATGATGGTGAAGGAACACGTCACCAAGTACTACGGCGAGCCCGTGCATACGATCGGCAGCGGCGGCTCTGGCGGTGCCATGCAGCAACTCCTTATTGCCGGTGCCTACCCGGGCATTCTGGACGGCCTGCTGGTTGGCCTGACGTTTTCTGATGCCGTCACCTATTTTACTGACGCGCAGGAGTGTTCAGGCCCCTGGCGCAACTATGCAAATGCGCCCGCCAACAACCTGGATGAGGATACCCGAACCGCCATTGGTGGCTGGCCCAACTGGTACCTGTGTGACCAATCGCTTGGCAGCCGCCCGGATCGCATATCACCGTTTGATTGTCCGTCAGAAATTCCGCCAGGCATGGAGTACCATCCGCAAACCAATCCGACTGGCATCCGATGTTCTATCTATGACGGCATGCGTAATGTGTTTGGCGAACGTCCTCACCCCGACCCTGCCATCAGCCGTAGCGTCGCACGCAGCCCGCATGACAATGTCGGAGTGCAATATGGTCTGGTTGCCCTGAACGAAGGCCTGATCGACAAAACGCAGTTTCTCGACATCAACCAAAACTTTGGCGGCTGGGACATTGACTACCAGCGCACTGACGCACGCACCCAGGGCTGTCTCTTATACACATCTGACGCTGCCGACGACTCCTTAC
>OJBX01000316.1_pt1 | contig 24782 bp, 19 predicted proteins | sample 1590751 | NCBI WGS metagenome assembly OJBX01 (sample SAMN05416780, study PRJEB24817) | seawater metagenome | isolation source: Sea water | place: Canada:Atlantic | collected 2013-07
GATTTCTGCCTGTCTCGTGGGCTCGGAGATGTGTATAAGAGACAGGTCCATGACACGGTCAAACACGGCCCAGTTGTCTGGCAGCAGATCCTGTTCAGCACTCACCTGAGTGCCCAGCAGCAAATAATGTCGCTCGGCGTTGGTGTAGGGGCGCCATTCCGGCTGGCCCGCTGCACTGGGGACGCCATGGTGAGCAAAATTTACCCAGTAGTCTGACATGATATCGCCGAGACGGTGATCCATGGCCGACGCCTGGTTGGGCAACGTGTCGACATTATTGAACACATAGGCTATTTCCGATGCATGATACGCGCCCAGCTCCTGAGCCCGGGGCCCTGGAGGCCGGTGGGTAAAGAAGTACAGATACGCCGACTCGTCGACGTTGCGCGTCAGGTTGGCCCAGGTCACCATGTTCCAGCCAAAAGCACTGTCACGATAATTATCCAGCGTGGATTTGCGAATATCGTCGGCAGGATAGACCTCCAGTATCATCTCCGCCAGGTCGCCATAAACAGACCTGATGCGGGCTTCATAGGCGCCGGCCGAATCCGGCAATATTGCGGCTGCGCCCAGCGTCGTGCCTTCTTCGCTGTTGAATCCGACCAGCACCGGCACCTTGTTCTGGCGACCCTGAGAAAACATGGCGTAGGGCTGCTCCGGGATGACCCAGCCATCAACGATACCATCGGTGCGAAAACCTTCATCAGCGGCTCTGTCCAGTAAATCACGCGCGGGTATGGCACGCAGCTCACGCAAATCCCCTGCTCCCAGTTGCTCAGCCAGCTGGCTGCCGGCAGCCGCTGCCGAGGCACCGGCACTGCTTTGACGATCCAGCTCTACCCTGGGGTCTAGGCGCGCCCCACTTTGGGCGATGGCCTTGTGGAACAAGCCATTTGCCAGCGGACTCGCCGTCAGAAAATTCACACTCCAGGCACCGGCAGATTCACCAAATACAGTGACATTTTCAGGGTCACCACCAAATGCCGCGATGTTCTCCTGCACCCACTTCAAGGCCTGTATCTGATCGAGAATACCGTAGTTGCCGGCGGAGAAACTCGGCGATTCGGCAACCAGCTCCGGATGCGCAAAATAGCCAAACACACCAAGCCGATAATTGATTGTCACCAGAATCACGTCTTTCTGCGCCAGTCGCGCCCCGTCATAAGTGTCGATGGCACCGGAACCGCGAGTCAATGCACCACCATGCAGCCATACCATGACCGGGCGCGCATCGCCGGACTCAGCCGCTGTCCAGACATTGAGGTAGAGACAATCTTCACTGCTTAAGCGTGCCGGGCGGTAGAAAAAAGACCCTTCCGGATACGGTTGCTGCATGCAATCCGGCCCGAATGTATCGGCCATGCGCTCACCCGTCCAGCTCGCCACCGGTGCAGGAGGTTGCCAGCGGCCCTGCGCCACTGGCGGCGCTGCATATGGGATACCCTTGAACACATTGACCGATGGAGCCCGTTGCGAGGGTACCCCGAGCAGTCGACCATGCGCTGTCTCCGCCACCGCTTGCATGGTTGAAGTACTCTGCGCATTGACCGGACCGACCACAAAGGCGATCTGCATAACCGTGAGCCAGCATGCCAGCCGGGCGGCGCTGAATGGTTTTCTTGTTGTCATTGGAGCCTGTCCTCGTTTCCGGGTTTCATAAGCGTTCTCAGTCGTCATCTCTCAAGTCTGGCATTGCTGTCGTGTATTTGACAAGTGCATGCGTTAAACTGGCGGTTATGCCTACACAATCCATGTCCGCCGCGTTACGGCCGGACCCGTCAAATCGATTTACGGTTCGCCGCAGGCAGACACTGATCGGCCTGTCAGCGCTTTTCGTGTGCGCAAATTCTGTCGCACAACCCGCCGAGACCAGCACCCTCTCAGATATTCAGTTTTGTGTGCAGGAACAGGTGGTCAGGCCCGTACATCGCAGTCGAAGCGTGGCCTCACTGTTTGAACTATGCCGTCAGTTATTGCCGTCTGACGAAATGACGCCTGTCGCGGACGTAGCTGCTGACGACTCGGCCAGCCCGGACGACAACGATGCTGTTCTATTGCCGTCCGATGAACTGGGCCGCTTTTTCCGTCCATACAAGGACAATTACATCATCTTCGGTCGCGCCCGTAACGCTGACGGCTCAACACCTTTCACCGGTGAGGAACTCGACATCAAGTTTGAACTGGGGCTGGCGTTCAACCTGTTTGATGAAATAACCAACCTGAAATTCCTCGCGCCCCTGGGATTCGGCTACTCGCAAAGATCCTGGTGGAACGCCGCCGAAGACTCCTCGCCGTTCGCGGAGCATAATTATAATCCGGAAATATTCTGGCAGTTCAACCATCCACAGCAACCGTTTGCTGCCAGATTTCCATTTATCGATACTGCCGGCATCGAACATCAGTCGAATGGCCTGAAAGGAGTGGACTCGCGCAGTTGGGATCGCATCTATGTCAAAAAGGAGTTTGACTTGACGCCCAGGCTTAGCGTCGACCTGAAGCTGTGGCGGGTCGTGGGCGATGAAACCAACAACCAAGACATTACTGACTATCTGGGCCACAGCGAAACCACACTCAAGTTCAGGCCCAATGAGCGCACACGCATCCGCCTCAAGGTCAGCAAAGGTGATGCGGTTGAGAAATACAGTTACCAGCTTGATATAAGCTACCGGCGCCCCTGGGTGAACAGTGCATTCTTTATCAGCTACTATGAAGGTTATGGCGAGGCGCTCATTTCCTATAACCAGAAAATGCGCAGTTTGCGTGCCGGCCTTTACTTTCCACTGGACGTTCTGTCGCGTTAACATGTCAACTTTGAACTACTTATCGCGCACCACATTAGCGCCGAACCATCTCGCCTTGCCCGACGGGGAAAAAGCAATCCAGCCGGCATTGACATGACACATACCATCTGCGAGCCGCAATGACGCAATCAACGACAGAAACCGGACATGAACTGGGCTATTTCCGCGGTAATCGCTGCGGACACTATGGCGATCTGCGGATCATTTCCGCGTTCCAGCCCATCTATAGTCTTGCGCATCGTCGAATCGTTGGACTGGAAGGTCTGGCTCGCGCCATCACCGATGAAGACAAGATCATACCTCCCGCGATTCTGTTTGGCGCCCGGGAGCAGAACACGATCATCGAACTGGATAAACTTTGTCAGCTGATACACCTGGAGAATTTCTACGCCATTGATCCGCCCAATGCCTGGCTCTTCCTGAATGTTGACCCCAAGACACTTTCACAGAAAGCGACCTTTACCGCGTTTCTGACCCGGCTGCTGGAAGAGAAAAATTACAACGCCAACCGCATCGTTATCGAAATCCTTGAATCCACGATTGACGATGAACTGCAACTGGAGGCGCAGATCAGGGACTACAAAGAAATGGGATTCCTGATTGCCATCGATGACTTTGGTGCCGGTCACTCAAACTTTGAGCGTATCTGGCGCATCCAGCCAGACATCGTCAAACTCGACAGAGGCATGTTGCAGAAGGCCGGTGTCGACCCCAGCGTCAAAGATCTGCTCAAGGGCGTCACCAGCATGCTGCACAACTGTCAGTGCATCGTTCTGGCTGAAGGTATCGAAACCGAGAATGAAGCGGTGGCCGCCATGGACGCGCAGGTGGATCTGGTGCAGGGTTTCTATTTTGCACATCCGTTCTTGCTGTCCGAATCGGTGGCCACTCGCAGCGGCCTTTGGCGATCCCTGTACAACAGCTTTGATGAACTGGCGCTGCGCAGCAGCGAGAAGGAAAGACTGCTGTTATCTCCTTACAGCCACCGGTTTGCTGCGCTGACCATCGGCGCACAGAAAAAAGCGCATGTGGCAGAGATAGCCGAGGACATGTTCAGGCTGGACCGCACTATCCGCCTGTATCAACTGACACCTGATGGCAGCCAGTGTCACTCTAATCTGAACTCACCAAACATAGAGTTGTCCACACGTAATCGTCTGCGTGCCCTGTCAGACACGCACGGGGCAAGCTGGAAACGACGCGACTATTTTGTCAACGCGGTGAATAATCCGGGCAACATGCAGATCACTCCACCTTATTTTTCCATCTCTGACGGCACGTTGTGCATCACCCTGTCAGTGATGACCCGAATAGAAGGCGACGATTTTATTATCTGCTGCGACATACTATTCGAACGCTAGTCCGCCCGCTTACGCGTCAGGTGGCCCCATCTGATACACATGTATATCGCGCTGTGGGAATGGGAAGTTCAACCCTTCTTTATCAAAGGTTTTATAAACCATCTCATTCATTTTGAAGTGTACCGGCCAGAAATCAGCGGCATTGACCCAGGCTCTGACCACGATATTGACAGAACTATCTGCCAGTGCCGACACTGCCATGAATGGCTCCGGGTCCTGCATGATGCGCTCGTCCTCCGCGATCAAACGTCTCAACACGCCATAGGCTTTATCGACGTCATCACCATAGGCAATGCCAAACGTCCAGTCCACACGACGTGTTGGCTGCGCCGAAAAATTGGTCAGCGAGCCGGTGGCAAGTGGCCCATTAGGCAGAATGATGGTTTTATTGTCAGCTGTTGTCAGGATAGTGACAAATATCTGTATTTCCCTGACAGACCCCATATACCCCTGCGCCTCAATAAAATCACCCACTTTGAAGTACTTGAAAAACAGAATCATGACACCGCCGGCGAAGTTCTGCAGTGTGCCTGAAAGCGCCAGACCGATCGCCAGGCCAGCAGCGCCCAGAATGGCAATAAAAGAGGTCATTTCAATACCGAGTACACCCAGCGCCGTGATGTACACCAGCACTTTGAGCAGAATGGACAGCAGGCTGCTCAGAAAGGAGCCCAATGACGGGTCCACTTTTCCTTTGTTCAGCACCCCCTTCACAATCCGACCAGCAAATCCTGCCAGCCACAGACCGAGCACAAGCGTCAGCACAAACCCGATGATCCTGGGACCGTAAGTCATGGCGAAGGTCAACAATACCTCAGTGCTGAGGTTCAGACCGTCAAGATCCAGATTTTGTAATGACTCCATGAAACTGCTCCTCTAATGATTGCAACAGGCAATTTGGCATTAACCTACAAATCGCGCGCCGCTGTCAATCTGGAAAACCAGCGCGGGACCGGGAAAGCGGCACCAAAGTTGCGAAGCCGAACTGACAATCGCATAATGACGACTAACCGTGAGCGCACAGGAATCAATCATGAATGTCAGCGCCAGAATAATCAGTCGCCTACACCGCCCTGCAGGTAAACACTCCCTGACCTGGGTATTTGCTCTGTGCGGAGCACTAAGCGCTCTTTCACCCGCCAACGCCGCACCGATCGCTTTGACAGATGTAAGAATTATTGACGGTACCGGCGCTGACCCGATCAACGCCGGGGTTATTGTTATCACTGATGGCCGTATCACGGCCGTCGGCGCCACTGATAGCGTGGTCATTCCAGAGGGCGCGCAACGACAGTCGCTGGACGGCAAAACCCTGACGCCCGGTTTTATCAACACTCATGGTCATGTCGGTGCCGTACGCGGTCTTGAGTCCGGTCATTACAACCGGGGCAACCTGCTTCGCCAGCTCGAGTTATACGCAGGCTATGGGATCACCACGGTTGTCAGTCTCGGCGATGATGAAGCAGAGAGTTTCCTGTTGCGGGACCAACAGGACACAGCAGCACTGGAGCGTGCACGATTGTTCGTCGCCGGGCCGGTGTTGTCAGCGCAAACGCCGGATGACGGCAGAGCCGTGGTCGATGACACCGCAGAGTTGAACCCGGATTTTATCAAGATCCGGGTTGACGATAATCTGGGCCGCACACCCAAGATGTCACCTGAAGTCTACCGTGCAATCAGCGAACGCGCCGACCATCATGGCATCCCGCTCGCTGTTCACACCTATTACCTGCAGGACACCAAAGACCTGATTCGCGCCGGTGCTGATTTTATCGCGCACAGTGTCCGCGACATGCATGTGGACGCTGAATTTATCGATCTGATGCGAACGCACAATCTATGTTACAGCCCAACACTGACACGCGAGCTGTCGACCTATGTCTATGAGAGTGAGCCGGCTTTTTTTGCCGACCCGTTTTTCCTCGCAGGTGTCGATCCGCAGGTAATTGAAACGCTGCGCGATCCAGAACGTCAGCAACGGATACAGCAAAGTACCGCTGCTCAGCAATACAAAGCATCTCTGCCCATTGCCATGACCAATGTTAAAATGCTGGCAGATGCAGGCGTGCAGATAGCCATGGGCACTGACAGCGGTCCACCCGCGCGATTCCAGGGCTACTTTGAACACCTTGAAATGTGGATGATGCAGGATGCCGGCATGGATCCGATGCAGATTCTGCACGCCGCCACGGGTGGCGCAGCAACCTGTATGGGGCTGACCGATACAGGCACGCTCGAAGTCGGTAAATGGGCCGACCTGCTGGTTCTGGGTGAAGATCCATCACAGGACATCAACCATACTCGCTCCCTGGAGCAAGTATGGATCGCCGGCAAGCCAGTACCTCTGGCGCGCTAAGGCGGCAATGAAACACACGATTTGACCTGAACGAGGCTCCAGGATGTTGCAGTTTATAAAGTTCACGCAATTACCGGTTAGCAACCAACGCCGCGCCATGCGTTTCTATACTGAAAAGCTTGGTTTCCGAATATTGCAGAATACACCCTACAAAACCGGCTGGCGCTGGATCGAGCTCGGCATTCCCGGTGCGGAAACCGCCATTCTGCTTACCCAGCGGGAGAATGACCTGGTCAATGAAGTACCTAGTCTGGTGCTGGCAGTCGACGACGTTGAGACCACGTATGAAGATCTGTGCGCCCGTGGTGTGCACGGCATGCAACCACCCAAGCCAGCACCGTGGAATCCGGAACAGAGCTTTGCATTATTGCGCGACAGCGAAGGTAACACGCTACTGATTGGTTCAGGCGAAGACTGATCTCACACGCTCCTTAATATCTGGTCATAATTAAATGGACAGTTTCCTCAACAGCAATCGTGCGCAAAGCCTCACTGGCGGCGCTGTGCTTATCATTGTCAGCGCACTGTCCATCTACCTGCTGGCCGACGCCTCAGCCCAGTGGAACTCGACACTGTCGCTGATAGGCGCACTATTTCTGCTGAGTATCTTCTGTTTTATGGCATTCTCCTCAGCCTGGGCGGAATTGTCACGACAGCGCCTGCTGTCTGTCTTGTGGCTGGAAGCTGCCGCCATTGTACTTCTGTATTTTCTGGTGGATATCAGTTTTGTGGCGATTCTGGGTATCGTCTGGATTGTTCAGGCCACCGAAATCTTTCCTATACGAACCACTGGCTGGCTTTTGCTGGGCAGCGTTTTGATTTTCACTGCCAGTCAGGTTCTGCACTGGGGTGATGAGGACCTGATGCTGGCAGTGACCGGGTCGGTCACACTTGCCCTGTTTCATGTTTTTGCCGTCATCGCGACGCACAGGGCACGCCGCGAGCAGGAGTTGCGCGAAGAGACTGCAGCCCTGAACAGGGAGTTGGTGGCGACCCGGGAACTGTTGTCCGAACATTCGCGGCAAAGCGAGCGCCTGCGTATTGCACGGGACCTGCACGACCTGCTGGGCCACCACCTGACCGCTCAGATACTGCAGCTGGAAGTGGCGACGCACATTACCGAAGAGCCCGGCAAACAGAAAGTCGAACAGGCGCTGGCATTGGGCAAACTGTTGTTAGGCGACCTGCGTACGGCGGTCAGCGAACTGCGCGAAGATGAACCGATCAACTTCCGGGACGCGGTCAAAAAGCTGGTCAGTGACATCCCCGGTATAAACATAGAACTCAATTTCAATGCCACGCTGGGTGAGATAGAACTGGCGCAGACGCTTCTGCATTGCACACGCGAAGCATTGACCAATGTATTGCGACATAGCGGCGCCAACCGGTGCGTGATCGCATTCAATCGCCCCACCGGTAGCGACTACCTGCTGGAGGTGCGGGACAACGGTCACAAACGGCAGAAAATCGTCGCAGGCAATGGCCTCAAAGGCATCAAGGAACGCATTGAAGAGGCCGGTGGCAGTGTGCAATGGCAATCGGACAAGCAGGGGTTTCTGTTACAGATTAGCCTGCCTTGCGACACGCAACATCAGAGCGCAATTGACCCTGCCGAATCCGACGCAGCCTGAATCCTCAGATAACTGCGTGCCGCACCTTCGCTGATACCCACTCGGAAACGATCACGGTGGCGAAGATCAACACAAACACGGTGGCGACCTGTCCCCAGGCCAGATTATTGATTGCCGCATTCATCTGCAGCCCAATGCCCCCGGCGCCCACCAGCCCCAGCGTGGTCGCTTCGCGAATATTGATATCCCAGCGATAGACACTGATTCCCGCGAACGCTGGCATAATCTGGGGCCACACCGAGTACGCCAGTACCTGCGTACGCGCCGCTCCGGTGGATGACAATGCCTCGACAGGTGTCGGGTGTATTTCTTCTATGGCTTCGTACAGAAGCTTTCCGACAAACCCGATTGATCGCAGCGCGATGGCCAGCATACCGGCAAATATACCGGGCCCGACGATAGTCACCAGCAACATTGCCCAGATCAGCGCATTGATCGATCGGGAACTGACGATAATACCCAGTGCCACTGCTCTCAGCGCCGGATGCGGGGTTGTGTTACGGGCTGCCAGAAATGCCAGCGGAAAAGCAATCAGAATGCCAAGCGCAGTGCCGACGGTGGCGATATTGATGGTATCCCACAGCGGCAGCATCAATGAACCGGTAATGCTCCAGTCGGGCGGAACCATGCGGCCGATAAGGCTGCCTGCCTGAGTGCCTGCATCGTACATGAATTCCCAGATGGTATTGTCCGAGATCACTTTCCAACACAGCAGAAACAGCATGCCGCCCAACATCCAGCCGGCCCAGATGGCATATTGTTTTGCCGGTTCACGGCGCTGCCAGACCGGCACGTTATTGACATGTTTGACTGGCATTACTGGGTCCACTTGCGCACATACCCGGACAGGTACTCGCTCATCAGAACAATCACAATGATCAGTAGCAGAATTGCCGCCGAGGTATCGTAATCATATCGGTTAATTGAAGTATTCAGGGTCGCACCGATACCGCCGGCACCGACGATGCCAATGACCGCCGACTCGCGAAAATTGATGTCCAGCCGGTACAGCGACAGGCCGATCAGGCGAGGCATGACCTGAGGCTGCACTGCGTAGTTTATCCATTGTAACCAGCCACCTCCGGTCGCCCGAATCGCTTCCAGTGGTTCTTTCTGCGTATCCTCAATATCCTCAGCCAATAACTTGGCCATGAAACCAATGGTGGCAAACGCAAGTGTAATGACCCCGGCCAGTGGTCCAAAACCAAACATGGTGACAAACAGAATGGCAATGATGATTTCCTGGAAAGTACGGGAGACAGCAATAATCGCACGACAGCAAAAATACACCGGGAGTGGCGCTATATTGCGCGCCGCGCCAAGGCCCACCGGTATCGCCAACGCAACGCCAATGACGGTCGCAGTGAATGTCATGGTCAGGCTTTCCCACAAACCGGTGAGGATTTCACCGCCACGACTGGTGAAATCCGGCTGCAGGAAAGACGCAACAAACTCCTGGCCGCGTTCCATACCCTGAGCAACCCGGCCCCAGTTGACGTCCACACTCAACCACGCCAGCACGAGATAAAGAATGACACTCAGATTGATAAACCAGCGCCAATGCGCCTTGCGTACCCGCGGCAGCGGTCGCCATTGCCCGGCCCGGGCATGATCGATGCGCTGTTGTTCACTGGCAGATAATGTCCCGCTGCCCGAACTGGATACGCTCATGGGTGTGCGCCTGCGATATCAACGCCAGCAGGTGCAGATGAATCATTGGTGTCATCATCGTCATCGACCACCGACCAGTCTTCCTCACCATAAATGCTGGTGAGAATATCCGGGCTCAGGTCTTTCGGATCGCCGTCAAAAACCAGTTCCCCGCCGCGCAAGCCAACCACGCGATCAACAAATTGTTGTGCCAGCACCACATCGTGAATATTGATGATGGCGGCCAGTTGTTGCTCCCGGCACAGGTCGCAGATCAGGCGCATGATCTGGCGCGAGGTTTTGGGGTCAAGACTGGCCGTGGGTTCATCGACTAGCAACAATTTGGGTTGCTGCATGAGCGCTCGGGCAATGCCCACCCGTTGCTTTTGTCCACCAGACAGCGCATCGCCGCGTTTATCAAACTGGGTCTGCAGTCCAACCCGCTCCAGCAGATTAAATGCCTGCTTGATATCGTCGGCAGGAAACCGGCGAAAGAAACTGCGCCAGAAACCCACATAAGCCAGCCGCCCGGATAACACATTTTCCATCACTGACAGGCGCTCCACCAGCGCGTGGTTCTGAAAAATCATGCCAATCTGCCGCCGCGTCTGTCTAAGCCTGGCGCCTCGAACACGGGTCACGTCTTGACCATCCAGCTCGATGGTACCGTGGCTCGGTTCCACCAGCCGGTTGACACATCGAATCAAGGTGCTTTTGCCGGCACCCGAAGGGCCAATCAGCGCCATTACCTGACCAGCAGGCACGGTCAGGTTGATATCATTCAAAGCAAGGTCGCCAGTATCATAGCGTTTGCTCAGCCCGGTGAGTTTAAGCATGCGTGCCTCTGTCGTGTTCATTATTGTTGTATTGCGCTGACACCCGGTTGACCTCAGTCGCAGTTGTAGACGGTGTCATTGGCTTCATCGATATTTCGAATGACCTGCCAATGCTGTTGATAGTTGATGGGAATAAAACTGGCCATGCCGGCATCGGCAAATTCGCGTTGCAGGGCGCTGCCTTCCCAGTCAAAGGTGAAAAATGCGTCCCGTATCTGCTGTGCCAATAACGGATGCAGATTGTGCGCGATGCCATAGGCGGTGGTAGGAAAGGTCAATGATTTGTAAATCGAACGGTATTGCTCAGCACGCACTACGTCTCGTCCCTGCATGCGACGCAGCACTTCATTGGCTACCGCTGCCGCTTCATAATCACTGTTGACGACGCCCAGGATCGAATTATCGTGACTGCCTGAATAGGTCGTACGGTAGTCGTCGCCCGCATTCAGTCCAAACTCGCTGAGCAACAGGGTCGATGGTGCCTTGAACCCCGAGTTGGAGGTAGGCGAGGTAAATGCCAGCTGACGCCCGGCCAGATCCGCTGGCGTCTCGATACCACTGTCGGGATAGGTGATGATTTCCATCTCATAACCAAAACTGCCATCTTCTGCCGCCATCATGGCAAAGGGCTCAAAACCCACACAATTGACCGCAACCGGCGTGGAACCTGTGTTAAATCCAGCTACATGCAGACGCCCGGCACGCATGGCTTCGAGCTGTGCAGCATTGGACTGCACCGGGAAAAAACGGACTTCCTTGCCGGTGAGACCTTCCATGTGAGTGATGAACTCATCCCAGACCTGGGTATATAGCGCGGGGTCTTCCACCGGTGTGTAGGCAAATATCAGAATACGTGGATCGCGCCAGGCTGATTCGTCGGCAGGCAGGTCTGCTACCAGATCCCGATTACTGTCCTGATAGCGAGGAGACAACTGCGCCTGCGCGCTGTGAGTCATCAGCATCGATAACAGGGCTGTCATCGCCAATGCGCGCAAACTGCCGATACGTGTAGGCACTGGTACTCCCGTTAACTCTTCTACTTCCGATTATTATGGGGTTCTGACGTCTTGCCAGACGCGACACCGCTGTTGACCGCCCGGAGCCCAGCTTCCGGGCAGCAATCGATCATATCACCTGCGACGGACGGGTCAACCACTGCGCCTGGCAGTCCTCAAACTGCGCCAGTACATGGTCCTCGCCCCTATCATTGACTATTTTCAGACTATCAGATGGCGGGAGTTCAAAGTCCTGTCTCAGCGCCGCCGCACTGGCCGTTGTTATCCCGGCCGCACGCTGCTGCAGTCGACGCAAAATCACACTGCCCGGTGCGTCTACCCAGATCATCGCCAGTCCCGGCACCTGCTGCTGCAAAAACTGTCGGCTGCGCTGTTTGTAGGCACCCTGCGTCACGATCAGCGGCTTATGCGGTGAAGACTGCGCCTGCCGTGCACGAATACGATCCGCCAACAGGATGAAGTATTCGTCACGCATGGCATCGGTAAAGGGTTGTGATGCGGCCAGCGCGCTGCGCATGGACGCCGTTATATCGTCATCCGCGTGGTAAACCGGCCAGCCCCTGACACGACCAATCACGTCACCGACAAAGGACTTGCCACTACCGGACAATCCAAACAAAAACCAGACAGGGACAAAGATTTTGGTCTTGGTCATGACAGAGGTTAACCACCCGTTACATCAATAAAAGCGCAGTCTACAATGGATTTGACCGGCCCGCTGCGTGTATGATTCGATTTTTGATAAAGATATTGCTTTCCGTTTTCGCGAAATCAGATTCACCCAATTTAATCAGGTACATCCAATGGGCAGAGCTTACCAGAACCGAAAAGAGTCCATGGCCAAAACAGCGGCCGCCAAAACCAAGGTCTACAGCAAGTATGCGCGCGAGATTTACGTCTCCGCCAAATCCGGCGGTACCGACCCCGATGGCAATCTCACGTTGCGCGGACTGATTGAGCGCGCCAAAAAAGACCAGGTACCCACCCATGTCATCGACAAGGCACTGGAAAAAGCACGCGGCACCGGCGGCGAAGACTTCGCCGCGGCGCGCTATGAAGGGTTTGGCCCGGGCAATTGCATGGTGATCGTGGAATGCCTGACCGACAATCCCAATCGTACCTTTGGCGATGTCCGGCTGTGCTTTACCAAGACCAAGGCCAAGATCGGCGCCCAGGGCAGTGTCGCCCACATGTTTGACCACTGCGCCATCCTGGCCATTTCCGGTAATGACGAAGACGCCGTACTGGAATCATTGTTGGGTGCCGATGTAGATGTTACCGACATTGAAAACGAAGACGGCCTGATCACTGTTTTTGCACCGCACACTGAGTACGCCAAAGCTCGTCAGGCACTGCTGGACGCCTTCGGTGATATTGAATTTGAAGTGGATGAAATTCAGTTTCTGGCACAGACCAGCACAGAAATCACCGGTGATGACGTGGCCCTGTTTGAGAAGTTCATGGACATGCTCAACGACCTGGATGACGTACAGAACGTCTATCACAACGCCATAGTAACGGACTAAGTAACGGACTAAGTACCGGAGTGATCGTCGGCCGGCCGGACGCCGGGTTTGTCGTCAGACCCCTGAGTCAACAACAGTTGCTCGCGCCAGTTGGGCTCCGGCTGCGGGCGGCTGAAGAAATAACCCTGAAAGAACCTGCATCCCATTTCGCGTAGCCGCTCAGCCTGCAAATCGGTTTCTACGCCCTCTGCCAGCACCCGCAAGTTCAGACTGTGGCCCAGGGCAAGAATGGTCCTGACTATAGCTTCGTCATTGGCGTCAACCAGCAGGTCGCGCACGAATGACTGATCTATTTTCAATTGCATCAGCGGCAGTCTCTTCAGATACCCCAGTGATGCGTAACCCGTACCAAAATCATCAAGAGAGAAGCGAATACCCAATTGTCGCAGCCGGTCCATTTTGTCAACGGTAGCGGCCACGTTTTCGATCAACAAACCTTCAGTCACTTCGAGTTCGAGTTTGGTAGCATCAATCTGGTTTTTCTCCAGACATTTGACGGCGTGATCAACGAAGCGTTCGTTATGGAATTGCCTGGGGCTGATATTTATCGCCAGTGTGAGTGTCGACATAAGCGGATCAGATTGCCAGCTTGCCAGCATTTCACACGCCCGCTCAATCACCCATTCGCCCAATGGCACAATGAGCCCGCAGGTCTCAGCCACTGGAATAAAATCAGATGGAGCGACCTGCCCCAGCTCCGGGTCATGCCATCGCAGCAAGGCTTCCATACCGAATATCCGACCCGACTCATCCACCTGCGATTGCAAATGCAAATTGAGACTGCCTTGCCTAAGTGCCTTGCGCAATGCCGTTTCAATGCGGGTACGACGGGTAACCTCTACCTGCATTTCCGAATTAAAGAACCGTACAGCATTGCCTTCATTCTTGGCAGCTCCCAACGCCAGGTCAGCAGCCTTAAGCAGGGCCTCAACATCACCATCATTGGTATCCGAGAACATGGCAATGCCAATACTGATAGCACAGACATGATCAGTGCCGTTGAGGTCAAAGGGCTGATTCAATTGATGGAGCAGGGCTACAGCCATGTCGCGCACGCGAACCAGGCATTCATCAGCGGCGACTGCCAGATCTTCAACGATCAACACAAATTCGTCAGCACCGAGCCGCCCTGCTGTGTCAGTACTCAACATGACCCGCTCGAGCCTCTCCCCGATCAACTGCAGCAACTGGTCACCGACCTCGTGCCCGAGCGTATCGTTAACAACCTTAAAGTCGTCAACATCGACAAATAACAGCGCCCCTTCGTACCCGGTCTTGTCTTTGCTGGCCAGGGCGTGACCCAGCCTGTCCAGCACCAGGCGACGATTCGGCAGCCCCGTCAGAGAGTCGTAGAATGCCAACTGGTGAAGCTGGTCGCGAACCTGTTTGTGTTCGGCTATGTCAGTTGAAATCCCGCAGAGGGCATAAATGCTATTGTCCGGGTTGCGCAAGGGAATTTTGACAGACAAAAATTCATATTGCTTGTGACCTCGTATCAGCGTACTGGGCTCTTCATCCGCGACACGCTCTCCGCTCTTGATAACGAGCAGATCATTTTGCATCACTTGTGCATGGGTCTTCTCGTCGAAAAAGTCCGCATCTGTCTTGCCCAGAATCTTATCGACTGGAAGTTCAAATAATTCACATACCTTACGATTGACATAACGGTATCTCAGATTGTCATCCTTGATATAGATGTAGGCATCAACGCTATTGAGGATGGTATTAAGCCGGGATTCACTCGCCATAAGGTTCCGGGTTTTCTCGGCGACCTTGAAGCGTAACAGCATCACGAACAGGGTTGTTGCCACCAGGGCTAACGAAAGCGACGCAATAATCCACCAGACAATCACCGGTACGGGTGCGCCTGCTGGCTCAACGCTCCATTCCCGAAGCAGGCTGTAATAAGGGGAGTCGTCATCGGACTTCCATTGCACCAGATAATTGTCGATAACAGACAGTACATCTGCGTGCGTCCCTGCCGGTACTGCGAAAAAAATACGGCTGGGCTGGAACATGATGGGGGTTCGCCCAAGACCAAACTGAACGGCCATTCTGTCACCATAGAAATGACTGGCAACGGCGGCATCGGCCATCCCCGAAGCAACCGCATCAAAGGTTGCCGCCAACGAATCGAACATGAGCCAATCCACTGCCAGGTCAAAACTGTCGACCAGCTCCATCATGTAGCGTTGCTGCACCGATCCATCCAGAACAGCTATGGTGCTTTCATTCAGGTCAAGAAGGTTGATCCGGTCAAGACCATTGCGCTCATAAACCTGTGACCAGCTCAGCACAGCGTCAGTCTGATGAAAATCAAATAGCAGATCTCGTTCCGGGGTGTAGCTAACATCGGGCAGAATGTCGATTGTGCCTTCTTCAAGCATTTGCAGGCAGGTTACCCACTGACAGGGAACAACCTCGATCTGCCAGTTCTCGCGCTGGGCGATTTCAGACAGCAGCCCACCGAACATTCCCCCGGGACGCTGAACTGCACCCGGAATGGCATTGAGTGGACTGTCGTTGCTGCCCATTCGCAAGGTGGTTTGGGCCTGAACTGTGGTGGACAGAACGGCACAGAGCATCAACAACGCTGTCGCTGCTCTGACTACGTGTTTGCCGTTCATCAAAATTGCCATATTCATTAACTACTGGAAGTGTATAGATCCGGAGCATTTAGCAGGTGTGGTGATAAAAAATATTGCGCTACGGCAATGACTTTGGACTCATCTCACCCGTGTCGTCGATATTGCTGTCGTCACCGTCAGACTAAGGCGAGGCAGAATAATTGTGCTGAAACGTGTTGTCGCCCATTCGCTTGATCTGTTGATCAATCATCCAGTCCATGGTGCTCAGCATGGCGCTGGAACCGGCTTCGGGCTCCAGTTGGTTCAGCGTATGCACAATGGCTTCGAGTGTCGACACCGCGTCAGGAGTTGGTTGTTTACGAATACGATAGCGGGAAATGGGCAATCCGTCGAGCATAAATGTCGGCAATGCAGCCAGCGCCGGAAACACCTTCAGCATACGCAGACTGCGCCCCCAGTCCGCATCAATGAACAGCAGGTCGCTACGCAGCCCCTGTGCGACCTCCGTGAATGCGCTGTCAGGGCCAAGCTCAGACACCTGTCTGGCACCCGCTCCCGGGTAAATCAGGGCGGGATTGCGCAAAGGTCGGTGAAAAGCATTGTTTAACAGATCAGGCGCAGAGTCAGGCCTGTCCGGATCCAGCGTCACCATCTCCACCTGGTTCAATGACAGAGATGCGATTCTGGCCGTGCCAATCGGATGTCCTGCTTCTCGCACATCCTGCAGAATAAACACCGGCCATGAATTGGCGATGGCGTGAAGACGGGAACAATAACAGTAAGCAATGGGACGGAAACAGGCGGGGCATGTGACTCGAGGCATAACAAGCGCTCCAGGTCACCGCCGCCCGACCCGGGCGGCGGCTACGGAGATATACAGCAGATTACTCGGCGTCAGCAGCGTATGCCGCCTTGTCCTCATCAGTCACTTCCTTGATGCTCAGCTTGATACGGCCGCGTGCGTCGAGGTCCATGACCTTGACCAATACGTCCTGACCTTCGCTGAGGTACTCACCAATATTTTCCACGCGATCTGAAGAGATCTGGGAAATATGTACCAGACCATCTTTGCCTGGCAGAATGGTGATGAAAGCACCAAAATCGACAATACGGGCAACCTTGCCCATATACAGTTGCCCTACTTCGGCTTCCGCAGTAATACGCTGAATCAGTTCAATGGCCAGATCCCGCGACGCAGCATCTTCACCGTAGATGCGAATATTGCCGTCATCATCGATATCAACCGAGGCGCCACTTTCTTCGGTAATTGAACGGATAGTTGCCCCGCCTTTACCGATCACATCACGAATCTTGTCTGAATCAACTTTCATCATGGCCATGGAAGGCGCGTTCTCGGACACGGTTTCGCGTGCCGTTGGCAACACCTTGTTCATCACGCCCAGAATATGGATACGTGCTTCGTGCGCCTGGTTCAGCGCAATTTCCATGATTTCTTCGTTGATGCCCTGGATTTTGATATCCATCTGCAAGGCGGTCACGCCTTTCTCGGTGCCAGCAACTTTGAAATCCATATCGCCAAGATGGTCTTCATCACCCAGAATATCGGTAATGACAGAGAAACGTTCACCTTCCTTGATCAGACCCATGGCAATACCTGCCACCGGGGCCGACAGAGGAACACCTGCGTCCATCATGGCAAGCGAGCTGCCACAGACAGAGGCCATGGAGCTGGAACCATTGGATTCAGTAATTTCCGATACCACGCGAATCGCGTAGGGGAAATCGTCTTCCTTGGGCATGACAGCCTGAACACCGCGTTTGGCCAATTTGCCATGACCAATTTCACGACGCTTGGGACCCGACATGAAACCGGTTTCGCCAACACAGAAGGGAGGGAAGTTGTAATGGAACATGAAGGCTTCTTTTCTGGAGCCTTCCAGGCCTTCGATCAGCTGTGAGTCACGAATGGCACCCAGCGTGGTAACAACCAGAGCCTGTGTCTCACCACGAGTGAAGAGCGCAGAACCGTGTGCCTTTGGCAACACACCGGTTTCTATTTCGATAGGACGGACAGTGCGAGTGTCACGGCCGTCGATTCGAGGTGAGCCGTCAAGAATGCGGTTACGCACTACTTTCTTTTCCAGCTTACTGAAGACGCCTTTCACTTCTTCGGGAGTGACACCTTCCTCTTCACCAGCGAACTGCTCTGCTGCCTGTGCCTGCAACTTGCCCAGGGCATCGTAGCGCTGCATTTTATCAGACACCTGATATGCTTCAGCAATCCCGGCTGCGAACGCATCATTGACGGCTTTGGTCAGCGTTTCGTTAACAGCAGGTGCTTCCCAGTTCCAGGCCTCTTTACCGGCTTCCGCTTTCAGTTCGTTGATCGCAGTGATCACTGACTGCATGGCTTCATGGCCAAACAGCACAGCGCCCAGCATCTGGTCTTCGGTCAGTTCTTTGGCTTCGGATTCAACCATCAACACGGCCGATTCGGTACCTGCTACCACCATGTCCAGCGCTGAGGATTCCAGACGCTTGGCATCCGGATTCAGCACATAGCCACGCTCTACGTCAAAGCCTACACGGGCAGCTGCGACCGGTCCCTGAAAAGGGGCACCGGAGATTGCCAACGCAGCGGAAGCACCAATCAGCGCTGCGATATCGGGATCCTGATCCTTGGTCGCAGAAATGACGGTACACACCACCTGAACTTCGTTCTTGAACCCAGCCGGGAACAAGGGACGAATGGGTCGGTCAATAAGACGCGAAACCAGTGTCTCTTTTTCTGTCGGACGGCCTTCGCGCTTAAAGAAGCCGCCGGGAATCTTGCCAGCGGCATAGGTTTTTTCCTGGTAATTAACTGTCAGTGGAAAAAAATCCGCACCTGGATTGGCCGTCTTTTTTGCCACCACAGTTGCCAGCACCTGTGATCCACCCATGGTGACCACAACAGCACCGGTCGCTTGCCGCGCAATCTTGCCGGTTTCCAGCGTGACCGTCTGATCACCGTACTGGAATGTCTTGCTTACAATATTAAACATAAACTGTTCCTGTTTTTTATTTGAGACCCGGGCAGCATTGCAGCAACATCCATTTTACCAAGAGTCTCTTCTCACTTTCTCATCGTTTTGAAAAAGGACAGCGTCTTAGCGACGCAGACCCAGACGCTTGATCAAAGTGGCATAACGCTCAACATTTTTGCGCTTGAGGTAATCCAGCAGCTTACGACGGCTGTTTACCATACGGATCAGTCCACGACGCGAATGATGGTCGTGAGAGTGTTCACGGAAATGACCCTGCAGCAGGTTGATGTTTTCGGTCAGCAATGCCACCTGAACTTCGGGAGACCCTGTGTCTCCTTCGCCCTGGCCGTATTCTTTGACAATGTTTGCTTTCTGTTCTGTCGTTAAAGCCATGCTAAATCTCCAAAATAATATGCGCTAAGTGATAAGACATCCTGTCAACCAGCGTAACCGTGCATACTGACAGTTACCTGGCGGCCTCCTTTATTAACCGGTGTGGCTTGACCCGACCATCGTCGAGCATCTCGCCTATACCGATGAATTCTTCTTCGTCATACAATCGTACCAGACCACTGCTGGGCATCTGCCGCAACATCACCGCCTGACCCTGGCGAACATACGCAGCCATCTGCGCCGACATGACCGCCTTTGGCAGATGCTCAATGGCCAAGTCGGGCGCCTGCAACAGGGCATCCAGCCCTTCGGTGCCGTCAGCGTCAAATATCGCCTGCAGGGCCTCTGGTGTGACACAGCCCTGGAGCCGGAAAACGCCCGCCTGCAAACGGCGCAGGGCCGTCACATGTGCGCCGCAACCGAGGGCTTCGCCCAGATCGTCGGCTATAGTACGCACATAGGTCCCTTTGCTGCAATGGATTTCCAGTGACAGCGAGGACCCGTCAAATTCGTGCAGAATCAGATCATGTACCGTGATCAGCCTGCTTTTTCGTTCCACTTCCTGCCCTGCACGCGCCAGTTTGTACAGCGGCTGGCCTTTGTGCTTAAGTGCCGAATACATCGGTGGCACCTGTTCAATATCACCCCGGAACTGTGACAGACATGTGACCAGCGCCTGTTCGCTCAGATCGCCGACCGGGCGCGTACTGATCACCTCGCCTTCAGCGTCGGCGGTATTGGTACGTTGCCCGAGACGGATCGTGGTCAGATACCGTTTGTCCGCCTCCAGCAGAAACTGCGACACTTTTGTCGCCTCGCCGAAACACAGCGGCAGAACCCCGGTCGCCAATGGATCCAGCGCGCCAGTATGTCCAGCCTTGCTGGCCTGAAACAGCCGCTTGGCCTGCTGCAGGCAGGCGTTGGAGCTCATGCCCTGTGGTTTGTCCAGCAACAGAATGCCGCTGATATCGCGACCTTTCCGTTTTCTATCCGTGGCCACAGTTTTTAGTCTCTTGTTTCCGGTTTGTCGGAGCCAGTATCATCTGCTCCGGACTCGTCATCGGCATCCGGCAAGTGATCATGTGTACTGTCTTCCGCCAGCGCCTTGTCAATCAACGTGGACAGGTAGCTGCCGCGGGCAATACTGTCGTCGTACTGAAACTTCAAAGCCGGCGTTGTGCGCAGACTCAGTTCCTTGCCCAGCAGGCTGCGCAGATATCCCGCCGCCTTGTTCAGGGCCGCAAGGCTGTCATCAATCTCGCGCCGGTCAAGTTCGCCCATGTCTTTCAACTGGCTGCCAAAACCGTCCTGCACCAGACCGCTGCTGAGCACCGTGACAAACACGTTGGCGTAGGCAAAATCACGGCTGACATTGACGCCAGTGACAGAGACCATGCCCACGCGCGGGTCACGAATTTCACGTCGGATCAGATCAGCCAGGATGCGCTGTATCTGATCCGCGACGCGCTGTGCTCTCGGTGAAGGCTTGTTCATATAAACTGCCCTTACAGTGAACGTGCGACCTGAGTGGTCTGATAGACCTCGATCTTGTCGCCAGCTTTGACGTCATTGTAGTTCTTCACGCCTATGCCGCACTCCATGCCATTGCGTACTTCGTTGGCATCGTCTTTGAAACGTCGCAGCGACTCCAGCTCACCTTCATAGATCACTACGTTGTCGCGCAACACCCGAATCGGCTTGTTACGGAACACACTGCCTTCAACAACCATGCAGCCGGCGACCTGGCCAAACTTCGGTGAGTTAAACACATCGCGCACTTCAGCGACGCCCAGTATCTCTTCGCGTAGCTCCGGTGTCAGCATGCCACCCAGTATTGCCTTGACGTCGTCGATCACGTCATAGATCACGTTGTAGTAACGCAGATTCACACCTTCGTTCTCGATAACGTCACGTGCAGACTTGTCGGCACGTACGTTGAAGCCGATCAGCATGGCTTTGGAGGTTACCGCCAGATGTGCGTCAGTCTCGGAAATACCACCAACGCCTGAGGCCACTACATTGACCTCAACTTCGTCAGTACCGATCTTCTGCAGAGAACCCACGATCGCTTCCATGGAGCCGCGCACATCGGATTTGATCACGACATTAAGAATGCCCTTGTCGGCCTGGCCAATGCCCGCGAACATGGCTTCGATCTTGTTGCCCTGCTGCAACGCAGCTTTATGGTCTTTGTGTCGCTCCAGTCGGAATTCAGCAACTTCTTTTGCTTTTTTCTCGTCGACAACAACGACAAATTCATCCCCGGCTTCGGGCACACCATTAAAGCCAAGCACCTCGACCGGTATGGACGGGCCTGCAGACTTGACTGAACGGCCGGTTTCATCGATGAGTGCTCTTACCCGGCCATACTCATGACCAGCCAGGACCACGTCACCCACATTTAGCGTACCATTCTGTACCAACACAGACGCCACCGGGCCTCGACCTTTGTCCAGACGTGACTCAATCACGACACCTTTACCAGAAGCATCAATAAATGCCTTGAGCTCGAGCATTTCAGATTGCAGCAGAATTGCTTCCAGCAGCTCATTGATACCAGCGCCCGTGTGTGCAGATACCTGCACAAACATGATGTCACCACCCCAGCTTTCCGGGATCACATCTTTGGCGGCCAGTTCACTGGTCACTTTGTCGATATCAATATCTTCTTTATCAACCTTGGTGATGGCCACAACAATCGGCACCCCGGCAGCGCGGGCATGCTGAATGGCTTCTTCAGTTTGTGGTTTCATACCATCGTCAGCAGCCACGACCAGCACCACGACGTCAGTTGCTTTCGCGCCACGCGAACGCATCGCGCTGAACGCAGCATGGCCAGGCGTATCAAGGAAGCAGATCATGCCGTGATCAGTTTCTACATGGTAGGCACCGATGTGCTGAGTGATTCCGCCGGCTTCGCCAGAGGCGACAGCCGACTTGCGAATGTAGTCAAGCAGCGATGTTTTGCCGTGGTCAACATGGCCCATCACCGTGACAACCGGCGCACGGCTTACCGCTTCCGCGCCACCGTCATACGCCAGGGATTCATACAGATCATCTTCAATGGCATCGGCGGACACGAACTTGGCCGTGTGCCCGAATTCTTCCACCAGCAGTGTCGCAGTGTCCTGATCCAGCACCTGGTTAATGGTTGCCATGACACCCATTTTAAACAGGCTCTTGATCAGCTCGGCTGACTTGAGAGACATCTTCTGTGCCAGATCAGGCACTGTATTGGCTTCACCAATGATAATTTCGCGCGAAATAAACTCCGTTGGTTTCTCAAAACCATGTTGCTTGCTGCGAGGTTTCTTACGCGGCCCACCACGTCGGCCACGACCACCTGCACTGTCAAAATCGTTATCTTCGAGAACAAAGTCGTCGGCGGTGATTCTCGTCTTGCCCTGTTTCTTGGCGGGCGCTGTTTTTTTGCGGAACCCGGACTTCTTATCATCGTCTTTATCATCGGCATCATCCTTGCGCCCTGTCTTGACCGGCGCCTTGGCTTTGCCTGATGCTGGCTGACCGGTCTTGGCAGCACGTGCCGCCTCCACCTGTTCAGCGGTTGCTGCCGCCGCGACATCAGCGCTGTCGTCCTTCTTCTCCGCTTTTTGGTCGGCCGCTTTGGTTTCTTCTTTGGCTTCCGGCTCAGCAGGGGCGTCTGTCGCTGCGGACTCTTCCGACTGCGCAGGCGCGTCAACTTTCTGCTCGGTTGCCGGCTCGGGTGCGACCTGTTCCTGCATTTCCTGCGCAGCAACAACTTCCGCCTCTTCAGCCTTCTCCGGTTCCAGTTCGCTACGCTTGACGTAGGTGCGCTTTTTACGCACTTCAACGTTGACTGTCTTGCCTCGACCCTGGCCCGATGATGTTTTTAACGTGCCAACAGTTTTGCGTTTCAGCGTTATCTTTTTGGGAGCGGAGTCCATAGCCTCCGACGCACCATGGCTGCGCCGCAGAAACAACAACAATGCGTTCTTGTCCTCATTGGAAATCGGTTCTTCCGCGCGCTTGTGCGGCAGTCCGGCCTCTTTGATCTGGGCCAGAAGCCGTTCCGCGGTAACACCAACCACTTTGGCAAGTTCACCGACTGTTACATCTGCCATTTAGCTACTCCTGTCTACTCTTGATGCCCGATTTGGGGTAAACGTTTTATGTAAACAGTTTACGCAAACCAGGGCGCTCGAGCGGTCATAATCAGTTTTCCGGCACGTTCTTCGTCCATGCCTTCAATATCCATCAATTCATCGATTGCCTGTTCCGCCAGATCTTCCATGCTGACGATGCCCTTGCCTGCCAGCGCAAGCGCCAGTACATCATCCATGCCTTCCATATTCAGCAAGTCGGCTTCCAGGTTCGCGCTGGACAGGCCTTCTTCCGAAGCAATCGCCTGAGTCAGCAGCGCATCACGCGCACGGTCGCGAAGCTCTTTGGCAATATCTTCGTCAAAGCCGTCAATATTCAACAGCTCATCTATTGGTACGTACGCAACCTCTTCCAGTGAGGTGAACCCTTCGCTCACCAGCAACTCGGCGACATCTTCATCTACATCGAGTTTTTCCATAAACGTGGTGATGAACGCACTGGCTTCCTGTTGTTGCTTCTCGTTGGCTTCGTCAATGCTCATGACATTAATTGCCCAGCCCGTCAGCTCAGCAGACAAACGTACGTTCTGACCACTGCGACCGATGGCCTGGGCCAGATTGTCTTCTTCCACCGCAACATCCATGGTGTGGCTGTCTTCATCCATGACAATGGACGCTACTTCGGCTGGTGCCATAGCGTTGATGACCAGTTGTGCAGGGTTATCATCCCACAAAATGATATCAATTCGCTCATTGGCCAGCTCATTGGAAACCACCTGCACGCGCGAACCACGCATACCTACACAGGCGCCCACCGGGTCAATACGTCCGTCATTGGTGCTGACCACAATTTTGGCCCGCGACCCCGGATCGCGCGCGGCGGCCCGAATCTCGATAACTTCTTCAGCAATTTCCGGCACTTCGATTTTAAACAACTCGATCAACATACCAGGCGCTGTGCGGCTAAGGAAAAGTTGCGGACCACGCACTTCCTGGCGTACGTCCAGCAACAGGGCGCGCATACGGTCGCCGGTACGGAACATTTCGCGAGGAATCATCTGGTCACGTGTCAACAGGGCTTCTGCATTGCCGCCCAGATCCACCAGCACACTTTCCCGCGTCACTTTCTTCACTGTGCCCGACACCAGCTCGCCGACACGGTCGCGGTATTCCGCTATAACCAGGTCGCGCTCAGCTTCACGCACTTTCTGCACAATAACCTGTTTGGCTGTCTGTGCCGCGATACGACCAAATTCCGTGTTTTCAATTTTTTCTTCGTAAACATCGCCGACGTTCAGGTCCGCATTTTTTTCCTGCGCAGCTGTCAACGCCAACTGTGCCGCCGGCTCTTCCAACTCGTCATCGGCAACCACGTCCCAGACGCGGAAGGATTCATACAGACCCGTCTTACGGTCAACATGGACACGGCACTGCACTTCTTCTTCATCGAAGCGCTTTTTGGTCGCCGTTGCCAATGCCACCTCGATGGCTTCAAATATAACGTCGCGTGACACTCCCTTCTCATTCGAGACCGCGTCTGCAACCATCAGAATTT
>OJBX01000317.1_pt1 | contig 24468 bp, 20 predicted proteins | sample 1590751 | NCBI WGS metagenome assembly OJBX01 (sample SAMN05416780, study PRJEB24817) | seawater metagenome | isolation source: Sea water | place: Canada:Atlantic | collected 2013-07
CTAGTGTGAGTGGAGGAGTCAGTAATGTTTCTTTTTCATTTAGAGGAAATAATACCGTACGTGAAGCAATGCATTCTGTGTTTTTATATTATGCCATTCAGGCAGGAATGAATATGGGAATTGTAAATCCTTCGATGCTAGAGATTTATGACGACATTCCAAAGGATTTGTTAGAACGTATAGAAGATGTTGTTCTCAATAGAAGAGAGGATGCTACAGAACGATTGCTAGATTATGCAGAAACAGTAAAAGGAGTCAAAAAAAAGGATGATGGAAAAGCTTTGGAGTGGAGATTATTGCCATTGCAAGAAAGAATTACACATTCATTAGTGAAAGGAATTGATGCTTTTATTGTAGCCGATGCAGAAGAAGCAAGACTAAGTGTGGAAAGACCTTTGCATGTGATTGAAGGTCATTTAATGACTGGAATGAACGTTGTGGGAGATTTATTTGGGAGTGGGAAGATGTTCTTACCTCAAGTAGTAAAATCGGCACGCGTCATGAAAAGAGCTGTGGCTCATTTAAATCCATTTATTGAAGCAGAAAAAGGAGAAGAACAGCAAGCCATGGGGCGTATTTTAATGGCAACTGTAAAAGGAGATGTACATGATATTGGAAAGAATATTGTAGCGGTTGTGCTGGGTTGTAACAACTATGAAATTATTGATCTAGGAGTAATGGTACCTCCAGAAAAAATTATTGAAACGGCTAAGAAAGAAAATGTAGATGCCATTGGGTTAAGTGGTTTAATTACACCTTCCTTAGACGAAATGGTCTATTTGGCAAAAGAAATGGAACGTCAGAATTTTGAGGTGCCTTTGTTAATAGGAGGCGCTACAACATCCAAAGCTCATACGGCAGTTAAGATAGATACCCAATATAAAAATGCAGTAGTGCATGTAAATGACGCATCTAGAGCTGTTACTGTAGTTGGAGATTTATTAAATAAAAAGACCAGCACCCAATACGTATCAAATATCAAAAAAGAGTATAAAGTATTTCGTGAGAATTTTTTAAAGCGTGCAAAGACAAAATCATATACTTCTATTGTTGAGGCAAGAAACCGAAAATTTAAAATTGATTGGGAAACGAGTAATATCTTCAAGCCCAAAGAATTAGGAATTCAAACACTAGAGCAATTGAGTTTAAAAGAATTGGTTCCATTTATTGATTGGAGTCCATTTTTTAGAAGCTGGGATTTACATGGAAGATATCCAGATATTTTAACCGATGAGGTTGTGGGAGAACAAGCAACTAGTTTGTTTGCTGATGCTCAAGAAATGTTAGGAGAAATCATCATAAAACAGGCACTAAAACCTAAAGCTATTTTTGGTCTTTTTGAGGCAAACACAATAAACGACGATGATATTTCTATTCAGAAGAAAGGAAAAGAAATTGCCATTTTTAGAACGCTTCGTCAGCAATTGAAGAAAAGAGAAGGTAAGCCAAGTATCGCTTTATCAGATTTTATTGCACCAAAAGAAAGCTATAAGCAAGATTATATGGGCGCTTTTTGTACCGCAATTTTTGGAGCTGATGAGCTAGCAAATAAATATAAAGTACAGGAAGATGATTATAATGCAATTATGGCGCAAGCCTTGGCAGATCGTTTTGCAGAGGCTCTTGCAGAATATTTACACAAAAGAGTGAGAACTCAACATTGGGGATATGCTTCTTCAGAAAAACTTACAAATCAAGAACTCATTAAAGAAGATTATAAAGGAATTCGTCCAGCGCCAGGATATCCTGCTTGTCCAGATCACCTAGAAAAAGAAACAATTTGGGAATTGTTGGATGTAGAGAAACAAATTGGAGTAAGACTTACAGAAAGTATGGCTATGTGGCCAGCAGCAGCTGTTTCTGGATATTATTTTGGAAATAAAGAAGCAAAATACTTTGGTCTTGGAAAAATAACAGACGATCAAGTGCTAGATTTTGCTACTAGAAAAGGAATCTCATTAGAGAAGGCACGCAAATGGTTGTATCCTGTGATTGCTGACAATTAAAAGAGTAAAAAATAATGTCATTACGAATAGAGCCAAATACTCTTTTTATGAGTAATAAGATAGCCTCATTTTATTCGGAATGAAAATAAAAACATATTTATGAAAGTATTAGATCATATTACAAATTCTAAAGATAAAACTCAGTTTTCTTTTGAAATTTTACCGCCATTAAAAGGTCAAGATATTCAGTCTATATTTAATAATATAGATCCATTAATAGAATTTAAACCACCTTTTATTGATGTTACTTATCACAGAGAAGAATATGTCTATAAAGAATTAGAAAATGGTTTACTCAAGAAACAAGTGGTTAAGAAAAGACCAGGAACCGTTGGAATTTGTGCAGCAATACAAAACAAATATGGAGTAGATGCCATTCCTCATATTTTGTGTGGAGGTTTTACAAAAGAAGACACAGAAAATTTTTTAATAGATCTTGGATTTTTAGGGATTGATAATGTGATGGCTTTACGTGGAGATGCTGTAAAAAGCGAAACCTATTTTACGCCAGAAAAAGAAGGACATCAATATGCTAATGAACTCGTTTCTCAGATTAAAGACATGAATCACGGGACCTATTTAGAGGAAGAGCTATTGAATAGTTCGAAGACTAATTTCTGCATTGGTGTATCTGGATATCCTGAAAAACATTTAGAAGCACCAAGTATGGATTCTGACATTCACTTTCTTAAGAAAAAAATAAAAGATGGAGCCAACTATATAGTAACTCAAATGTTCTTCGATAATCAAAAATTTTTTAAGTTTGTAGATAAATGTAGAGCTGAAGGAATTATGGTTCCAATTATTCCAGGATTAAAACCCCTTGCTACTAAAAAACAATTGAATTTAATTCCGCACAGATTCAATGTAGATTTACCAGATAATTTAATCATGGAAGTGGTAAAATGTAAGGATAATAATGCTGTAAGAGAGGTTGGGGTAGCGTGGTGTATTGAGCAAAGTAAAGAGTTGTTAAAATATGGCGTTCCTTTCCTTCATTATTACTCTATGGGAAAATCATCCAACATATATCAAATAGCTTCTAAGGTATTTTAATTGTAAGAATAAGCTTCTTTTATAGACCAATAACAAAAAGTAATTTCAACAAGATAGTAAAGAAAAATATTTAGTTACTTTTGCAGGATAAATTTAAACTAATTACAAAAATATAAGACCATGGCATTAGAAATAACAGATGCAAACTTTGAAGAAGTAGTATTAAAGTCAGACAAACCAGTATTGGTAGATTTTTGGGCTGCTTGGTGCGGACCTTGTAGAATGGTTGGGCCAATTATTGATGAAATTCACACAGCTTATGATGGAAAAGCTATCGTTGGAAAAGTAGATGTTGATGCAAATCAAGAGTTTGCAGCAAAATATGGTGTTAGAAATATACCAACCGTATTATTATTTAAAAACGGTGAAGTTGTAGACAAACAAGTTGGGGTTGCTCAAAAAAATGTATACACAGATAAAATTGACGCTAATTTATAAAAATTAGCAGCCTTTTATCTTTAGGGTAACAATTGACCTTGTAAATAAAATACTATTTATAGACAACCAAAAAAGATTAACAAAATTGAAAGACAAAAGGTTTGGCATTCGCCAAACCCTTTTTTTTCTATTAAATTATAAGTCGTAAGATTTTAAAAACACCTTTTAAAGGGTGTTCAAAAAACATTTCATAATTAAATATTCTAATTATGGGTGTTTTTTTTGTTCATAATTTAAATTTTTAACATTATTATTATTATTTCACATAAAACAACCCATACATAACCTCTACATTTTTTGTTTTTTCAGTTTATTTAAACATGAAAATCAGTTTATTTCATGGTCTTAAAAGTAATTTTCTAACACTTTAACCATATAGAAACAGTAGTTAGTTTTAGAGAAGATTCGAATATGAAAACCTGTATGTTATTTGTAGTGGTTAAAACAGCTCTTTTTATTTTTTTTTATTGTTTATTGAAGAATTAATTTAGAGAAATTTTTTATGATTTAATTTGTAAATGGATAGTAAAAAATGTTTTGCTGTATACACACATTACAAGGGCCGAAAAGAAGGACTTTGAACGACTAACTAAAGCTGATTTTGAAGCTTTTTTTACCTTTAACTAACGTCGTAAAACAATGGAGAGATCGAAACAAGAAAGTAAAATTTGTGTTAATAAACTCATACGTCTTTTTGAATATTAATTGTTAATACTATCGAGGAAGGATAAGATGTCGAAGTTGTAAGAGGTGCTTTTTCCGGCTCATTAGCTAAGTATATTAGTTTTTCTGGGAAGTATAGAGTTATTATTGAGGTGAACCTTTAAAGTTTTTATTACGCTAAACATCCCTTTAAAAAACATTAGAAAATTGTAAAATTCACTCTTTACTAGTTTTTTTTAGATTATCAAAACTCAAATAATGTGACTGAGAAGGGCGAAGCCACAGTAAATTCCTAAAAATATAATAGAAAAAAAATTCTTTAGTAAGACAAAATTTAAGTCAAATATTATAGTTGTAAACTCGACTTATTGTCTTTTTAGTTTTTTTTATAAGCTATATTTGTTTTGATATAAAGGCTATTATCACAGTTGTTTTGAATACGAAAGAGTATAATTAACATTATAATAGTTTGAGTCATTTTTTTTTAAAACTTACCAGTTAATAATGAATTTTATTTTAAGGAAATAAAAAAATATATTTTTGTAAAAAAGAGATACTAGATGAGATTAAAAACTTTTACCTTACTTATTTTTGTTGTGATATTTAGCATCCAGCAAGTTTATACACAAGATATTAATATAAATCAGCTAAATACTTTAAATATAGATGAGTTATCTGATGAACAAATTTCTATATACTGGGATAAAGCCAAGGCAGAAGGGTATTCATTAGAACAGTTAGAAGTAATACTTAAAGCAAAAGGCATGTCTTTAAGTCAAATTTCTAAGCTAAAACAAAGAATTTCATCATTAAACTTCTCAAATAAGGCTACTACTTTAAAAAATAAAGTAAATGATAAAAATGAAGGCCTTTCTAATCTAGAAAAGTTTGGACTTAAAGGAAGTGTTCCAATCAAAGAAAAAAATAATTTAATTTTTGGATACGATTTTTTTACAAATCCTAATATTTCTTTTACTCCAAATATCAATTTGGCAACACCAGCAACTTATCAATTAGGCCCTGGAGACGAATTGTTAATTGATGTTTGGGGGGCTGCTGAAAACAGTTACAGTAAAAAAGTTAATAGAGAAGGAGCTATTAGGCTTGAAAATATTGGGCCAGTTTATGTTAGCGGTTTAACTATTGAAAATGCTAAAATAAAAATTATTTCTTATTTAAAAAGAATATATAGTGGTGTTGGCGCTTCAAAAAATAGTTTCAACAGAGTAAATGTTGATATTTCTTTAGTTGGTGTTAGAACCGTTCAAGTTAATATTATTGGAGAGGTTACAGTGCCAGGTACTTATTCCTTGAGTGCTTTGTCTTCTGTTTTAAATGCCTTATATGCAGCTGGAGGGCCAACTAAGAATGGAACATTTAGAGAAATTAAAGTAATTAGAAATGGAAAAAATATTGAAAATTTTGATATTTATAAATATTTAGTTGAAGGTTTTGAAAAAGGTAATATTTTGCTTAGAGATCAAGACAAAATAATTGTCAAACCATATATAGGCAGAATAAGTGTTACTGGAAGTGTAAAGCGACCAGGTTTATATGAATTAAAAAAAGGAGAAACTTTAACAGATTTAATGAGCTATTTTAGCGGATTCACTTCCGAAGCTTATAAAGAACGTTTAATAGTTGAACGTGTAAATGGCTCTCAAAAAGAAATTACTGAAATTGTAGTTGCAGATGAAGCACTTTTTATATTAAATGATGGTGATAAAATTTCAGTTAATGGAGTAATTGATCGTTTTGAAAACAGGGTAAGTATAAGTGGTTCTGTATATCGTGCCGGAAATTATGAACTTACTGCAGGATTGACATTGTTTGATATAATTGAAAAAGCTGCGGGTATAAAAGACGATGCCTTCTTAAAAAGAGGTATTATTTATAGATCAATTGATGGTGTTAAACAAGAAGTTGTGCCTTTTTCAGTTCAGAAAATTTTAGATAAATCTATAAGTATTGATCTGAAAAGAGAAGATCAGGTTCATGTTTTTAGTAAATCTAATTTAGAACAAAACAAAACAATTTCTATTGATGGCGCTGTAAACAGGCCACAAACGATTAAGTTTATTGATAAAATGACTATTGAGGATTTTATTGCTGTCTCAGGTGGATTTAAAGAAGGTGCAAATGTAAAAGTCATTGATATTTCGAGATTAGTAAATGATGGAGAGTTTAAAACCATTAGTAGAACTATAAAAACTTCTAGCTCTTTCGATTTAAATTCAACTAAAATTGATTCTTTGTATTTAGAACCTTATGATCGTGTATTTGTTAGGTATATGAAAGGTTTTACCATTCAAAAGTCTGTTTCCATTATTGGAGAAGTATCTTATCCTGGAAATTATACAATTGTTGATAAAGACGAGCGTATTTCAGATTTGGTTAATAAAGCGGGCGGTTTTTCACCTTATGCTTATATTGAAGGTGCTACATTAGTTAGAAGGCTAATTACCACCTCAGATATAGAAAAGTTAAATTTATTAGAAACTATTAAACAGAAAGATTTATTAAATAATGTTAATACGAATTTAAAGGAATTTAAAATTGGAATTGATTTGGTTAAAATTATGAATCAACAAAATAATAATTCTGATTTAGATTTAATTTTGAAAGAAGGAGATCAGTTAATTATTCCATCAAAAAAGCAAACTATAGAAGTTAGAGGTGAAGTTCTGGCACCTTCTTTAATTCGTTTTGAGAAGTCCAATTCATTAAAAGATTATGTTAAAAGATCAGGGGGTTTTTCTGAAAACGCAAAACGAAAGAAAGCTTATGTTATTTATGAGAATGGAGACATAAAAAGCGCAAAGCATTTTTTATTTTTTAAGTCTTATCCAAAGATAAAACCAGGCGTATTAATTGTAGTTCCTGCCAAAAAACAACGTGATAAAAGGTCTATGCAAGAAATCATAGCTATTACAACAGGGATATCAACCTTGGGTCTTTTATTTAATGCATTAATTCGATAATATTAGGTTTAATTATGATAGAGGATAAAGATGTATTAAATAAAAGTAAATTTGAAAAAGATCAAATTTTTTTAATTTCGTTATTGAAAATTTTAAATAGAGGCAGAAGAAAGATTATTAAAATTGCTATCACCTTCACAAGTATTGGTCTATTTTTTGCTGTTTTTTCAGAAAAAGAATATTCGGCTTCTACGACTATAGTACCTCAAACAAGCACTGGGAAAAGTTTAGGTGGAAATTTGGGAGGACTAGCAGCTATAGCAGGAATAGATCTTGGGAGTTCCTCCAGTAATGATACAGGAATATCGCCATTATTATATCCTCACCTTCTTAATAGTGTTCCTTTTCAAAAAGAATTATTAGAAACATCGTTAACCATTGATGGACATGAAGATTCAGTAACATTTCAAAAGTTTTATACAGATATTTATCGTCCAAGTGTTCTAGGTATTATAAAAAAGTACACTATAGGGTTGCCAAAAATTATTTTCAAAAGAACTAAAGTAAACTCTGTTATAAATTCTTTGGATAGCACAAAACAAATTTTTCGAATAACTCGAGATGAAAAAGAGTTAATTGAACAATTGAAAAAGCAAATTTCTTTATCGGTTAACGAAAAAGAAGGTCTTGTTTCTATATCTTCAAAAATGCCAAATCCTTTAAATGCTGCTGAATTAACACAAAATATTCAAGAATTATTACAGAAATACATTATTGATTTTAAGGTTAAAAAATCTATGGATCAACTACGTTTTATTAATGAACGTTACAAAGAAAAAGAAAAAGAATTTAAAGAAGTCGAAGCGAAACTAACTTCTTACCAAGATCAAAACCTCTTTTCGAATTCTTCTAGAGCTCAGACAAAAGGTAAGCAATATCAGGCACAATACGACTTAGTATTTGAGGTGTATTCTGAATTAGCAAAACGATTAGAGTCTCAACAAATAAAGGTAAAAGAAGATACTCCTGTATTTACAATATTAGAACCTGTATCAATACCTTTAGATAAATCCGAACCGAAAAGAGGTTTAATTATATTAATAAGTTTATTTACTGGTTTAATTGTAGGTGTGTTTTTAGTTTTAACTAAAGAAATAATTTTTTATGGTTACAAACAAAATTAAAATTTATGGTTTTTGGGGATTTATAATATTATTAAAAAATAACAACTTAGAGTGAAAAACAAGAATAATATTTCTGATTTAGAAAAATATTTTAAAACCAATGAAGGTAGAGAAATACGCAAGTACAATCATTATTTTGATATATATGATCGTCATTTTAAAAGATTTCGAGACAAAGAAGTGGTTATACTGGAAATTGGAGTATCGAATGGTGGTAGCCTTCAAATGTGGAAGGAATATTTTGGTAAGAATGCTAAAATATATGGGATTGACATTGATCCTAGATGTAAAGAGTTTGAAGAGGATAATATTAAAATATTTATAGGTTCTCAATCAGATCGTGATTTTTTGAAGAAGGTAAAGGTCTCAATTCCAATGGTTGATATTCTAATTGACGATGGAGGTCATACAATGAGACAGCAAAGAACAAGTTTTGAAGAATTATTTGATTATATAAAAAATGATGGAGTTTATTTAATTGAAGACCTTCATACTTCATATTGGGCTCTCTTTGGTGGTGGTCATAAAAGAAGAAATACGTTCATTGAATACAGTAAAAACTTTATTGATTATTTAAATGCATTCCATTCTGAACAAAAAAGTTTAAAAATTAAGACATTTACTAAATCTGTAGATTCTTTGCATTATTATGATAGTATATTAGTAATTGAAAAAAAGACAAGAGAAAAACCATTTAATGTTAGTACGGGAGAAGCTTCTTTTGAAGTAGCGCCAGAAGGTAATGGTATTGTGAGTCGAAAACTAATCAAAACAACTGCGACTAAAGTTAATAGGATTTTGAGATTTTTGAGATTGCCAGGAATCTATAGAAAGTTATAACTTTAAGTCCAAAACCACCAATCAATGTAACCGTGATTAAAATTTACGATATAACAAGATGCCAATGGGTATCTATTTAAATTAAACTATGTTTTTATTGGCTGCTATCTCTTATGGTTTTTCTATTTTTATTGATGTTGCAGTATATCACTTAAAGTTTCATATACATGATATTAAAAACTTAAGATATCTTTTTTCATTAATTAATGTTTTCCAATTTTCGGCAAGAGCTTTTGTTTTAATATTTATTCCTATAATGGCGTATTATACTGAAACAGTAAAAGATATAGATCTAGTCTGGCGTATAACACTATATTCACACGTTTTTGTTATTCTACTTTTGTTGCTTCTTTTATTTAAAAAGTTTTCAAAGTGGTTTTCTATAGCTATGGTAATGCTATTAAATAGAGGCTTAGGGAAGAATAGAGAAATAAATTTAGTAGAAAACGAAAAACCAAGTAAATCGGTTAACTCACCAAAGGAAAGCATTTTTAAGAAAATATTATTTTCAGGGAGTATTTTTATTTCAGGTTTTTTCTTTTCTGTAGGTATAACATTTATATATTATTTAAGTTTTTGGTATCCTCAAAAATCGCTCACTTTAGTTTCGTATAGTCAAATTATAAATATGGTTGGCTCACTTCTTCTAATATTATTTATAGACCCTAAAATTATGAGTTCAATTGATAATGGGGCAGGTCAGAATGAGATTAATATCTTAACAAGAAATAGGATATATGTACATATTTCATTAATAATTCTTTTATTTTTAATTAAATGGTATTGATTTTCAGATTCATATCGCTTCTTTTTATTGGAATAATTAGTATATCGTAACTTGGTGTAAATTTAAATTTATGACCAATATTAAACAGTAAAAGAAAGAAATTAAAAGTGTCTTTTTATTTTTTTTTAAAAAAAAACCAAAGAAAAGCACTTATAAAAATTTAAATAGAAGTGATAATTTTAGCCGTTTTACTTTTTTGTGTCTATTTTCTATTAGGATATTTTGAAGATAGAAATCAGAAGATTTGTTACGCTATTTTATTCGTAATTGTATCTATCGTTTTAAAGCTTTCGATTGATGTCACGAAAACAGCAGATTATGACAATTATCTCTATTTACTTGCACTGGATAGATCTGACTTTTCAATAAAAACGCTCTTTGCTGAACCTTATTTTTTTCAAATAGGCGCTTTGCTTTATAAATATTATCCCAAAGAACAATCATTGACGTTTTTCTATGAATCCAACTTTATGTTCAGTACGATTTTTTTCCTTTGGTTGGGGTTTTTAAAAAATGTTTCTACCTTTAATAAAATAGTAGTATTTTCATTATACTATTCTTTTTTTGCATATATAATTTTAAGAAACGCCCCAGCCTATATGTTGGCTGCAGTCTGCTTTTATTATTTGCATGAAAATAAATACTTAAAAATTACAGTACTTTCATTTTTTATGCATCTGAGCTCACTACCTATTATAATTTTTTCTTTGTTTAAAAATAAATTGGGAGACAAGAAATTAATTATAATATGTTTATTATATGTAATCTTTTTTAACATATTACTTAAAATTGAATTATTTGGGGTACATGAGAAATTTTTAATTTATGCTAGTTTTAGTAATTCAAGTCGAGGTATTTTTCATCAAATTTATTTTTTTGCTTTTATAGCGTCTAACATTTATTTGTATTATATCAAAAAAGATATAATTTTTAATTACACCTATTTATTACTTTTTGTAAGCTATTTAATTTTAAACTATTCAAATGCTGTTATGGGATATCGATTCTCTATTTATTTAGTTTTGTATTTATTGATAAATCCTAAATTAGATTATAATGAAAATATTAGACTTAAGTTGCTGTTTTTATTACCTATATTTTTCGTTCTATTTTTATTTAATTATTTGACTCTTTAACAATGAAAATCCTTATAATTTTAGCTTCATATAACGGTGCTAAGTATATCAAAGAGCAAATAGATTCTATTTTAGTTCAAGATTCAGTATGCTTAGATATTATGGTATACGATGATTCTAGTAATGATAATACGCTTGAAATTCTTGATCAATATAAGTTAAACTCTAATGTAATAGTTCATAAAAGAGAAACAGGAACGGGAAGTGCTGCTAGTAATTTTCTTAGTGCGATAAAGAGTATTGATGATGATACTATAAGCAGCTACGATTTTGTGTCTTTTTCAGATCAAGATGACATTTGGCTTCCAAATAAGTTGTTTGAGGCATGTAAAATGCTTAAAAAAGAAAAGTCAAGTTTATACTGTTCAAACTTAATTTTATGGGATGAAAAAACGGACAATGAATCAATCATAAATAAAAGTTATCCTCAAAAAAAATATGACTACTTATTTGAAGGAGGTAGTGCAGGATGCACTTATGTTTTGACAAACAATTTTTGTTTAGATTTGAAAAACCTTTTAGTACAAACAAAAGTCGTCAATTGGCAGTATTTTTCACACGATTGGTTTGTTTATTTTTATGCAAGAGTTAATCAGTGCAAAGTTTCAATTGATAATAAGGCGTATATCAAGTACCGTATTCATTCAGAAAATGTTCACGGGCTATTAAATAAGAATTCTTTATCTGCAATAGTAGAACGATTAAAATTAGTAAAAGAAGGTTGGTATTTTAAACATATAAAAGGATTTTCTGAATTTATACCAAAAGGATCTATATCATGTAATATATATCAATTGTATTATAAAAATTATTTTTCAAGGTTGTATGTTTTGCTTAAATATAATTTTAAATTAATGCGTAGCTCTAAAAAATTTATTCAGTTTTTTATCATTAGTTTAATTCCTTTGAAAATTAACAAATAATTATGTACAAAAATTTTGGTAAAAGAACAGTCGACTTCGCTTTTTCGGTTTTAGGTTTGGTACTATTATTTCCTTTTTTATTAACTGTAACCCTTTTGTTGATAATAGCAAATCAAGGTCAACCCTTTTTTTTTCAAATACGTCCAGGTAAAAACGAAAAATTGTTCAAAATTATTAAGTTTAAGACTATGACGGATGTAAAAGATACTGATGGAAATTTATTGCCAGATGCTGAACGGCTCACTAAAGTAGGAAGATTTGTGCGTAAAACTTCATTGGATGAACTACCACAATTAATAAATGTCTTAAAAGGGGATATGAGCTTAATCGGACCAAGACCACTACTACCACAATACCTGTCTTTATATTCTGATTTTCAAAATAGACGCCATGAATTGAAACCCGGAGTTACAGGTTGGGCACAAGTTAACGGCAGAAACTCGATTAGCTGGGAAAATAAATTTGTTTATGATGTTTGGTATGTAGATCAAATTTCATTTTTAGTAGACCTCAAAATTTTACTTTTAACTGTTAAGAAAGTTTTTAAAAGTGAAGGAATAACGAATGAAGGACAATCAATAACAAAAGCCTTTAAGGGAAGTTATTAAATTTAGTAACGTGAAAGTAAATCTAATAGAATATTTAAAAGAGACTGTACATAAGTTCCCAAATAAGGTGGCTATTGATGACAATGTAGCTGTTATATCATTTTTACAGTTGGACGTAATTTCAGATAAAATTGCATTAGCAATAGGTTCTAAAAGCAATGTTTTGAGAACACCGATTGCTGTTTTTATGCCAAAGAGTAGTTGGGCGGTTATTTCTTTTGTGGGTATTTTTAAAAGCGGAAATTTTTATGTGCCTTTAGATATAAAATCTCCAATTGACCGAATATCTAAAATTTTAGATACATTAAATACTGCTTGTATAATTACGGATGCTAAACATAAAGAGAAGTTATTTCAATTAGGTTATAAAGGCGAAATTATTGTTATTGAAGAAGTTATTACAAATGTTTTGTCTAAAAATAATCTTGATAAATTAGATAAAATATCCAATCAAGTTATAGATTTAGACCCTGTTTATTGCGTTTTTACCTCAGGATCAACTGGAAATCCAAAAGGTGTTTTAGTCTCTCATAAAAGTGTTATTGGTTTTATAAAATGGGCAATTGATACCTATTCAATTACCGAAAAAGATATTATTGGTAATCAAGTGCCCTTTTATTTTGATGTTTCCACTTTGGACATCTATTTAATGCTGGTTGCAGGAGCAACTTTAAACATTATACCCGAGAATCGGTTCACTTTTCCAATAAGGTTGATTGAATATGTAAATGAGCATAATATTAATTTTGTTATTTGGGTGCCTTCGGTTTTAAACAGTGTCTCAAAATTTGATGCTTTTTCAACAGTAAAGCCTACTTCTCTAAATAAAATTTTATTCGCAGGTGAAGTTATGCCAAACAAACATCTAAACTATTGGAGAAAAAACGATCCAACAGCACTATATTCCAATCTATATGGTCCAACAGAAACTACTGTTATAGCCACGTATTATATTGTGAATAGGGATTTTAGTGATGATGAATCGTTACCGATTGGTAAAGCTTGTAAAAATATTCAGACATTTATTTTAACGGGAGAAGGTAAGCTTGTAAATAAAGGAGAATTAGGAGAATTGTGCGTGCGCGGCTCTTCATTGGCTTTTGGGTATTATAATGATACAGAGAAAACGAGATTAGCTTTTATTCAAAATCCTTTGCATGATTTATATCCTGATTTAATATATAAAACGGGCGATTTAGTTTATGAAAATGAATTCAGCGAAATACTATTTGTAGGAAGGAAAGATTCACAAATAAAACATTTGGGGTATCGAATTGAGTTAGGTGAAATTGAAACTGCAATATTGGGTGTAGAAAACGTCAGTGATTCCTGTATTTTATATGATGATGTCAAAAAAAAAATTGTAGCTTTTTATATTTCCAATAGATCAAATGTAGCAATTAGAAATGAACTAATTCGCTCTTTACCTAAGTATATGATTCCAACAAAATGGATTAAAGTTGAACAATTTCCTTTAAATGCCAATGGTAAAATTGACAAAAAGGAGTTAAAAAACATGCTTTAATTGTAAGCTTATTTCTATGGAAGAAAAACAACTTGAACAAATACAAAAAGGAATTAGATGCACCAATTCTTATTGGTCTAGTAAAGATACTTTAAGCAAGCTTGAAAAAAGTAATACTTTAATTGATACTCAATTATCGACATTATTGTTTATCGAAAAAACGAGCTATAGCTTTTGGCGATTGTATTTTTATATTCAAGATTTCACTAAAATTAACTGGGCTATTTTTGAAGATAAAGCATTGGTTGCTGAAATTGTAGTGCGCCATTCTAAAAAAGAGAAATGGAACCCTGTATTAGAATCATTTGAACAAAAAGGAGGATTTAAAATATATGATACGTTTAATAGAATGTTTAGAGATAAACAAGATGTAGATGTTAAAGGTATCGATTTTAGTATCATAGAAATGGCTAGTGATAAAGATATAGTAACCATACATCATCTATTAGAGACAAACTTTGATTTATATTCTGGAAGGATTCCTTCTTTAGAAGAATTAAAAAATTTAACTGAAACAACATTTTTAATCAAAGATAAAGGACAATTGGTAGCCTTCTTTATTACTGAAAAAAAAGGATCTACGCTAGAATTTAGATATTGGTTAGTTTTAGAAAACTATAGAGGTAGAAAATATGGGAACACATTAATGAAGCATGTTTTAACATTTGACCCTGAAATAGTAAGGATTATATCATGGATAAGTCAAAAAAATAAAAATGTAATTCTAGCACATGAACACCTTGGATTTAAAGAAGACGGATTAACTAATTATATATTATATAGAGAATAATGAGAGAAAAAGTTATAGAAATATTGGCAGAATTGCGCCCGGAGTTTGATTTTAATAAAGAAATTACAGGTTTCACAGCCAAAGGAATGTTAGATTCTTTTGATATTATCTCAATAGTGTCAGATATAGAAGATAGTTTTGATATTTCAATTGATGGATCTCATATTTTGCCAGAAAATTTTGATAGTGTAGAAGCTATATTAAACCTTATAAATAAAAATAAAGTTTAATAAAAATGAAATTATCATTTAAAAATAAGAAAATAACGGGAATGTTATCAGTTCTCCCAAAGAATGAAGTGAATTTTTTAGATGAAATAGGAAATTATAATTTTACCGAAAAGCAAAGTATCAAGCTAGGTAAAGTTATGGGCTACGGTTCTCAACGAATAGCTAGCAGTGATACTTCAGTGTCAGACCTATGTGTTTTCGGAATGAATTATTTATTTGATAACAAATTGCTCGATAGAGATTCAATTGGAGCTGTCGTTTTGTGCACACAAACTCCTGACTATTTTTTACCCGCAACTTCTAATGTAATTGCAGGAAAACTTTCTTTAGGAGAAGATGTAATTTCTATGGATATTAATCAGGGTTGCGCAGGTTTTGAAGTAGGTTTAATGCAAGCTTTTATGTTATTAAATACCGGTAGCATGGATAAAGTAGTGCTTTTAAATGCAGATGTTTTAAGTCATAAGGTTTCTATAAAAGATAGAAATAGTCGTCCTTTAGTTGGTGATGGTGCTACTATAACTATAATTGAAAACGTTAATAATGATGAGCAAATAGATATGTTTATAAAAATGGACGGTAAAAGCGCTCTGAGTTTACAAATTCCTGCTGGTGGTTTTAGACTACCCTCTTCGGCTAAAACAGCGGAACTAACTAAAGATGAATCCGGTAATTTAAGATCACTAGACCATTTAGTAATGAAAGGTGATGAGGTTTTTAATTTTGTTCAAACAAAAATTCCGGAAATGATTCAGGACATGTTAGACGTTTTGAAAATTGATATATCTTATTTTGACTATTTTCTTTTTCATCAACCTAATAAATTTATGCTAGAGAAGTTAGCGCAAAAAATGAAAATTCCTTACGATAAAATGCCAAATAATATCAGTCAAAAATATGGAAATGGTAGTAATATTACAGTTCCTTTAAACGTTTGTGAAAATATAGGGGAACAGGCATTAAAGAATTCATATAATGTTTGTTTCGGAGGTTTCGGAGTAGGATTAACATGGAGTATTATTAAATTTAAATTAGAAAGGCTGAGCTTTTGTAAAATAATAAATTATTAAATTATGGAAAAAAAATTAATTGAACAAATTGCGGAAATACTAGAGGTCGATACTGTAACCGTAGATGATGAATTAAGCAGTTTCGATGAATGGGATTCTTTAACAGCATTGTCAATTATAGCTTTGGTAGATTCAGATTATAATAAAACACTTTCTCATAATCAATTAAAACAATTTGTAATTGTTGGGGATTTAATGTCTTTCATTATAAATTAATGGAGTATGTATTATTAACTGGTGTAACATCCTCTATAGGAGAATCAATAGCAATTTCGTTATCAGAAAAGTATATAATAATATTAGGTGGTAGAAATTTAAAGGAAATTAGTGCCATTAAAGACAAGTTAAATGGAGATATTCATCTAATATGGCATTGTGATTTTACGGAAGAAGGTGTTGCGGAAAGTTTAATTTTATTTTTAATGACCAATAATATTCAACCTTCTCATTTTTTGCACTTGGGAGGTTTGTTTAAAATAGCGCCTATACGTCTCCAAAAAATAGAAGATACAAGAAAAGTTTTTCAGGTAAATGTGTTTTCTGCCATTGAGATAATGAGTGTTTTGAGTAGAAAAAAATATAAAACAAATTTAAAAAACGTTCTATTTTTTTCAAGTTTATCAAGTATACGAGGAAAACCGGGTTATGCCGTATACGCCTCAGCAAAGAGTGCGCTATTTGGTTTAATGAGTTCGCTTGCTCTTGAGTTAAAGCCAATAAAAATAAATACGATTGTTTTAGGTGCCGTAAAAACAAAAGCAACTCAATTTATTTTGAATGAAAAAGAAGAATATTTCGAAGAGCACATACCTTTAGGTCTTGCTAAAAAAAATGTTTTAGATCACTGGATGCTTTTTTTGCTGGAGGGTAAAACATGGATGACAGGACAAAAAATCATTATTGATGGAGGTACTTCTGTTTTGTAAGTAAACCAGTTGACGTTTAATGTGAAAAAATAATTGAGAACAGACATAACATTTGTAATATTCCATTTACATGCTTTGTATTTAGAGAACATATGAAAAAAGTAATTATTATCGGTGCAGGAGCTCATGCTGCAGAAATTGAAGAATATATTATAGAAAATAACAAAATCAAACCTGAGTTTGAAATAATGGGGTATCTTGACGATAATCAAAAAAATTATCAAAACTCTCAACTATTGTTTCCCTTGTTAGGAGGCGTTTTTTCTTATGAGGTTGGCTCCAATATTGAGTTATTATTATCTATTTCAAATCTTACCTTACGGTCCAAAATAATTACCTACTATAAAAATAAAAATATTGTATTCACAAATTTTATTCACCATACCTCAAGAGTTTTTAGGACCGCGAAATTAGGTGTTGGAAATGTTATTTGCCCATACACTCAAATTGGTCCAAATGTAGTTATTAGAAATTACAACACTTTTAATAACAAAACTAGCATTGGCCATAATTCTCAAATTGGAGATAACAACATGTTTTGTCCAAACACAGGATTATCTGGGAATACAATTATTGGTAATAACAATTTTTTTAGTTTAAACGCAGTTACAGTTCCTAATATTACTATCGGTGATAATAATTTAATTGCTCCGAATATGGTGGTTGATAAAAATATAAAATCTGATTCAACTTTTTTTCATAGATTTAAAGAAGTGGTTTTAGTTATTCCTAAGGATAAACAAAATGAACAATAAAATTTGGCTTTCTTCACCTCACATGGGAGGCAGCGAAGAAAAATTTGTAAAAGAAGCTTTTGATACAAATTGGGTTGCTCCTGTAGGTCCTAATGTGAATGGCTTTGAATTTGATTTGGAAAAATATTTAGGCCAAAAATCACACGTAAGTGTTTTAAGTTCTGGTACGGCTGCAATTCATCTGGGTCTTATCTTATTAGATGTAAAAGCAGGTGACCATGTACTTTGTCAAAGTATGACTTTCTCTGCATCGGCAAACCCAATTGTTTATCAAGGAGCAACTCCAGTTTTTATTGATAGTGAGTTGGATACTTGGAATCTTTGTCCAAAAGCATTGGAAGCTGCCATCACAGACTTTATTGTGCAAGGTAAAAAACCAAAGGCAATCATCGCTGTTCATTTGTATGGAGCTCCATATAAAATAGAGGAGGTTCGGGCAATTTCAAATAAGTATAAAATCCCCATTTTAGAAGATAGTGCAGAGGCATTTGGAAGTAGTTTTAAAGGACAAAAATGTGGCACTTTTGGCGAAATTGGGGTGTTGTCTTTTAACGGAAATAAAATTATAACCACTTCAGGGGGTGGGGCTATCGTAACTCATGTCAAAGAAACAAAAGACAAAGCTATTTATTATGCAACCCAATCTAGAGAAGACACGCCACATTTTGAGCACAAGGAAATAGGTTATAATTACAGGTTGAGTAATATTTCTGCTGGAATTGGACGTGGACAAATGGAGGTTTTAGATGCACATATATTATTGCGAAGAAAGATGCATCAATTTTACATAAATATGTTCAAAAACATTGATGAAGTAAGTGTTTTTTCGGTTCCTAATGATGATTATTTTTCCAATTATTGGCTAACAACCATTCTGGTGGAGCCCAATTCAGCTAAAGGGATTAACAGGGAAGCATTGAGGCTGGCTTTTGATAAAGCAAATATTGAATCTCGTCCTTTATGGAAGCCTATGCATTTGCAGCCAATTTTTGCTCACCATCCTTATTACGGCGGAACTATTGCTGAGACTTTATTTGAAAACGGTTTATGCCTGCCATCAGGTTCTAATCTAACAGATGTAGAAATGGATAGGATTAAGAAAGTGATCCTTGATTTCTTCAAATAAGCTTTTCTATAAATGTTTAAGCTACAATTCTAATGGAGTAATTATTTTTAAAAGTGCTTACAATTTAAAATATCAATAATTATGTTAAATGCTTTTCTTGAAAAAATAAATAATAAATATACACCTAGATGGATAGTATTAGTTATTGATATTTATCTGACTGTTGTGTGTTTTATCTTTGCTTATTTTATTATACATGATTTAAACGCTAATTCTAGGTTCGTATATGTTTTATCTATTGTTCTAATGGTATCTTTATTTTGTTTTTTATTAACAGGATCCTATAAGGGAGTTATTAGACATACTGGTTTAAAAGATGCTATTAATGTTTTTTTAGCGCTAAGCTTAGCCTCAGTTGTTTTAGGAGTTTTAAATTTTATAGACTTAAATACACTACCAAAACCGTATTTTGAAATATCCTTTTCAATTATTATTATACACTTTTTATTAACTGTAATTATTTTAATATTCAGTCGGTTTTTTTATAAAAAAATCTATAATTTAATTTATTCAAGTTATGAACCCACTTCAAATATTTTAATTTACGGAGCTGGTGATTCAGGTTTAATAACTTATTATGCATTGAATGCAACCAAACAAAATAAATCAAAAGTTATTGGATTTATAGATGATCATAAAAGTAAAATTGGAAAGAAAATAAATCAAGTATGTATTTATAGTCCAAATCAAATTACAAAGAGCTTCATAGAAAAGCATAAAATTGATGCTGTAATTATTTCAATTCAAAATATTAGTTCTAACAAATTAATGGTTCTGGCAGAAAATTTACTTTCTAAATCAATTAAATTGAAAATTGTTCCTCCTTTCAATAATTGGATTGACGGTAATTTAAAAGCAGCAGAAATTAAAGACATAAAAATTGAAGATCTATTAGGTAGAAAAATAATAAATATTGAAAATACATTATTAAAAAAAGAATTCAATCAAAAAACAATTTTAATAACGGGGGCAGCAGGATCTATTGGAAGTGAAATTGCAAAACAAATAGCTTTATATAATTATAAAAAAATAATTCTTATTGATCAAGCAGAATCTCCTTTATATGATTTACAGCAAGAATTTAAATTATTAAAAAAAACTAGGCAACATTTTATTGTTGCTGATATTAGAAGTGAAAGAAGAATGACGCGTATTTTTAATGAATATAAACCTGAAATAATTTTTCATGCTGCGGCCTATAAACACGTGCCATTAATGGAGGAAAATACTTACGAAGCGGTAAATGTTAATGTTCTTGGTGCTCAGATTGTAATGGATTTAGCAGTTAAAAATAAGGTAGAGAAGTTTGTTATGGTATCTACAGATAAAGCGGTAAATCCAACAAATGTAATGGGAGCTACAAAACGCATTGCTGAAATGTATTCTATGTGTTTGAAAAATACTGGAAAAACGAAGTTTATAACAACTAGATTTGGAAATGTTCTTGGGTCGAACGGCTCTGTAATACCCTTATTTAAAAGACAAATTGATTATGGGGGGCCTTTAACAGTGACTCATAAGGATATTACAAGGTATTTTATGACAATTCAAGAGGCTTGTCAACTAGTTTTAGAAGCAGGAGCAATGGGGAAAGGCAGTGAAATATATGTGTTTGAAATGGGAGAATCCATAAAGATCTATGATTTAGCTTTAAAAATGATTAAACTATCAGGGTTAAAATATCCTGAAGAAATGGATATTAAGATAACTGGTTTACGTCCTGGAGAAAAAATTTATGAAGAGTTATTAGCAAATGGTGAAAATACACTTGCTACATATAATGATAAAATAATGATTGCAAAAGTAAAAGATTTAGATGTAATCAATATTCGTAAAAATATCATTGAACTTTGCCTATTAAGTAAAAGTTGTGATAATTTTAGAATTGTAAAAAAAATTAAGGAAATCGTTCCAGAATATATTTCTAATAATTCAGTATTTGAAAAGTTAGACACCTAATAAAGTCTACATTTTGTATAAAGTACTTTATAATTTTTTTTTGTTGTTTAGTTGATGACTAAATTTTAAATATACTTTCTACAATACAATCTAACAGATTTATATCTAAAAAGGTTTGGCTAACGTCAAACCTTTTTTTATTTTTAGAATCTAAAATTTTCAATAAAAAATTACAATCCAATTTTATTAAAGAAATTATTACAAACTACAGACAATGTAACAAGAGCACAGAGTATTAAAAAATAGCATGAATGTATCTGAGGTAAAATCATCTGAAATAAAAAATTTATCGCTACTTGCAAAACAAGTAGTAGAGGGGTTTATTACTGGAATGCATAAAAGCCCATTTCATGGTTTTTCTGTTGAGTTCTCTGAACATAAATTGTATAATAAAGGAGAGAGTACGCGTCATATAGATTGGAAACTATTCGCAAAGACAGAGAAGCTGTATACTAAAAAGTATGAGGAGGAAACCAATCTTAGATGTCATGTTATTATAGACAACTCTGCGTCGATGCATTACCCAATTGTTAAAAAACAAACATTAAGCACCTTAAATAAGATTGGTTTTTCTGCTGTTTCAGCAGCTTCACTAATGGAAGTCTTAAAAAGGCAACGCGATGCAGTAGGGTTAAGTATTTATGCCGACAGCTATGAATATTATGCTCCAGAGAAAGGAAGTGAGCGCCATAGAAGTATGTTGTTATATCAATTAGAACAATTGTTAGTTTCTAAATCTAACGCCTCAACAGATACGTATAAATATTTGCATGAAATTGCAGAAAAACTTCACAGACGTTCATTAATTTTTCTATTTACAGACATGTTTCAGTCTACCACCCATCAAGAAGAATTATTTGAGGCTTTACGGCATCTAAAATACAACAAACACGAGGTGGTTTTGTTTCATACTTTTGATAGCAAAACAGAATTTAAGTTCGATTTTGATAATTCTCCTAAAAAATTCGTAGATATAGAAACAGGTGAAGAGGTAAATTTATTTGCCGAAAACATCCAAGAAAACTACACCAAATTAGTAGATTCTTATTTTAAAGAATTGAAAAACAAATGCTTGCAATATAAGATATCGTATGTACCTGTAGATATACAAGAAGGCTTTCATCAGGTATTAGCACGCTATTTTTTAAGCAGACAAAAAATGATGTAATTTTCACTCTTTCTGTTTGGAAATATAAAAAACTGACTTATATTTGCATCCGCTTAAAGCAACGGTTTGGTAGTTCAGCTGGTTAGAATGCCTGCCTGTCACGCAGGAGGTCGCGGGTTCGAGTCCCGTCCAGACCGCAAATTTAGAAGATAAACCCTTAAAGTTCAATACTTTAAGGGTTTTGTTTTGTTAAAAGGGGACAACCAAGGGGACAAAAGAATATAATTTCTTAAGAAAATACATCGGTTTAGGTTCTCTTCAGACTTAAAAATTACAACATAAGTTATTGATATTAAATACTTTAACTTTTTTGTTTTATTATAAGGGGACAAAATAATATAATTTACTACCTTTACACTTATGGGTAGTTTGTTTCTTACACAAAAATTAGAGAAAAAAGAGGATAAAGTTTCCCCTCATTTCACTTACTTCAATAATCATAAAAAAACCAAGATTTTCACAGGTATATCGTGTGTTATAAGTGATTGGGATAAGGTTAAAAAGAAGGTTAAAAGAAGTGATAAAGATTATAAGTTAAAGAACCTTCAAATTGATACTTTAAGAACCAAATTAGAAACTCTTGTAAATCGGTATAAAAATAATGATGCATTACTCTCAACCGAACAACTAAAACTTGAGTTAAAGAAGAGAGAGAAGGTGAAACAAACTGCAAGTATTTCATCTTTACCAGTATTTAATTTGATTAAAGAGTGGTTAGAAAATTATATGAATAATGAACTAATCAAACAAGAAACGAGAAATAGCACGAAATCAAAAACCAATGATGTGTTGAACTTCATTAAAGAAAGAGAAAAGGTAAATGATACTCTTTTGATAGATGATTTGGATGAAGAATTTTCAAGAGATTTAATGGTATGGTTATTTGATAAAAATTTAGCTCCAAGTTCAGTTGAAAAAAGATTTGGTGTTCTTAATCAGTTTTGTGGTTGGTATAGTAAGGTTTCAAAGGAATACCATAAGGTTGAAAAACCAAAAGAATTACAAAAATCTGTCTCAATAGGGAAGGGTGAGGATAAACCATTCTTAAAAAATGATGAACTCCAAAAAATATACAACTTCACAGATTTTAATTTCCTTACTCCCAAAATTAAGGATGGGAAAACTGAATGGATTGAAAGTGAAGATTATTACAAACACCTAAAACTAAAAGGGGATACAAGAACAGAGGATAACAAAGATAGTATTGTAGAATATATACACGATAAAACTAAATACGGATTACAAACATATACAACTTATGAGGTGTATAAAGATTTATTTGTTTTTCTGTGTAGTGTTGGGTGCAGATATAGCGATGGAATAGTGATGAAACTTGAGAATTTCTATCACGGAGAAAGAAGTTCAAATTCAACTATTAAAGATGGTGTTGAGGGTTTTTTCAAGTATTATCAAAAGAAAACAAAAACAGAGGCTATCCCAAGAGTTAATGAAGTAAGTTTTGAGATATATAAGAAGTATAGTAGAGGAAAGAAAAAGGGAGATTATCTTTTTCCTTTAACTACAAACGGAAACTTCATTAGTGATATAAAGTTTAACAAACACATTAAAAAAATATGTAAGATAATTGGTTTGAATAGACCATTTGTGGTAAGAACAATTGGTTCATCAGGTAAGGAATTAACAAGAGAAGGAAAAAAACTTTATGAAGTGATGAAATCACACGTTGGTAGGAGAACCTATATCTACAATATGGTAATGGATGGGAATTTCACCAATAACGAATTGATGACGATGACAGGGCATAAAAAAACTGAAGTTTTCCAATCTTACTTTAAGTTAAAAGAAGAGATACATAAAAAACCAAACACTCCATTCTTAAAACTTCACAAAACGATTATAAAGGATGATGAAGAGGTAGAAAAATTAAATGTAGATGGTTTTACTATTCCAAAGAAAACTCTTAAACAAAAATTAGAGGAATTGGATGCAGTTAAAGATATGATTACTAAAAAAGAATATGATAAAATGAGAAGTGATTTACTTAAAAATCCTTTCTAACTCATCAACTCAACAAACTCGTTAAAAGATACAACTGATTCTTGTTTTAACAACATTTACGTTAAGTATTTAATAAGATTTTTGATTATATCCTGTTTGTTTTTCATCTACAAACGTTTCAATCAAACCTGATTTATTATATTTGAATTATAAACGAGAACCAAAGTACCTGTTATTCGGAAATAAGAATCTATAAACAGGATATTTATTCCACATATAAGGAGTTGTAAGTAATGCAAAAAAACCCATAATCCGAATGAATAAAACACTATTTGAAATTACGAAAATGGATTGTCCTTCAGAGGAAAATCTAATCCGAATGAAATTGGACGGAATTT
>OJBX01000319.1_pt1 | contig 24381 bp, 23 predicted proteins | sample 1590751 | NCBI WGS metagenome assembly OJBX01 (sample SAMN05416780, study PRJEB24817) | seawater metagenome | isolation source: Sea water | place: Canada:Atlantic | collected 2013-07
TTATTGATGTCGAAGGCCAAGGTCTTGCAAGACCTTGGCCTTCGACATCAATAACGCCGCCCTGCTTCCTATTTAAAATTGCGTTCGCAAGCTTGTTGCTGTCTGCTCCGACCAGGTCAGCTAATTGCCTCGTCGCCTCGCGAGTAATAACGCCTCTTTTTTCTTCAGTAATCTTGCCAGCAAAGGTTTGCGATATAGATTCTATTCGCTCTTGAATGCCATCTTCATCGGGCAGCTTTGTTGAATTAAAATCAGACAACCCTTCAGACAGCAATTCACTTCTGTTTTCTGGCGCGTTCATTACTGTATTAATTTGTTCGTCGTCTACAGTAAAAAACTTATTGTACGTATCTTCTGATACAAATTGTGGCGGCACATCATCTGCTTGAATTTGCGGCGCAACATCTAATGGCGCTGGGTTATCAAGTGGTGAAGTCGCCAACGGCGCATCCATGTCGTCAGGAGCAGTGACAGGCGCAGCCGTTGGCTCGGCTGGGGAAGAAGGTAAAACCCCAGCCTCTTTTTCTTGTATCTTCTGCCGAGCTGAGCGAAGCACATCATCTTCTGACTTCGGCGCAAATTCTGGCATGTCAGGCAGAATTTTTTCTAGTGCTGGTCGCACTTGTTTGGCTATCTTTGATGGAAACTTGCCCATTGCCATCTGCACGTTGCCTGGCTGTTCATCAAGCGGTTCAGACACGCCTCCGGCCCCCAGCAAAGAATTGCTGAGCTGTTCGTTTTCATTTAATGCCATTAAATTTCCAATAAAAAACGCCGCTGGTGAAGCGGCGTTGATAAAGATTTATACCTTATTTTAAGGTGACTCGCTACTCTTTAGTTGTGTCCATTGGCATTCCGCCACCTACAAAAAGGCGTTCAGCGCTTGATGGTTTCTCAAGGGCTTCCATCTGTAACTTGATCATTTTTGCTGACCTGCTCTCCGCGCCATTTCGCTCGACGGCCCTGGCGTACACTTCCTGTAAGCTCGGCATCATAATCTCCTGCATCTCTAAAGAAAATTTCAGTGTCATACTCAGTATACTGTGCAGAACTGACAAAGTCCATATCTTCGGGTAGTAAATCAACAAGGTCTAGAATTTTATCAGTTGCTTCTTGCGAACCCTTTTGGCCTTTTGCTGCAAGCTCTGGGATGTATTGCAGCCGGACGCCAACGAAACTATCAAGTTGTTCGCCGCCTGCTTCCATTTGAGCCTGTCGCAAATCTGTTGCAAAAGTAAAACCAACATCCACTTTTGTGGAATTTATAAACTTTGTAACTTTATCGACTTCTTCTTCTGTCAGCACTCGATTAAAATACACTTCAAGGCCAGGGTTTGCATCATCCACTGTGCCTGGCGCAACAACTTCGCTGAAGAATGCACTTTCTTGATTTGCATCTTTTGCTTCTTGCACCATCTGCCGGACTGCATCCTGCGGATCGTGATTTTCTCTCGCAATATATTCAAAGTCTATTGCGCGTTCATCCCAAATCTCACCTTCGGGGTCTATGTATCTTCCCTTTGTTGGCGTTGCGCGCATCATAAGAACGGTGGGATCAGGATTGATCGTTTCTAACATGCGGCCCTGCGAAGCATTCATTCTTTTGTCAGTTGGTATCTTGCCTTCTTCTTGTAATGAAATACCACCTAACAGCCTGCGGACTGGAACTTTTCTTTCAAGCACTTGTTCTGCTTCTGCTACAACGCCTGCACGTTTCTCAACACGCTTATCAATGCGCGGCTGAAGATTTTCAAATTTTGAAATATTTCGATTTAGTTTTGTTATGGTCGCTTTAATTTCTTTAACGCGCGCCAACGCTAAATCTTTGTCTTCAATATTCTCATTCGCCATAACAAAATTTCTGCGCTTGGCTAATGTCTCTTCTGCAATAAAATCTTCGTAGTTTTTTAGCTCGGCAACCGAAGCTTCGTATGCCTCAATATTTTTTGGATCATTTAATTCCTGTTCCAATTTTTTTCGGTCAGACTCACCAGCGGTTGACGATAAAGTTGATCTGGCAGACTTCACACCTTCTGGATTCCAAACGCCTGCAAAGTCAGCTTCCGTTTCAAGTGAGCCGCCTTCGCCTGCTTTTGTTGTCCAATTGTTTTTGGTCCAGATTTCTTTTTCCATAAACCAGACGACCGCTTGCAAATCGTCGTCATTAAGTTCTATGCCTCGCTCACGTAACTTAGCAGTGGTTTCTCGATACACGTCTTGTCCGAATCCAAACTCACCATCTGGTTTTAGTTCTTTTATTTCTTTCCCGTCTGGCCCTTGCGTACTTTTTTCAGCCATAGCGCCGCCAACGCCTTGCTCGGCTGGCACTGGAATTCTGTCCAGCCCTGCAAGTCGGCGCAGGTTCCTTGCAGCCCAAACATCGATAGTTGCGTAATTGCTGAAGCCAATGAGATTGCCAGTGAAGTTTGGAGTCTTTGGAGATGATCCAACTTTCATGTCTCTAAACAAACCGAGCAAAGCTTGCATGGTTGCTGGGCTGTTCGCGTTAAATAATTTGCCCGTTTGTTTTACTATTAATGGAAACTCTTCTTGAGCTGCCGCAAACCCCATCTCTGATGCGGCATCCTCATTCATACCATCAGCTACCGCTGCTTCTTCAACTTGTTTGCGTATTTTGTAATGCTCATCCACGTAGCCATCGCCAGTAACTTTGCCGGACCCCATTGGCTTGCCAGTTTTCAGCCATGCATCTAACTTAGTCAACGCGCCATCGAATTCACCGCGTGTGAATCGGCGCATTACTTCAATCGAGTTTTCCCAGTTTTGCTGGACATTGGTTTGTGCGCTTGTTGTGCCAATTACGTCAGCAAATACATCTCCAAACCCTCCAAATTCTGCGCGCAATCTTTGGCGCATTTCAGAATACCAGCTTCTGTGATCCCAGATTCCTGCCGCTATCGGATCGCCTTGATCAACCCTCGATTTTAACTGCAAGACCTCCTCAACCATCTTGTCTGAAAGCTCGTCCGCAGTTTTTGTTTGGTTAAACGAATATGGTATTTTTTTAAATTCTACTTCTGGCTGACCCTTTTTTATAACAACTTTGTTTATTTCAATTTCAGCCCATCCATCACTTTTTGGAAACTTACTTTTAGTATCTTTGTAATTCTTTTGAACAACCGATGGCTTTGCATTCACTTTTGTAGCTGCATCAACAACAAGCGCGCGTTCGCCAGGCTTTAATTTGTATCCTTGCGTTGTCCGTTCGCCACGCTCTACGCCTGTTGACCTTGTCGCATTGGCGGCTGTATCAGATGGGGTTGCAGGTACGTCTACGTCTGATGTGTTAAAAACTTCTTCTGCATCCAATCTATCAAATGTAGTTTCAAGCCTACTCTTGCCAGCTTCTGTTAAACCGCCAGTTGGTGCATATGGGTTTTCACGTCTAAACAAATACTGAAGCTCGGTTCCTATACCTTTGCCCTGCATCTCCTGAACAACTGTTAAATCTGTTCCATTTTCTCGACCTTGAATAAATCCAACTACATCTTCTTCGCCTAAATCCTTGTTATAAGCTGTAGCGTAATAATCTCCATTTGGTCCTCTATGCAGAGTGACCCCATTAATTTCTTCATACCCTTGAACAACTTCAGAGTTTTTAGGCAGCATTCCATACATATCGCCCATACCTAAATTAGGTCTTTGTTCTTCAGGTATAATTTTACCAGATGGATCGACCTCTTTAACGTAGGCGTCAAAAGTATCTATTTTTTTTGCGGATGGGGTTGGTCCTGCACCCATGCTTAATCGCTGTGCGCTTGAATCTGCAACTGCATTAAACGCATTTGCAAAATTTGAAGCTCCGGCTTTTAAAGCCATCGGAACGGCAGGCAACACAGTTGCTATCGCACCTCCTGCAACAGCTCCAATCCCTGCGCTTATTACATTCTGTGTTGTATTAAAATCTGTTTGGCTGGAGCCGCCAGCGCCGGAGCCATCTTCAGGCAAATCATCGGGCGCAGCAATGCTAATGTATTGCCGAGCTGCATCATCAATCGAGGTGTATGCGCCACCTTCAATGCCAGCTAAAACTGCCGCAGGCAACGTTGCTTTCAAGTAAGCTTTAATGCCTGTTTTCCCAGCTTGCTTTGCTGCTTGTCTTGCTAAAAATCCACCACCTAAAGTTGACAGGCCAATATAGCTGGAAAGATCAGTACCCAAGCCGTTCAACATGCGTTGACTGCCATCCCAAGTGAAGTTTGGTAGCTGTTCATATTTTTGCATTAAGCTAAAAAGCGAAGCTCTTTGTTGAATAGGCGCGCCTTGAATTTTGTAAGCTGCCATTCCAAGATCAGGAAGGTTCCACTCAAGATACCCGGCTAATTCTAAACCCCATTCTGCAATGTCTTCGTCAGAAATTTCTGATTGATCTGGTGGCGGCTGGTTAACTAATTTTGGAATATCATCAACTGTATAATCATCCGGCAATTCAGGTTTTGCGAACATAGAGTACAGGTGCCTAGCCGAGTCAATGAACAGCTTATCTTTCAAAAGATTTGTGCTGGTAACTCGATGTGGCCGCTCAAGGGAATCAGTTGCCAAATCAATTTCAGCGTCTTGATTTTCTTCTAGATAATCAGTGTCATAATCTTTAGCTGCAATTGCTGCTTTTGTCTCAGGGTCAAAAGAGCTGATCTGTTCTTTGACTAATTCTTGATCAATAATCATCTATTTTTATCTCGCTCGGCTTTATCTTTCTCTTCTTTAGCTTTTAATTCCCCAGGCGTAAGCTCTTTAGCAGGCTTTTCTGGCTTTCCTTTGATATACTTTCTTAATAAAATTAGTTGGGCCATCTGAGAAGCAAGAGTACTGGCTTTGCCGCTATATGCTTGTCTTGTATCCGAAGCTGACTCCTCAACGTCTTCAAGCGTCCAGTCTTTTAAAGGTTTCGTCGGGCCATAGCGCGGCCTTACTAATTTATCTATGCTGTCTAATTTATTGATACTATCAAAGGCATTTTCAAAAGCCTTTAACACAGGAGTATTGTCTCTTATATCACTATTAAATTGGTCTATCACAATTGACGCGCGTTCTGAACTGCCAGGCACTAGACCATCTAAAATGCCTTCAGATTTCAAATAAGAATTAAGCACCTTTGTGAAACTCTGAATTTGTTGTGATTCTTCTGTGTTGTTTTTTCTACCCGCAATTCTGTTTTCTATATTTTGTAAAGTTACAGTATCTATCTTGCCAGCAATAAATTTGTTTTGAGTTTTTTGTGTAACGTCGTCTAAAGCTAATTGCGTTTCAGCATTAAAAATATCTTTGTAAGCATCTCGAACAAATTTCATATCGTTAATAATTGGCTTGTCGATATTTTCTATTCCATCAATAACTCGCTTATAACCTGCTTCAGTTATTCGGCCCTCTACACGCGCTTCTAAAATTTGGTTTTCATCAGGCAGTATGTTTTCGGAATCCATCCGGTGGGCTGCAATTTTTTTATGAAAACTTAATTCCAATGTAACTTGTGCTTTTTTGGCGTTTTTTTCATCTCTGGCAGTTTGCTTATCAATGGTCGCAATTGATCTTCTTGCCAGTCTATCTGACAATTTTAAAACCTGCTCTTGAAGTGCTGTGCGTCGAGATGCGCTTAAAAAACTAAAATTTGCTGGGTCTGCGAGGTCTACAGAAAGTTTATCTGCTTGTCCTGGATCACCAGATTGAGTTACCTCAAGAATTCGTTGATCGACTGCATTCTCGTCCACATCTTGCCGAAAATTTTGCGCAGCCTTTTGTCCTTGCTCCGCATTAAAATAACCCAGGTCTACTAAATTATCTATTATCCCAGTTGTAGCAGATGTACCTTTTAAGGGGTCGGCTGGCTTACCTAAAACTTTCTCAGAAAGAATTATTTGACCCGCTTCAGAAGCAGTTGCTAAGTCTGTTTTGATTTTTTCTATACTATCAATTGAAGATGCAATGTGTTCGCTGACCATTCTTTTTCGCGCTTCGTTTCGGACGCGAGATGTAATTAAAGAATCTTCTGTTGCGTAAACCGTTCCAATGCGCCTTTGCGTGACACTATCAAAACTACCCGTTTTTTGTTTTAATCTTTGCTGCTCAAGTTTTGACTTTTGAGCAATATAAGCTTTTGCCTTTTCTGGATCATTCATAGCGTTTGCTATATTTTCGTGCTCAAACATTGCTGATTTGTAAGCTGTCTCAGTCGTTGTAACATCTGTCGCGCGCCGGATTTTTATTTCGTTAGCCATCCATTTTACACCAGCGTTTACACCTTCCTCGCCCAATGCTGCCAAGGCACGTCCAGGCGCTGCCATTGCGTTAGCATCTGCTTGAACTGTCAGTGGTCGAGCGCCTGTGTCGGCGGTGCGTAATGTTTGAGATATAAAAGTTTTTGGTATAATCATTTTTAAGCCATCATGCTTGCATATGCAGCTTTTTCACCGCCGCCAAGCAGCGATTGTAAAGCCTGAATTCTTGAAGCTTGTTTCTTTGCAGCGCCTTCCATGCGCGTCACATTACCTTGCAGCGTTGCGTTGGTTGCTTGCTCACGAAAAGCTTGTGCGTCCACTTTTGCGTTGTATGTTTTGTACGCAATGTCTTCATCCGCATTCGCAGCGCTTTCCAATTGTACTGTCAAAGCTGTTCCAGTGTTTGCGACAACGTTATTTTTTCGGTATGCAACACCTACTGTATCGAGAAATTGTGCTGCGGATTCTTCAAAACGAATGTTGTCACGATCTTGCGCCGTCATGCGCATTTCGGCTTGTTGCTCGAATACTTTCGCGTTTCGATCTGCAATGGCCGCGTTGTAGTCCGCAATTTTTTTTGCAGCGTTACCAGCTTTAATGCTACCAGCCGCACCTACAATGGCAGAACCGCCAGCAACGGCTGCATAAGCTTGGGCGCTCATTTAACTATAGCCATTCGTAAATAATCTTTTTGATCCGGCCCAAATTTGTGCATGAGACCCTCTTCCTTAAATCCTAAAAATTGTGCAAATCTCAAAGCTTGTTTCCAATCTGCGCGGACATTTATTTGCAAACGCCAATAGTTTCCAGCGCTTATTTCTTCTAACAAAACTTCTTTTGTTGCCCTGGCTATAACCATTGATGACTTACTCACTTCATCCGTAGATAAAAACCAACCTTCGCCCACGCCATCCCATAATTTGATAATTCCTGAACAAACCACAGGATCATCATCAATGAGCAACGTGACCGAAAATTTAGAATTCTCCATTAATCGAGCTTGATCAGTATCTGAAAAAGATTCTGTGTACCCTTGGCTTAAAATTGCTAAAGCATGGTCAGCTTCATAGGGTCGAATTTGGTAGTTATGCATCAAACGTGTGCATTCGCGCGTATATTGCTAGGACTGTCATCGGCAATGGCTGATCCTGCACGACTGCAATGTAGCCATCAGTGGTATATGAATCTTTGAATTCAATTTCTTTATCGCCAGTAAACAGATCGAGAGCCTGGCCCATTTCATCAGCACTTGATCGAAAAGGTATCAGGTCAAGATCGCTAGAATTTGAACCAACCTTTGCGCCGACTGTCTCAAAAAACCGAACTGTCACATCGTGAATGCGCTTAATTTTACCTTGGCTTGATCCTGTGGCCGAGCCACCTTCAATGCGCATAGTTCTGAGAGTTGATGTGAATGGAAGGCCAATCTGAACTTTTGTTGCAGATCGATCCAATGCAATTGCGCCATTTGTTACATCTTTATTTGCGTGTGTTGCGCCGTTTGCCAGAATGGATACACTCTGGCCTTCCAAATGGTCTAGTCCGGTGATCGAGGTGGTTGCGCTGCCGCTATACGTCAGGCCACTGTCTACAAAAAATGCATTCTCAACCGCACCAAAATCTTGAGGCTTTAAATATTCAACATACCTTCGCGAAACTGAATTGATTGTTTTCTTTGTCAAAATCCAAACTTGATCTTCATCAAGATCGCCAGGAATAACTGCAACGGACTCCGCAAGCGCGGAACCTCCCAGATCGTGCTTATGCCAGGCAATCACATTTTCTTCTCTTCGGTACGTCATCCCCAATAACGCACCATCAGCGCGACAACACCAAACGACGTTGTCCGGCTCTTGCTGAATGTCCATATCAACAATGCCACCTTCAGTGATGTCTTCGGCAAGCAAAGTCATGTCAGGCGCTATATAACCATCAACATCAAAATTATAGACTAGCTCTCGTATTTTTCTTTGAGCGCGCTGGAGGAATAGCACAACGTTGCCTGATTGAACTGGTGCAACGGTTGATGTTCCATATGTCGTTTGTCTTTTAATCTGAATACTTGTCGGCGTGATTGGTTCATTTGCGCTTGATCCCTGCGCAGCAAACTCAGCACCAGATGTTCCAATAATCAAAACCCGTCCAGGAGACAGATATCGAATTTGGTTCACAGCCGTGGATGCAATTGTATAGATCATTGCATCGCCGTCGTCAGCTCCATCCGCGAACTGATCAAAGCCACCTGACTCGCTAAAGAAAACTGTTTGAGGTTGTTCAGTTGTGCCAGCGTAAACCAACCGCTCTTCAAAAAAACAAATAGCTGACGGGTATCCAGTTGTTTCTGAGAACGCGCCCAGCGACCACTCATCGGTCGCTGTTAGTTTACCTACAATTGTAAAAGACGATCCGGCTCCTTCAGCGGCTAGGTCATCGCTGGGTGAAACAAGAATAGTATCGTCGGTAACATCAACAATCAGATAATCACCATTGTTTGAGCTTGTGCCTGACACAGTTATTGTTTGGTTTACCGCGAACCCTTGATCTTTAAATCCTTTGGCAGTATCCAAAATTCGGTCATTATGCTCGGCGTTTGTTGAGCTGGGATCGCCTTCAATAAAACTGATTGTCGATGCAACGTACTCTGGCAGAAGTTCTGATCGACCTTCTAAGTTTGGCTGAACAGTTCCAACAACTGTTGTTGCATTTGTTCTGCTTGTGATTTCAACCCAGCCTTCGTAAATCTTTACGAGGCGTCCGACATCTGTTGCCTCAAACAAATCTGCCGATGACGTGATCTGACAACTAGAACCTGTTCGCGCGTTTGCTGTTAGCGTTGTGTCGGATGTGTTTTCATCCTGCATTGGTCCGTATTCAATTGGAGCGTCGGCGATGGTCCAGGCGGCATTGCCAGTTCGAGTTAACTTCTGTGGTGGATGATTTGGATGAACCATAAACATCGTGTCGGCTGATTGCGCAAACCGCACGTTAAATAATTCTGCCTCAAGAAATGGCGTTACAATTTCATATATGCGATTTGCAACACCACCAGAACCGTACGTTGTAAAATTTGTGCTGTTGATGTTTGTGCCGTCTTTGTCTGTCAGCTCAAAAGTATTAGTCGATTTATTCTTAACTAGGTATCGCTTGCCGTTGAGTTCAGTCATTCCGGCAACAGATGAAATTGTAATTTCTTCACCGTTGGCATAGCCGTGTGAATTTGCTGTTACGACGCAAGGGTTGGCTTTGGTTGCGCCAGAAATTGTTTTGTTGCCCTCGATGATTTGACCATTGTTTGTAAAAAACCTCATGTACAAATCGCCCATTTCGATTATGTACGTTTGGTCAGTATTAAATTCAAACGGTATCAGGCGTGTTGCTTTTGCGCTGGTTTTTACTTCCGCTGCAAAATAAGTGCCTGGTCGCCTGGTTGCACCACCATGCGGGTGGACCATAAAATTTGTGAGCTGAGTACAGCCATTGAAATATTTTGTAAGGTCTGTTCGTCCATCAAGCCGACTGGATAACTGCCCAGCGGTAAAATTGGTAAACGCGACTGAAGCCCGTGCCATTTAGAGACGAACCGTTGTGAAATTATCTGAAACAATTTCGGCAGGCGTACCTTCTGTCGCATCAGCGAACCTAGCTTCTGATAATTTCAAAAGATATAAATTCCAGAGCTGTTCTGTTAACGTGCTGCTATTTGCAAGTGAGTAGCTAATTTCATGCGCCATCCGCGCAGACAACGCTTCTGTGAACAGTGAGTCATATTGATTTGCGTCAGTTACTTTACCGACATAACGAATGTTCACCGTTGATTCATCCGTTAATAAATTTCGACCTTCAATAACATATGTCACGCCAAGGTTTACTTCACCTTCAACATCTAAAACTCGCAGGCAGTAAGGGTCGGTTGGCAAAGCAAACTGAAAAGCAAATTCGTATGCAGGGGCATCCGAAAGCTGTGCCAGGCTTGCTCGGCTAATTAAACAATTCCACGGGTGTGCGCGTGACACTGCATCACGAACAAACTCAAACCGTTGATTGCAAATGCGACCTGACTTTGAATCCTCAGTCAGAGATATAATGTTACTTGCGCCAATAACATTTAACGCACTGTTACAAATATCAACTTCACTTGCCATTTATATTTTCCTCAAAGAAAAAGGGGAAGCCGAAGCTCCCCCTGTTCCATGTCGAGTTAATCCACAATGTACGTAATTGTGAATGCAATCGTGCCCGCTGCATCGCCAGCGGCGTCATGCTTGAGACCAATGAAGTACTGAAGATTTGGATCAGCACTGAGGCCAGCGTCTTGGAAGACTTTCTGGCCGTGTTTGTCTAGGTCGCGAGCTTCGTAGGCTACTTCAGTGCCGGGCATAGCAACTGCTCCGCGCAATGCGGTAATCGCTGATGCATAACAGTCGTCATCGACTGCCGTTACATTACCATCAGACGTGTAGAGACCTACGTCAGTGGTAATTGTGGTGCCAGTATCAATGTCATCGTGTGCAAGTGTAATTGAAATTACAGATGCATTTGATGGCACTGGTGCCAACATAATAGTGTCTCCGGCTGAAAAATCACCAGCAACACATTCGACAATCCCAGATGCAACGCGCATTGATCCACCAAGCTGGTGAACTGGGCTTGATACGCTAGGTACAGCAACAAAGTTTGCTGCAAGCGTTCCGTTAATATTTGCCATGTTGCTATTCCTTATGCCGTCTCATCAATGTCGATCTGAACAACTTTGTCTTCTTCCATGCGGGTCGCGCCAATGCTTTGGCAGTAGTAGACCTGAGTGGAGTAAGATTTGTCAGAACGCTCATCAATGCGTGATGTAACATCTTTGCCAACTGCCATGAGAAGGGCGTCGTTTTGAAAAGCAAAGCATGTTCGAATGTTCCCGACTTTCGTCAGGCGTGTGCTGGTATGAAATTCGAAACCGAGAAAACTCGAAATCGAACCTTGGGCCAAAGCTTTTACAGTGTTGAAATCTGAACTTTTAATTTCAGTTGTATTCAACAGTGCAGACATACCCTCTGGAGAAATAACGATGTGTCGATTTTCTGGATCAACATCGTTTTCATCCATTGTGGTTTTAGCTGTGAGCAGTTTAGCCAACGTCATGTTGGCGCTGCCTTCAGCAATTTTTTGACCCGCTGGCAACGCTGTCGAAGTTGCGCCAGATTTGCCAGTGAGAGCTGCACCAGTTGCGGCTGCAATGATCACATCGTCTTGTGCGCGACCCATTGCGTACGCGGCTGCGCGAGCATAGGTCGATGTTGGATCGATAAGCATTTTGACTTTGTCAGAATCATCGATCAGGTCAGCCCATTCGTAAGTCGTCATTGTAACCATGCGACGGCTGTGAGGAGTTTCAACGAGTGGTGTATCCCCGTGTCGAGTCGTCTTGGCAATTGCGGCTGTTGATCCAATCTGATCAAAGAAAGCCTTTTCGCCTGTCACGGACTCTTCACGAACAGCACCGCGAAGCTTCGAACCTTTTTGCTGTGCAAGCAGGTAAACGTTCGAGGAAAACTGCTGACTAAAAGCAGTCGTTACTTGAGTTGACATTTGTCACTCTCCGTTTTGGTTTAAGATAAAGGGTTTTTTTCGACCAGCTATCCCGGAGATCAGGACTGAATCTTCACTTAACGAAATGATACTCGACGTTGGCTCGTCAGCTTTTGGACTGTTGCCAGCTACCCACAGATTAATCTGTATAGATAAATCCGTATAATCGTGATCGCTCTTGAACATATTCATTATGTTGCGGGTGGTTGCGATCCCAGAGCGGCCCATCCGGTCGCTCAATTTCTAATAGTTTTGATCTTGCATCATCAGGAGCCATAGTTCCTTCAGTGCGCTCCATCCCAACCAACTCATCTTCAGACACTTTTGAAGAAATAAAGTCGGCCAGGCTCACAATGGTTTTAATAAATTCTGGGTTGTCACCAAGACGTGATCCATCTTGCATCTGCATTTCAGACAAACCTTCAGAACCAAACTGGTTTAACAACGCACCAGCGTTATTAATGTGGTCTTCGTACTTACCACCAAATTCTGTTTTTAGTTCTGCTATCGTTTGCTCTTGCGTTGCAACCATCACCTCTTCTAAATCAACGTTTTGTGATCCTGACATCTCGTTGTATGCAGATAGAAGTTTTTGAGCTTGCGCATTATTCAAACCTATCTCATGCGCTGTATTTTTAAACCAACCGACCAGCTCCTCGTTTGCCCCCTCGCCTGGCTCAAGTGCATAATTGTCAGCGGCGTCTGGTCTGCCTAGTTTCTCATAGACTTGCGCCCAATCATCTTCACTAGACGCTGCTCCTGGTATAACAACCTTATCTTTTCCGATCATCGACGAGGCATTCACATATGCCTTGGCTAAGTTTTCTACATCTTGAATCGGCGCTAATGCTGAATGCTCTCTTAAATCTTCAGGCAAGCTTGCCCTAAAATCAGAAATCGCCTCAGACGGGGCTTCCGCGACCTCCGCTACCTGTTCTTCTGACAATGTTATTCTCCTTCTGTTTGTTTCGGTTGGTCTCTTATCATTTGCTCAATAAACAAAATGGCAGTTCGCTGCCCTTCGTTATATGCAGTGACGTATGGATCAGCGTCGAAAGATGTGCGGCTTTGATGACACCGCCGTTGCAAATCTTTCAACACGATTTGCCCGTTGTCACTTTCAAACAATGCTCGATAAGTCACTCGAATACCTTCTCGGCTTTTCTCTAAAGCCGCTAATTGCTCCTGCTCATCCATGTGTTAAAACTCCTGGTTTCCTTGTTGCAAAACCTTCATTGCTGGTGCCGCTGCGCCCATCGCCTGGGCTGTTTGCATGGCTTCTTGCTGTTGTTGCGCCTGTTGCTGTTGGTTCGACCGCTCTTCGCGCTTCAGCATTACTTGCGCTTCCCCTTGGCTCACGCGAGCTGGCACATGCAGAACGTTCAGTAGGTGACGGACCATGCCGTCCATGTCGATGTGATCGAAAACTGTCGGATCAATTGACGCGGCAGGCGATAACACTTCAAACATGCGCATTACTGATTGCAGATCAGACTGGCGTTGAGCGCGCGCAAGCGGTGAGACGTATTCAATATCAATGCGTGTTTCGCCAAGTATCTCCGGCGGCATTGGTAGTTTGTTTTTTCTAACCATTATGCCAAACACTCGATCAATCATCGGCTGAAGCAGCTCCGCTTGCAGCCGACCTAGAACTGGGCCGAGCATCCGCATTTTTTCTTCGGTGCGAGAGACAACTTCAGTCGCTGTCATCTGCGGACCCACACCAAGTGTAAGCTGATCAACATAATATGCTGCGCGGATAGCTTGCCTGCGCTGTTCTTCTAAATTCAAACCAAGCGGATTGTTTGCGCCGATGTTTAACGGCTCAATCCGATCTCGCGTTCCTGATCTGTAAAAGTTTAAACCCCCAGGTCTGGTGCGGACTGGCAAGATAAAGCCATCGTCTGGAACCATCAAAGGTGGATCAACCTGCTTCTGCGCAGATTTGATGGTTACCTCTGACATGCGATTTATCATTTTCACATCGGGCAACGCTGTCATTGACGGACTTCTGCCGTAATTTTTTTCAAACGAGCTTTTCAAAAAACGCGGCGTCAAGTATGGCATTTCGCGGAAACCGCTTTCGCCAAGCACAATCTTTTGATCTGGATCAAAATACATGCTCGCAAACGGCATGTTCTTTGAGTCTATTCTTTCAGCATCCCGATCTGTTCGCGGCATAACAACGTGAACAATTGTCACTTCTTCGAACGGGTCTTTTTTTAATTTGCGTTGCAGCTTTTCGCCGATGTTCTCTTCGCCAAACTGCAAAGCACATGCGCGAACTGCCAACTGAAACTTTCGATAAACTGTATCAACTCGACCTAAATTGTTTTCAACAAGAAAACATTCTTTCATGTGCCGCGTTGAAAATCTTACATCAAGGTCGGGGTCTTCTTCGACAAAACAAACACCCGTGCCAAAAACAACCAGGTCCATATAGAGTTCATGTATTTGCTCACTGAAGTTTGAACGCTGAAAAGTTTTGTGCAAAAGGTCAGTGACCTCTTCAAGATACTCCTTGGCTTCATCATCTTTATTAAATTCTTCATCACGATATCGCAGATCAAACCAAGGCGAATATGGATTGGTGAGCATGCCATGCAAACTAGCCGCTAACATCTCAGACGCATGAATAGCTGTGCCATCAAAAACCAGCTCCATGCGCTTGTCGCCTGGCGTACGCCGGACATTGATATCAGCCTTGCGCGGCAAAATATATTCAGCAAGTTGTTGCCAGTGATATTCCCATTGGCCGCGCTCGCTCTCAAGTCTGGAAAGGCGCTTTGCAAGGCCAATTGCTCTGTCATCAATCTTGTTCATTAATCACCTAGCTTTGCTTTGGTGGTCTCGCCTGCGACACTACCAAGCACACTTGAAGATAACCTGCGTGGAACCCCGCGCTTGACGGTTGCCTTCTTCTTTTCACCATCAATGTTATCGCCGATCTGAACCGCTGCCTTTGGTGTAACCACAGGATTTGGTGTAACCGTAGGTGCTGGTGCGGGTTTTGCGCCGCCAAAAACTCTACCCATTTTAACCTTTCAAAGTGCCGCCAAGCAGTGACGCGCTGGAGACCTTTTCTTCTGTTGTTAATCCGGCACCGCCCGAAACAATTGCCGCTGATGAACCCTTGCGGCGCTTCAAGTCAGATCGCAAAGCATCTTGCACATCAGTGGATGGAGCATCGATAGCTGGTGGCGGTGGCACAGGTGGTATCGGTGGTGGTGTAGGGGTCTTGGGCATAAGAAAACTCATAACGATACCTCAAATGGATTGTAATTATTATCTGCCATGATCTGTGGTGGCCCCCTGCGATCATCAAATTTGTTTAAACCAACGGCGCAATATCGAAACGCGTCCGCTGCATGGCTTGCCCATGAGTGTACAGGCTTGTCTCTAAAGCGCCTGGAGCGCTCATCGTATGCAAAATGGTACGCGCGCATTGCGTCTAAACCTTCTTTGCAAGAAGCTCGATCAAACCATGCCATTGGAATTAGAAGCCTGGCCGCATGCAGCCCATCGTGAATAGAAATCCTCGGAACAATCTTGAACGTCAGTCCAAGCTCGTATGCCACTTCACGTCTACTGCGTCCGCTGGATATCTCTCGTACTTCAAGATCATGCGGGCCATAATGGCTTTGATAGACATAATCCTTGTCTTGCAAAACTGAAACGTAATGCGGCAAGCCTTCTCCGCGAGCTTGATAATAATCAATAAAATGCACTGAGCGGCCAACGCGCTGAGAAAACCAAATTGCAGTGTAATCGTGCATGCCGATATCCCACCACGTATCAACTGGGAAGTTAGGATCGTACGGTACTTCCGTAATGCGGCCATCCTCAGATGCCTTCTGCAATTCTTTGCCCCAGACAGCGCCGCTGATATTCGCTGTCCAACTGCATTCAAACTCTTGATTGTACTGGTCCTCTGACATGCTCACGCGAGCCGCTGCCAGCTCGTCTTCATCAACAATGTTTGTTTCGCTTGCTCGGTAAACTGCCTGGCCCCAGCCGTCAGTTGCTCCCGCTGTCTCAAATAAATCGAAAAAGAAATTGTGTCCTTTTGGTGTTCCAATAAAAAGGCAGCTACCCTTCCTGTCAGACAACGCCGGGCGAATTACTTCAGGGAATAAACTTTCTGGGCAATCCGCAACCTCGTCGATCACGCACATATCTAAGTAAATGCCGCGCAGGCTGCTCGGATTTTCTGCGCCCAACAGTTGTATTCGAGCGCCGTTGGAAAAGTCTGCGCGCAATTCCGTCTCGTTATACTGCATGTCAGGAATGTTTGCGCAGTAGTGTTTTAAGTAGTCCCAGGCCACCAACTTGGCCTGCACCCTGGTTGGTGCAATGTACGCCAATCGGGGCCGCTCTTTCGGCTCTAAAATCGCTTGCTTGATTAAATGGTTGATCGCGCAAACGGTTTTGCCAAATCGTCGATGGCACAAAACAACGTTGAAACGCTCCCCGTCGATCAGCTCATGCAGCTCTGCCTGAAGCGGCCTTGGCGTGTACGGAATCTCAATATTTACATTTTTGGGCATAACGCTCCTGTGCGTTTAAGCTTTTGGCTTTTTCTTCTTAAAACCCTTTTGCATTAGCGAATATGATTTTGGGCTGATCGTGCTTTTGCCTTTTGGGCGGCTGGTTCCAGCCGCTTTTCTGGCGTTTATGTTTGCGTAGAGACCTGGCATTTAATCCTCGTGTGACTGTTCGCCGGACCTATACGTACTATGAGGTCGCGGGCGGTTCTGGGGGGGTGGGGGGTGCTTCGATAGCAGAAAACAAAATGTTTTTCGGCGGCATTAAGCACCAGGCTGCGGACTGGCCGCTGACAATATCCCCTAACCCGTTGATATTCCTGGACAAACCGTCAGGCTATGAACCTGACATGCCTACATGTTCTTGATCTGTTCACGCTCCGCGCGCGCGATCCGCGCCAGCAATGTCTTCAGACAATCCGTTATCAGCTCGCTCACCTTCACAACAATCCTGCACCACACGCTTACATGCATCGCATTGCACATGCCCGTTAACGTGGCTGAACCGTGTCTCTGCACCACACCAAGGGCATGGCTGTATGATATTACTGAGACACTTCGACAACGCTACTTCCCCACGTCAGCGTGATACCTGATGGCGCATCGCTGTCATCCTTTCGGACGCGTAAGCCTTGGCTCTGTACCTGCCTGATGAACTTATCTTTGTAGTCTGCCTCAAGCCTGCGACGATTGACTTCAGCGCTTGCAAGCTTGGGATCGTCTGGCAATGGCATCTCAATTAAATCAATGATCTCATCTCGCAACCGCTCGGCACGTACCGCCTGCGCTTTGCGATACATATCGTAAGCATCCTCATCTTCTTGTATGTGACGAAGCACTGTGCGATCAGATGGAAGCTTGGCATCCTCACGGCAGATGCGAGCCAACGACCTGCCTTCGGCCATCAACTGACATATCTTTTCAAACACAGACTTTTTTATGCGCTCACGCTTTGCCACGGTGACCTCAAAAGAAAGCCCCGGCGCAAGGCCAGGGCAAGTTGACAGGGAAGAAAAACGACTGGACTTGTCCAACGTTAATAAAAACATACCACATTTCGTACGTTTGGCAAACGTTTTCGTCTATATCTTGTACCATAATTCCATGATGGCTTGCTCAAACCTGCGCTTCACAGTCTGCGCATGCATGCCCGTTAACTTACCGATCTTCGTCCAAGCAGGCCCACGCGTCCTGCGCGCCGCTGAGTGCGCAACAGCCCATACCAATTTTCGGTCAGAATCGTCCATGATTTGTGTCATGTCCAAAGCCTGATCGTAATCACCAATCTCTTGAGTATTCGCCCCGCCAACCGTCAAAACTGCATCGTTGTAACCGTAGGCCAGTTCTGGGTCATCTGCGTAAGCAGGCCAGCAACCTTTAGCTCTCAAATCATAAGCCCTTGGCAACTTGCGTTCAGTCTTCGCAGCTTGGAAGAAAAGCTCAATCAAATCGTCTACACCATTAATCTTCATAATCCTACCTCCCTACTAAAAATGTTGATTCGGACACCGCATTCCGCATCACCTATAGGTGAATGCGGTGTTTGCGGTGTGTACTCCGCATACCCGCGCACACCGCTTTTCGGTGTTTGCGGTGTTTGCGGTGTTTGCGGACCCATAACCAAACGCTGCGAAAACTAAATATATCTGACGAATGGTTCTGTTTATCCGCGTACAAATCATACGAAAGTGATCCATCTGACCAGCGTATCCATGCAGATATTGGTACTGGTTTAGACATCAGATATTGCCCAAATGTGGGTTTCATCACGCATCAAAAACTCATCCGCAACGAGGCCATCTAATGCTCGATTAAACGCTGTAGATTTGTGCTTCGGATCATTAGTCATGCGAGCGTATGTACTGTTGCGCAGTTCACTCTCAACAATCACACGCACTGTAGGCCCATTGGCACCTAACACCTGCCGAGATGGTGCGCCAGACAACAGTTGTTGTGCGACGTTGAATAGAAGCTTTTGCTGCTTGCCATTCGGCCTGCGCTCTCGCTTGCGCCCACCAGGTGCATCCTCTTCGGTCACAACACAGCTCGTAACTGCCTTGCCACGTTGATTATGCCCCAGCTCTATAACTTCAAGCCCGAAATGAAATTCGCCTTCGCACTCAATCTCACGTTGTTTAGACACTGTAGCAGTACTGACGTTGTTTGATTTCTCAATCTCGATCTCTGTGTCCGTTGCAGCGCGCAGCGCTGAACTGCCCCTGGCACCTGCTTCCTTGGACTTACCAGAATGATGTATGAGCATAACGTGCGCGTTTGTTACTTGTCTCAGCCGATCAGCATTTTTAATCACAGCATTCATATCTTCTGCCGCGTTCTCGTTACCAACCATTACGCGCGCCAGCGTATCGATTACGACCAGCGCAACGCGGCCATAATTCTTCTTCGCCAAACGCACTGTGTTAATCAACGTATCAATGTCACCTTCTGGATCGCTCATGTTCACAGATGTTGGCAACACACCAAACGGTATGCCATCAACAATGCCATGCTTCTGCTTGAACGCTGCAACGCGGTTTTTGATGCCATGCGCGCCTTCGGCTGCAATGTATATGACGCCGCCTTGCTCTATTTCTCGGTCACGCCAGCGCGCGCCTATCGCAACGTGCAACGCCAGGTCTGATGCAAAGAAAGTCTTGCCGCAGTTAGATGGTCCATAAACCACTGACATCGCACCGCTGATAAGCAGATTTTCAACAAAATCATCTGTTGCAAGAGACGCTGTGATTTGATCAGCATTGATCAATTCGAAAACATTGCTCTCATCAATAATATCAATGATCGGGTCTTGAATTATTGCATATGAGTTAAGCTTCTCGATTGATATCTCGTTACCTGCATCGAGGTAGTCACTTACATCTGATTTGGCTGGCATGCCTGCACAAACATCACACACACGAATGCTTTGCGCGACTGGATGCACTGCCTCAATGATTTTAGGCGTACGATCTGAACCTGCTTTGTCGTTGTCTGGTATAATATAGACGCGCTTGCCTTCGAAATACTTGCTGAGTTCGGCCTGCCAATTGCCAGCCCCTTGCATATTAGTTGTGGCAACTATGCCTAACTCGGCCAGCCTGTCCGCGTCCTTCTCACCCTCAACAATCACCACGTAATCAGAAGCTATTAATTCATTCAGGCGATATGGAACCGTCTCAACGCCTTTGATCGACCAAATCCATTTATCCGTATTGTTTGGATCAGGTCGCCTGGGCCTAAAATCTTTAGGTAAAAACCTACACACCTGCATGTGCAATTGACCATCAGCATTGTGATAATCATATTTCTTCACAATCATCCTGGGCCAACGAACAGTTGGCTGTTCAATATTTTCGGTCAGGTAACCGCCTTCGCCAACTTCAAAATCAAACCAAGCACCAGTATCAACTTCAACTGATTTGCTGCCCTGCGAACCAAACCGCAATTGGTTTGTTGAACTGAGCCGCGCATTTATTTGCCCAAACTTCTCAACAGCCAATGCGCGCACGTCGCCTTCAAAATGGGATTTCATCATTGAGATCATCCAATTTTTTAATGCGACCTGTGCAGTACTCATGCACCAAGCATTCACATGCTTGCTGCCATTCCTCTTTCGTCAGTTCAACGAGATTATATTTTTGAATGCTTTCAAGATATTCACCCATTGCTTTGCCAGCTTGGCTAACAAGATTTTTTTCAAGCGGTGAGAAATCCATGCTACTTGCTCCATCTTTCCAAAGGTCCAAATGCTTCTTTGAACAAAACCATTCTGGTTCTGCGATTAAGCCTGCCAGCTTTGGTATAAAACCAAAGCCTCGGCTCGACCGTTTACAAATTGCACATAGATTCACTGACGCTCTTTCAGCTTCACGCTGACAACTTCAGTCTCTCGGTAGTATTCATCAAGCTTCTCGCCAAACGCTTCTTGAACGGCTTTGGAGTTTAAAGAACGACGCACTGTTTTTTGTACAACCGCTTCAAAATGTGCGCCAACGCAATCACCGACCTGCTTGATTTCATCAACAAGCAATCCTTCACGTTCTTTCAATTCTTTGATATGTGCGCGCAAGGTAGCCAGCTCATCAGGCAACCCAATGTTTGATCTCGTTGCATTTTGCTCAAATGGATTGTTCATATCGCAGCTCCATCGTCACGCCACTCGTTGCCATCTGGCATGCGATAAGTCAGCTCATTCGTATCGTCGTTAGTGTTTAGCAAAACGCCAGGCACGAGCCCTGGCCGATACCGCTGATGTTCACAACCATCACGCTGCTCGCTTGCAGCTAAAACTTTATCGTGAAAACCGCAACGCCAATTGCCTTCATCAATAGGCTGTGAATAAACACATGTTCGACAATTACGTGGGGGTGAATCGCCATCGTGGCAAACGTGATTAAACTCACACCACCTGCATTGATAGTACGATGCATTTTCAGAAATTCGGTCAGGTACAATGCCAGGCTCTTCAATTATCTGGCGCGCTCGATCTGAATAATACTCAGCGGCCTCAACATCTAAATCTGTGCGGATGGAATCCCACATCCTGCCACCTGCGCTTGCAACCACCATGTAATGACGCGTCATTCCACGGTACAGCATGTACTGTTGGGCTTGCGCGTAGTACGTTTCGTTCCACTGCTTTAATACAGCCTTCTCACCAAAATCACGTTTCAGTTTTTGAAACTTTGCAAAAACCTGATCGCCAACGCATTTGATTTCAAGCACATGCCAAGTCTTAGGGGCTTGTTTTATCCCTAAGATTTCACCATCTGTGTGGCCTAGATAATGGCCGAGATGATCCTGCACTTCGATCTGCTTGCCCGTGTCCAAATCGCGGTCGATCAACGTGACGCCTTCAACCATACGCAGACGTTCAATGATTAAATCTTCAGTTCTGTGGCCGTCAGCAAATCGCTTTAACGTGTTTGCATCAAAGGGCTGTCGGTCGCACATCAAAAAACCATAATAAACTTTGCGCGGGCAACCGCCGATTGCGCTTACACCTACATAAGTTCGAGCAGGTTCTCTGTTGCCCGTTGCTTCAAGCGCAGCGTCTGCTAACTCAAGCGTTGGGTCTTTTCTAACAAGGTCGATCTTGACCATCTTGCACTCCTCATTAAAGTGAAGAGCAAGGCTGTTATGCCTTGCCCTTCGTTGGTTCCTTTAGGCCCAAGGCGGGGTTGTTGCAGAAGCTGGCGCTGGCACGGTTTGCGGCTGGGGAGTTGCTACCGTTGCTGGCGCTGGTGCTGGTGCTGTTGGAGCCGCTGGGATATTTGCCAACTGGTCATAGCCATAGATTTCATTTCTTGTTTGATCTTTTGATTGCAGACCAACATCAAGAATTGCTGACTTTAAAAGCAAATCTTCTGTGTCTCCAATTTTTGGCATGCGCAATGCAACGCCAAGTCGATTCATCTTTTCAACGGCTATTTCAACAGCCTTTGGGTTGCTGTTCCAAAGGTTCAAAATATCCCAAACGTGCCGCCCGCTATCAATCAGCTTCCACTCAATTGATAGATATGAATTTGCAGGATTTGCTTTCGATTGCATGACTGTTGCGTCAAGAATTTCAGCTTGGTATTTACCTGGCGCAACGGGTTCGTTTGTTGTGCCGCTTGATCCCAGGTTGTTTGGATCAGTATTAAAATTTAAAGCAACCATCGTCTACTCCTTGTTATAAATTGCTGCGATAAGATTATTCCAATCCAGCGGCAGCTCGGCTGGTATTGGATAACGGGATTTTGCAATGAATGCCGGGCGCGGCTCTGTTTTAATCACACGCTCGCCTGTACCAACCGCACGGTTAACTTTACGGCCAAAGCCAGCATCGACTTGTTTCGTTGATGTTTTGTAAGTGCAGAAGCCGATCAAATCACAATGCTCCATGATTAAATCTGCCGCACGTTTGTGGATTTTGATTTCGTAACGATCAAACGGATCAGCGTCTGGGTCTTCGAATTTACGTATCTGACTGTGACCGAGAATTACAACTGCCATATTTTTTTGATCGCGGATCGCGTTAATGCCAGCAATAAACCGCCGCCATATATCCAAGGCCATGACGTAACCTTTGCCATAACCTGCATCCTCGATTGATTTGAATTTATGCTGCTCGCACACGCGCGCCCAAACTAGAGGTTCAAGCCAGTCCAGGCTGTCGATCACCAATGTCTGGTAGTCATGTGTTTCGTTAACAAGCAATCCGATCTGCTCTTCAACCTGTAAATAATTTTCAGGTATTGGAAGCCTGGCAGCGCCAACAACGTCAGCGCCATTTTCTGTTTGTATAAAAATAGGCTTTGGCGCGCTTGCTGCGAAAGTTGTTTTGCCAACGCCTGGTGGTCCATAAGCTAAAACCCGTGGAGGTTTTAAGCTTGGTGTGTCAACCACATCTGATAATGATACCATATTTCACTCCTGTTTTTTTGCATTCCCGCTGGGCGAGCCAAGCCGCGTCAATTCGCGGGAGTGCAGCGCTAGTCGATTAAAGCTCGGCTCGCCGCTGTAGATTCTAAATTTTTGATGATGACTTGAATGCCAACGACTTTGTCGGACCAGTATGACCGTAAGTCGTGTACGTAGTGGTCGTTTTCCAACACACCTACATGCTCAAGCAAATCTAATGTCGCTTTGTTTATGTTGTCGATGTCCCGCTTGCGCCGATCAGGCCGACCAACAGCCAGCTCAACTGCAACTGCATAGTTGATTGGTTCGGCTGGCAACTCTTGTGACTTTAAAGCTTCAACCGCTGCGTCAGACCAATCGTTGTAAACTTTAGTCCGGTACATGCGCGGTCCATTAAATCGCCACAGGCGGTTTACAGAAGGCGGGAACGGCAAGTGCAATATTCTCATGTCACAATGTCTTCGTGATTTTTGAGATAACACTTGTAATGATCTTGAAGTGCAACTTGGCCCCGTGTTGCTTCAAAAATAGCGGCAACGTGAAGTGGGCGGGGCATAACGCGCCCTTTCGCCCATTTCATTACAGTAACTCTGCTTACGCCTACAATTTTTGCAAAAGAGGTATAGGAGTGTTGCTCAGTTAATAGATAGTTTCGAAGTTCCATAAAGCGAAACTATTTTGTACGCTTTTAGTAATCAAGTTGTTCGTTACGACAGATTAGTGTCGTTTAAAACTACACTATTTTGAATAGCCTTTAAGCAACAGTGCACTAGCTGCAACAGCGACCATTCGCTGGAACGCATTGTTTTCCGATGCTTTTTTTATTGCAGTTTCGTAATCTCGGATGAAATCTGTGCTCGGCACATAATTTTTATCTAACCAACCTGCAAGCTTTGCTTCTTTCAAAACCTTTTGAAAATTGGTTCTGTCGAGGCCAGTTTCATCGCAAGATTTTTTGACGTTCAGTTTTTCATTGTGGTAATAAGCGTAAAAAATACTGCATAGCATAATCCTTCGCGGCAACGTGGCTCTAAAATAACGCATAGGTTCTGAAACGCTTTCAACAACTCTTCTACAATGTCGATCATGCATGAAATCAGTCCACGTTATTGCAACGGAATTATGCAAACTCTCTGAAAAAAGTCTGCCACGCGGCGCAGTTGATGCTGGTATCTCTTCACGTAAAAACATAATTGTTTTCCTCTTGATTTAGTGTTGCCTACAACAACATTTCAGTGCATTCATTTGCACCACTTTTAAAAATTGCTAATCTCAATTAATACGATATAGTAACATTTAGTTACCTAACAATTAAATAAATGTAAACATGAAAAACAGAATCAACGAACTTTGCAACAAGACTGGCATGTCTGGCTCAGAGCTTGGCCGTCGTTTGGGCTTGCAGCCACACACGATCAGACGCTACCTGCGCAATGAAACGCAGCCAAAACCAGCGTTGGCTTCTCAGATTGCAGAAATCTTTGGCTGCTCAATCGAGCATGTCGTTGGCTCCGGCCAAGACGAGGCTCCAAATTTCGGTCACATCGCGCTCTATGGCGCAGCCCAGGGTGGGATTGGCGCTGACATTACAGACATGTCTGTAATGTCAGCGCCAATCCCAC
>OJBX01000329.1_pt1 | contig 23839 bp, 22 predicted proteins | sample 1590751 | NCBI WGS metagenome assembly OJBX01 (sample SAMN05416780, study PRJEB24817) | seawater metagenome | isolation source: Sea water | place: Canada:Atlantic | collected 2013-07
CTGTGCAGATAATCATGGCATCTGTCACCGGGGTCAGGTCTTTCACATCAAAGGTCTCGATATGCTGACCTTTTACATCTTCCAGCGCAGAAGTCACCAGCGCGATAATATCTTTAGTATCCAATGAAACGTTTCTCCTGCCGTCAGGCATTGTCTTAGAGCGTTGTGTTAGAGCGTTGTGTTAGAGCGTTATGTCAGGGCGTTGTATAGAGTTGATGTTGCTTAATGTATTCCAGGACCACGGCCGGCATGCCTGTCATCTGCTGACTGCCAGCGGCCAGCTTGTGGCGAATATCAGTGGAGGATGCTGGTTCTTCCAGTTCGTCGAGCATGCAAACGCGTCCCGCTCTGGCATCAGAACCCTCACCGGCCGTAAAAAGAGCCATCGGGTCCGTAACCTGGCGGGCCCGCAACCACTGCGCAGCCGGCGCCGACATCGTGTCCAGCGCCAGGCTCACCCCCGGACGGCTGACGACACAGAGATGGCAATAATCCAGCATGTGCTGCCACCGATGCCAATTCGGCAAGGTATTAAAACTGTCCCGGCCCATCACATAAACCAGCGAGGCTTCGGGAAACTGCTGTGCCAGTGAGGCCACGGTATCGACCATATAGGACACACCCGGACGGTGAAATTCGCGGTCGTCGGTTTGCAAACGCGGCTCATTCATTTCCGTCAGCGCCAGCTCCAGCATGACCAGCCTGTGGCTGGCAGGCGCGCTGGCACCCTCACGGTGATTGGGCAAAGCACAGGGAATCAGCCTGAGATGATCCAGTGCCAGCGCATTCAATGCCGTCAATGCGACCTGCAGATGACCCCGGTGCACGGGATCAAACATGCCTCCCATGATACCGACACGCAGGCTCATGTGCGAATGTGACCATCACCAATGACAATATATTTCTGCGACGTCAGCCCTTCCAGCCCGACCGGCCCCCGTGCATGTAGTTTATCGGTGGAAATGCCGATTTCTGCACCCAGGCCATACTCAAACCCGTCTGCGAATCGCGTTGACGCGTTGACCATGACAGAGCTGGAGTCCACCTCGCGCAGAAACCGCTGAGCGCGACTGAAGTCTTCCGTAATGATCGCTTCGGTATGCCCCGAACTGTATTGATTGATGTGGGCAATGGCCGCATCCAGATCCGGCACCCGGCGCACCGACAAAACCGGCGCCAGATATTCTTCGCCCCAGTCCTGTTCGCTGGCGGGAACGGCGCCTGGCAGTAGCTCCTGAGATTGTGGACAGGCCCGTAGCTCGACTCCGTGCTCGGCAAACCGGGTGGCCAGCTCGGGTAATACGCGCTCGGCGACAGCATCGGCAACCAGCAATGACTCGAGCGTATTGCAGGTTCCATAGCGCTGGGTCTTGGCATTGACGACTATCTGAAGGGCTTTGTCCAGATCGGCTTTGTCATCAATATAGACATGGCAGTTGCCATCCAGATGCTTGATCACTGGCACTCTGGCATCGGCGCTGATACGCGCAATCAGACCCTTGCCACCGCGCGGCACGATCACGTCTACAAATTCGGGCATGCTGATCAGCAAACCAACAGCAGCCCGGTCAGTGGTCTCCACAACCTGCACAGCATGGGCCGGCAAACCTGCCGCGGCCAGACCACGACTGATACATTCAGCAATCGCCTGATTGGAGTGAATGGCCTCGGAACCACCGCGCAGGATGGCAGCATTGCCTGACTTCAGGCACAGGCTGGCGGCCTCACAGGTAACATTGGGGCGGGACTCATAAATGATGCCGATGACACCCAGCGGGACGCGCATACGTCCGACCTGGATACCACTGGGCCGATAACGCATATCCGTCACTTCACCCACCGGATCCTGCAATGCGGCGACCTGACGCAGACCTTCCAGCATGCCGTCAATGCGGGCTGGCGTCAGTGCCAAACGGTCGAGCATGGCTGCATCCAGACCCTTTTCCCGGCCTGCCGCCAGGTCCAGTTCGTTGGCGGATTGCAAACGCTCTCGACTGTCATCAATGGCATCGGCCATCGCCAGTAATGCCGCGTTTTTTTGTGACGTGGTCGCAGCAGCCATGAGGCGGGAAGCGGCGCGGGCCTGCTTGCCAAGCCTGTTCATGTAGGCGTCAATATCACTCATTGCTATACCATCCAGCAGCGTGTCAGTTCGGGAAAGGGCGGCATTATAGCGCTGCCGGGGCCCCGGACACAAAAAAACCGACGGCTAAAGCGAGTTTAAATGGCTGTTCTTGCCGCCAATGCCGTCAAATGTGGTTCTGCAGACTCATTTGCGGCGGATAGGGGTGCATGTACCAGGATCGACTGATGTAGTCGTTGGGGTGTTTGCGGAAATGATGATTCAGCAGGGTTATTGGCACAATCAACGGCAATTGCCCAAGCCGGTAGCGTTGCAGTGCGTCAACCAGCTCTGCCCTGTCGTCGGTATCCAGATGATCCCGCAGGTAGCCCTGAATGTGCTGCAGCACATTGACGTGGTCGCCGCGGCTGGCACGCTTCTTCAATGCTGACATCAATATTCCGATGTACCGCGGCGCCAGCTCCGCCACGGTGTCTTTGCGAGCCGATGCCAGTACAGGGCCAAGTTCCCGGTAGGTCTTCTGGCAGTGACTCATCAGAATGAGCTTGTGACGGGCATGGAAGTCCGTCAGCGACGCCACGGTGATGCCGGCACTTGTCAGTTGACGCCACCGGTGCATGACATAAACGCGCTGGATAAAGTTTTCCCGTAGCACCGCATCGCCCAGTCGTCCCTCTTCCTCAACCGGCAATTCGGGAAAGTTCTGCATCAGCCGCTCAGCAAAGATGCCGACGCCATCACGCACGGTCTGCTTGCCATCATAGACTTTGGCACGTTCCATACCACAGCTTGGCGAGTCCTTCTTCAGGATGAAGCCGCAAAGCCCGGCCTGCCATGAGCGCTGCGCGTCAGCACTGGCAATCAGCGCCTGCGTGTAATCAAGCTGATCATCTTCAAAATCAACACAGGCAACATCGCCATCACGGCGGATCAGCCGGATGGGCCGGCGTGGAATGCCCAGGCCGATATCAACTTCAGGACAAAAGGAACGGAAGCTGAAGTATTCGCCCAGGGTTTTATCAATGTAGGAATGGAATTTGTGGCCGCCGTTAAACCGTACTTCTTCACCCAGCAGGCAGGCGCTGACACCAACCGGAATTTTATCTACCTGATGTTCGTTCACTGACCACTCCTGAGTCGTTACCCGCTGTCCGGGGGCATCATAACAGTTGCAGTTCACCCGCAACCAGCCTGAGCTTGTCGGCTTTGGGCAATTGTTTGATACGGTACTCAAGTTTCAACGCTGCACTTCGGTCTCCGGCAAGACAGTGAAACACCAGCGCCAGTGGTGCACGCCCGCGCAGGTATCGCGCCGTTTTTGCGCCCTGCGCCTGGTGCTCGGCAAATCGGCGTGAAACATCGGTGGCAATCCCGGTGTAGAGGCTGTCGTCCGAACAACGCACCAGGTAGACGGACCAGGCCACGACGCTGGCGTCCACGATATCGGTCACGACCTGTTTCCTGCCAATGGCTCGGGGGAAAGTGACCAGAGCGTGGCTTCGTCGGTCAGGCTGCCTTCAGCGCTGGCGCGACCGTCACGCACCAGTTTGATCAGATGTGCCAGCAGGGTCTTTTTCGCCCACGGAATCAGATGCGCCGCAACATCGTCATAGGCCTGCGTTACCAGCACATCAAGCGCGGCCGGCCCCAGGTCCTGCAACGCAGTAACAATTTTCTGCTCGCGGCGCTGGCGGTGGCGAATCAGGGTCGTGATCATCTGCTCCGGCTCATGCATGATATCCCCGTGGCCGGGCGCCAGCGCCTTGAGCGAGAGTGTCTGCAATTGCGCCAGAGAAGCCAGGTAGTCACGCATATCACCATCAGGCGGCAATATCACCGGCGTGGTTCCCTGCAGGATATGGTCACCGGTAAACAACAGGGCATCATCCTCCAACAGGAAACAGACATGGTTGGAGACGTGCCCCGGTGTGTGAATCAGACGCATGCTGAAACCGTCGCAGGCAATCTGCTCCCCATCCCGAAATAACCGATCCGGTTTGAAGGTGGCATCCTGATACAGCGCATCAGGCGGTGGCGCAAAACCGATCACACTGGCCCCGGTCAGGGCCTGTAGTGCTTGCGTTCCCGGGGAGTGATCGCCGTGTGTATGGGTGACAAATATCCATTTCAGGGGTTTGCCAGACAATGCCTGCATAATGGCATCGGTATGTGCTGCCAGGTCCGGTCCGGGATCGACCACGGCAAGTTCACGATCGCCGAGCACATAGGTATTGGTACCCGGGCCCGTCATCATGCTGGCATTCGCGCACAATATCCGTTGCACAGATACCCTGCCCGTCCCAACCGCAATTGGTTTTCCGGCGACAAAGCGTGACTCTTCCAATTGGTTCCCCCTGTACGGGCCTGCGCGCGACACCCGTCCTGCTGACTTTTGGCAGCGCCATGATAACGGGTTTATTGATCGGGGCAAACAAACCCGCCTTTTCCAGAGCACGGCAGAGACTGGTTTTTACTGCCGATTCACGTTATAAAAGGCTGCTTTTCTAATCCGGAAACAGGGCAAGGGAATCATGTCAGAGACACAAACCAGAAGAATAAAAACCTATAATCAGATTTCGGACAAAGGCCTGTCGCGCTTCAACAGTACGCACTATCAGGTTGACCCCGCGCTGGACGACGCCGAAGCTATTCTCTTGCGTAGCTACAAACTGCAGGTCAGCGACCTCACCGCCAGTGTCAGGGCGGTTGCGCGCGCGGGGGCCGGCGTCAACAATGTGCCGTTGCCAGCCTGTGCCGATCAGGGCATCGTGGTATTCAACACCCCCGGCGCCAATGCCAACGCGGTCAAGGAGCTTGTCCTCAGCGGGATGTTACTGGCATCACGCGGCATTCTGCCGGGTATGCGCTATGTCAGCGAGCTCAGCGACATGACCGACAACGCCGAAATGTCCAAATTGCTGGAAGCGGAGAAAAAACGCTTCGCCGGTAGCGAGCTGGCAGGCAAGACGCTGGGGGTCATTGGCCTGGGCGCCATCGGCTCTCTGGTCGCAGGTATGGCCATCGACATGGGCATGACCGTGCTGGGGTACGATCCGGCGCTATCGGTCGACGCCGCCTGGCGCCTGCCCAATCAGGTACAGAAAATAGAAAATGTCAGCGCTCTACTGGGCAATGCCGATTATGTCAGCCTGCATCTGCCCGTACTTGATTCCACCCGGCACCTGATCAGCACCGACCTGGTCGCGGCCATGAAGCCTGGCCTGTGCCTGCTGAACTTTTCGCGTGACGAGATCGTCGACACCGATGCCGTAGTTGCCGGTCTGGATGCCGGTCAATTGCGCATGTACGTCAGCGACTTCCCACGCCATGAACTGATCGGTCGCGAAGACGTCATCCTGATGCCTCACATCGGGGCGAGTACGGCAGAAGCAGAAGAAAATTGTGCCATAATGGCCGCAGAACAGCTGAAGGATTTTCTGGAGAATGGTAATATCCGCAACTCGGTGAATTACCCCTCGCTGTTCCTCGACCGCGTGGCCGGCGCCGGCACAGGTACCCGCCTGGCCATCAGCAACAAGAACGTACCCGGCATGTTGGGCAAAATTCTGTCCATTCTTGCGCAGCAGGATATCAACGTCATCGACATGATCAATAAAAGCCGGGACCAGATAGCCTACACTCTGATTGATCTGGCATCGACCCCGTCAGAGGCAGCGATCGCGGCCATTGCCGACACCGACGATGTCATCAAGGTCACTGTGCTTTGACGCGCCAACAGGGCGCTTTTGCAAAACCCGTTAATTAACGACTACTGTTCAGGAACAAAAATATGAATCGCGTGTATAACTTTGGTGCCGGCCCGGCCATGCTTCCGACTTCGGTCATGGAGCGAGCGCAGCGGGAATTTCTTGACTACAACGGCATGGGTGCCTCGGTTATTGAAATCAGCCACCGTAGCAAAGAATTCGAGGCCCTGCTGACGCATACGGATGAGCTGATCCGGGAAATCTCCGGACTGCCTGACGATTTTGAGATTCTGTACGTTCACGGCAGCGCCCAACTGCAGTTTTCCGCAGTGCCACATAACCTGCTGGATCTTAACCCGGCACACAAGGCAGCCTACCTGGAAACCGGTAACTTTGCCTCACTGGCTCGCAAGGAAGCGTCGCGCTTTGGCAACATCACGGTGGCTGCCACCAGCGAGAGCAGCAATTTTGATCGCATTCCTGACTTTGATCCGGCGACACTGGATCCGGACACGTCATACGTTCACCTGACCAGCAATAACACCATCTTTGGCACACGCTGGAACCAGTTCCCCGACACCGGAAAAATTCCGCTGGTGGCTGACATGACTTCCGAACTGATGTCACGGCGCCTGGATTTTAATAAGTTCGGTCTGATTTTCGCCGGCCTGCAAAAGAACCTCGGGCCGTCCGGCATGGCTGCCGTGTTGATTCGCAAAGAGCTGCTGGGGCATGCATTGCCAAATACACCCAACCTGCTCAACTACGAGACCTATGCCAAGAATCACTCCATGCCCAATACCATCAATACCTTTGCCGTATACATGATGAACCTGGTGCTGCAGTGGCTGAAAGAACAGGGTGGCCTGCCCGCAATGGAAACACTCAATGCGCAGAAAGCCAAACTGATCTACGATGCCATTGATAACAATGACTTCTACATTGGCTCAGCGCACCCCGATCACCGTTCGGAAATGAACGTGTGCTTCAATCTGCAGGACAGCACGCTCGATAAAAAATTCCTCGACGAAGCCCAGGTCCGTGGCCTGTATGCGCTGAAAGGCCACCGACTGGTCGGCGGCATTCGCGCATCAATCTACAACGCCATGCCCATGGCAGGATGTCAGGCGCTGGTCGACTTCATGCAGGAATTCGCACAACAGAACGGATGAGCCGCTACCGTCCACCGGCACCACCCAAGTCCAACTACCTGACGGTCGAAGGGGAAACCCGTCTGCGTCAGGAGTTGGACTTTCTATGGCGCGACGAGCGCCCCCGGGTCACGCAACAGGTCAGCGAAGCAGCAGCGCTGGGAGACCGTTCGGAGAACGCGGAATATATCTACGGCAAAAAGCGCCTGCGTGAAATTGATCGCCGGGTCCGGTACCTGCGCAATCGCCTGGAAGATGCGACTGTGGTCAAATCGCTCCCCTCCGACACCAACAAAATTTATTTTGGCGCCTGGGTAGAGCTGGAAGACAGCAACGGTGACATTGATTCCTATCGTATCGTCGGACCTGATGAGGTGGGAGACAAACCCGGTTACGTCAGCATGGACGCACCATTGGGACGCGCACTGCTGGGCAAACAGGTTGATGATGAAATCAGCATTGTCACGCCGGGCGGCCGCACTCGCTACTACGTTGCCGCAATCCGTTATACCATGCCGGCATGAAACCGATCAGCATCCTCGCGTTGCCACAGGCACTGGCCTCCAGCATCGCCATTCCGATGGAAATGATCAGCGCTGCTGATACCATTTTTCGCCTTCGCAACCGGCAGCACAGCAACACGGTAGCCTTACACGTTGTTGCCGAAGAAATTGACAATATGATTGTTTCTGGCGGCATGGGTATAAAACCTTCCACCCGACTGGCCGACACGCCGGTCAGTGAACTCATTTTTGTGCCGGCATTGTGGGGTAATCCGCGTGCGGCGGTGGCCCAGCACAGTGAAGCCGTCGCCTGGCTGGCAAATCAGTACGCAGCCGGCGCCACCATTTGCAGCGTCGGCAGCGGCAGCTATTTTCTGGGGGCAGCCGGCTTGCTGGATGGCAAATCTGCCACCACACACTGGCGCTATTTCGATGATTTCGAAACACAATTCCCGAACGCAAAACTGCAGAGAAAGCGTTTCATCACACACCAGGACCGCCTGTATTGCACCGGCAGTGTCAATGCTGTGCGCGATGTCATGCTGCACTTTGTTGAACAGCTGTTTGATGGCAGTACCGCAGATGAAGTTGCCAGGCATTTCACTCACGAACTGAAACGCTCCTACGAGTCACTGCTGCTTGCTGTCGACCAGCAGGATACACACCATGATGAGTTGATCATCAAAGTACAGGAATGGCTGCAAAAGCATTATCACCGTGATATCCAGATGCGCGATCTGGCAAAGATGTTTGGACTAAACCCCAGGTCATTCAACAGACGTTTCCGCCAGGCCGCCAACAGAACACCCGTCGAATACCTGCAGGAAGTCCGAATCAATCAGGCGCGTGAGCTACTCAAGCACAGCAATCTCAGCATTGCAGAAATTGCTTTTTCCGTCGGTTATCAGGACGTCAGTTATTTCACCGGACTTTTTCGACGCACACATGACGTTACACCCAATGCCTATCGCCGGCTGGTCAGAACCAAACTTTTTAATGTGGGAAACCCGGCCCCGCCAAGATCATGACAAAGCCGGTTGAGTGAGCTGGTTGCAGGCATCAGTCCAATGGCGACTGATACTTTTGCTTCCACTCGGCATAGGGCATGCCGTAAATTCGTTCACGGGCCTGATCATAATCGATATTCAGATTCTGTGACTGTGCTTCAGCGGCATACCACTTCGCCAGACAGTTGCGACAGAAGCCGGCAAGATTCATCAGGTCTATATTCTGTACCTGCTTGTTTTCGTCAAGGTGCTTCAGCAGGCGACGGAAAGCGGCTGCATCGAGTTCAAGCGACTGCTGAGCGGTCAATTGTTCATTATCGGACATGCGTTAGGTTAACTCCTGTTAGTCGTGTTGGCCTGGCAGCGGGTCATGACTCCCCGCCGCCAGGCCAATCAACCGTGCTGCTGCGAATCAGCCGACAGCACTGTTGTATTCGGGAAGGTCGTCCTCGTCCACGATACCATCCATACCATCGTCAACAGCATCGGGATTTTTGTGAATGGCCTGTTTGCGGTGTTTTTTGTCGACCGATTTCAACTGGCGTTCGGCTGCATTAAAGGCGTCCCGAATCGCAACATACAAATCTTCGTGAGCATGATTATCATGCTGTTCCTGAGTCACCACGACCTCTTTATTCGGCGTATGTAACTCAAGCGTGACAGAATAAACTTTACCTTTGTGGTGGTTGTTATGAGGCGAGTCCAGCACAACACGACCTCCGATAATATCGCCATTGTATCGGCGCAATTTCTCGACTCGTTTATTGACGCTGTCGGTCAAGGCATCGGATTGGTCAATGTTGTGAAAAACAATCTGAAATTCATTGGACATAATAAATTGTCTCCTGATTTGCTTTGCTCATCTGTCATGGGATTTTAAATTCTCGATTGGCTTGTCTATCCTCCTCGCCCTGATTGGGCTTTCTTTTGTTGAAGACCGGGCTTTCTCAAATACCGATCTGTGTATAGCCACCAGTCTTTATCTAGTAGCTGTCCGCCAGTTTTGCAACTGCGAGGGCATAATTATTGGCGCAGTTGTAGCTAAGAATGGCGCGGAAATTCGGGTAGGTCATGAAGGCGCTGCCATCTTCACCGTCGGGAAGCACAATTGAACCTGGGAAATCTGCCTGCGGCAGATCGGCACCGTCGGCTGTACGCACACCCGCCACTTGCCAGTCGGCCAGTGAGCGCTGCACGGTATGACGACGCAACACGCTGCAGGAGAAACTGGCATCACCCTGACTCCACTGCCCTGCACGCTCGTGATAGTCGTCCGGCAATGTGACTTCACGCCCCCAGCGCTGACCGGGCTGCCAGCCGCGCTGGCTCAGGTAATTGGCAATCGAGGCGAACACATCAGCCTCGCTGGTCCAGATATTTCGGCGCCCATCGTTATCATGGTCAACTGCGTAGTTAACGAAGCTACTGGGCATGAACTGACTCTGGCCCATGGCACCGGCCCATGATCCTTTCATGTCTGCGTGATCAATGTGTCCCTGTTGCAAAATCTGCAACGCTGCCAGTAGTTCCCGGCGAAAGTAATCGGCTCTGCGTGGATCATAGGCAAGTGTCACCAGTGCCCGCACAACATCGGTGCCGCCAGTGAAGTTGCCGTAGTTGGTTTCGATGCCCCAGATGGCAACAATGAAACGCGCCGGCACACCATATTCCGCCGCCACATCTGCCAGCACATCGGCATGCTGCGCCATGCGTTCACGTCCAGTCTGAATGCGCCAGTCAGTGACGCGTTTGGCCAGGTATTCATCGAGGGTTTCGACAAATTCCGCCTGATTGCGGTCGTTGCTGACGACCTGGGGGATTGGCGTAACAGGCACCAGCGCCTGTTCAATGATGGCTTCATCGATGCCGAGCTCACGGGCTTCTGCGATAAGCGATTGCAGCCACGGCTGGAAGTCCGGGTCTGGCGGGTTGTCAGATGACGTCTGTGCGTGTGCAATTGTGTTCAGATACAACACTGCAGCCAGCGAAAAAAAAACCAGATACTTACTTACTACTACAGCACCCAACGCCTTCATCATGCAATGACAACTCCTGTTCTGACGCAGCCCACCCGTGACACCGGCGGGACTGATACAGGCAAGTACACGTGTGCTCTGTGTCTCTCCGGAACGCTTTGGCGTCAGCCCGGAGAGGGCGGCTTATGACTTGCCTTTAACTTCAGACTACTCCTTTGCTCTGGCTTTATGCAAGAGAAATGACACGATTGTCACATTCGCCGGCGCCGATAATTAGTCGCCCCGAAAGCACCAGTGCCAGGGCTCATAGGTGATAGCCGACACACTGTCTCTAGGGTAAGACAACACAAATCCGAATTCGTCCGCATTATCGCTCAGCCAGGCGAATGCCGCAGTCAGCTCAAACGTTGTTTCCAGTGGAGGGTCGCCGGGCGTGGCAATATCCAGCGCCCTCCCGGTATGATGTTCACTGTAACCCGGAGCTGCATTGACGCGCAGAATATCCTCCAGTGTGCGACCGCCGTCCAGTTTGCGACGAATGACGTCGGCCTGATAGGCGGCGCCGCGATAGGCCGACACCAACAGGAGGGTGATGCCGTCGCTGGCGGCTCGATCTCGCATGCCCTGCCAGGCCAGCATCGTGGACGGGGTCATCTGTTGCGGTCTGTCGAACATATCCGGCCCGGCGTCAACCAGCCGCTCAGGCTCCTGCTGCAGCGGCAGGCCGATTCGGTCGTTGTAGTCGTCTGCGATACCAAGCGCTTGATGCAGAGACCTGATCTGCAAAGCGTACGCCGGATCAACAACCCCCTTTTTTGTCCTTATACCCATATCAAATGACCATATAGCCCTATTTTTTCGCCACACTCTTTGGTTATAGTATCTCAAACTAATGCTCCGTACAGGATCCGTACGCGCAGCAGGCTCTCATCAGCAGTCAACAAGGAGATTTCGGCATGGCAGGACTACCGGTTATTATCGGTTTTGGCGGCATCAATCCTGCCGGGCGCAGCTCCCTGCACCACGGTTATCGCCGGCTGGTTCTGGACCAGCTCGCCACTGAAGACGCCATGCAGACACGGGCCAGCCTTGCCGGGCTGATGGGACTGCTGCAGCACAAGAATGGAAAATGGCTAGACGCTGACGGTAACCCGATCGAGCTACACTCATATCTGCAACGTATTGACCCGGTTCTCAAGGCCGGAACGCTGATACGAAAGCTTGAAAAAAATCTTTTTGATCCGGACCAGTTGCTATTTCACAAGCGCGCCACCTTACATGCTGACAGTGAACAACCGGTCACCTTTTTGATCAAGCGCCAGCAGTTACCTGATCAAATCCCGCTGGGGTGGCTGCTCAGTGACGCCGGCAATGGTCAGGTGCGCGTGGAAGTGCCAATCTCCCTGAATGTGCTGACAGAGAATTTCCGGCGCTCGCCAGTCAATTCCGCTGGTCAGTTGCCCAGTGGCTTCAACCCAAAAGACCTGTATCAATCCCGCAATCACCCACGCGGATTGCAGATGACAGTTTTCGGTGCCAGTGATGCCATCCAGTCCATGGGCATTGAGTGGCAGACCGTGCTACAGCATGTGCCGGCAGATCAGATCAGCGTCTATGCCGGCAGCAGCATGAGCCAGCTGGATTACGAAGGCAATGGCGGCTTGCTGCAGGCCAGGCTGCTGGGGAAAAAGGTGTCATCCAAACAACTGGCGTTAGGATTTGCTGAAATGCCGGCTGACTTTATCAATGCCTATGTGCTTGGCAATTTAGGGACAACCGGCACCAATGCAGCCGCTTGCGCCACCTTCCTGTATAACCTTCGCCAGGGCATGCGCGATATTCGCAGCGGCAGTCACCGGCTGGTTATTGTCGGCACCTCGGAAGCACCGTTAACGCCTGAGGTGATGGACGGCTACACCACCATGGGGGCGCTGGTTGATGATGCCGCCCTACTCGCTCTGGATAAACACAAGGGATTTAGTGAACCCGATCACCGGCGCGCCTGTCGGCCCTTTGGCGACAACGCAGGATTTACGCTGGGTGAATCTGCGCAATTCGTAATTTTGTGCGACGATACGCTGGCACTGGAGATGGGCGCCAATATTCACGGTGCCATCAACGATGTGTTTGTTAATGCTGATGGCTACAAAAAATCCATTTCCAGCCCGGGAGTGGGAAACTACATCACCATGGCCAAAGCAATGGCCGCGACGCAGCAGGTCATCGGCGACAAGGGCCTGCAGCAACGCAGCTATGTGCAGGCGCATGGCACCGGCACACCCCAGAACAGAACCACCGAATCTCACATATTCAGTACCCTGGCAAAAACCTGGGGCATCGAAAACTGGCCAGTGACGGCGCTCAAAACCTATTTCGGACATTCGCTGGCGTCAGCGTCTGCCGACCAGCTGGTCAACAGTCTGGGGGTTTGGCGCTACGGTATCATTCCGGGCATCGCCGGCACCGAATCGATTGCTGCTGATGTGCACCAGGACAAGCTGGATTTTCTGCTGCAACACAAGGAAGTGGGCCGAGATGGTATCGACGCGGTTCTGCTCAATGCCAAAGGGTTCGGTGGCAACAATGCCACCGCATCGGTACTGGCGCCACATGTCACTCTGGAAATGCTAACCCGACGCCACGGCGCAGCGGCGATGAAAACCTGGCAGGATCGAAACCAGCATGTGCAAGAGCGCGCCACCAGCTACGATGAAGCTGCACGTCGCGGCGACGCGGAAATCATCTACCGTTTTGACCATAACGTTCTGGATGCTACCGGCCTCACCATCAGTCGCGACCGGATGCAGGTGAAAGGTCACCCCAACCCTATCTCGCTGCAGACTGAGTCCACCTATAACGACATGCTTGATAGCGGCAGAGACTGACGCCTGTCTAGTTCGGCTCGCCGTTGCGCGCATCATCATCTCGCCGCCGGTCATCCCCCGAACGACGGCCCCCACCGTCCTCGGTCGGGTTGCGGCGCCCGGACAGGAAGCGCAACACACGGCTGCGTTGCTCCGGTGCCAGTTGCCGGAGCACCGCCAACGTCTGCTCATGCGACACCCGCTGATAACGCAGATTGATTTGCCGCAACTCCTCAAAGGCCGCCTGTATCGCCTCATCATCCAACGGATCCTGGGCCAGCAATCTGTTCACCTCTCTCTGGGCACGAAACATCTGCCCCCGCATTGGCCTGATTGATTCACCGTAGCGTTGCAATTGTGGTCGCAATGAGTCCTGCATCTGTGGCTCAAGGCCTCGCAGGATCCAGCCCAGGCTTGGCGGTGTAGATTCTCTGTCGCTACGATCCAACAACCGGGCCCCGATCGTGCCAATAAAAAACAGGTTCAGTGCTATCGATACCAGCAGCACCCAGAGCATCGCCCGCTTTCTGGTCATAACCATCACAATATCTCCGCGTAGTCGCTGAGCGAAATAAGATACAACTCCTGTTCTACCGTTGTTGCATACACATCCGGCGACAACTCGACCTGAAACCCGACCATCAGGCCTATTGCCAGCGGCAGGCTGGCAGCGGCCAGCGGACGCCACAATTGCCGCACATCAAATCCCGACGCAGGCAGACACCAGCCGACCAGGCGATCAATAAAAGCGCTCGCACCGACAGGCAAAGCACGCTGCAGTATTCTCGCTTCCAGACCAGAGAAGGCCGGCACCGAAGCCTCTGATGCCCGCATCCACTGATCCAGTGGCAATGCGTCCCGCATCATGCCCCGAGCGTTGACGTTGTTATCCATAAATGCCAACGCTGCGCTGCGTTCGGCTTCCGGCCAACGCGTTGCGTCAGCGCCGTACGCTGCCAACAACTCGGCGAAACGTTGCTCAGTCAAGGTATTGTTGGTGTCATCGCTCATGACTTTTCTCCGGTGACGGCGGATTGCTGGCTGGCAGATTGCCAATAATTTTTCAGACTGCGCCGCGCACGGGCGAGCAAGGATTCCAGAGCATCAATGCTCACCGCCAGAATGTCTGCCACTTCCCTGTTTGACAGGCCCTGATAATGGGTCAGCAACAGTGCACTGCGTTGACGTTCCGGCAACTTTCCAAGTGCTGCCTGCAACATAATATGATCCGCCTCTGTTGCCATTGATTCCTCTGCAGTCGGTTGCGTATCGACAAGGTCCTCTTCCAATCCGGCGTCCTGGGAAATTCTGTGTTTACGCAAAAAATCGATACAGAGGTTATGAGCGATTCTGTGCAACCAGGTTGAAAGCGCAGCCTTGCCAGGCTGCCAACGCGCCGCCTGGGTCCATAAACGCAAGAATGTCTCCTGCGCAATATCTTCTGCCTCGTTCTCATTGCCCAGCATGCGGAAGGCATACAGGGCGACAGGCCGGCCATGCCGTCTGACCATGTCAGCATAGACGCGCTGATCACCGGCCACAATGGCCGCCATGACTTCCTCGTCTGTCAGCATTCTGTGCCCATCAACCATCGCTCCTGTTTCTGCGTTGGCGCAGGACCTGTGACAGTCGGCCGCGCCATCACTTTCGAGAATCGCAGTTCGCATCGTTAATTACTCAAATCAGAATTGCGCGTGGTCACAGATAGCGATCACGCGCAATTCTAATCAAGATCCTGACCACCATTCTGAGCGCGGCGTTCGCGCATCTGCTCACGCATTTCTTCACGCTGTTCCGGTGTCATGTTCTGCATGCGTTCACGCATCTGCTCGCGCTGTTCTGGCGACACCTGTCCCAACCGTTCACCGCGTGGCCTGCCCGCGCCATTAGCCGGTCCACGGCCCGGACCGCGCATCTGCTGAAATTCCGCCAGCGACAACACGCCATCCGTATTACTGTCGAGTTGACTGAAATGTTGAGCAAGCTGCTCTTCGCGCTGCTGATTTGCGTCGCTACTGTCATCGTTCTGACTGTATGCCGCCGCAGACAGACCGATTCCTAAAATACAGGCGCCGAGCAGGGAATTGAAAGTTGCCATTTGGTACACTCCGAATTTAATTGATTCGAAGCCTTATACGACGCCCGTGACCATTTCCGTCGCTGGTCGCCGTAAACTATTCACTTAAAGCGCCTACAGTCAGCTGCCAGTTAGCTAACAGTCACCGGCTTTGCTTCGGCAATACGCGCCTGCCACTCCGCAGGCCCGGTGCGGTGCACGGACGTGCCATTAACATCAACCGCCACTGTAACCGGCATGTCCTCGACCACAAACTCGTGAATCGCCTCCATGCCCAGGTCTTCAAACGCCACAATTCTGGAATTGCGAATCGCTTTTGATACCAGATAGGCGGCGCCGCCAACGGCCATCAGATAAACCGCTTTGTGTTTCTGGATAGCATCTATGGCAACCTGCCCTCGTTCGGCCTTGCCTATCATGCCCAGCAGTCCGGTTTTTGCCAGAATGGTCTCGGTAAACTTGTCCATGCGGGTGGCAGTGGTCGGTCCGGCAGGCCCAATGACTTCATCGCGCACGGCATCCACCGGCCCCACGTAGTAAATGAACTTTCCTTTCAGGTCCACCCCGTCAGGCAGAGACTCACCTCGATTGAACATTTCCACCAGCCGCTTGTGGGCCGCATCGCGACCCGTCAGCATTTTGCCCGATAACAACAGGGTTTCACCCGGTTCCCAGCTCTCTATATCCGCCTGCGTCACGGTATCCAGATTTACCCGACGTGCGGTGGGACCGGCATCCCAGGTGATCTGTGGCCAGTCTTCCAGTCTGGGCGGTGTCAGGTGTGCTGGCCCCTCACCATTGAGTACAAAATGTGCATGCCGGGTGGCCGCGCAATTCGGGATCATGGCTACCGGCAGTGACGCTGCATGAGTTGGATAATCCTTGATCTTGATATCCAGCACAGTGGTCAGCCCCCCCAGCCCCTGCGCTCCAATACCCAGCGCATTAACCTTGTCCATGATCTCCAGCCGTAACTCTTCCACCCGGTTCTGCGGACCTCGCGCACGCAATTCGTGAATATCGACCGGATCCATCAATGACTCTTTTGCCATCACTGCGGCTTTCTCCGCGGTGCCACCGATGCCAATACCCAGCATACCTGGCGGACACCAGCCAGCACCCATGGTGGGCACTGTTTTGAGCACCCAGTCGACAATGCTGTCACTGGGGTTGAGCATGGCCATTTTTGACTTGTTTTCGGAACCACCCCCTTTGGCAGCCACCGTCACATCAAGGGTATCGCCCGGCACCACCTCCATATGGATGACGGCAGGCGTGTTATCTTTGGTATTGCGTCGGGCCCCGGCGGGATCAGCCAGAATGGAGGCGCGCAGCACATTATCGGGATGCAAATAGGCCTGTCGTACCCCTTCGTTTATCATGTCGGCCACACTCATGGTGGCATCTCCCCACTGCACATTCATGCCGACCTTGACGAATACCGTGACAATGCCAGTGTCCTGACAAATTGGGCGCTTGCCTTCTGCGCACAAGCGGGAATTGATCAGTATCTGTGCCATGGCATCTTTGGCCGCCTGCGACTGCTCGCGCTCATAAGCCTCATTGACGGCTTTAATGAAGTCCAGGGGATGATAATAGGAGATGTACTGCAGCGCATCGGCTACACTCTGGATCAGATCGTCTTGTTTGATGACAGTCATTGGCTGGTTCCCGATTAACCAGTGCAGTCAGTGCACGGGTCCTAAAGGTTCACGAACTCACTTCAGGTCAGAGTTCGTTTGGTCAAGGTTCGTTGGTTCAAGATTAAAAACGGCGTAAATTCTACCATAAAGGCGCCCTGGTTGAGGCCCGGAAACTCCGCATGTTACCCATTTATGTTGTCTTGATAGCGGCTTTTGCCTACCTGGCATTGTTGTTCACGATTGCCTCTCGTGGCGAGCGTAGCAGCAAAACCGGGCCGCGTCCCTGGCGCTATACACTGGCGCTGGGCGTCCACTGCACGACATGGGCATTCTACGGCACCGTCACTCAGGCCGCACAGTATGGCTGGTGGTTCGCACCAACCTACCTGGGCGGTATTTGCATCTTCCTGTTTGCGCATCAGTTTCAGATGAAAATGCTGAATCTGGTAAAAGAGCAGAACCTGACATCGATCGCCGACCTGATCGGTTCACGTTACGGCAAGTCTCACGGCCTGGCGGCGTTTGTGGCCATCATCTGCCTCATCGCCCTGGTGCCTTATATCTCCCTGCAGTTGCGGGCTGTGGCAGCCAGCTTCGCCGCTGTCACCGGTCTTGAGGCCAGCGCTGCCCCCTGGTTTCTGGATCTGGCTGCGGCCGTAGGCCTGGCCATGATCGGGTTTTCCATCCTGTTTGGCGCTCGCCGCCTGAGTCTGGCCGAACAACATCCTGGGCTGATGGACGTGGTCGCTTTTGAGTCAATCGTAAAACTGGTCGCCTTCGGTATCGTCGGCATATTCGTCACATACCAGCTTTTTGACGGCATCAATGACCTGGTCCTGTCAGCCGCTGCCAGTGAACCGGCCCGCCAATTGCTGCAACCTAACGCCAATGGTGTGTACATCTACGTTACTCACATGGTACTGGGCGCATTGGCAATGTTCGTGCTACCCCGACAATTTCAGGTCAATTTTATTGAGAACACAAGTCCTGAGGAACTGAGAAAAGCCCGCTGGGCATTTCCGCTGTACCTGTTCGCCATTAATTTTTTCATTCTGCCCATCGCCCTGGCGGGCGTCATTCTGGCCCCCGAGGCCCGCATGAGTGACACGTTTCTTCTAACTCTGCCTATCCTGGCCGAACGTCCGGATATTAGTCTGATTGCCTTTATCGGCGGCCTGTCTACGTCGACAAGCATGGTCATCATGGCAACGCTGGCACTGGGCATTATGATGTCGAACGATGTCATTACACCGTTATGGCTCCGCGCACGAAGCAGTGGCAACCTGATTTCGAATCTGACACCACAGGGCGTACTGCTGACCCGTCGCCTTACCATGGTGGTCATTGTGGTACTCGCCTATGTCTATCACAAGTTTACCGAAAGCGGATTGCCCCTGGTGAGCAACGGTCTCATTGCCATGTCATTGTTATCACAACTGGCACCTTCCATGTTCGGAGGCCTGTTGTGGGCCCGCGCCAACCGCGCCGGCGCCACCGCCGGCATGATACTGGGAACAGCCGTATGGGCGACCATGCTTTTGCTGCCTTCATTAAGCCCAAGCCAGCCACTGACTGACAAAGCAATCAGTGACGGTGTGGTGTTGAGCCTGAGCACCAATATACTGATCTATATACTGGTGTCTCTCATCAGCCGACAGGGTCCCGCCGATAGCCAACAGGGTTTGAGATTCGTGCGTCCCGGGCACAAGTCGACGGTGATGACAACAGAACAGGGGGTCGAGCATCGACAACAGGTGACCTGGGGCCGCCTGCGCTCAGTGTTGTCCCGTTTCATGGACCCCCAGGACGCGGCCGGGCTGAATAAACGCCTGGGTCTGAGTATTGCTGATGTCCCTGAGCAGCGACTGGTGCATCCGATGCTGCTGATCCGCCTGGAGCGCGAACTGGCCGGCGCCATCGGCAGCTCGGCCAGCCGTCTGTTGATTGGAAGCCTGGCCAGGTCATCGCCAGTGGCAGTTGACGAAGTGGTGGATTGGGCATCAGAGGCGTCACAACTTTATCGCTTTAACCGGGAGTTACTGCAATCGTCCGTGGAGAACATCCCGCAGGGAATCAGTGTCATTGATAGTGAGCTCAGACTGGTTGCCTGGAACCGGCGTTATCTGGAAATTTTTGCCTATCCGGAAGGGTTGATCCGTGCCGGCATCGCGGTAGAAGAAATACTGCGTTTTAATGCCCGCCGGGGATTGCTGGGCCGCCCCGATGCTGATGTGGAAAATGAAGTTAAAAAGCGTCTGGATTATTTGCGCAGCGGCAGCCGATACCGATACCAGCGTCAGCAGGCCTCCGGACAGGTTATCGAGTTACAGGGCAATCCGATGCCGGATGGTGGTTTTGTCACTACGTACACCGATATCAGTGAACTGGTCACGACTCAGAACGAGTTGCAGCAGATTAACGCTGAGCTGGAAGCGCGCGTGGAAGATCGTACCGAAGCCCTGTCAGCAGCCAAGCTGGCCGCAGAGCACGCTCATCAGAGCAAATCAAAATTCTTTGCGGCAGCCGGCCATGACCTGATGCAGCCACTCAACGCGGCCAGCCTGTTCTGCGAAATGCTGTTAAAACGACTAAAGAGCGATGACAACAGTCTTGCCATGCAGATTCAGCAGTCCCTGCAAAACGCCGAAGAATTGCTCACCATGCTGCTGGAAATGACAAAACTTGAGTCCGGCAACCTGCAACCACACGCTAAAGATGTTCCCTTGTGGGACATACTCGCGCCGCTAAACTCGTCGTTCACATTGCTCGCGCAGGAGAAAGGACTCGAACTGCGCATGTTGCCGACACAGGTTGTGGTCACTACCGATCAAAAAATTCTGCAACGAATTCTGCAGAACCTGCTCAGCAATGCCGTCCGGTACACCCACCAGGGCAAAATTCTGTGTGGCATCCGACGCAAGCAGGGTAACTTCATCGAACTGCAGATATGGGACACCGGGCGCGGCATACCGGCAGAAAAATTTAATGAAATTTTCATGGAGTTCAAACAACTCGATCAGCATGATCATAACCCCGGGCTCGGCCTGGGCCTGGCGATCGTTGATCGCATGTGCCGTCTGCTCAATATTCCCATTCACCTGCAGTCACAGCTTGAACGCGGCACCTGTTTCAGCCTCACGCTACCTGTCAGCGCCTGGCGCAGCCCGGCTCTGACCCGAAAGCGGCCACTCAGCGACACGATGCCCTGGTCTCTACCGGAAAATACACATGTATTGCTCCTGGATGATGACCCAACCATACGCGAAGCACTGTCCTCACTGCTACGAGAATGGGGCGCCGTTGTCAGCGCCTGCAGCACAATCAGAGAAGCCCTGCAGATTGACCGGCGACCTGATTTACTGCTGATCGATTACCACCTGACAGACCAACAGGTAGGTACTGATGCCATTACCCGGATCAGATCACACTGGCATCGCGATATCCCGGCTATTCTGAGCACGGCAGATCCCAACGAAACCATTCGGGAACAGGTGGTCGAAGTGGATGCTTATTTCCTGCCCAAACCGGTGAAGCAGGCTGCGCTGAAACGCCTGCTAAAGAGTATTGGCTTCGGCTAGTGCGTCGTCACTGTCGGCCCGGAGCATGTCATGAAAAAGTACACCTGCCTGGGTTCTGTTGATGACGCCCAGCTTTCTGAGTATGGCAGAGACATGCTGCTTGATGGTGGTTTCCTGCACATCCAGCTCGTAGGCTATCTGTTTATTCAACAATCCGTCGGCAATGCAGCGCAACACCTTGAACTGCTGAGGCGTCAGTTGGCTTAATTTACGGGCAAAATCCTGATGCAGGGCATTCTTCTGTTCCATCACCGTGCTCTGCAGATGTGCAGGCAGCCAGTTGTCACCGCCCAGCACTGTCTCCACGGCGCTAACGATATCCGGCATGGGCGCCGACTTGGGCACGTAGGCGCTGGCACCAAAACTCATCGCACGTTCGACCACATCCAGTTGCTCGTTAGCCGAGACAATCACGACCAGCACATCGGGGAACTGATTGCGTATGGCGGTCAGACCCGTCAAGCCCTGGTTGCCCGGCATATTGAGGTCCAGAAAGACCAGCTCGATCTGCGGCTGCTGAACCAACAGTTGCAGCAGGCCGTCTAACGTTTCCGCTTCCAGCACCTCTCCGTTCAACGTGGTCGCCAGTGCGTGCTGCAAGGCAGCGCGAAACAGGGGGTGATCATCGGCGATAACAACATTGGCCAGCGTCGTGCTGGCAACAGGTGAGGGGCTTTGGGTCATGGCAACACCGGCGTCTGACTGAAAGAGCATGGATTCTTAACCTAATACAAGCCGATAAAAAATGCCACCATCACAGCAGCGATGGTGGCACAAGGTCATGGAGACGAAATTCGTCGACCCAACACCCGCCGCTGCTCGGAGAGATCGCGGCGGGGCACCCGGATTATCGGCCGAAGCGATAACCCAGAGACAGGCTGACGGTACGCGGCGCACCGTAGTAACCGATCAACGTGGTATCACCACCCAGCCCCGGCGCATAGCCATTAGGCAATGACGGATCCGCCGCACCCAGGAAGGCATAGTTGCCGACCAGGAACTCCTCATCGGTCAGGTTCTTGCCATGCAGACCTAGCGACAGCTTGCCATCCGCACTGGTCCAGCTGACACCCAGATTAACGATGCCGTAACCTTCCTGCTCCAGCACGTTGCCCAGCTCAGTCAGACTGTACTCGCTTCGGTAACTGTAATTGCCGGTGAATACGATATCACCCGTTGACACTGGCATGTCATAGTTGAAGCCCAGATTGATGGTCTGTTCCGGCGTATTGGTGATGACAAAATCATCGGTAATGTCGATCCTGTTCAGGTCAGCGTCAAAACTGAAAACATTGCTGAAATCAGCATCAATCAGACCCACATTACCAAACAGGCTCAGGTTGTCGCCGGCAATCCAGGTGAATTCGAATTCCAGACCTTTGGCCTCGGATTGACCTACGTTACCCAAGCGTTGATTCAGCGCTGCATTATCGTCAGGGTCAGGAATCACCGAGATATATTGACGGTCTTTGTGATCCAGCATGAAGGCCGCTGCGTTAAGCCGGAACGTCGACGTCAGGTCGGTCTTGATACCTATCTCGTAGGACTCCACATCTTCCGGATTGGCCGCTGGTTCCGCCGTGGTAGCCCGGGGATTGAAAGTCCCGGACTTGAAACCTTCACTGTAGCTGGCGTAGACCATGGTGTCGGCAGTGGCCTGATATTCAACACTGACGCGTGGCGTTACCTTCGACCAGTCGGCGCTGTCATCCAGGACCACCGGGGTGGCTGGTGCACTGCGCACATAACCGGGCAGCCAGCCTGATTCCGGATACACAGTGTCAAAGATCAGACCATTACGCACCACGGAGTCTTTCTCATCTTTGGTATAACGGATACCACCACTGATACTCCACTGGTCATTGAATCGGTAGGTACCGTCAGCATACACCGCCGTGCTTTTGCTGTTGCTGCAGCCCGATACTTCGCGCGTCAGGCCCGCTGCACCCAGCGACTTACCCAGCTCTTCCAGTATCGCATCAAACACACCACAGGACTCGGAGTCAAAATAGTACAGGCCTGACACGACATTGAAGTTGCCGGCGCGATAGCTCAGCTGCAACTCCTGGGTAAACCATTCGTCTTCGTAGATCGCCGGGACGTCAAAAATACGCAACGGTGTGTTATCAAAATCGATGTTCACTGGAGAATAGTTCTCTCGCCGTGACGTAATCGATTTCAGTGTCGTGGAATTGTTGACATCCCACTGCACTGTCAGATTCATGCCTTCCGTTTCCACTCTGTTCTCGGTTGGCAGACTGGTGTAGGAATCGTAGATACTGTCAGGCACCGGCGCCGTATTGGTCAGCAGACTGGGCAGCAAACGATAACCGCCTTTGGAATTGGAGGTATCTTCGGTTTTGTCATAGCCAAACTGGACAAACACATTGTCGGTCGGCGTGTACTCAGCCGTGATGCGGTATGCCTGCAGGTCCTTGTTGTAATTCTCCAGGTCCTGGCCGGGCAGGTCACTGATCAGAAATTTGCCAAAACCATCACGCGTCAGATTGGCATAACCAAAACCAAGATAAAAATCGTCCGTTACCGGCACCTGACCGACCAGCTTGAGGTCTCGTTGCCCGTGAGTACCGGCAGTCACCGTGGTAGCAAGTTCCGCCTCACCAGTCATGCGCTGAGTGACATATTTCAGGGCGCCGCCCACGGTGTTCTTGCCATACAGGGTGCCCTGCGGACCGCGCAGAACTTCCACACGCTGGATGTTCAGAATATCCAGTACAGCACCTTGAGGACGGGCAATATAGACATCATCAACATAGATGCCGACACCGGATTCGTAGCCCCAAAGTGGATCTTCCTGACCCACACCACGAATGAATGCGGTCAACGTCGAGTTGGTGGCACGGCTTTCCTGCAGCGTCGTGTTAGGTGAAAATTGCTGCACCTCAAGAATGGTCTCAAGACCCCGGTCCGATATATCGTCGGCACCCAGCGAAGTGACGGCCAATGGCACCTGTTGCATGTTCTCCACCGTGCGGCGAGCAGTGACTTCAATGCTTTCCAGAATGCGACCTTCCGGCTGCCGAGCCTCCGGCATTGTGTCCTGTGCCAGTGCCGGGAATGCAAAACCGCCCATGGCCACCGACACTGCCATAGCGCAGCTTGAATATTTGAATTTGCTGTGTTTCATTGGACGAGCTCCCCGTGGAATTTTTATTAGTCGGCAGCCACCATACTCCAACTTCAGACGATTGTGACCTGTACCATAGTACTATGGGTTGCGCCTGTCTCT
>OJBX01000330.1_pt1 | contig 23651 bp, 17 predicted proteins | sample 1590751 | NCBI WGS metagenome assembly OJBX01 (sample SAMN05416780, study PRJEB24817) | seawater metagenome | isolation source: Sea water | place: Canada:Atlantic | collected 2013-07
GGCATACGAGATTCTGCCTGTCTCGTGGGCTCGGAGATGTGTATAAGAGACAGATGCTGATGCTGTCGGCAACAACGCCCAGCTTCTGTTTAATCAGACCGCTCAGATCGCGGGATTGTCCCAGCAGTGGGTACCACAGTGCAATGATACCGGTCGGCCAGCGACGATGCACTGCCTGCACGGTTTTGATGGCCTGCTGATAATCCGCCTTGATCTCGTAAGCCGGGTCCATCAGCAACACACCCCGGCGCGGCGTCGGCGGTGTCAGCGCCACGGCGCCTTCAAAACCATCGCGGTGATGAACGCTGATCCGCGAGTCCCGCTTGAAGTTGTCGCGCACATGGTCAATTTCAGTGCTGTGCAGCTCCATCAGTATCGCCAGATCGTCGGCGCGCAACTGTACCTGCATGATGGCCGGTGACCCCGGGTAATTGCCAATACTGTTGCCGGTATCGGTCGGGTTGATCTCTGCCACCAGGGCCAGGTAGTCACTCACCAGGTCAATATTCTTCAACTTGTCGCGTTGCTGCCACAGTCGCAGAAAACCCTGTGCCGCTTCACCGGTCTTGCGTGCCGGCTCACTGCTCAGATTATAAAAACCATTGCCACTGTGGCTGTCGATTGCCACGAAGGGTTTGTCCTTGTTGCGCAATTGCTGCAGCACTGCCAGCAGGGTCAGGTGTTTGAGCACGTCAGCATGATTGCCGGCATGATAGGCATGGCGGTAACTCAACATACGATCGGTCTCGCAAGTTGCGACGGAGAGTCTGGGTGAGTCATGAAAATCCTAAGGCTGCTATGTGTTGGTACGGACGCGTTAATGTTTGTGCGTCTGCTGCTTGTCCTGACGATACATCAGGTAGCCCGCCACGGATACCGCCACCACCACGACGGCAATGATGATAGTGGCCAGAGCATTGATCTGCGGACTCACGCCCAGCCTGACACTGGAGTACACCACCATGGGCAAGGTGGTCGCACCCGGCCCGGAAACAAAACTGGCCACCACCAGATCGTCCATCGACAGGGTGAACGCCAGCAACCAGCCGGCAACCAGCGATGGTGCAATGACCGGCAGGGTGATGGTAAAAAACACCTTCAGCGGACGTGCCCCCAGGTCCATGGCAGCCTCTTCCAGCGATGCATCCATGTATGCCAGCCGACTTTGCACAACCACCGTGACATAGGCCATGCAGAAGGTCACATGCGCCATGATGATGGTGCTCTGACCACGACTCGCGGGCCAGCCAATCAGATCAGCCATCGACATGAACAACAGCAGCAATGACAAACCCAGAATGATCTCCGGCATCACCAGCGGTGCCGCCACCATGATACCCAGCGAGCGCGCGCCCCATTGACGCCGAAAACGCACCAGTGCCATCGCTGCCAGCGTCCCCAGTACCACCGCAAGCGTCGCCGCCACAGCAGCAACCTTGATACTGAGCCATGCCGCGGACAGCAACTGCTCATTCTGCATCAGCTCGCCGTACCAGCGGGTGCTGAAACCGGCCCACACCGTCACCAGTCGGCTTTCATTAAACGAATACACAATCAGGCTGAGAATCGGCGCATACAGAAACACATAACCAAATGCCAGCGCTGTCCACAGCCATGGGAAACCACGCCTGGTTTTTTGGGCAACCTTCATGTTGCCTCCTCCAGTTGCGCCCGCATCTCGTACCGCCGCAATAACAGGAACGGCAGTATCAGCACCACCAACAACACCGCCGCCAGCGACGATGCCACCGGCCAGTCGCGATTGTTAAAAAACTCGGTCCACATCAACTTGCCCAGCATCAGACTGTCCGGCCCGCCCAGCAGGTCAGGTATCACAAACTCGCCCATGACCGGAATAAACACCAGCATGGCACCAGCAATGACACCTGGCACTGACTGCGGCCAGGTAATGCTAAAGAATTGCCGCACCGGACGCGCGCCCAGGTCGGCAGCTGCCTCCAGCAGCACCGGGTCCAGTCGCGACAACGTGGCATACAGTGGCAACACCATAAACGGCAGGTAAGCGTAGGTGACACCGATATAAACCGCCAGCGGTGTGTGCATGATCGCCAGTGGCTGCTCAATGACACCCAGCCACAACAGCAGGTTATTGAGAATGCCGTTGGTGTTCAGAATACCCATCCAGGCATACACACGAATCAGAAAGGAGGTCCAGAATGGCAGAATCACCAGCATCAGCAAGGGCATGCGCAGATGCGTGGGGGCGCGTGCTATGGCATAGGCCATGGGGTATCCAATCAGCAGACACAGTGCGGTGGAAATTGACGCAACTTTTAATGACCCCAGCAGTGCGCTGGTGTACAGACTGTCATCCCACAACAGGCCGTAGTTACCAAAATTGACCACAATGTTGACCAGGCCGTCAGCGGTTTCACGAATCCAGCCCAGATACGGTGGCTGCGCCAGCGCCGGTTCCGACAGACTTATTTTGACAATAAACAGAAACGGCAGGCAGAAAAACACCACCAGCCACAGCCACGGTATTCCGGTAACCAGCCCGCGTGCGATATTCACCTGGCGCAGTCGTGCGCGCAGGTTTTCCGGCAGGCTGACAGAGCCATCGCGGCCGTTCACAGTGCGAGCAACCCGCAACGATCCGCATGCCAGCCCAGCGCGATGGTCTGGCCCCAGGTCAGCGGCAACTCCGCCAGTGCCTGCACGTTGGGCTGGGTATACTTCACACGTTTACCCGAGGCGAGTTCAACATGATAGATCGACTCATCACCCAGGTAGGCGATTTCGCGGATCACACCACTCATCGTATTGGGCAGCTCATCACCGGCTTGCGGTTGCCGGATTTTTTCCGGGCGCACGGCCACTGTCACCGGCATGCCAATGGTCATGGGCTGACTGTGACGCACACATAGCTGACCGCCGGCCTCGTCACTGTCGACCCAGACCTGATCACCCTGCTGACGACACACAATGCCGTCAAACAGGTTTACATTGCCGATGAAGCTGGCCGCGTAACGACTGAGCGGGAATTCATACATGCGGCGCGGCGAGTCCACCTGTTCAATGCGACCTTCACGCATCAGCGCTATTCGCGACGACATGGTCATGGCTTCTTCCTGATCATGCGTCACTACAATAAAGGTAATGCCCAGGCGCTCCTGCAAATTCACCAGCTCGAACTGCGTCTGTTCCCGCAACTTGCGATCCAGTGCACCCAGTGGTTCATCCAGCAACAGAATTTTTGGCAGCTTTGCCAGCGCCCGCGCCAACGCCACGCGTTGCCGCTGACCGCCAGAAAGTTGATGCGGTTTGCGATGGCCGAGCTTTTCGATCTGCACCAGCGCCAGCATTTCACGCACGCGCTCATCACGCTGCGCCTTCGCCATGCGATCCTGTTTCACACCGTAGGCAATGTTGTCTGCCACACTCATGTGCGGGAACAGTGCGTAGCTCTGGAACATCATGTTGACCTGACGCTCATAGGGCGGAAGATCGGTGACGTCTTTGCCGTCTATAAAAATACGGCCTTCGCTGGGGGTTTCAAACCCCGCCAGCATTCTCAGCAGCGTGGTCTTGCCGCAACCGGATGACCCCAGCAGGGAGAAAAACTCTTTCTCTTCGATATCCAGACTCACGTTGTCCACAGCATAGGTGCTGCCAAAGACCTTGGTGACATTCCGGATGCTGACCAGCGCTTCCTGCTCAGGTTTAGCCACAGTGTTGTTCATCCACCCGCCTCGAATTTTGCCTGTAACAATTCAGGTTGTGACACTCGGCATTGCGACAATGCCCATCTGCAATCAGCGCCCGGTTTTTACTCGCGTCCACAATCGGTTCATGCTGCGGATCTGGGAATCACTCGGTGTCTTCAGCACAATAAAACGTTCCTGCGTAGCAGGCGGCGGATAGATACCCGGGTCATTGCGCACTGCATCATCCACCAGGTCCACCGACGCAGTATTGGCATTGGCATAAGCAACATAGTTACTCACGCCGGCAATAACCTCCGGTTCCATAATGTAGTCCAGAAACGCGTGTGCGTTGGCAACGCTGGGCGCGTCTGCCGGGATGGCAAATACATCGGTCCACACCACGGCGCCTTCCGACGGCGCTGCGTAGGCAATGTTAACGCCATTGTCAGCTTCGTTGGCACGATCACGGGCCTGCAAAACATCGCCGGAATATCCGTGCGCGACACAGAGATCGCCATTGGCCAGATCACTGATATAGGACGAACTGTGGAAATAACGAATGTGCGGGCGCACTGCCGCCACCACGTCAGCCGCTTCCTGTGCCTCGGCACTGCCGTAGGCATCGGTGGGCAGGCCACGGTAAGCGCGGGCGGCAACAAATACTTCAGTGACATCATCCATCAGCGAGACACCACACGCCGACAGACGCGACACGATTTCCGGATCAAACACCAGCCGCCAGGTATCCAGTGGCATGTCGTCGCCCAGAATGGCCCTGACCTTGTCGACATTGTAACCAATGCCGGTCGTACCCCACATGTAAGGCAGCAAATACTGATTGCCCGGATCAATGGCGCTCAAAGACTGCAGAATGACCGGGTCAAGATTGCCCAGGTTGCTCAACTGGTTTTTATCCAGTGGCTGATACAGGCCGGCGCGGATGTGACGGTCAGCAAACGGACGTGCCGTCGGCACAATCAGGTCGTAGCCGCTGCGGCCAGCCAGCATGCGGGTCTCAAGTACTTCGTTGGAATCGTAAACATCGTAGGAGACGTCGATGCCGGTTCGGTCCTGAAATTCACTGATGGTGTCTTCAGCAATATAGTCCGACCAGTTGTAAACGTTGACGCTGCCCTGGGCCAGGACATGACAGGTAGTGCCGGTGAAAGCCAGGGCTGTGACAAGAGCAAGACGACGGGCAAGCTTTTTCATCAGGGAACTCCTCCGCGGAGACTACGATATAGACCACGATATTGACGACAATACAGAAGACAGACCGGCTGCTCCCGGGGGCAGCATTCGGCATCCAGAAGCACCCACCGTAAAACGCGCATAATAGAGCAATCTGGCAAAAAGAAAAGTGTTTTTTACGCCATTGAAATTGTCGCAAAAGCCTTGCACCATAAGGGTTCGCCGGCTGCTTTGAGGCCAACAACGACAGCCGCCGCGGGCATTCAAACACGATTCGTATTATCATGACGCCCCAAACTTCCGGATAGACTCTCAGCCCATGTCAGACAGCCCGTTTTCTTTCTTCGCCAGTTGCGCCAAAAGCCTTGAACCTCTGTTGGCAGAAGAGCTGCAGCAATGCGGCGCCAGTGACATTCGTCAGACCGTCGCCGGTGTCAGTTTCACTGGCACCCTGCTGGAAGCCTATCGGGCGGTGATGTTCTCCCGTATTGCCAGTCGCATCATCGTGCTTTTGCACGAACAACTGGTGCCGGATGCCGATGCCCTGTACGCCGCTGCCGACAGCATCGACTGGACGCAGCACATGAGCAGCCGCGACAGTTTTGCCATCAGTGCCGCCGGTACCACCCATAATCTGCGCCATACCCAGTTCATTGCCCAGCGCATCAAGGACGCCATTGTCGACCAGTTCCGCAACAGCGGTCAGGACCGGCCCGACGTGTCCAAACAGGACCCGGATCTGCGTATCCATGCTGTTATCAAGAAGGGTCGCGTCAGCCTGGGTGTCGACCTGGTCAACGGCAGCCTGCACCGGCGTGGCTATCGCCAGGAACAGGGTGAAGCGCCGATGAAAGAAACCCTGGCCGCGGCGCTGCTGATTCGCGCCGACTGGCCCACCCTGATGCATAAGGATAACGCCATCATCGTGGATCCCATGTGCGGGGCTGGCACGTTGTTGATTGAAGCCGCATTAATGGCGCTGGACGTCGCCCCGGGACTGTTGCGCGAAAGCCAGCTGTCGGCGTGGCCACATCACGACCAGAGCGCGGCCGCTGTTGTGCGGCAGGAGGCGGAGCAGCGCAAACAACGCGGCGCCACCTGGACCGGACAGGCACTGGGCAGCGACCACGACCTGCGCTCACTGGGCATGGCGCGGCGCAATGCGGAACGGGCCGGGGTCTGGGACCACGTCGAATTCAGCTCAACCGCGTTGCAGGACCTCAAACTGGGTCAGGCACCCACGCTGTTGATTACCAACCCACCTTACGCCGAACGTCTGGGCGACGAGGCACAGGTGATGGCGCTGTATCAGGCGCTCGGCGATGTCATTCGCCGCGAAGCCATGGGCGCTGAGGTTGCGGTCTTCACCGCCCGTCCGGAATGGGGCAAACTGATTGGCATCCACAGCCACAAACAATATGCCCTGTTTAATGGCGCGCTGCCGGCCAAATTATTATTGTTCCGGGTTGATGACGATTCCGTTTATCAGAACCGAAAAACAGCGGTCGCCGGTTCCCAGCGGGTGACAGAGGATGCGCTCGACAATGGCGGCCAGATGCTGGCCAATCGCCTGCGCAAGAATCTCAAGAACATCGGCCGCTGGGCGCGCCAGCAAGGCCATGGCTGCTATCGCCTGTATGACGCCGACATGCCTGAATACGCCTTTGCCATCGATGTCTATACGGACATGGATGGCCAGATGCACATCCACATGCAGGAGTACAAAGCCCCCGCCTCAGTCAGCGATGCCGACGCCGAACAGCGCCGGCGCCAGTGCGTGCTCGCGGTGCAGGTTGTATTGCAACTGCCGTCGCAGTTTATCAGCATCAAGGTGCGTGAGCGCCAGCGAGGCAAACAGCAATACCAGCCCACACGTGAACAGGGCGAAGACATCGTGGTGCAGGAAGGTGATGCCCGGCTGATCGTCAACCTGGAGCGTTATCTGGACACGGGCCTGTTTCTCGACCACCGCCCGATGCGCCGCTATGTGCATGATCATGCCGCCGGCAAGGACGTGCTGAACCTGTTCTGTTATACCGGCTCGGTCAGCGTGCAGGCCGCCCTGGGCGGCGCCCGGCGCACGGTCAGTGTGGATCTGTCCAGCACCTACCTTAGCTGGGCGCAGCGCAACCTGGCACTGAATGAACTGAACCTGAGCAGCAATGAGCTGGTGGAAATGGATTGTCTGCGTTACCTGCAGAAATGCCGGCAGGACTTCGACCTGATCTTCCTTGATCCGCCCACGTTCTCCAATTCAAAAAGCACCGACAACGTGCTGGACATTCAACGCGATCACGGTGAACTGATTGAACTGTGCATGCAGCGACTGCGCCCGCAGGGGCTGTTGATTTTCTCCACCAACATGCGCAAGTTCAAACTGGACCCGGCACTGGCGGAGCGGTTCGACATTGAGCCGTTTTCCGCCGCCAGTATCGACCGGGACTTTGCCCGCAACAACCGGATCCATCAGGTCTGGTTATTGCGCGCCCTTGCTGTCTGACGGTTTTGACCCCATCGGATCCATGTGCGGCACTTTACCGGCAGCCGAATCGGCCAGCGTATAACCAAGGTGGTCGGCATGCAATGAACGCAGCAGTGAATACGCCATAAACACCAGCAGCACACAGAACGGAAAGCCCATTGTGGTGATGACGTTCTGCAAGGCCGGCAATCCGCCGCCGAGTAACAGAGTGGCGGCAATCAGGCCCAGCAGCAAGGTCCAGAAGACCCGTTGCCCGGTTTTGCTCTTCTGATTGTCGTTACGTGACAGCACATCCACCACCAGCGCCGCCGAATCAGCGGAGGTGGTCAGGAATACCACAATCACTACCAGACTGAGCACCGAAATCAATGTCGAGGCCGGGAAGTAACTGAGAAACTCGAACAGCGCCACCGACACATCAGCCTCTACCTGAGTGGTCAGATCCACGCCCTGATTCAGCTCAAGATCCATGGCGGCCAGACCAAACACGGTAAACCACACCACCGTGAACAGCAGCGGCGCACCCAGCGCACCACCAACAAATTGCCGGATGGTACGCCCTTTGGAAATGCGCGCAATAAAGATACCGACATACGGTGCCCAGGAGATGGTCCAGGCCCAATAGAACACTGTCCAGCTCTGCTGCCAGCTGGTGCCCTGGTAGGCTTCAGTCCAGAACGACATCCACGGCAGATTCTGCATGTAGTTGCCAAAATTCTGCACAATGCCGGAGGTGACAAACAGGGTCGGCCCTGCCACCCAGACAAACAGCATTACGATCAGGGCCAGAACGATGTTGATTTCCGACAAACGCTTGATGCCACGATCCAGTCCCAGCGCGACAGAAATTGTTGCGACAATGGTAATCACCACCACAATCAGTAATTGTGACAGCTGGCCAATAGGCACACCGAGCACTGCATTGAGACCACTGTTTAATTGCAGCGTACCCAGTCCCACTGACACAGCAACCCCGAACAGCGTCCCCAGCAACGCAATAACATCAATCGTCCACCCCAACGGACCAAAGATTCTTTTGCCCATCACCGGATAAAAAATGCTGCTGATGCGCATCGGCAAACCCTGACGATAGGTAAAATACGCGATCGCCAGCGCAGGCAAAGTAAAGATGGTCCAGGTGTGCAAACCAAAATGATACAACGCAATGTTCATTGCATTTTTGGCTGCGTCGACGGTGCCGGCTTCAACATCTTCCAGCGGCGGATTGGCAAAATGCGATAACGGTTCGGCCACTCCCCAGAACATCAGGATGGTGCCGATACCTGCGGCAAACAGCATGGCAAACCAGGTCACCGTCGGATATTCCGGCCCTTCGTCGTCCGGCCCCAGCCTGACATGACCATAACGACTCAGCGCCAGCCACACCAAAAAGATCAGCAGACCACTGACACTGAGCACATAGAACCAGCCGAAGTACTGAAAGGTAAAGGTACCTACTTCGCCAAAGAACGCGGCAAACTCGCTGTTAAAAGGAATCGCCAGACAGACAAACAGTATGGCAATACCGGCGGCGCTAAAAAAAATCTGGGGAATGGCGTTCAGACCCAAAAACCCGGCTAATCGATCGAACATCATCGTTCTCCGTTTTTGTTTGCTGATGCCAGCTGTGCTCTTATGCGAGCGCAGCCAGCAAGGATTTATCATAGGTCTTCAGGGCAGATACATCACCCTGCTGTACCTGCTTGAGCCAGTCAGGATTGGCGATCAGCGCTCGACCCACAGCGACAAGATCAAACTCGTCCGCTTCCAGTCTCTGCAACAGTTCGCCAATATCGGCACTGCCTGCTTCGCCGCCCATAAACGTGGTAATGAACTCCTCGTTCAGACTGACACTGCCCACGGTAATCGTGGGTTTATTGAGCAACTTGCGTGTCCACCCCGCCAGATTCAGCTCGGAACCGTCGAATTCCGGCTCCCAGAATCGACGCTGGCTACAGTGAAAAATATCAACGCCGGCATCGGAAATCGGCGCCAGCACTTCCATCAGCTCGTCCGGCGTGGTCGCCAGGCGCGCGTCATAGTTCTGTTGTTTCCACTGCGAAAAGCGGAAAATGATGGGGAAGTCTTCGCCCACGTGCTCGCGAATGGCCTGCACGATTTCTACAGCAAACTGGCTTCGCTTCGCTCGCGACCCGCCGTATTTATCGTCACGCGTATTGAGGCCTTCCCACAGGAAGTCATCAATCATGTAACCGTGCGCGCCATGGATTTCCAGCGCGTCAAAACCCAGCGTTTTGGCGTTACGCCCAGCCTCACCAAAGGCTTTAACAATCTCATCGATTTCGGTGGTTGTCAGTGGTTCCCCTACTTTTTTCCCTGGCAGAGCGTAACCCGATGGGGTCGCGCTGGGATAATCCGGAAATGGCCCGCTACCCGGTTTGCGGGCACAGCCGACATGCCACAACTGTGGCGCAATCTTGCCGCCGGCAGCGTGCACGGCTTTGACCACGTCGGCCCAACCGGCCAGCGCTTCATCGGTATAAAAATTGGGAATGGAGGAGTCGAATGATGAGGCTTTATGGCCCACCGTGGTGCCTTCCGTAATGATCAGGCCTACATCACCTTCAGCGCGACGCCGGTAGTAATCAACAACATTGGCTCCCGGAACCCCGTCTGGCGAGAACTGTCGTGTCATCGGTGCCATTAACAGGCGATTTTTCAGGGACAATTTTGGTGTGGTGAATGGTCGCAATAAAGCATCAATCGACATGTCTTGTTACCTGTACTGATATAATGGAAATAGAAACCTGGAGATAAAACCAGCCATAAAAAAAGGCTGCTCCGGTCAGGAAGCAGCCTTCTTTCTACGGTCTGCTTATCGAATCAGCTTACTAACTTACCCTATTCGGGCAGGTCTGTGTAAGAAAAATAGCCGATAAACATCTCTTCCCAGCTTTGCGGGCCGCTAACTGCGGGCACTGTCGGGTCCGGGTTGCCCGGGTTGTATTCGGAGTTGTCGAACAGGCCCTCCACAACTACCCGTGAACCCGCAGGCAGCACCATGGGTTCGTTCATTCGGTAAGTGGGCTGCCATGCAAAGTTGTAATCGGCCACATTGATGATGTTTTCCACGGTATTATCCGGGTAGATCACACGGGCAGACATGGCTTTGCCGCGATAATGCATGTGGGCCCGGAAGCCATGCAAAACGATGTCATCTTCAAACACATGGCTGGCGGCCATTTCGTGGTTCATGTCACCCGGTGGAATTGCCAGATCACGGGCGGACACAGAATGTGTGTGGAACTCGAGGTCTGGGGTTTCGTTTTCATCATAGAACCACATGCCGACTTTGGTGTTGTCGACAGTTTCCTGACCAAACGATGTGTAGTGAACACTCATGCGCAGTGCCGAACCGACCGGCACCTTGATGCCCGTATTGGTGGGGAATTCAGTCGCATATTCTTTGCCCGGCGCATAACCTTCGAGGAATTCACGGCGAGGATCGTTATCGGCCTCGTCGATGGTGCCTTCGTTGTTCTGGTCATCGGCCACCACATAGGACAACAGATGGTGCAACACCCGCTTGTCGCCGGGGATGAACTGAACGGCTTTGACCCATTTTTCCTCGCCGAACTCCAGCGGAATAACCGTGTTGATGTAATCAATGACGCCGGTTGCCGGCACTGCAAATGGGGGCACTTCAACAATATGATCAGGTGCGGAACCATCATGGGTCCACTCGCTGGCGGGGGGCTGGATCTGGGTCAGTGGATCAACGCCGGCCTGGGCCTGCAAGCCCCAGACCGCAGTCAGCACGAGTGCTGCGGACAATGTGGTTTTTTTCATTATTACGGCTCCTGTCACAACCTGTGAGGATGCGCGGCCACGTTAAGGCCGCGATGCTGTTAATTTTTATTATGTTCTGCATACAAACCGCCTTGCATTATTCATGATCGTAAACCAGTCAATCGCCTAAGACAATATGGCACCCACCCTAATTGCAACAAAGTGTTACTCCACTATTGACAAGAATATCGCCAGAACCAGACCAGCTAAACCGATGTCAAAAAAAAGGCGCCCCTATTCAGGGACGCCTTTTTTGATGCCTGGACAGCGTCTATCCAGGCATGGGCCAAGACCTTGAGGTCCTGGCTGGACTTACATATCGGTGTAAGAGAAGTAACCGATAAACATCTCTTCCCAGCTCTGCAGACCACCCAGCGCCGGTACCGTTGGATCGGGTACACCCAGGTTGTACTCAGAGTTATCAAACAGACCCTCCACGACAACGCGTGAACCGGCCGGAATCACCATCGGCTCTTCCATCTGGTAAGTTGGCTGCCAGGCAAAATTATAGTCAGCCACGTTGATGATTTCTTCTGACGTATTGTCAGGATAGATCACTCGTGCGGCCATTGCCTTGCCACGGTAGTGCATGTGAGCACGGAAACCACGCAGCAGGATGTCGTTCTCAAACACATGCGTTGCTGCCATCTCGTGATTCATCGCGCCTGGCGGAATCACAATATTTTCTGTGCGGTTGCCTGGTGACACCGAGTGCGTGCGGTATTCCAGTTCAGGCTGGTCATTCTCGTCAGCGAACCACAGACCCACACGGGTGTTGTCCACGGTTTCCTGACCGAATGAAGTGTAGTGAATGCTCATGCGCAGCGCGGAGCCTGTTGGCACCTTGATACCAGTGTTCTCGGGGAACTCGGTGGCATACTCCTTACCGGGCGCATAACCTTCCAGGAACTCACGACGCGGATCGTTCACCGCCTCATCAATCATGCCTTCGTTGTTGGCCGTATCTTCAACGACGTAGCTCAACAGATGGTGAAGCACGCGCTTGTCGCCAGGGATAAACTGAACGGCCTTGACCCAGCGCTCTTCTTCAAACTCAAGCGGAATCACAGAGTTGATGTAATCAATCACGCCCGTGGCTGGCACCTGAAAGCTGGGCACCTCAACGATATGGTCGGGCGCTGTGCCGTCGTGCATCCACTCACTCTGGGGTGGCTGAACTTCAGTCAACGGATCGACACCGGCATGGGCGAGGCCACTTGCGGCAATTGCCACTGCAGCCGTTAGAGTCGTCTTGATTTTCATAAGCACCTCTCACGGGTTCAAAGCCAATCAGAATGATGGCTTCGTGAACTTTCTTCATGATGGTCGGTATACTGCTTAATTACCGATTTTATAGTTTGTTGTACCCCGATCGTACTCCAGAAATACGCGGCTTACAAGGATAGAAAGCCCTTTAATAACGCAAAAAGGCCGTCTCATTTTCATAAGACGGCCTTTTTAATCAATCACTTAGCGTAAATCAGTCGCGCGGCGAACCGGCGTTGATCCAATGGATCAGCTTCTGACGTTCTTCGGTCGGGATATTGCCCGAGTTTTTGAAGCTTTTCACGGCAGGGTCAACCTGCATTGGCGGCATACGGTTAGTCATGATCACTTCACGAATCATCGGGCTCCAGCCCTGAATCATCATGTGGCTGTTCATGGCGAACGGTCCGATACCACCTTCAACGTGACAACCTACACAGCGCTCGATCAGAATCGGAGCGATTTCAGTTTCATAGTCAGGGGCTTCAGCCACGTACTGATCGGCAACCGGGAAATCCAGCGCGCAACCTTCGGCCTCTTCCATGTCTACCGTGACAGTATCCATCTGACGTGAATCAGCGCCATCGGCAACAATGGCTTCCAGCGTCTGACCCAGCGGCGCTCGTGCCCACTGACCTGGCATCGGACCACGGTACAGGATATTCATGCGAACCGGATCCACAACCACAACCTGACCGGCCTGAGTCACACCCAGTGCGTTGGCAACCAGCTGCGCATCGTCGTCCATGATCGGGAAATCGTAGTTCCAGACTGCTTCTTCTGCACGGATATCGGCGCGCTCGTCATCTACCGATGAGTTCAGCATCAGGAAACTGACGCCACGGTGATCCCAGTTAGTGCGCAGCTGCTTGTAGCGCGCAATGTTTTCCTGGTTCATGGAACAGCCTGACGCCTGCGACACAATAACCACAGCCTTGTTGAACGCGTATTTGCTCAACTGGTGGGCCTTGCCGGTGTCGTCGATCAGGGTGAAGTCGCCTACGCGCTCTGGCGCAGCGTGTGCGTTAATACTGAGTGCGGCAGCTGCTAACAGCGCCATCCAGCTAATTTTCTTCATGATGAACAAACCCTCATACTCTCTCTGGATAATTCTGCGTTACGTCAACCTTAATATGGGTGATGACGAACGACGTTATATTATTGTTCTGTCTTGTAGATTACAGCAATCAGAATACAACAGATTATTTGCAACAAACCACAGACATCTCGTATGAATTGCCTGTGCCTATCACCTGTCACTCACTCTCTGACCGCCAAGTATACTGTATTCGTGCCGCTATTTCTTAATCTGGCGCAAACTTATGACAGTTTAGGACACTTATCACACACAAACAAAAAGGGCTGCTTCTCAGGGAAGCAGCCCCTTTTTATGTTGTGCTGCTCAATCAATTACTTACAAACAGCTGACACTTATTCAGGCAGGTCAGTGTAAGAGAAGTAACCGATGAACATTTCTTCCCAGCTCTGCAGGCCGCCCATGGCATCCACGGTTGGATCAGGCACACCCAGGTTGTACTGAGAGTTGTCAAACAGACCTTCTACAACAACGCGTGAACCGGCTGGCAGTACCATTGGCTCATCCAGCTGGTACGTTGGCTGCCATGCAAAGTTGTAGTCAGCTACGTTAATGATGTCCTCAGACGAGTTGTCCGGGTACACAACGCGCGCACTCATGGCTTTACCACGGTAGTGCATGTGAGCACGGAAACCGTACAGCAGGATATCGTCCTCGAACACGTGTGAAGACGATGCTTCGTGGTTCATGGCGCCCGCAGGGATTTCGATCTGGTTCATCGGAGTTGCAACTGAGTAAGTGTGGAACTCGTACTCAGGCGTCTCGTTTTCATCAGCAAACCACAGACCAACACGGGTCGCGTCAGTTGTTTCCTGACCGAAAGACGTGTAGTGAATGCTCATGCGCAGAGCTGAACCTTCAGGAACCTTGATGCCTGTGTTTTCGGGGAACTCTGTTGCGTATTCTTTACCTGGAGCATAACCTTCCAGGAATTCACGACGCGGATCATTAACCGTTTCGTCGAGCATGCCTTCGCCAGCATCGGGCGTATCAGCAACAACGTAGCTCAACAGGTGGTGAAGAACGCGCTTGTCACCCGGGATGAACTGAACCGCTTTCACCCACTTCTCTTCGCCGAATTCCAGAGGAATAACGGAGTCGATGTAGTCGATAACACCGGTTGCAGGTACGTTAAAGCTTGGCACTTCAACGATGTGGTCCGGCTCGGAGCCGTTGTAGAACCACTCGGCGTCCACTGGCTGTACTTGAGTCAGAGGGTCAACACCGGTAGCCGCGTTAGCCTGAAAGCTTACAGCAGCTGCCATAGCGAGCATAGCTATACTGGTTTTCTTCATAATGGAATTCCTCCCGCAGGGTTTAGCGGCTGAACGCTGGCAGGGATTATCCCTGACAACAACTACCACCTTCTGTCTTGTATCTGCATCATTGGTTTTCAGCATTGGGACAGATCGTAAACCAAGTTTTTCAACTAGTACAATGTTTGCCATGCCATTTTTGCAACAAAGTGTGTCGGTTACGGTGCATCCAGAGGATTCGACTTGCCTCGAACGCGGGCGTATTATGCACGCATGACAAACATAATGCACCTGACCAGAAAGTCCGCCGGACGCCTGCGCCGGTGGCTTTGCAACCACCACCGGGCCTCATCGATCCTGGCGGCTCTGACATTGTTTTTCATCGCTGCAACACTCCCTTTTGACTACCCCCAGCTTCTCTTCAAGAGCGCACAGGCACAATCCGGTGCGCCACAGGTCTGGCTAACCGACCTTGACGGCGCCGTTGGCCCGGCCTCATCTGACCATTTCCGGCGCACACTGGAGCAGGCGGCTGAGGCCAACGTCTCACTGCTGGTGCTGCGCATGAATACACCCGGCGGACTGGACAGCGCCATGCGCGACATGGTCAGCGCCATTCTCGACTCATCGGTACCGGTTGCTACCTGGGTCACCCCTGCAGGTGCCCGAGCCGCCAGCGCCGGCACTTATATCACCGCCGCCAGCCACATAGCTGCAATGTCAGCGGCTACCAACATAGGCTCCTCGACACCGGTCAGTCTCAGCGATGGCAACAGCGCTGAATCCGCTGCCGGTCAAAAGGCGATAAACGATGCGACTGCCTACCTGCAGGGACTGCAACAGTTGCGCGGGCGCAACACCGACTGGGCCGCCCAGACAGTGTCGGACGCCGCCAACCTGACCGCCTCGGACGCGCTTGATCAGGACGTGATTGATGTCATCGCCAACGATCTGGACGCGTTGCTGCAGGCTACCCACGGCCTCAGTGTTGACACTGCCCGCGGCACGCTCTCCATCAACGTCGATAGCGCCGACATCACGATCATTGAAGCAGACTGGCGGCACGACTTCCTCAACGTCATCACCAACCCCAATATCGCCTACATTCTGTTGATGGTCGGCATCTACGGGCTGATCCTGGAATTCTACAACCCCGGCCTCGGCCTTCCCGGAATCACCGGCATCATCTGCCTGCTGGTCGGCGCTTATGCACTGCAGTTACTGCCTATCAGCTATGCCGGCCTGGCCCTGATGGTCATCGGCATCGGGCTGATTGTGTTCGAAGTGATCTCACCCAGCTTTGGCGTCTTTGGCCTGGGTGGGCTGGCGGCCTTCGTGCTAGGCTCAGTCATGTTGATGGACACCCAGTCAGCCGCCTGGCAGATTTCGCTGCCACTGATCGCAGCGGTTACCGTTGCCACCGCCGGCCTCATCATTCTGGTACTGGGCGCAGCGTTGAAAGCACGACGTCAACCGGTTGTCACCGGCGACCCGGCCATGCTGCAGATGACAGCAGTGGCCGTGGAAGACTTTGAACACGAAGGCCATGTGCACGTCAGCGGTGAAATATGGACGGCCCGCACCAACTCGCCGGTGCACAAAGGTGACCGCCTGACCATCAATCAGATCAATGGTCTGATGCTGCATGTCAGCAGACAGGGCCGGCCTGAGCATTAACTTAAGAGATCAATGACGGAGATATTATGGAAGTTTTCAGCCTGGTACTGATGGCCATCGCCATTGGCCTGTTGTTCAGCACGTTCAACATCCTCAAGGAATACGAACGCGGTGTGATATTTATGCTGGGCCGGTTTCACAAGGTCAAAGGCCCTGGCCTGATCATTGTCATCCCCATCATTCAGCAGATGGTCAAAACCAGCCTGCGCACTGCCGTCTGGGACATTCCTTCGCAGGACCTCATTACCAAGGACAATGTGTCGGTCAAGGTGAACGCTGTGCTCTACTTCCGCGTGGTCGATCCGCAAAAAGCGGTGATCAATGTCGAGGACTTCATGGAAGCCACCAGCCAGCTGGCGCAAACCACATTGCGATCTGTACTGGGCCAGCATGAACTGGACGAACTGCTGTCCGAGCGCGAACGCCTGAATCGCGATGTTCAGGATATTCTGGATGACATGACCGATGGCTGGGGCATCAAGGTGTCCAACGTCGAGATCAAACACGTCGATATCGACGAAAGCATGATCCGCGCCATTGCCCAGCAGGCCGAAGCCGAGCGTTCGCGACGCGCCAAGGTCATTCACGCCCAGGGCGAATTCGAGGCCTCCCAGAAGCTGGTGGAAGCCGCCAGCCAACTGGCCACGCAACCAGCCTCCATCCAACTGCGGTACCTGCAAACGCTCACCGAGATTGCCGGCGAGCAAAACTCGACCATTGTTTTCCCGCTGCCCATGAACCTCATGGAAGGCCTGGGCAAGCTTGGCGCCGCGCTGCAGACACCGGATCAGGGACAGCCTGCGCCTGCTAAAGCAGCGACAAAAAAACAGCCTGGCAATAAAGCCGACGCCGCACCGGCAGACACGGAGCAATAGCGCTCACAGGGCAACTGACCATGAGCAGATTCGCCGCCATTTGCCGAAAAACGCTGCCGATCCTGTTGGCTGGCAGCCTGGCATTGCCCGTGGCAGCAAGCGCCGAGGGACCCGAATGCGTAGTTTTGTTACACGGCCTCAGCCGCACTGATTACTCCATGAAAAAGTTGGAGCGAGAACTGGCAGAAAGCGGCTATTCAGTTGCCAATACCGACTATGACTCGCGCCATCACAGCATCGAAGAACTGGCCGATGTCGCCGTGGAGTCAGGCATAGCCCAATGCGAGCAACACCTGGTGCGCAAAATCCACTTCACCACGCATTCATTGGGCGGCATCCTGGTGCGACACTATCTGGCACGCAAACCCATCGCCAAGCTCGGCCGCGTGGTCATGCTGGCACCACCCAACCAGGGCAGCGAAGTCATCGACGTTTTTGGCAATATGCCCGGTTTTCAGATGTTCAGCGGCGAACCCGCGCTGCAACTGGGCACAGGCAGTGATAGCGTTCCCCTGACCCTGCCCCCGGCACATGAATACGAACTTGGCATCATCGCCGGCACCCGCTCCATCAGCCCCCTGTTTTCACTGGCATTGCCGGACCGGGACGATGGCAAAGTCAGCGTGGAAAGCACCAAAATTGACGGCATGAATGATTTTATCGAGGTACCCTACACACACACTTTCATCATGCAACGACAGGAAGTTATCGACCAGACGCTGTATTTCCTGCGCAATGGACACTTTATTCACCACAACAGCGACGATAGCGACAGTACCCTACAGCCAACTTTGTAGTATTACTACATTATCGCGTAGTTGCTGACTGTTTCCCGCCACTTACCAACAAATGCAGACAAAAGGGCTCAAGCAAAACCGCCCGCAAGCTGGATTTTAGCAGGCACATGCTTTATCCTTGCGGCCCTCGCCAGACTGCCTATCAGTTGCCAGGACGGCGCAAATCGACATCTTCTGCTGATTTAAGAACCCGGGAACCATGAAAAAGATATCTGACTCCAGCACGACCAAAAGCAGCTCGCAGAAAACGAGATACGTTTACAACTTCGGCGAACAGACCGATGGCAATGCCAGCATGCGTGAGCTGCTCGGCGGCAAGGGTGCCAACCTGGCAGAGATGGCCGCTATCGGCCTGCCGGTGCCCCCCGGCTTCACCGTCAGCACCGACGTTTGTACCTATTTTTACGCGCACGGCCGCAGCTATCCAAAAACACTGGCGAAAGACGTGGAAGTTGCCGTCAAGTCGGTCGCGAAGCAGATGAAACGCGAGTTCGGTGGCCGTGACAATCCGCTGCTGGTGTCAGTCCGCTCCGGTGCGCGTGACTCCATGCCCGGCATGATGGACACCATTCTCAACCTGGGCCTGAATGACGAAACTGTTGAAGGTCTGGCCAGTATCTCCGACAACCCCCGTTTTGCCTGGGACTGCTACCGGCGCTTTATCCAGATGTACGGTGATGTGGTGATGGGCGTGCAGGCATTGAACGAAGAATCCGAATGCCCGTTCCACGCCCTGCTTGATAACATGAAGAAGTCTCTGAACAAGGAGCTGGACAACGAGCTTACCGCTGAAGAGCTGCAGGAACTGGTCCAGCGCTACAAGAAGCTGATCGCCGACAAAACCGGCAAAAGCTTCCCGCAGGACGTCTATGAGCAGCTGTGGGGTGCAGTCGGCGCCGTGTTCGGCTCCTGGAAAAATGATCGCGCCATCCTGTATCGCTCGCAATACGGCATCCCTGCCGAATGGGGCACCGCCGTTAACATCCAGGCCATGGTGTTCGGCAATGCCGGCGATGACAGCGGAACCGGCGTCGCCTTTACCCGTGACCCGGCCACTGGAGAAAAGGTGTTTTACGGTGAGTACCTGACCAACGCGCAAGGCGAAGATGTGGTTGCCGGTGTGCGAACCCCCAAGCCCATCGCAGCGATGGCAAAAGAACTGCCAAAGAATTTTACCGATCTGGAAAAAGTCCGCACGCGCCTGGAGAAACACTTCAAGGACATGCAGGACTTTGAGTTCACCATCGAAAACGGCCGCCTGTTCATTCTGCAGACCCGTAATGGCAAACGCACCGGTCTGGCGGCGATCCGTATCGCCGTCGAATTGAACAAGGAAAAGCTGATCGACCAGAAAACCGCATTATTAAAAATCCCGGCCGAGTCTGTGGACACGCTGCTGGTGCCGGTTTTTGACGCCAAAGCACAGAAAGAGGCGAAGCTGATCTGTACAGGTCTGCCTGCTGGCCCAGGCGCGGCAACGGGCCGTATCGCATTCACCGCAGCCCAGGCTGAAATTGAAGCGCGCAAAGGCAACAAGGTTATTCTGTGCCGTTCGGAAACCTCGCCTGACGATCTCAAAGGTATGCTGCACTCACAGGGCATCCTGACCACACGCGGCGGGGTCTCCTCGCACGCTGCGTTGGTTGCCCGTCAGTTGGGCAAGGTCTGCATCTGCGGCGCCGCCGATATCACCATCAATTATGAGCGCAAAACGCTGACGGCCAACGGTATCACGCTGAAAGAAGGTGATTACATCTCCATCAACGGCACCACCGGTTCAGTCTATCAGGGCCTGATCGAAAGCGCGGACTCTGAGGTCAAGCGTGTACTTGAAGGCACGATGAAGGCCAGCGAAAGTTACACCTACGAGCTGTTCAACACGGTCATGGAATGGTCAGACAAGTATCGCAAGCTGCGCATCCGTACCAATGCCGACACACCGGCCATGGCACAGACTGCGGTGGCGTATGGCGCGGAAGGCATCGGTCTGTGCCGTACCGAGCACATGTTTTTTGAAGGCAGCCGCATCGATGATATGCGCCAGATGATTCTGGCCGTGGACGGTGTTCAGCGCCGCGAAGCGCTGAAGAAACTGTTGCCAATGCAGCGTAAAGACTTTGTTGGTCTGTTCAAGGCGATGGCGGGGCGCCCGGTCACCATCCGCCTGCTGGATCCACCGCTGCACGAATTCCTGCCACAGGATGACGCTGTGCGTCGCCAGCTGGCTGACAAACTGGGCCTGCCGCTTGAGTTTGTCATTGATCGCATCAAGGCCCTGCATGAAGAAAACCCGATGCTGGGCTGCCGTGGCTGCCGTCTGGGCATTCTGTATCCGGAAATCACGGAGATGCAGGTGCAGGCGATTTTTGAAGCAGCGGCTGAACTGCTGACGGCGAAGAAGCCGGTTGAAGTTCATCCGGAGATCATGATCCCGCTGGTGGGCTTCAAGGCGGAGCTGGCGGATCAGTTGGCCATTGTGCATCGCATCGCTGAACAAGTGATGACCAAGAAGAAGATCAAGTTCAAGTACATGGTCGGCACCATGGTGGAAGTGCCACGTGCTGCCATTACCGCGGATGAGATTGCGGAACATGCTGAGTTCTTCAGCTTTGGTACCAATGACCTGACGCAGACCACGCTGGGCCTGAGCCGGGATGACATGGGTCTGTTCTATGATGAGTACCAGCAGAAGGAAATCTACAGCAAGAACCCGTTTGCCAGCCTGGACAAGACGGGCGTGGGCAAACTGATGCAGTTTGCGGTGACCAATGGGCAGAAGACCCGCAAGGATCTGAAGCTGGGTATCTGTGGCGAGCACGCGGGCGATCCTGACTCGATTGATTTCTGCCACAACCTGGGCCTGCAGTACGTGAGCTGTTCACCACCCCGCGTACCAATCGCTCGGTTGGCGGCTGCGCAGGCTGCCTTGCGGGCCGCCAAGTAAACTGCAATTCAAGGGCAACTTAGCCTCGGTCGCGCTATCCGGTGGGTGAGGTTCACAAATCAGTGGTAAGGCGTGGATGAGGGGTATATACCCTCAGGACGCGCCCGTGAACCCATCCATGGGGGGCTCGGATGCGACCGTCCAAGGGTCGCATACGGTCCTTCAGTCATATACCCCTCATCCCCGCTTCCAGTGCTGCGCCAGCTGTCGACAAAACACCTACAAAGTCTCTCACTTTAAATCAGCACTCCCGTCGGAATTGGGCTATACAATTATTAAGCCCGATCGAAACAACGCCAGCTTCACTCTTGGGTGTTTTTCAATTGGACTTAAAAAGCTAATAAATCTACCAAGGACAGGAAATCTAAAATGCGTGAGTTAACTAATACGGAAGTTGAATGCGTCTCTGCTGCGGGCTTGTCGTCCGGAGAAGCCGGCGTAGTTTCAAGTGTATTCGCAGCTGGTGCAACGATGACAGGATCGTTTGCGTTGGTCCCAGGACCCCATACACCCGTCGCTGCTGCGATCAGCGGCGTCATGGCGTTGGGCGCATCCGTGTTCGGATTGTATTCCGCCAGCACTTCATGAAAATGTTTTCGTAAAGGGTGTATGCAGACGCTTTTAGTCCATTGCTATGACGTCTGTATGCAGCCTTACGATGAGGAGATAATCTCTCTCAGATGATTATTTATCAGACAACAATCGGTAAAGGGTACAACCCGCTTTTTCCACTAAACAGCTTACTACCACCGAAGATTCAGACGGTCTCACTCAACCCCGTTTACAATACGACCAATAGGGTCCTGGCCTGCGCAAATATAATAATTTCCATTTGCTTGATCACTTTCTTATCCATGATTATTGCATCGGACAGGGTTGTCCCCGCTGCAGGTATTGCGCTGCTAACCATTACCGTTTTTTCGTGGCATCTGGCGTCAGCGTTGGTTCGCCACAAGAACAGCATCAAAGCCCACGAAAACGTGCACAGCAAGGAATTTGTATTTTGCTGGTACACCTTTGAATGGATAGTGGTTTTTTTGTCGACCACACTGCTTTTTCTCTACCTACGGAGCATTGAACCGCCACTGCTCCCCGATAGTTTGCTCGCGCTCCTCGCCAGTCTCTCCGCAGCAATGCTCTTCCTACCCCTTGCTCAAGGATCAAGATACTTACTAACGCGCAAATAGCGCAGGCCGTCTATGCTTCGACCATCCGATTTAACCTGATCGAGGCCATCCTGCCGAGCGGGGGTGGTGGGGGTATGACTGAAGGACCGTATGCGACCCTTGGCATGTTTTTGCTCCTGCAAAACCTGCATTTCCGCCATCCTTGGCGGTCAGACGGTCGCCCCTTTCGAGGCCGGTGGCAGGGCGTATACGTCGAGGAACAATCAGGGCGCCAAAGGCGACCGTTCCGAGACCTATACACCCTGGCGCCGACCGCCGATCGAAGTCTTATCGACTGAACTGCTAAAATCTTCGTATTCCGCGTCGGAAGGCTTTGTTACAATGCCAACGAGCCTTAATGCCCCGACCCATTGGGCCCGGGCCAAGCGACGTTAATCCCATACCCAGCCGATGCTGAAGGAGCAAAAGCCTAGCATGAGCACAGAAGCCATCAGAATCGAAGATTTTTACCCGCTGCCCACCTTTAACCGCATTAAAGCGCTTGCCGATACCCAGGAAACGCCCTTTGTGGTCATTGACCTGAATACCATCAGCGAACACTACGACACGCTGACCGAGTATTTCCCCTACGCCAATGTCTACTACGCCGTTAAAGCCAACCCGGCACCGGAGATTCTGACGCTGCTGCGCGACAAAGGCTCAAACTTCGACGTCGCCTCCATCTATGAGCTCGATAAACTGCTCGGGCTGGATGTCAGCGCCGATCGCTGCAGTTACGGCAATACCATCAAAAAGAGCAAGGATATCCGCTACTTTTACGACAAAGGTGTGCGCATGTTCGCCACCGACTCGGAAGCAGACCTGCGCAACATTGCACGCGCAGCGCCCGGCTCTCGCGTTTATGTGCGGATTTTGACCGAAGGCAGTCACACCGCTGACTGGCCACTGTCGCGCAAATTCGGCTGCCACACCGACATGGCCATCGACCTGTTGATCCTGGCGCGTGAACTTGGCCTGGAGCCCTACGGTGTGTCCTTCCACGTAGGTTCGCAGCAACGTGATATCGGTGTCTGGGATGCCGCCATCGCCAAAGTGAAGGTTATTTTTGAGCGCCTGCGCGACGAAGACGGCATTGAACTGAAAATGATCAATCTCGGCGGCGGTTTTCCAGCCAACTACATTACCCGCGCCAACACGCTGCCTACGTATGCAGAAGAGATCACACGTTTTATCCAGGAAGACTTTGGTGAAGATTTTCCACAGATCATTCTGGAGCCGGGTCGCTCACTGATATCCAATTCCGGCATCCTGGTGTCCGAGGTTGTGCTGATTTCACGTAAATCACACACCGCGCTGCACCGCTGGATCTTCACCGATGTTGGTAAATTCTCCGGCCTGATCGAAACGCTGGATGAAGCCTGTCTCTTATACACATCTGACGCTGCCGACGACTCCTTACGTG
>OJBX01000331.1_pt1 | contig 23603 bp, 22 predicted proteins | sample 1590751 | NCBI WGS metagenome assembly OJBX01 (sample SAMN05416780, study PRJEB24817) | seawater metagenome | isolation source: Sea water | place: Canada:Atlantic | collected 2013-07
GAGATTTCTGCCTGTCTCGTGGGCTCGGAGATGTGTATAAGAGACAGGTATTGGTATATTTGACGCCTTTCTGCTCACAGGCTTCAACAAACGCCGGCAACTCTTCTTCCATATTCTCCAGCAGTACATCAGAGCGGCATAACGGCGTTGCACCGCCCTTAGCAGCAGCCTGCTCACAAAAGAAAAACAACGCCTCTGGGTAGACCGGGGTTTGTGCCATCTCATGATGCAGATAGATCGCGATATCGGGCGGCGCCTCATTTGCTGTAAACACGCGCTCCGTCCGGTTTCTCCGGACGGCATTGGAAAGCGAGTCGGTGTAAGTGAAATTTTGCATGCCAAACAACCGAATAAACGCATCAAAATCATGGTCCGTGACCACGGGAAAACCCCGAAACAGAATGGCGCCATGCTCTGTAAGTTTTTTCTTCAACTCACTCAGATTGACCTGCACCCAGGCAGCCACGGCATCCAGGCTCTTGTTGTCCCCTGCAGCGGCCTGCACCGCATAAATCAGCGGGAAAGCCTCAGGACAAAACTGCTGTTTCTCCATTGCAACAGTATCAACTGTCAATGACGCATGGTTAATATCAGAGTTCACATTCACCTCAATCATATATGGGGTAAAAACGGCCGAAGGCCTGCTCGCAGAATGTACCCGGATCATTGAACCGGCGATTCCTGTTCAGTTCCGAAATGGCGACCATATCGTCGTCGCTGAGCTCGAAGTCAAATATCGCCAGATTTTCCGCCAGACGTTCGACGCGGGATGTTTTTGGAATCACCGCCGTGCCGCGCTGAACACCCCAGCGCAGCACAACCTGGGCCGGCGTACGCTGTACGCGCCTGGCAATATCCAGCACCACCGACTGACCCAACACGGACTCCTGTTGACTGGCCATTTCCAGTTCAACATAAGAGCCTGCGCCCAGTGGCGAGAACGCCGTGACTGCCAACTCGTAGCTCTGCGCAAGCCGCACCAGCCGCGCCTGTGTCAAATAGGGATGTGACTCGATCTGCAGCATGGCGGGCTTTATGCTGGCATAAGCCATCAGATCATGCAGCAGGGCGCTATTGTAGTTGCAAACACCGATGTTGCGAACCAGTCCTGCCTGCACCAGCGCTTCCATCGCGCGCCAGGTTTCAGACAGTGGCACCGGATCGACCACCATCTCTGGGTTGTCATCATCCGGGTTAAATATCCACTCCGGCGGATACCGCTCCCCAATCGGCACATACTTTAATGCGATGGGAAAATGCACCAGATACAGATCCAGATAATCAACACCCAGGTCGGCCAGCGTTTTTTCGCATGCCTCTCGTACATGCTCCGGACGATGAAAGGTATTCCATAATTTTGACGTCAGCCATAAATCCTGTCGCGTGCACAAACCCTGTTCAATCGCCTGGCGAATGCCATCGCCGACTTCAGCTTCATTGCCATAGTCGGCAGCGCTATCCAGGTGACGGTAGCCTGCCTTGATAGCCTGGCAGACCATACCGGCTGTGTCGCTCTTGTCTATTTTCCACAGACCGAAGCCCACTGCGGGCATCGCGTCCTGTTTTACGCTAATATTTTCGCTCATGCTTTATCCAGAAAATTATTATAAGTTTACGTTACAGCCTGACCGGCGGTTGCTGACCCTGTAAGAAATCATCAATACTTACCGCCTGACCTGTTGCGATGGAATGTTGCGCAGCGCTGGCGACAATCATCGACCACAGTCCCTGCTCTACGGTGGCACATTCTACTGCCTTGCCGTCCAGCTGATCCATCAGAGCGATATGTTCAAAATAGGTAGCGCCATGATGACCACTTTGTTCAATTAACGCCGGGTAGGAAAGCCCGGTACGTCGCGACGCGCCGTTCTCTCCCAGCTCAACCTGTATTGAAGCCTGCGTTGGCGCCTGCGCATGAAAGTCGAAACGCTCGTTCGTCAGTAATCTTCCTTTTTCGCCGACAACGATCATCTCTTCGGAGAAGTCAGGGCAGAACATATTCAAGGTAAAGCTTGCCCGGATTCCATTGGCATAATCGATACAGACAAAGGCATGGTCGTCAATATCGGAATGCGCGCCGTGTTTTTCAAAATCCAGAAAATTGACAGCACGTCCACCACTGGCATAAACCCGAATTGCCCTGGATTCGGCCATCAGGTTAATCAGATCGAAATAGTGACAACATTTTTCCACCAGGGTACCGCCGGTATTGCTGTTGTATTTATTCCATTGACCAACCTTGTCCAGAAATGGCGGGCGGTATTCACTCATGCTGATGGTGTGTATCCGGCCCAGGCTGCAGCGACTCCTGGCTTCATGGAATGCCTCTCGATACTGCGCCTTGTAGCGGTACTGCAGTCCAATCTGCACAAATGCACTGTGGCTTTCAACGGCGTCCCGTAATGCCACAGCATCGGCCATGGTGGTGGCCATTGGTTTCTCAAGAAATATGGGTTTGCCGCTGGCCATTGCCACTTTCAGAATCGCCAGATGGGTGAAATTCGGAGTGCAGATCATCAACACATCAGCATCCGGATCGTTACAGGCTGATTCCAGATCGGCGTAGCGCCTTGGCGTATCGTTGCAAAGCGCGGCATGAGCATCAATGGCGGCATCCATGCTCTCCGGTTGCGTGTCGAAGATGCCTAGCACCCTGGCCCGGCCCAGCAGCACAGCCACGCGCATATGCTCCTGCCCCATGGTGCCGGTGCCAATCACTACCAGGTTGTAACGCGGCTTCTCCTGACTGTATAGATAACGGTCAGCCTCTGTAATATGCCGCTGATTCACCGAGTTTTCAAAAAATCGTAGCCGTGCTTTGCTCATACCAAAAACCGTATTCTGTTAAAAATCATTCAGGACAGCGTTGACGCGTGGTGCGGCGTTTTGACCACCTGTCGTGCCCAGATGCCAAGGTTGACCAACATCAGCAGCACCAGCAACGGCCAGAACGCCGCACTGAGCCCGCCCACCAGACCTATCGGCGAGAACAGCAGATACAGCGCCACCACACAGGATATCAGGGTTACCGCACAGGGTACCGCGAAACGCCACGGCGTCAGATCCAACAGTTGCCGGGGTTGATACGACCAGTCCTCGCTGCGCGGGCGCAGCCAGCCAGTTACCAGCATGATCGTCACCTCAATGACAAACAGTATCGCGTAAACATGCAGAAAGTGAATAGTCACGTCGTTATCAAATACAAAGCGCAACAGGCCGTAGGCAATCACATGAAACACAATCGCGATCTTGGCCCCCAGGGCGGGCACCCGGGTCGTAAACAGGCCCACAATCACCACGGCGATTACCGGGATATTGTAGAAGCCGGTAAACATGCGGATCAGTTGCCACAGCCCTTCCGGGGCATACTGCAACAGCGGCGCCACCGAGAAGGAAAACAGGGCAATGACAATGCTGGCTATTCTGGCAACGCGCAGCATGGTCCTGTCATCCACCGGCTGTTTCTTAAGAGGCGCGTAAACATCCAGGCAGAACAGGGTCGCGGCGCTGTTCAACAGCGAATTAAAGGAACTGAACACGGCACCCAGCAGCACTGCCAGGAAAAACCCGGAGGCATAAACCGGCAGCACATCACGTACCAGTCTCGGATACGCCAGATCGATAGTGCTTAGACCGGGCCCGTACAGATGATAGGCGATAACGCCCGGGATCATCATCAGGAACGGCACCATGACTTTAAAAAAGCCGGTAAACAGCACGCCTTTCTGCCCTTCCGCCAGGTTCCTCGCACCCAGCGTGCGCTGGATGACATACTGATTGGTGCACCAGTAGAACAGATTGGCCAGCACCATGCCGGTGAACAGGGTCCCGAATGGCGTCGGATCACCTGGCCCACCAATGGCATTGAGCTTTTCAGTATCAGTGCTGGTGATTGTGGTCAGGCCGGCACTGACACTGCCGTCGCCCAGCGCCGCCAGACCCAGCACTGGCACCGCGATACCGATAATCATCAGGCCAGCACCATTGAGCGTATCGGATATGGCAACCGCTTTCAGGCCGCCAAATACCGCATAGAGACTACCCGTCAGGCCAATGGCAAAAATTGTTAACCACAACGATTGACTGTAGCTGATACCCAGCAGACCCGGCACATCAAACAACTGCATTACCGCAATGGAACCGGCGTAGAGCACGGATGGTATTGTCACCAGCCCGTAACCGACCATAAACAGGATTACTGAAAGGCGGCGAACGCCGTCGTCAAAACGGTTGTTGAGGAATTCCGGCAGCGTACTGAAAGCACCGGCCAGGTAGCGTGGCAGGAAGATGAAAGCCATGCAGATGGTGGCAAACGCAGCGGTAACCTCCCAGGCCATGCTGCTGAGATTGAAACCGTATGCGGAGCCGTTAAGGCCGATGAGCTGCTCTGCTGACAGATTAGTCAGCAGCAGGGAGCCGGCAATGAAAATGGCGCCCAGCCCGCGGCCGGCCAGGAAATAACCGTCCTGGGTACTGACCTCACCGCGGGTTTTGATGTATGAGATCCAGGCCACCAGTGCCATGAAAAACGTACAACTGAGTAGAGTTGCTAACAGATCACCGGTTTCCACGAGTCACTCGACAGCTCTTATCGCTAAAAGACGACTCGCAGGGATACCCTATTCGGCACGCCGGGTCAAACATAAGTTGCCCGGCATTGGTCAGGTTTGATCAATCCGCACTGGCTTGCAATTTGCCGCCCTCAGCCGATGACATCAAGTCCAGTATACGTTGCGTGACCTCGGGTTCGAGACCTTCCGTATGCCCTTTGTCCAGACGTACCACATCCGCCACCACGCGGCCATTGCTGCACGCAGGATAGGTGTAAACATCTGCCGTACCCGGCGCAGCTTCGCGACCCCAGACCCGATAACCGGCACGACCGGTGTCATAGACCCAGCCCGGGCGGGTATCAACCACCTGGCTGTGCTCTCGCGCCTCGCACTGGTAGCGCTCGGCCCAGGGCGACTCATCCGGCAGGTTCTCAATCTCATATTCACCGATGGCAAAAATATGAGAGAAGTTGCAATCCGGCAAGGTTTCTTCAGCACTACCACGCGGCCTTGACGGTGGTGGTGAACCATCGGCCAGAGGTGGCCCGAAGCTGTCAACAAATGGCGCCTGACCAATACGCCCGCCTGACAGGCTGAGCATGCCGTCAACTTTGTCAGCAAAAAATTCGCTGCACACCAGTCGGCGAGAGGTCATTCCGCCCTGGCTATGACCCGCCAGCCAGAAGGATTTGATGTTTTCTGCGCCAAAGGCCTCGGTAACCTGCTCGGTAATTGCCTGCAGGTAGGCATCATCTGTTTGCGGTGTCCACACGCGCACGCCATTGCCGCCGCCCATCGAGGCCGAGCCGGCTGCGCTGGGTGTTGCCACCACCAGCCTGTATTCTTCCTTGTAATCCATAACCGGAAAATAGTGGCGCTGCCAGTTGGCAATGGAGCCTGCACCGTGAATATTGAGGACGAACATCACATCCTCGCCCGGCTGCAGATCACACGGGTAGTCCAGGTAATACTGGCGACCACTTTCAGGTTCAGTCACATTGCCGGGCGCCCCTGTTTTTGCAGCACAATCACCATCCGCGCAATGCGCCGGCGGCGGCGTTTCACATGCCACTCCCAGCACATCAGCTGCCAGTGCAACCTGGCCGACGAGCAACATAAACAAGGCGATCACGCTTTTCTCGCCCCAGTGACTCTTCTTTGTTTGACGCATAACTCTCTCCTTTGCCATGAATTGATGTCGATTCCATATGCCTACTCTACACACGGGAGCAACTAGAGGGCAGCAGTAAAAAGTTGGACCGGGTGAATTCTGCGATTAAAGTGGTCAGTATCTGGAACTAAATCCACAATATCGCCAGAGTTTTATTGACCGGCTTAACATTAATGGAGGACTATAGATCACCACCCATTAATTCTGGCCCATTTTACTAACATTCCTTACGCACTGCCGCCGGCAGGGAGACAAGACCCATGAAACCAACTTACCTGGCAGTTGCCCTACTATTCTGTTCCTCTGTTGTCTCCCTTAATGGACATGCTCAGCAGCAAAGCCGGATCATCAATGGCAAACCTGCATCGACGGCAACTTACCCATGGATGGCGAGTATATTCATACAGGGCGGCAAGGACAGTGACAACGGCGGTGGCTGCGGTGGTAGTCTGATTGCCCCTGATTGGGTATTGACCGCAGCACACTGTTTCCTGAATCAGGCCGGAGATGCCGTCGCCGACGACCCCGCCTCGCTGACCACAGTGACACTGAATTCCAATAACATTGTTGAGATCGAGGCCCGCGCAATTGAACGTGGTGCCAAGCGCGTGATTGTCCACCCCGACTACCGACCCGACCCCGCTACCAGCGCCAATTCCAATGATTATGATATCGCGCTTATTGAGCTCAGTTCGGCAGTCAGCCTGACACCTGTTCAACTATATACCGGTGCCCTGCCAGCGCACCTGCAAACAGTGGTCGCAGGGTGGGGAGCTACAGTTGGCGACGGCACGGTGGCCTCCGACAGCCTGCTGCAGACACAACTGCTCAGCACCACAACCGCGGCCTGCAACGCGGCTCATGAAGGGCTGATCACTTCCAACATGTTTTGCGCTGGCAGTTTTTCAGATCTTGATACATCTGACACCTGCCAGGGCGACAGTGGTGGTCCACTCTTTGTCAATCTTGCCCAGGGCGCCATGCAAATTGGCATCACCAGTTTCGGTGGCAGTGAAACCGCCAATTGTGGAACACCTGGATCACCGGGTGTCTACGCAAGCATTTCAGCACTGTTCAGCTTTATCAATACCAATGCCACTGGCATGACAACGGTGAATTCCCTGGCAGATATTCAGTCCTCGGGAAACATCTTTGATGGTAGCAACGAACTCGTCACAATCCCCAAGGTCTATGTCGGCAGTCAGAATTTTTCCGTCACGCTAAAACACACTGGGAATCTTAATTTTTTCCTGGCAAGCGCAGACGAAAACACGTCGGATGATCCCAATGCCATTCCCTCCTACTTTGACGGGGCCAATGACGTCCTGATCCTGCCGCAGGTCAAAGTAGGCCTGGAAACCTTTAATGTGAAACTGCGCCATCTGGGTGACTTCAAGTTTGCGGTGGAAACTGCAGATTCTATCTAGCAGTCGCAGATCCTGTCTGTATGATCAATGTCGATGCACGATACGGGCAATCAGGAGAATATTGTTATTGTCACGATCCTGCAGTAACCTGAAACATCAGTCACAATGACTTTACATCAGGAGGATGGAAGCGATGGGTATTGAAATTACAGGTATTCTGGGTCTGATCTGGTTATTGATCGTTATCTGGGCGGTACTTCAGGTAGCGCAAAGTTCAGCGGGAGGCATGGCTAAATTGTTATGGATCCTTTTTCTGCTGTTCCTGCCCGTACTCGGTTTCATTTTCTGGCTGCTGATGGGACCAAAGTCATCCAAAGCAGGCTGACGCAGAAATGACATCAACCCCGCAATACAACGCCAGCGCCCCTGAACCCGACGACATTGAGCAGACGTCAGGGCCGCTGGTTCTTGAATTTGGCACAAACTGGTGTGGCCATTGCCAGGCTGCTCAGCCGCTGATTACCAGCGCTTTTGCTGATCGCGCGTCCGTTCAGCATCTCAAAATCGAAGATGGCAAAGGCCGACGACTGGGTCGACTTCATAACGTCAAGTTGTGGCCTACGCTGATCTTCATGCGCGACGGTCAGGAGATAGCCCGGCTGGTCCGCCCAACTGACCGAGAGAATATCCGGCGCGCGCTCGATCAGATAAGCTGACAACAACTGGCTGTCATCACCAATGCCAACAGATGATTTTTCTGAATTCCCGGAGCAGTAGCCATGTCATCAGATTCCCGCTCCAGCGCTGAATCCCTCAGCCGATTGATGGACTCAAGCGTGCGCCTTCCCGGAGGCTTTCGCATCGGACTGGACGGCATTGTCGGTCTCATCCCGGGAGTTGGGGATGCCGCTACCGGCCTGGTTTCTTTATGGCTGTTGCGCGAAGCCCACCGGGAAGGCCTGCCCAAGAGTGCTTTAATCAGGATGGGTGGCAACATCCTGATTGATACCACGCTTGGCGCCATCCCTCTGGTCGGCGATGCCTTTGACTTCTTCTGGAAATCCAACACACGCAATTTGCGTATAATCGAGAAACACCGGTCAAAGCTCGACCAATCAATCCCTCCGCGCCAACCGTAGCGGCACAGTAGGCCTCCGATGCTTTATAATTTCGGGAATTCCGGTAATAGAGCTTAGGCGGCAACGATAATATGAGCATCAAAGTAACCAACTGGCTCAATCTGGCGACCAGCATAGCCGTGATTATGGGCATTCTGTTTCTTGGCGTGGAAATCCGTCAGAACACGGAAATGATGAAATCGCAGACACGCGATTCCATCTCCGAAAAACAGATGATGTTCTCCGAATGGGTCGCTACAGAGGCTGACCTTAGCAATACCATCGCCAAGGTCAACGCCGATTTGCCGTTGGAACCGGGGGAACGCATCATGCATGCTTATTTCCTGGCAGGCGTGTGGCGCGAATGGGAAAACTCTTATTACCAGTACCAGCAAGGTCTGTTCGATCGTGAAGAGTTCGATCCCAGGCTGACGCGTTGGCGAGCGACCATGAGCAATGAAACGGTGCGACTGAACTGGGCCGCGACCCGACAAAACTACTCCCCGACATTCCGCGCGGTGGTTGACTCGATTGTGGAAGACTACGCTCCGCTGCAACGCGCGCAACAGAACACCGAGGAAACGCCTGTTCCCTGAATCGGGCCACCACCAGTCATAGACGCGTCATGCTGTGATTAGACAATCAGCCTCTCAAGCGTTATCTTTAAGACAGTGAATCATGCACCCGAGAAGCTGCGGCTGTGTAAAATGCGTCGCTGTGGCTGGAATGGAAACAGTGAATCAGTTTATTGGCAGGATGCTGACTAACAGAATCAATCCGGTACACCAGATCTCACACGCTGGTCTCTGGCTGGTGTTATTGTGCGCGCTATCGTCAGGCGCCCTCGCCCAACTCTCCACTGACACTTCACTGTCACAATCCGCGCTACACCCTGCAAGTTCTCAGGCTCAGGACATCGAACTGCTGTGGTGGATCATGTTCTGGGCCAGCGTCATTATTTTTACCGCCGTCATGGCACTGCTTGCCTGGGGACTGTTGAGCGGTCGACGACGCCCCTCAGTGCTCAGCACCACCGCCAGCATGCGCTTTGTACTGGTCGCTGGTGTGGCGATTCCCGCTCTTGTACTGTCAGCTCTGGTAGGCGGCAGCCTGATGCTGGGTCGCAGCATCGCGTCCACCCCTCCGCCCGACGCGTTGCAGGTCAGGGTCACAGGCTGGATGTGGTGGTGGGAAATCGAATATCTGGACGACAACGGCGAGGTCGTCGCTACGACAGCCAATGAAATGCATGTTCCGGTAGATCGACCGGTCGCCGTGGAACTGGCATCCGGTGATGTCATTCACAGTTTCTGGGTGCCCAGGCTGCAGGGCAAGACCGACATGGTGCCCGGCAAAACCAACAACAGCTGGTTTACCGCAACGGAGACAGGCGAATTCCGCGGCCAGTGTGCCGAGTTTTGTGGCCTTCAACACGCTCTGATGGCGTTTGTTGTGGTCGCGCAACCGGAATCGACATTTACTGACTGGCTACAGAGACAGGCCAGCCCTGCCAACACACCAACAACTGAGGCTGCACAGCACGGACTGGAAATTTTTGAACAGAACTGCGGCCAGTGTCATCGCATACGCGGCACCAATGCCATTGGCAGTCTGGGGCCTGATCTGACCCATCTTGCCTCCAGAAGCACACTTGCCGCCGCCACATTGCCCAACAGGCGCGGACACCTGGCTGGCTGGATAAGCGATCCGCAGCGCATCAAGCCGGGCAACAACATGCCTCGCACGCTACTTAGTCCGCAAGAACTGAATCATCTTTTAATATTTCTGGACTCACTTGACTGAATCGGGCTTGGGCTAACAGGCGCCGTGTCGCGCAGTTAGCTAACAGGGAGAGACTGACTTGCAGAGCACCGCAACATACGATCATGACCCGGCATCGACGCAACTGCTGTCGCGCACCTGGGAATCACCCCCTGGAGTCCTGAACTGGTTCACTCATGTAAACCACCGGCAGATCGGGTACCGTTTTGTGGTGACCTCTTTGGTGTTTTTTGCGCTGGCCGGGGTGTTGGCGCTGATTATGCGACTGCAGCTGATCAGCCCGGAGAATACGTTGTTGGGCCCGGATCTTTACAACCAGTTGTTCACCATGCACGGCACCACCATGATGTTCTTTTTCGCGGTTCCGGCAATGGAGGGGCTGGGCATCTACCTTGCACCATTGATGATTGGCACCCGAGACATGAGTTTTCCCCGTCTCAATGCTTTTGGTTACTACGTCTATCTGATTGCCGGTATCGCGCTGTATACCTCCCTGTTTCTGGGCATGGCACCTGCGGCCGGCTGGTTCAGTTATGTGCCGCTGGCCAATATCGCGTTTTCCGAAGGCCGGGGCATGGACTTCTGGACCACCATGATTACCTTCATTGAAATCTCGGCACTTGCGGCAGCCGTCGAGCTCATTGTCACCATACTTAAACAACGGGCACCGGGCATGACGCTAAGCCGCATGCCGCTGTTTGTATGGGCGATTCTGGTGATGTCGTTTATGATCGTATTTGCCATGCCCACGGTGATGGCAGGCAGCGTTCTGCTTGCGCTCGACCGTGCTTTCTTTACCCAGTTTTTTGTTGCCGCCGGCGGCGGCGATCCGCTGCTATGGCAACACCTGTTCTGGTTCTTCGGGCACCCGGAAGTCTACATCATCATGGTGCCCGCGCTGGGCATCATTTCCAGCATCATCGCCACCTTCACCCAACGCCCGATCTTTGGCTACACCGCACTGGTGTTATCGCTGGTGGCAACCGGGTTTGTCTCGTTTGGCCTGTGGGTTCACCATATGTTTACCACTGGCCTGCCGCACCTTGGGTTAAGCTTTTTTACCGCCGCCAGCGCCATGATTGCCATACCCACGGGTGTGCAGGTTTTTTGCTGGATCGCATCCTTGTGGGGCGCCCGTATTCGATTCGCCACGCCCATGTTATTCATTCTCGGATTCTTTGCCATTTTTGTTATTGGCGGCCTGACCGGTGTGATGGTCGCCTCCATTCCATTCGACAGTCAGGTTCATGACAGCTACTTTGTGGTCGCTCATCTGCATTATGTACTCATAGGCGGGGCAGTTTTTCCGTTCTTTGCCGGGCTGTACTACTGGTACCCAAAAATGACCGGGCGACTGATGTCCGAACGCCTGGGCCGGTGGAGCTTTGCCCTGATTTTCATCGGCACCAACCTGACCTTTTTCCCAATGCATCAGCTGGGCTTTGAGGGTATGCCACGTCGGGTTTATACCTATCTGGCGGACATGGGTTGGCAGGACCTGAATCTTGCCATAACCCTGGCCGCGTTTGTGCTCGGCACCGGTTTTCTGTTGACCCTGATTAATGCCGTGATCAGTCGCTCACGCGGTGACTTGGCCGGCTCCAATCCCTGGCAGGCCGAGACTCTGGAATGGGCCACCACCTCGCCGCCGCAGAACTACAACTTCAGGCATCTGCCCGTGGTCTCCAGCAGAACACCGCTATGGGATCAACCGGATGCCGACAGGCTTGAATGTGTCGCCGGATTGCGCGCCGACCGGCGTGAGTTGTTAGTAACCACGCTTCTGGAAGCGCGCCCCCAGAGCGTGCTGATTATGCCGAACCCAAGCATCTGGCCGTTCCTGCTGTCGCTGGCGGTGGGTTTCGGGTTTCTGGGCTTCATGTTTGAACCCTGGCTTTTTGTTGTAGGGTTTGCGCTGAGCTTTTTCATGATTGTCGGCTGGTTATGGCCAAAAAAACCGTGGCTGGATGGCGAGCAATCATACGACCAGTCCCACGATCAATCTTAGCAGTGCCAGGAGGACTGTATGTCCACAACTGAGCTAAATGAAGCACGATTCGTTGTTGATGCTACTGACCTGAGCCGTTTCCACAGCGGTAGCGATGCTCCCATCTGGTGGGGCATTGTTGGCCTGGTATTGATCGAAATGAGCGTGGTAGCCGCATTTGTTATCAGCTACTTCTATCTTTTGATGAGCAATCCGCAATGGCCGCCGGCAGACTATCCGGTGCCCGAACTGATGCTACCAACAGTGTCCCTGGTTCTTCTGTTGATCAGCTGTGTCACCATGTATATGGCAGGGAAAACGCTGAATAAGGGTCAGGTTACTGCGTTTGTTCTGTATACCGTGGCATCGGTGGCGCTGGCGTGCGTGGTTCTGGTTATCCGTTGGCAACAGTTTCAGAATTTTGAGTTCAGCCTGGATCAGCACGTTTACGGTTCGCTGGTCTGGACCATCTCCGGTTTTCATTTTCTTCACGTCGTTTCCGCCGCTATCGGCACCGCCGTGGTTGCCATTCTCGGCATGATGGGGTTTTTTAGCAGCACGCAGAGAATTGGTGTTGTGGTAGACACGTTGTACTGGAACTTTGTTGCCCTGGCCTGGATCCCTTTTTACCTGATCCTGTATTGGGTGCCACGAATAACCCATACGGCAGGAGGGTAGGAATCATGTCATCTACCCCCTCATACAGACATGCCGTGAGTAACCTTCGACTATGGCTCAGCGCCTTTGTACCGGCACTGGCATGGGCCCTGCATTTGGCCGTCAGCTATGGTCTGGTGGAGCTGTATTGCTACCAGTTCACACGCATGGGGGATGCTGTAGCAGTATGGGTACTCAGCGCCGTCACCTTGCTGACATTAGTGGCCGCATTCGCCGGCACCCTGTTCTGCTATTGGAACCGCCGAATCATTCTGAACAGAGCGGGGGCACATCGTGGGCTTTTCATTGCAACCTCTGGCGCGGTACTTGGCGTATTCATGATAGCCACGATATTGATGCAGACATTGCCAGTAATAATGGTGCCGCCATGTATCTAGGACTTCCTGCAAGTACTGGTGCCACTGCCAGAACGGCGGCGCTCGCAACATTGGTGGCAATAGCCCCATCGGCCTCATACGGCCATACTTTCGGCGACGGCACAGGTGTCTACTTCTGGATACCCGATCCGTTGACAACCGCGCTGTTATTGCTAACCGCCTGCCTGTATTGGCGCGGTCAGCGTATGGGTGCTGACCCGTCGGCGCAACAGGTGCGCCGACAGACCTGGTTCTGGCTGGGCTGGGCATTGCTGGTGATTGCGCTATCACCTCCGGTCGACCCGATGGGGGACGCGTTATTTTCCGTCCACATGATTCAGCATGAATTGATGATGCTCGGCGCCGCGCCTTTACTGGTTGCCAGCCGCCCTTCTGCCAACCTTGTCCGTGGCATGCCGCGAGCAGGTGCGCTGGCACTGGGCGCCTTCCTTCGAAATACCGGCGGCGCACGTTGGCTAGACTGGCTCGGAGCGCCGCTCAACGCATGGCTCATCCACGCTGTTGGACTTTGGGTCTGGCACATACCGGCGCTGTTCAATGCCGGCTTGCGTAGTGAGCTGGTTCATACACTCCAGCACACCAGTTTTATGCTGATCGCGCTGGTTTTCTGGTTCGCATTACTCAAACCCAGGCAGAACGCACCGGCAGCGAACGTCCTTTATCTGTTTACCACGGCGCTGCATGCCTCCATGCTGGGCGCGCTGCTGACGTTCTCGTCGCGCGCCTGGTATGCCCCCTACCAAACGTCTGCACCGCTCTGGGGTTTCTCGGCGCTGGAGGATCAGCAGCTGGGGGGGCTGATTATGTGGATGCCAGCCGGCACCGTGTTTCTGGTCGCGGCATTGTTATCGCTGGCGTCGCTGTTGCAGACCCGGGAGCAGACATGCAAATAAAATTGAACAAGATTCCAATTGCGCCTCTTGCACCAACAGCATTACTTGTATTATTGCTGACGGGATGCGACCCGGCTCCTATCACATCGGTGCCCAGCGGCGATGCTGAACGCGGGAGAATTGCCATTCAGAGCGCCGGCTGCGGCAGTTGCCATTCCATTGCCGGTATCACGTCCGCTGACGGGCGAGTCGGCCCGCCGCTGAAAGGGATCGATCAACGCGTTTACCTGGCGGGCGTGTTGCCCAATACCTTTGCCAATATGGTGAACTGGCTACAGAACCCGGCTCAGGTAGATCCGATGACAGCCATGCCTGATACCGGCCTGGACACCCAAACGGCAGAAGACATTGCTGCCTACCTGTATAGTGGGGGAGCTCAATGAGACGGTACACGGCAAGACTGTTTGGCTTCCTCGCCGTGTCTGCAATTGCCGCTTTCATCGGCGCAGGCGCGTACGTCTACTACGGCGGTTATGACACCTCCGCGCTGCAACAGCATTCGGAGCCCGTATATCGAGTATTGCAGTACGTTCGCGAACGTTCCATCCTGGCACGCAGCGATTTTGACACACCGGATCTGGCGTCGCTTGACTGGCAGCACGCTGGCCTGATGACCTATGAAACTTACTGCCGCCAATGCCATGGCGCGCCGGGTCGAGCACCAGACAGTTTCTCACTGGGAATGAAACCAGCACCCACAGCAATCGCAGAACTGGCGCGCAAACGAAGTCCGCAGGAGCTTTACGAGGTCATTGAGCAGGGAATCAAGATGACCGGCATGCCTGCGTGGGCATACCGCCTGAACCAGGCCGAAATGTGGCAGCTGGTGGCCCTGGTGAAACAGATCGCAAACATGACGCACGCAGACTACGATAACTATCTAGTACAGGCCCAAGAAGAGTCCCCACAGCAGACCGAAACCCGGTCTCGTCGTTCAGAAGAAACTGCATCGGCCACCGAGTTACCTACGATGGAAGGATTGAGCCGAATCGACGCCGGCAGAGTGGCAATGCAGCAATACAACTGTACCAGCTGCCACATGATACCCGGGGTGACTGCAGCACGAAACCAGGTAGGTCCACCCCTGGGCGGCATCACTCAGCAAAGCTACATCGCGGGGATTCTGGAATACAGTGACAACAACCTGATTAAGTGGATCCGATTTCCTACAACGGTGGACAAAGATACCTTGATGCCGGATCTTGGTGTCAGTCAGGTACACGCTGAGGCAATGCTGGCTTACCTGAAGTCGGTTGAATAAAAACGTCGAAACTCTGAATCGGTTGGTAATTAAAAAAGGCGACATCCAGAAGGAGCCGCCTTTTTTATTACGCGTTTCCGCTTACCTTATGTCGTAACGATCAAGCTGCATGACTTTGGTCCAGGCGTCGGCAAAATCCTGCACAAAGGCAGACTCTGCGTCATCGACAGCGTAGTACTCTGCCACTGCACGCAGCTCTGAGTTGGAACCGAAGATTAGATCAACCGGCGTTGCCGTCCACATCAGAGCACCGGTATCGCGATCACGACCTTCATATACCCCCTCTTCGCTGGAAGACTGCTGCCACAGCGTTGACATGTCAACCAGGTTAACAAAGAAGTCATTGCTCAATGCGCCGGGCTGGTCAGTGAACACGCCGTGATCGATGCCATCCGCGTTGGCATCCAGTACTCGCATGCCACCCACCAGCGCTGTCATTTCGGGAACCGATAGCCCCAACAGGGCAGCACGCTCGATGAGTGCTTCGGCTGGCGATCGCGGATGCCCTGCTTCGATGTAGTTGCGAAAACCATCTGCCTTGGGTTCGAGCACAGCAAAGGATGCTACTTCGGTCTGGGCCGGTGTTGCGTCTGTGCGTCCGGGAACAAATTCAATTGACACATTATTGCCGGCACGTTGTGCGGCCTGTTCGATGGCAGCAGCCCCGCCCAGCACAATCATGTCCGCCAGCGAGATTCGCTTGTCACCGGACTGCGCGCCATTAAAATCGCTTTGTATCCCTTCAAGGACATCAAGCACACGCGCCAGTTCATCAGGCTGGTTAACTGCCCACTGATTCTGCGGAGCCATGCGGATGCGCGCACCGTTGGCACCGCCACGCATATCAGTACCACGGAATGTTGACGCCGACGCCCAGGCCGTTCTGACCAGTTCCGCCGTGCTCAGGCCGGATTCAAGAATGTCGGCTTTAAGTGCAGTCACATCGACGTCGTTCACCAGTGTATGATCCACTGCCGGCACCGGGTCCTGCCAGATCATCTCTTCTTGCGGCGCCAGGTTACCCAGATAACGTGAAGTTGGCCCCATGTCGCGGTGAGTCAGTTTAAACCAGGCCTTGGCAAACGCTACCTCAAACTCTTCCGGGTTCTCCAGCCAACGCTGAGTGATTTCACGGTAGGCAGGATCCTCTTTCAGTGCCAGGTCGGTGGTAAACATGATCGGCGCATGACGCTTGGATGCATCATGTGCGTCGGGCACCAGATTGGCAGCTGCCCCATCGGCAGGAATCCATTGAATGGCGCCTGCCGGACTGCGGCTCTGCACCCATTCGAATCCGTACAGGTTTTCCAGGTAATTGTGCGTCCACGCGGCCGGGTCTACTGTCCACGCGCCTTCAAGGCCACTGGTGATGGTGTCTGCACCATTACCGCTACCGTAGCTGTTCTGCCAGCCAAGGCCCTGCTCTTCAATAGCAGCGGCGGCCGGTTCAGCGCCCACATTGCCGTCTGGCCGCGAGGCGCCATGTGCTTTACCAAAGGTATGACCACCGGCGATCAGTGCCACGGTCTCTTCATCATTCATAGCCATTCGACCGAAGGTGCGGCGAATCTCTTCGGCCGCTGCCAGTGGATCCGGGTTGCCGCCTGGACCTTCCGGGTTGACGTAGATCAGGCCCATCTGGCTTGCGCCCACATCGCCCGCCAGGTCACCTGAGTCGGTGCGACGGTCATCGGCGAGCCATTCGCCTTCAGGACCCCAGTTAACCTCTTCCGGTTCCCACGCATCCGTCCGGCCGCCAGCAAAACCGATGGTCTCAAATCCCATATCTTCCATGGCAACGGTACCGGCAAGCACAATCAGGTCAGCCCAGGAAATGCTGTTACCGTACTTGGCCTTGACCGGCCACAGCAGTCGTTGCGCCTTATCCAGGTTGGCGTTGTCAGGCCAGCTGTTCAGCGGCGCAAAGCGCTGCATACCACCGTCAGAACCGCCACGGCCGTCAGTCATGCGGTAGGTGCCCGCACTGTGCCACGCCATGCGAATGAAGAAAGGGCCATAATGACCGTAGTCGGCCGGCCACCAGTCCTGAGATGTGGTCATAACGTCAACCAGGTCGCGCTTCACGGCCTCCAGATCCAGTGCGGAGAATGCCGCCGCATAATCAAAATCAACGCCCTGCGGGTTGGCAGAGGCAGCCGTTGCACGAAGCGGTTCCAGGCTCAGCTGATTGGGCCACCAGTATTCATTGGTGGGCGGGCCGTCCTGAGCAAATACAGGAGACATCAAGGTAGCCGAGGACACGGCCATGGTCATTGCGATCGACAGAGAAAGAGAATGTTTTCGCATTGTAATTTTCCTTTGGGTGATTAACCTACGACGCCTGATATACTAAAGCTAATGTAGAATTATTTTTAATTGAAATAAACTATGGAAACGATGCGGAAAATCAATCATGGTCAATCTGAACCCAAAAGTTCTGCTGCACAGCAAATGGACGGCCGTTACCCCGATAAACAAAGATAAACATTTCCGGGTGACGCAAATGCTTCCGGATAAGGACTGCCCGTCCAGAACACTGGCCTTCGTAGAAATGGAAGCGGTCTACTCAGGCCGCAAAACCCGTATTCGCTGGCGTGAGCTTTCAGATACGGACACCTGGCAACAGGGCTGGTGCTGAACCCGCGATTGTGCAACCCGACTTGCGGCCAGTCACCACGTATGGCAGTTTGGGGCTAATTGAGGTGACTGATGACTGATTCCGAACGGAGCGACCCTATAAAACGCCCCCTGACCCAAACGCTACCACTGCCCTTCGCCAACAAGATAAATCCACCGGTTTTTATAACCGTCGCTGTCCTGGTCCTGCTGCTTGTATTTTTTTCCGCAGTCTATACTGACCTGGCCAGCTCTCTATCGGGCCTGCTATACACATGGATCAACACAAAAGCTGGCTGGTTTTACATGCTGGTGGTCACCGGGTTTCTGGTTTTTGTTGTCTGGCTGGCACTGTCACGCTTCGGTAGCATAAAACTGGGCCCTGACGACAGCGCTCCCGACTACAGCTACAGTGTCTGGTTCGCCATGCTGTTTTCTGCAGGCATCGGCATCGGCCTGATGTTTTTTGGCGTTGCAGAGCCTGTCACCCACCTGATGCTTCCCCCTGTCGGTGATGCACAAAGCGCCGAAGCAGCGCGTCAGGCCATGCGCCTGACCCTTTTCCATTGGGGACTGCACGGCTGGGGCATTTATGCGGTGGTAGCGCTGTCACTGGCATATTTTGCCTTTCGCAAAGGCCTGCCTTTGACCGTACGCTCGTCCCTCTACCCACTGATCGGAAACAGGATTTATGGTCCCATAGGCCATGCGGTGGATGTCTTTGCCGTGCTGGGCACCTTGTTCGGCGTCGCTACTTCGCTCGGGCTCGGCGTTATGCAGATCAATGCCGGTCTCAACTATCTGTTTGAGGTGCCCGTGATGATGCCTGTGCAGGTAGGGTTAATCGCACTGATTACGCTCATAGCCACCGCTTCGGTGATTCTGGGACTCGATGGCGGAATCCGCCGGCTGTCAATTTTGAACATAGTGTTGGCTGCAGGTCTGCTCGGTTTTGTCTTGCTGGCAGGGCCAACGGCGCTGCTGCTGCAGGCACTGATGCAAAACACCGGAGCCTACATCGCCGGGCTGCTTGATATGACACTGAACCTGTATGTCTACCAGCCCAACGACGCATGGCTCAGTGCCTGGACCCTGTTCTACTGGGGATGGTGGATTGCCTGGGCTCCGTTTGTCGGCATGTTTATCGCGCGGGTATCACGAGGCCGCAGTATTCGTGAATTCATCGTCGGCGTTCTGCTACTCCCGCTCGGGTTTACCGTGATGTGGATGACATTTTTTGGCAACACTGCCATCGACCTGATCATGAACCAGGGTATGGAGACCCTGGCCACGGATGTGGCTGTCGACAATTCAGTCGCACTCTTTCAATTCCTTGAGCATCTACCCTGGCCTGCTGCGACCTCGTTTATAGCCACCATACTGGTGGTGACATTCTTTGTTACCTCGTCCGATTCGGGCTCGCTGGTCGTGGATACGCTGACCTCTGGTGGCGCTAGTCAGACGCCATTGTGGCAACGCATTTTCTGGGCGTTACTGGAAGGCACGATCGCCGCTGTGCTACTGATCGCGGGTGGATTGGCGGCACTACAAACTGCAACTGTAGCCAGCGCACTGCCCTTTGCCGTGGTCATGATTCTGATGTGCTGGGGGTTACTGCGCGCACTGCGGCGCGAGTTACCTCGCGCCTGATTCACGCTGCGCCTGCTTCCAGTCAGGTGCCTGCCAGGCCGCTGCCGGGCTGGGCGACAATACTGGCCTACCCAGAATATGATCGGCGGCTTTCTCCCCTATCATGATGGTGGGCGCGTTGATATTGCCATTGGTCAGTGCCGGCATGACCGAAGAGTCAACTACCCGCAAATTTTCAACACCGTGTACGCGGCATTGTGAATCAACGACGGCCATCGCATCACTTCCCATACGACAACTGCCACAAGGGTGGTAAGCTGTTGCTGCTGAACGCGCCACCCAGTCATCTATCTCTGCATCCGTATTAACGGCTGGGCCAGGTGACACTTCTTCACCACGATAGTCATCAAACGCAGGCTGGGAAAATATCTCTCGTGTCAGGCGCAGGCCATCACGATAGGCCTGACGATCGGCTTCCTCACTGAGATAGTTAAAAAGAATATCAGGTGGTGCGGCAGGATCAGCGGACGACAATTGCACTCGTCCTCGACTCGACGGTTTGTTGGCGCCCAGATGCACCTGAAAGCCGTGGCCTTTTAGTGCGCTGGAGCCGTCATAGGCAATGGCGCCGGCCAGGAAGTGATACTGCAGATCAGGGTATCGCAATCCCTCACGGCTGCGTATGTAGGCATTGGACTCAAAATGATTGGTCGCCCCCAGTCCACTTTTGAACATCAGCCAGCGCGCACCAATCAACAACTTGCCAACCGGATTGAGCCAGCCATTTAAGGTGCCGGCCTGGCGGCAGGCGTGCTGAACCCAGACTTCCAGGTGGTCCTGCAGATTTTGCCCGACACCCGGCAGGTCATGTACTACATCTATACCTATGTCTTGCAGATGTTCGCGCGGGCCAATGCCAGACAGCAGCAACAGTTTCGGCGAGTTGAAAGCACTGGCGCTTAGAATGACTTCACGTCGCGCCTGCACTCGTACCGTTTTCCCCTGATGCTGATATTCGACACCCACCGCACGTTTGCCATCCATCAGGATACGTGTGGTCAGCGCCTTCGTCTGTAGTTTGAGGTTGCGTCGACTCAGCGCGGGCTTAAGATAGGCATTGGCGGTAGAGCAACGCACGCCGTTTTTTACCGTCATGTCCATGCGGCCAAAGCCTTCCTGACGGAAGCCGTTATAGTCCTCGGTGACACCGTACCCGGCTTCGCGCCCGGCTTCGATAAACACTCGATACAGCGGATTGCGCATATTGTTGCCATTACAAATGCCAACCGGACCGTTCTCGCCGCGGTAGTCGTCTGCACCATACAGGCAGTCCTCCGCACGCTGAAAGTAAGGCAACACATCGGCATAGGACCAACCTTCAGCGCCCAATTGCTGCCACTGGTCAAAATCGCCTGCATTGCCTCGCACATACACCATGCCATTGATTGACGACGAGCCGCCAATTACCTTACCTCTTGCCTGATGTACCGATCGACCACCCAGGCCCGGCTCTGACTGTGTATGCAGACCCCAGTCGTATTTGTCACTGCTCATGGGGATGGAAAGTGCCGTTGGCATCTGGATAAAAACAGAATTGTCCATGCCGCCAAATTCAAGCACCAACACCTCGTGTTTGCCATCTGCGCTCAGTCTGTCGGCCAGCACACAGCCGGCTGAGCCCGCCCCCACGACCACAAAGTCAGCGCTGCGATTGAAACTCATCTCACTCATGTCGAACTTCCTGCTTTAACGACTTGAACAAAGCTATCATCATCAGATACAGGACAATGGCAAATGGCAGACCCATCACAACAACCGCCCCCTGAAGCGTGCTCATGCCATCCGCCAGCAGCAAAGACAAAGTCAGCACTCCGATAACAACAGCCCAGAATATCCGTAACCATGAGGCCGGATCCGGTTGCCTTGACCGGCCCCGCAAACCATTACCCTCAATGCGCGGGTGCTGGACAGTCAGGTTGGACAGCACCAGAGAGCCCGAGTCTCCCGAGGTGACAAAAAAAACGATGGCCAGAATACTGACAACGAATGTGGTCACACCCGCCCAGGGCAGTGATTCAAGAAACAGGTAGATGGACGAGCCCGGATGGTCAATGGCCTGGGCAGCAAAATCGCTGCCCGCCTCGCCCGTCATGGCCAGATCAATGGCACTGTTACCGATGACAGACATCCACACCATCATGAAACACAGTGGCAGGATCAGTGTGCCGGCAACAAATTCACGCACGGTCCGACCACGTGAAATACGCGCCAGAAACAGACCCACAAAAGGCCCCCAGGCAATCCACCAGGCCCAGAAGAACACGGTCCAGGCATTGAGCCAGTCAACCGGTCGATCAAACGCATAGGTGTCGGTAGACAGCTGCAGGAAATCAGACAGGTAATCACCGATATTGGTGACCATGACATTAAGCAGAAAGATGGTCTTGCCACTGACCAGAACAAACAACACCAATAACAGCGCCAGGACCATGTTGAATTCAGACAGGCGGCGGATACCACGGCCGACTCCCGTCACTGCAGACACTGCGGAGAAAAACACAATCAGCAACGCGAGTGACGTCTGCACCACCAACCCCTCGGGCAGACCAAACATGTAATTGAGGCCAAAATTCAATTGAATGATGCCAATGCCCAGGCTGGTAGCGATGCCAAATACGGTACCCAGTACCGCGGCAATATCCACCGTGTGGCCAGCGATACCGTTAATATGCCTGCCAAAAATCGGATACAGCGCGGAGCGTATGGTCAATGGCAGCCCACGTCGATAACAAAAGAATGCGAGCGACATGCCAACCAAGGTGTAGACACCCCACCCTGACAGACCCCAGTGCAGAAACGTCAGCTCCATGGCATGGCGCGCCGCCTCAACGGTGCCAGGAGTCTGATCAAGCGGCATCAGAAAGTGGAACAGCGGCTCCGACACGCTGAAAAAAAGCAGATCAATACCAATGCCCGCAGCAAACAACATGGCCGCCCAGCTCCAGAGTGGAAATTCGGGCCTGGCGTCGTCCGGGCCTAAACGGATATCGCCAAATCGGGACATCGCAACTCCAATCACAAACACCAGGAATATCAACACTGAAAGAAAGTAGAACCAGCCGAAACCGCGCGATATCTGAGCCAGTATGGCATTGATCACGCGCGTTGCCTGTTCGGAGAACAGCAACGCCCACAGCGCAAATAGAAGAATGCCGGCGGCCGAGCCTGTCATGACAACCGGATTTATCCGCGCAGCAGATGCTCCGTCAGCATTGCTCGCAGAGGCATGGTGGGTATCGTCTTGCGGGGGTAACGAATCAGACAAACCTGCCTCCTGCTGACGTTAGGGAGGGGTCATTAAAAGCAGCCGGGGCAGCGAAGTCAACCGGTGCCGACCTAATAAGTCGTCACCGGTCGGATTTACGCGATGGTATTGCGGGATTAGGTAAAGCAACTGCGGAGTCGCAGTCACCGCGATCAGCGTTTGACGCGTGACTTGTACTCGCCGGTGCGGGTATCAATTTCCACACAATCGCCGATTTCGCAGAACGAGGACACGGACAGCTCGTAGCCGCTGTTCAGGCGTGCCGTTTTCATGACTTTGCCTGACGTATCGCCACGCGCAGACGGCTCAGTGTAGGCGATTTCGCGCACGATGGCGTTGGGCAGATCAATGGAAATCACTTTGCCGTTGTAGAACACCGCCTGGCAGACATCTTCCATGCCGTCTTCGATATAATCGATGACGTTTTCCAGATCATCCTTTTCAATTTCGATCTGTTCGTAGTCAGTGTCAACAAATACATACATGGGGTCGGCAAAGTAGGAATAAGTCACTTCCTTTTGCTCCAGCACCACGTTTTCCAATTTGTCATCGGCCTTGAAAACCGTCTCGGTTGCCACGCCGTTAAGCAGGTTCTTCAGCTTCATTTTGCAAACTGCAGAGTTACGACCGGACTTGTTGAACTCGGTCTTTTGCACCTTCCAGGGCGAACCGCCGACCATGATGACCTGACCGGCACGGATTTCTTGTGCGATTTTCATGAATGAGTACTCAATATAATAGGGTATCGGCTACGGCCGATTACGGTAGAACTGCATCAGACTGCTTGCCAGATCAGGCAATTCAGCCAGTTTTTGCTGCCAGTTCCGGGCCCTGAGGGTCAGGTCCGGGAGTTGCGGGCGCAGATCATGCCACACTTTTTTGCAA
>OJBX01000333.1_pt1 | contig 23371 bp, 25 predicted proteins | sample 1590751 | NCBI WGS metagenome assembly OJBX01 (sample SAMN05416780, study PRJEB24817) | seawater metagenome | isolation source: Sea water | place: Canada:Atlantic | collected 2013-07
TCGTGGGCTCGGAGATGTGTATAAGAGACAGGTATGTGGTGATGCCATTGCTGGCTGGCATCGCAACCCGGGCCCGCTTGACGCGGGGAAAGACGGAGCCGGCAGCGGCCGACGCTGCCGTGACACAGTTCACGGCCCGCATCAAACCGCTATCCGTACTCGGACTACTGGCAACCGTGGTGCTATTGTTTGGTTTTCAGGGTCAGGTAATTTTGCAGCAACCGCTACTGATCGCTCTGATTGCAGTGCCCCTGCTAATTCAATCCTATGGCATGTTCGCCATCGCGTATGTTGCAGCCAGATTGTGGAAGGTACCAGCCAACGTTGCCGCTCCGTGTGCGTTGATCGGCACCTCGAATTTTTTCGAACTTGCGGTCGCCGTCGCCATTGGTCTGTTTGGTCTGAATTCAGGTGCTGCACTGGTGACTGTCGTGGGTGTGCTGGTGGAGGTGCCAGTGATGTTATCACTGGTTGCTTTTGCTAACAGAACACGCCACTGGTTTCCGGTGGCGCGCATCTGAGTACCTAAAGGAAAGTTTCACCTGTCGACAGCGAATCAGTTCCCGGCCGGTTCGTTCATCATTGGCCGGTTCGGATCCATGGCCCATTCAGTAATACTCTCAGCGTATAAACGCGTGTTGTCATACCCACCCAGTTCGCTGATGGCAAACCAGTCAATGGATCCCAAGTGACCGGTATTGCAGAACGTCACCGTCAGCTCTGCATCCTGCGCCATGGCGCTCTCCAGCATTGACGTGAGCACTTCGCCGGTTTTCATGCGATTACCGTCAAACAGCTCGGCAAAGCTGAGATTACTGGCACCGGGCAAGGTACCGGCGCGAGACGCTGAAGCCTGCTCACCGTTAAAATATGCAGGTGGACGGGCATCGATAATGTGGCCGTTGCCGTTGGCCACCAGGGACTCCAGGTCCAATGTGGTGACGCGGTAGGCATCGCTCCATTGCGGCTGAAAATCAGAGGGGCTGGCCTGGACTGTTTCCGTACTGACCGGTAACGCCTCGGCCTGCCAGGCGGCGAAGCCGCCATTCAGAATCGCCAGCGTTTCGACACCCAGTGACTTCAGGGTCCAGTACACCCGGGTGGCAGCACCCATATCAACCGAGCCACTGCCGCCGTGCACCAATACCACGGGCGTCCCTGCGGAAATACCGAGATCCTGCACAATCCGGGTCAGTTCGGGTAGCGCGGGCAATTGGCCAGCATTTTCCTGCGGGCCCCGAAATTGAGCGTAAGGCGCAGCCACCGCACCGGGGATATGGCCGTCTGCATAATTACCCGTCAGATGAACAACACGGACACCCGATTCCCTCGTGAGCAATTCTGACAACTGAGCGGGTTCAAGCAGCGGTCCCCAGCCTTGTGGGGCGGCGTACGCGACTGCGGAGAAAAACATCAGCAGCAACAATATCAATGGTCGTTTCATGTAAAATCACTCCGAGTTGAAAACCCAGTAAACAGTAAGACCTAACAATAGTCTTAATCTACCCGGCTTTCCAACCAAATATCTAGCCGACAATTTAACCAGCTCTGCAACACCTGACAAGGAACCGCATCATCAGTTGCCCTCCTGTCGTGCAACTTCCTTTCTTGCCCCCACTCCGGCAGCCCAAAGCGCGATGGCGACAAAACCACCAACGGCGACACCATACACAACACTGGTCATTACCAGACCAAAACCAAGGCCTGTGCTTAACCCCACACCAATCGCAATACCGATATTGCCGCGACGCCGGCGCTGCTTCTTTTCTGCTTTAGACTCCATAGCATTCTTCTCCTGATATTCGACTATCCTGATGGCTTAACCAAGATATGTGAACACAGGGAAACCGGCAAGTCCATGGTTGACGCTGGAGACTGTCAGACCCGAGTTAATCGAGCCTGAACAGCGGTGCAATACGGCTCGGGTTGCCATCGTTTGCAGCTGGTTTGATGCCCAGTGTACGAGTCAGAATGCCGTAAATGTCCACCACGTGCACCGACTCCACAGTGACACCCTGTTGGAATGCCGGCCCATTGACGATGAGACTGGCGTGCATGTCACGCGCCTGTGGCGAGAAACCATGCGTGGCCCGAGGCCCGCGAAAAGCAACATTGCGTTTTGACAGTAGCCAGCCATTGTCGGGCAGGATCACCAGATCAGGGCCGCGCGCCGGGTGCGACAGGCGGAACCAGTCTGGAAACTGTGACTTGCGGTACACCCGCATACGTGGGTGGGCCAATGACAGCGCCTGATACACGGTTTCCACAGCGTCCGGTTCACCATGAAAAGCAGCGAACACGGCGTTACCCTGTCGCTCCCCACTCAACTGCGGGCTATGCAGCGCCGAAAAATCGACATAATCATCCAGATAAATGATGCGCTCCTCAGAGACATCTGTCATGCCATGGTCACCGACAATCACCAGGTTAATACGTGACAACAGGTCACGCGCAGCCAGCCCCTCGAGCAGCCGTGCTATGGTCGCATCGATCTCGGCAACTGCCTGCCGCTCTTCAACACTGTCAACACCCGCAGTGTGACTGGCCGAATCAATGGCTTCAAAATACAGGCTTATAAATCCGGGGCGTTCGGCTTCCGGCAGATCCAGCCAGTCAAACACCTGCTGCACACGGGCGTCATTGGGCACGCTGCCATCAAATGGCCGCCAGTAACTGGGTCGGGTACCGGAAATTTCTGCTGCCGAGCCTACCCAGAACATGGTGGCCGCGCGCACACCCTGCTGCTCCGCTGTCACCCAGATGGGTTCGCCCTGAAACCAGCCCACATCATTTTGATCACTCATGCGAAAGGTTTTGTCCAGCTCCGGCGCATAGGTGGAGTTGTCCATCACGCCGTTATTCTCCGGATACAACCCGGTAGCAATGGCATAAAAATTGGGAAAAGTTTTGGACGGCAGCACCGGTATCAGGCCCTGCGCACGGACACCCTGCTCTGCCAACTGTCGTAAAGTCGGTGCCGGATGGCGATCAATGATGTCCCAGCGCAGCCCGTCCAGGCCGATCAGCAAGGTCATTGGGGATTCGGCAGCCGAGTCCGCTGCCCGAACTGTTGCAGCAGAGGCAAACAACGCCATGCCAAGCAACAGTACAAACAAAGACACCCGGGCTTGCGCCCGGGTGGAGTAGAAGGTTTGCCAGAGAATCATCAGTTTAGAATTCAAACTGGATGCCCAGACGAACCTGCCACAGTGACTGAGTCTCTTGCAGGTCGCTGACGCTGCGCGAGTTGAAACTCTCAAACACGTACTGGCCTTGTGCGTTAACCGACTGAGTCACGACATCAGGCGAGAAGAACTGGGCATCGTACTGATGACCCCACTCGTCATTGATCATGTTCAGGAAGTTATACACTTTGACATAGACACGCGCGTTGGCTCCGCTAAAGAACACCGGCAGTTCCTGATCCAGACGCAGATCCATACGTGACGTCCAGCGCGAGTAGAAATCATTTCGTGTCTGGAAACCCTGGCTCAGTCCGTTGGCATCAACAAAGTCTGAGAACGCGGCGACGTCAAAATTCGGACCGACTACCACATTCGAATCATTTGGGCCCGGCACGTACAGCAGGTGGCGACGATTGCCGCTGTTGCTGCCTTCCAGTCCGCGGCTGCTCATGACATAGCTCTGTGGCTGACCTTTGGCCCTGAACCACTGCATGGTGGCACGGGTTTCGTAGCCTGGCAGGAATTCACGACCATAACTGACCCGCGCCGTAAACCGGTGCGGTGTTTCGTAGTTGGAGGTGCCGGCTGATGGATTGTTGATATCAGACAGAGCCAGGTTGCTGAAGTTCGAGCTTGCTACGGACGATGTCATCGGGCTCAGATCTTCGGCCTGGGTATAAGCATAACCAAAGGTCCAGTCCAGGCCAAAGTCGTAAGTCTGACGCGCCAACAGGGACAGAGAGTGGCTCTCGGGAGATTCGCTGGAGTTGGTCAACATGTAGTTGCTCTGACCGCGCACGTTGGCATAGATAGGCTGCCCGGCCGTTGTGCTGCCCACAATATCCTGGGCTACATCAACATAGAACGCCGGATCATTTGCCACAGAGTACAGATAGTCGCCTTCCAGCGTAGTGCCCGTTGGCAACAGATAAGTCGCACCCAGCGCGAACTTCCACTCAGATGGCTGTTCGTAGTTCGGGTCAATCAGGACCAGAAAACTATCGGAGGCACTGGCTGGGGTGGTTGCTGCCACCTGATCTTTTAATGCCTGCGGCACATCGTAACCAGGGCGCTGACTGCCACTCAGCACGTAATCGTTCAACACCGACTGGTTGCCATTGTTGCGGTCTCGTACCTGCACATTTGACAAACCATCATTGCTCCATGCGTTGGAAAGCCATACGTTGGGGTTGCCACCCGAGTACAGGCCGAGCCCGCCACGAACCGTCAGGTCATCTGCCGCTTCCCAGGTAAAGCCAAGACGTGGCATCAACAGATCCAGTCCGTCAACATTGGCGTCGTTCCGCAGGCCACCGTTGAGATTGGTAAAGGTCTCGTTAAAGTTGGGGCGATCATCGCTGGTAAACCAGTCGTAACGCAGGCCCGCAACCAGGGTCAAGGCATAGTCGTCCAGACGGAACTCGTCCTGAACATACACCGTGTTCAGCACATTGCTGAAACTCGCCGCGGCATCATCCGGGTTATTGGTGCCACCACCACTACCGTAATAGATGTCCGTGGGAATACCGAGTTCAAAATTATCAATACCGGTCAGGCCGCAAGCCGGATCCGCCTGACGTTCAAGCGCCGTCAATGCGTCGCATGACGCCGGGTTGTTGCCTGAAAGGTCTTCAAACCGGTACTCACCACCGCGCGCGTGCTGCAGAAACTGGTTAAACACAAACAGGTCGTCACGCTCGTAACCGACAGTCACGACATGATCATTCCACAGGTATTCCGCGGTGAATTTCATGAAGTCGGATTCTGTGGCCAGGCTATTGGCCTGACGCGAATCATCAGCACCCAGATAAACAGTGTTACTACCCATGTATATCTGCATTTCAGCAAAATCCCTGGGACCCACAGTGACCTGAGAGTCATACATGGTATTACGGCTGATGAACACATCAGTCGAGAGCGCACTGTTCCATTGTGACGACAGCTTGAAGGTCAGCGTTTCGGATTCGGAACCCTTGCGATAGAAATGGTTGGCGAACTCAAACTCATTGCTGTCAGAGTCTGAAGCACGGTCTTCAATACCGTCGTAATAGTTGTAGATCACTGTCGCATCGTGCTGCTCGCTGATGTTCCAGTCCATACGCAGCATGTACTTCTCTTCGGTCTGAGCACCGTCAGAAGGCATGCCACCGGCATCATAGGCGTAAGTATTGGTCGCGATATTGCTGATACGATTAAAGTCCGACTGAGTCAACCACGGACGCTCGACGCCGTTGCCCGACCCGGCAAAACCCTGGGCAATGAACTCGGGTGTTTCAGTTTCTTCGTAGGCGCCAAAAACAAACAGACGGTCACGGATCAGAGGGCCACCGAGACTGAAACCACGCTTCTCTTCTTTAAAGTCCGGACTGCTGAACGTCGATTCATCACCATCTACGGTCAATGAATCACCGCGCATATCCTGATTGTTGTATTCATAGAATGCGGAGCCGGTAAAGTCATTGCTGCCCGACTTGGTCACCGCATTGATGTTACATGCGGTAAAACCACCGTAAGTAACATCAAAAGGTGCCAGTTCTACTGCCACCTGAGAGACCGCTTCAAATGGAAAAGGCATACCGGTGGCCGTCGAGTAACCATTACTGTTCAGACCGAAGCGGTCATTCTGGCTGACGCCATCAAGGCTGACGCTGTTGTACCGCGGATGTTTGCCAACACAGTTGATGGCGGAACCACTATCAAGGTTCAGACGTGGGTCGTACATAAAAACATCTTTGATATCGCGATCAAAGGCAACCGAGGTCTCCAGGTCGAACGTAGAGTATGTCGCTGCCGGGCCTGAAGCCACATCGACAATGTTGCCGGAGCGGCCAAGAACCATGATTTCCTCGACTGGTGCGCTGTTCATGTCGATAGATACATTGTAGATGTCGCCAAGAGCAATGGAATCGATGACAACTGTGCGACCATTGGCAGTGACCCGATAAGGGCCACCTACAGACAGATTGGTGGCGTAAAAGGCGCCGGAGTCATTGGTCTGCAGAGTACGGGTAGCACCGGTGCGGGTGTCTTCGATAACAATGGTGGTGTTGGCTTGTGGGGAGCCATCCGTGCCATTGATACGGCCGCGAATGGCGGACGTCATGTCTTGTGAAAATGCAGGTGCCGACAGCCCCAAACCCAGACCCAGTGCCAGCAGGATCGAGCTGGCCAGCACCTTTTTCTTTAACTTATTAGTAGATGAATACATACCCGCTCCCTTGCAGAGTGATGACTGAAGGCGCCACTTTAGGGTATGTATTTGACAGGGGAGTGAAAGATTCGTGGCAGTGATGTGACGGTTCTGTGGCTTGTTCTCGGCAGGCGGTCAACAGACAACAGGCTACCAAAATTGAGGGATCATACCCCCGCCGGGCGGCGGGGGCAGTGAAACGAATGTTACCAATATTTAGACGGAGGTCTCCCTCAGTTCAAAGTATCAACTTCCACCCGCATAAAGGTATTAGGTTCGAGTGAGTCAGCGGGTTCAAGGAACACATCCATGGCCTCAACGCGAATACAGTCACCGGGCGTAAGCATGGTCGTTCTGTCATCATACTCAACCCTGAGTGGTATAACCTCGGCACTGTCTGCCGCGCAGACCCGAACGATGCGATCCCTGCTGTATGACACAACCTGTTTTCTATCGTCCTCGAAGAAAAAGTACTCGTCTGCATCAGACTGCATTCTGGCGCGGTACTCCAGATAGGAACCCGTTTGAGGTTGGGCCGCCAGTGGCAGTGCAAATACAAAGGTTGTTATGGCAGCGGTTGCTGCGATCATGATTTTTTTTGGAATGGAAATACACATACAATACTCCTTTCCTTGGGAATCTCAGCGCCCACCTGCATCTCAAAGTATAAAGCTTTTCATGCAGATACTTCAGGCACTTATGCAAACCGTCGCATCAGCGCGAACAGTTCGCATCGATGGATTGACATGGCTGCCTCTAAGCTCTTGTTAAAGCAGCCATGTGTCTAGGGTACTGATCTGTTAATATTTTTCAAGTCACTGGAAAAACAAACAGTATCAAGAGCCCAGAACTGTACAGCTTCCGTGACCGATGGGAGGTTTTTTATCACTCGCGCTTGGGCCAGTTGTTTTGCATTTCAATAAACGCGAAAGACGCGGACCAGGTGATCAGTACAAAACCAACCAGCCCCTGTGTACCATACAGAAAGCGCACCGGGCCCAGTGGAATCATGTCACCATATCCCAATGTAGAATAGGTCACAGCAGACATGAATATGTAATCGAGAAAAACCAGAGTGTCATATCCAGCCAGCTCACCGATCCCCTGAACCTGTATCAGCCACCAGGCACTGACACCGAATACCCAGATCGCAACAATGTGAGCCACCAACAAGCCGAACACCAACAGTAACATACGACGCCGGTGCGATATTTTCGATTGACTGACAATACGGGTAAGGCCGATAAAGGCTTCATAATGCAACATGACCGTTGATATAGTTGCGATCAGGCTCACGGTAAAGGCAACTACATAATCCGAACTCATCACTCGCTGACAGCCTCCAACGTTGCGGCCGGAGCCACTCTGAAGCCTTTCGCTTCGTCACGTTTCATCCAAATCGCCATGTTCCGGGAAAAAGGCTTCCCCGGATTGGCCCCCACAAGCAGCTTCGGAGCTAGTGGATCGACAAAGCACCCCTCCCCCTGCCAGACATCAGTCGTCTGCGTCGTCGAAATCACGACCCTTCCTGGCGTTGGTTTTGGCGCCTTTTTTGCTGGTTTTGCGCTTACTGGTACCGGCGTCATCCTTTTCGTCCGCGTCATCATCGTCCGGTTGTGCCAGTGACGACAACGAAGCTGACTCAATGGTGATCGGCGCCGCCGGTGCCTTGCCTTGCTTGTCCTCGCCAAAATACATGGTCAGGTGCGGGAACGGAATCTCTATACCCGCCGCATCCAGATGGTACTTCACAAGTCGGTTATAGGCCCTGCCCACGCCCCACTGTGCGCCAGGCAGAGTTTTTATTCGTACCCTGATATTCACTGAGCTATCGGCAAGCGCGGTGACCCCATGCACTTCCAGCTCTGCCAGAATATTGGCTTTTTGGTCCGGGTCTGCAATCAATTCTGCATAGGCTTCACGCAGCCGCACGATAACCTCATCGATATCTTCGCGATAAGCCACGCCATATTCGCCGACATGGTAGGCAAATTCGCGCATATAGTTCGCGACCGTATCCACGGAAGAAAACGGAATCAGATGATAGGTGCCGGACAGGTCCCTGATACCCAGCGAGCGTATGGTCAGCTTTTCCGCGGTGCCTGTGACGCCGCCGGCACTGACCACATCGCCGCTGTTGATGGCATTTTCAAGCTGAATGAAGACACCGGTAATAATGTCCTGCACCAACTTTTGCGCGCCAAAACCGATGGCCAGACCGAGAACACCGGCGCCAGCGATAAGCGGGCCAATGTTGATACCGATCTCCGCCAGCACAATCATCAGGGTCATCACAATAATGGTGATGGCTACCGCGTTGCGGAAAATGGTCAGCAGTGTCGCTTCGCGGGCACTGGGCGCGCTCGTATCGCCCTGCGGATTTAATCGCTGTTCAATCCAGCTGGCTAACCCGATCCAGACCAGCATCGCCATGATAATGATGAATGCGACCGATATGACGATGCCCAGCACGCGCGCACCCGCTTCAGACGCCGTCCATTGCGCCAGGTCGAATAAGCCCCACGCATCTGCAACGAGGCCTACCACCACGATCAGAATGATCAGCCGTGCCACTTTCATGACTGTCGGGAGGAAGCTGTTCATGCGATCTTCCAGCATGGGGAACCGCGCCTGCGTTTCTGCAGGCAGATGGAATCCGCGACTGATCAACTGGCTCAAGACCACGGAGACAAACAGACCGATGCCCACTGCCAGTAACGTGCGTAATGACGCAGCCAGCATAAAGGGAAGAGCGTCCTCAGGACGGGCAACGGTCACCAGTGCCAATGCGGCAAAATAGATGATTGCAACCACGTACCAGGACTTGGCAAGCATACCCAGCAAAAGCCGATTGAATGCCAGTTCTGTCTGACTCGCACGCTGCTCAATCTGCTGGGTTACCGGCGCCTTGTTCTGCAGAATAATGGCCAGCGCATACAAAAACGCCAGCAACATGACAGCCAGTGCGACCAGCTGGCCCACGTCAGGCGACAACATCGCGTTTACCAGCGGCACCAAAAACAGAATGCCGTAACCGATAAACCCACTGAGACGCGCCAGCCATGCATTCCAGTACGCCGCCTGTTCAGCGCTCATGGGTAACATGCGCAAACCGTCATCACGCGAGGCAAACAGACCGCGAATAAGGGCTTTAAATATTTCGATCAACAGGAAGGCATTAAGAAACAGGGACTGATAGATATCCATCTCACCCGTGATGCCGAGTGCAAACAGCGCCACCAGGTAACCACCGACATAAGCCAGCAAGATAACCGCGACATCAAGTACAGCAGCCCCGACGACGGCAACCAGTTTCCGCAACATGGCACTGCGGGCAGCATCCTGCAATGCCCAGCGATTGGCCATTGCAAACAACGGCCGTATCGCGAGTCGCAGTATCAATAGCAGGCCCACTGTCACCGCAATGACAATCAGCAGACTGACACCGGTTTCAATCAGCTCATCAAGATTCAGCGCACCACCGCCGCTGAACACGTTGCCTACGGCATTGACCCCATCTGTAATCTCACCGACAAAGCGCTCGGCAAAGTCACGCGAAGTGTCCGCAATGCGACGGGCCGGCGAAATGCGTTCCTCAGTCGCTTCCTCGCTCGCGGCACCTTCTGTGCTGGCAGGACTCTCTCCTGCGGCCAGCGCCCGTAGATCGTTGATCAAGCGCTCACGTGCGGCATCATCCTGAAGAATGTCGGCAAGATAGGCATACGAGGTATTGTCACCACTGGCGTCGGCATTGCCCGATGACTCTGGCGCCTCTGCGGCCATTGCAGTTGGAATATAGAAAAATGTGAGTAAGGTAAGAAAAAGGAAAGCTTTCACTGTCCTCAACGAATTAAGGTAGGTCACAGGGTTCGGCTCCATGCACGCGTATGATGAATTCACAGTGTTACACACTACGTATCCTAACTGAACCCTACGCAAATAGCACCGCGCTGGATCACTCTGAATATTCGGCTCCGGCAGACCGAGTCGTCAACAGGGGGAATCCGAGACAGCTCAAACCGCCAGCTTCGGCGATGACCTTTAATCCCAGACTGTGCATCATGACAATTAAAATGTTAACGATGACTTCACAGTGCGTGTCTGTCGTCACTTTCGCAATAAACGACTTATCTATTTTGATGTTGTCGATCGGAAAACGCTTCAAATAACGTAACTGGAATACCCGGTTATAAAATCGTCCAATAAAATACTTACATTGAGTTCCATCGACCTGACAAATCGGTCATCTACTTCTGAGAGCCCGAACACACGCATATGGCGTTTCATGAGACCTCTACCAGCAGCTAAAATCAGCCGCTGATGGTCAGTTTATTGCGCCCTTTGTGCTTGGATTCGTAAAGTAAGCTGTCAGCCTCGCGCACAATATCTACCGGCTGCGTATGCCTGTCGTGCAGTTTCGCCAACCCGGCACTGATCGTGACAACGCCGTGCTTTGACCGGGAGAATTCGATTTCCAGCTGTCGCACCGATGTCATGACTCGTTCAGCCACATACCGCGTAGGTTCGGCACTGGTGCAAGTAAATAGTACAGCCAACTCCTCTCCTCCGTAACGATACACCCTGTCGTCATTGCGGATACTGCGCGTAATGGCCTGTGCTATCTGCTGGAGCACCTTGTCGCCCTGGGTATGACCGTAACTGTCATTAAAAAGCTTGAAATAGTCGACATCAATCAGCATCAGAAAAAAGCTGCCGTGACCACTTCTCGCTTCGGCAAATAGTCGCTCCAGATCACGATCAAATGCACGCCGGTTGTGGATTCCCAGCAGGCCGTCCATCAGACTCAGTTCACGTAAATTGCTGTTGGCTGCCTCAAGTTCCTGCGTACGCTCGGCGACAAGTCGCTCCAGTGTGTTTTGTGTATCGCGAATGTTCACCGTCATGTCATAAAACGTATTCGCCAACAGCCCGACTTCATTGCCCAGATCACGTGGCAAGCTCACTCGTCCTTCAGCAACAGCAGCATAATCTCCGCCACTGACGCGCTGCGCGGCCTCGTGTAGCTGAGCCAATGGCCGTTCGGCATCACGGCGGATGATGAAAACAATGATAACGACCAACAGCACTAACAGCAGTATGCCTGTGGACAGAACGGCTGCTGCCGCCTGATTGGCCGAACTTCTGATCATGGCCCCCGGATAGACCGAGACAAACCACCAGTCTGGTCCTGCCAGTTCGCTGACCGCCAGCCAGGTGTCATCTACCTCATTTTGGATCAAGGAAACGGTTCCTGGACTGCCCGCCGTTGCTGCGTCGATCAGTTCGTAAATTCTGACGACCGCAGGGTCATCTATGGTCTCCAGTGACATCTGCCCTACCCAGCGTCGATCCGACGCAGGTGGCGCAGGTTGTGCAATCAGAAAACCATCACTGCGAAAGATAAGGTTGTAGCCTCCATCAGGCGTATCTGTCACCAGTTTATTCATGACTTCTGTCAGTGACACATCGTGGCTGGGGTTTATCAGATGCCTGCCCTCAAGGTCCAGGGGCACCTGGTAGGTAAGCGCCCATTCCTGCGCCGTCTCATCGTAATACAGTCCGCTCCAACCTGGCTCCCGCCCGGGATTTTCTGACTGTTGCATGGAGCGAATGACGCCAAGCTCGTTCATCGGCAGATCAGGAGCAGCTTCCAGCCCCCATGGCGTGCCAGGGGCATAGAGCGCAATGGCATTTTCGGGGAATGTAACGTGAACATTTTCAAACCGGTTTATCCAGGCAGGGCCCAGTTGCGCCAGTAGCCGGGATGAAAGCACGAGGCGACGCTGCAGATCAGGGTCGTCGACCGACTGATTGTTGCCGACAAAGCTGGTGACGCCCTCATAGTGAAGACCATCATCAGCGTACACGCCATCATAGAACTCCCGGCGCATCCGTACAGCGCCGTCCTGGTCAGTCTCATAGTAGGACCAGAATTCATCGTCACTGATATCAATATCGGAGGTGTAAAGCCGGATAAATTCGCGACTGAATAGGGCCAGGTTCTCTCTGGCTAGTTCAAAGACAACGCTATCATTGCGTGCACGCTCCACCACCCAGTCGCTCAAGTTGTCGAGCAGCCGTGTCTGGGTTTCAGCGTGAATAAAGGAATACGCCAGTATGGTGAGGGTACCCACCACGACTGTGGCCGCAAGCACGATACGCAGCAAGACACTGCGCATCAGGGAGCGCGGGCGGGAATCCGGTCGTTGGTTTCCGAGAGGCCCCGTCAAGACGAATCCCTGGAGCCGGGCGAACTCTTGTTGTATTTAAATGTGTCCCAGACCCGATACTTTTTGAAATACCAGAGCATAAACGGGGTTTCTATCGCTGCATAACTAAGCAATGCAAACCAGAACCAGTTAACAGAAAAGAAGAGCAGGCTGAACTCGTGACCACTACCTGAATACAGACTACCCGCGATCAAAAGCACTGTCCCGGAAGCCAACAAATCATTCAACGCAATTCGCCAGATATTGGCGCCACACAGCAACGGGTAAATGACGAGGTACGCCAACAACGCCACAACAAAATTTATGCTGATGACTAATATTTCGGGGCTATTCATGTCGCCCTCCCTGTTGGAAACTTTCGCATGCCTCACCGTCCATTACGCTGCGAACTACCTACTGACCGGTGGCTGCCTGCCGCTCTCTTTCATACTCATTAAATGACTTGTTCGCACGTTGCATGCAATCGTCGAATTGTGAAGGCGGCAACCGGTGACACTCAAGCCGGTTGCTGGCCTGAATTCCTTCGTAGACGCCCCTGTTGCTGCAGCCAGACAGCGCCAACAGGCAGGCCACAATCAACAACAGGGCTATTCTTGCGCTTTTCATATCACCTCCGACCTATCCGACTTGAAGTTTAAACTGGTTAAGCACATCTTTAGTGCACATCACAGTAGCATACTCTTCGTCCAGATTTGCCAGCGACATGGCATGGACTTCATCAGCCGACCTCGGCATCCCGGTATAGTCATTTTTGTCGAACGCAAAAGTAGCATCCGACACCACAAGCGTCGCAAATCCCAGGTTGCCAGCAGTACGGGCGGTCGCCTCAACCGAATTATTGGTACTGACACCAACAAGCACCACCCGGCCTATCCCGCGGACGTGCAACCATCGCTCCAGCCCCGACAGGATGAAGGCATCGGGAACATTCTTTTCGACTATGTGCTCGTTGTCTGCCGGGGCCAGCTCAGGCTGAAACGCGGCACCCGGCTGGCCGGGCCAGAATGGAGAATCCGGACTTCGTGAAATATGCCGCACATGAACGATAGGCCAGTCTGCGCCGCGCCATGCCATGAGCAACTGTTGTATATTATTTTCAGCATCAGGATTGTTTCGTGGCCCCGCGGCGGAGCCTTTCATGCCCTGTTGCATGTCAATAATTATCAGAGATACTGGTTGCCCGGTCATTTTTTCACCAATCTTGAATACCGTCAGGGGATTCTGGTTCGGGTATACTTACAACGTAACTCTGAACGCCTAAAAGCGAGTAATAACGCTCACCACAACTTGCTCGATATCAGCATCCCCGATATCAGGAAATTCCTGGTACTCCAACTGGATATCAAACGTATCATTAATAGAATAATTAAGACCAAGACCATAGTTGAGCTCTGAGCCTTCTGACTTGGTAACCGTTGAGATCATCGAAGGTCCACCGTCAGGGTCAACAGTCAAATCCAACTCCTCTCTTGTGATTCCGGGCAAAAAGCTGCCACCGCGCAATTCTATTGATTCTACTCTCTCACTCGCGTAGTCAAAAATGCCCACTCTCCCAAAGAGAGAAAAAGACCAATAAAGTGGAATTCGTCCGGTTATAGACAGGTTCAGTCCGTCGACTTCCATAGTGCTTGTATGCGTTGAGCTAAAGGAACCACTCGTAGAACCATCGATCCTTTCACCATTGAAATCGGCGTAATCCAGATAAGATAGCTCGACTGACCAGAACTCCCACAATCTTCTGCCAATGCCAAATTTATTGACAGACTCCCCCTCAACTCCGACTGGCGCATAAGTCACATTTGTCAGACATGGATTAAAGGGCGCAGGCACGATACAGCTGCTGCCGCCGAATGACCTGAAAGTCAAAATGTCCATTGGTGCGGAATCGCCGCCAGCAATATCAGTTTCTCCATAGCCGAGCTCAACAAACCAGTTTTTTTGTGCATGGCTGACGGCAGGCAAAAGCAATAATACAAGTATCGACAGTGATGGCAGAAAGCGCATAAATAAGTCTCCTTAGTTAGAAATATATCGCAATAAATGTTTCGGGTTCCATTTGCTGATTACACGTTACTCCACTCTCCAGGGAGGAAATCGTCTGTTCTCGCCGGCGTAGTAAAGGCATAGGGTGTTGTTATCCGGGTCCCTCAGCCGGGCTTCGCCCCAAAGCCACTCTTCGTCTTTGGGGGTCTGGTCAAACTTGTATCGTTTATTCTGCAGTTCCAACACCAGTTCATCGAGTCGCGACGATTCGAAATACACAACCACATTGGAGTTGTTCATCGTCTCTGATACCAGATGCACCGAGAATGTAGAGTGTCCATCTGGACATTCGAACCTGGCATACTCTGGCGAGTCCACTATGAGGATAAACCCCATGCCGCAATAAAACTCAATCGATCTGAGTATGTCGGTAGAAGGTAACGTAACCTGGTTCAGGTTCATACGCTGTCGCTCTCGTTTCTAAGTCATTGTTATTTTACTCCTGGATAACCCGAAAACACGACACCTTCAATAATGGGGCAGGATTCGACCCAGGTTGCACGTCCGGTTCCAGTAGAGCTGAAAACTCTCAATCACTCGTTGCCCGGCATCGCTTCGGACGCTTTTAGAAGCGCTCAATGTAATTAAATATATCTGCTTTGGCCATAACCATGGTCCGATATCCCTTTCGGCTCACCTGCTCTCGCTTGAGGACCCGAAACTGTGAGCCCGCTGGATACAACACCTGATGGACGCTAAGTTGGCGAAATGTCTTATGAAATTATTAGTAAGTGCCGACATGTCAGTGCAGGCGTCGGCCGCAACCCACATTTACTATGGCGCACCCGGATGATTGACCCTCAAGCCGCATAGGCCATCCTGGCAGGCGCTTAAAAAGCGATGATTTTTATCAAAAATGGGCAGCTCTACCGAAGGCGGGTAAACCGTGCAGACACAAAAAAGCCCGCACTAGGCGAGCTTTTTTGTGTCTCTGTATGGTGCACCCGGCACGATTCGAACGTGCGACCCCCTGATTCGTAGTCAGGTACTCTATCCAGCTGAGCTACGGGTGCGAAAGAGGTGCGTATTATATATAAATAGGAGAATTTTCAAAGCCCTTTTTGCCTTAAATGCATTATTTTTAGCCGGTTTTCCTGTTGTACTGTGGCCGTGATAAGATTGGGCTCTGAATCCAATGCTGTCGAGTCGGGAAACAAATCATGAAAATTACACACACTCTCAGTGCCTTGGCGCTTGGTAGCCTGCTGACAATGGCGATGCCAGCGTCTGCGGATTACGCCACCGGCATTGCTGCCTACGAGGCAGGTGATTACCAGCAGGCCTTGCTGGCGTTTGAAGTTGACGCCAACAATGGCCATGCACGCGCTCAGGAGCGCCTGGGCAATATGTATCGCACCGGTCAGGGTACCCGGCCGGACCCGGTAGTGGCCATCAAATGGCTGACACTGGCATACACCAATGGCTTGCGCTCCACCCTGCCCACGCTGGAAACACTGCGTGAAAGCATTACCGAAGCGCAACTGGTCGAAGGCGAACAGATGGCGCTGAGCTGGCTGGAAGATGCCAACCGCATTGTATTTGCCGATGATGACACTGACGCCCTGTACGACGCTCAAGGCTTCTGAGTGACCTTGGCCGACAGCTGGCGGCGCCTGTCCCGTGTGGCAGTCTGCCTGTTGTGGCTGCTGGCGATCCCGGCAATGGCCGCTGATGCGACGGCGCCATCGCCGGCAGCCATAACGTCATTAACCAACCTCGCCGAGAGCGGCGACCCCGACGCCCAGTTCTCCCTCGCCAACCGCTATCTTGAGGGCAAAGGTGTCGAGCAGGACAATTTTGCTGCCCTGCGCTGGTTTACGCGAGCAGCCGAGAATGGCAACGCCAATGCCCAGTACAACATTGCCGTGATGTACCTGAATGGCATCGGCGTGGTCAGGGATCCGGAGCAGGCCGTCACCTGGTTTGTGCGCGCGGCCGAGAACGGTGACCCGCCTTCTCAATATACTCTGGCCGTGCTGTTGTTTAACGGCCAGCTTGGCGTACCACAGAACGTACCCCAGGCATACAAATGGTTCACGCTCGCCGGGACCGCCGGCGTCAAGGAAGCTGCGGCCAACGCGGTGCTGGTGCAGGAACTGCTGCCAGCGAATGAAGTTGAGGCTATGCAGGCCGAGGCACGCCAATGGATTGATACGTTTAATCAGCGTCAGAACAATGAGACTGCCACCGACTTCGACTCACCAGAGACCCCATGAGAACTACCTTCTTAACTGACACATTGCGGACAGCGACCATCCTGCTTGTATTGCTGCTGATCACCGCCCTGCCCGCACAGGCGCAGATCACCATTGCCGATGAAGACACCGAGCTGCCGGATTACACCGATTATAATGCTGCCGTGGAGGCTCTTGAGGCAGGCGACTATGCCACCGCATTAGAAGAGTTCAGGCAATCAGCGGCAGAAGGCCTGCACCTGGCGCAATACAATCTCGGCGTGATGTATTACACCGGTCAGGGCGTTGAGCAGAGTTATGAGGACGCTTACCACTGGCTGCTGCAGTCGGCGGAACAGGGCCACCTGAACTCAATGTTTAACGTCGCCACCATGTATTACAACGGCCAGGGCGTGAACTCGGCGTTGATGCAGGTATGGCCACTCTCCCTTTTCAGCCGCCGGCAGAATCTGGTGCAGGCGGCCACCTGGTATCAGGAAGCGGCGGAATATGAACACGCAGGGGCGCAGTACAACCTGGCGACCATGTATGAAGTTGGCGACGGTGTACAGCAGGATCTGGGCGAGGCTTACAAGTGGGCAAGGCTGGCTCGCGACAACGAAGCCAATGGCGCTACCGCCCTGGTTACCCGGCTGCAACAGATGATGACACCTGAGCAATTGGTCCGGGCACAGCAGGCTTATGCTGAATGGGTGTTGCAGTATCGGAGCTGATAAACGACTCAGTGTTTTAAAGGTTAAACAACTGTCGTCAGACTGACGCTGCGGCAATGGTCTTGATGCGTGCGACCATTGCCTGCAGACCACTGCCCCGGGTCGGGCTCAGATGCCGCATCAGGTCGATTTCGGCGAAATACGCTTCAATATCAAAGTCCAGAATCTGCTGCGGTGTCTTGCTGTTGTAGGCAGCCATCACGATACCCAGCAGGCCTTTGACGATAAAGGCGTCGCTGTCGACCTGAAAGTACAAGTGTTGCTCGCGCTGCCCGGCGCTCAGCCACACTTTACTCTGGCACCCGCGAATTATATTTTCATCAATGCGCTCACTGTCCGGCAGCGGCGGCAGCTCTTTGCCCAGATCAATGATGTACTTGTAGCGGTCATCCCAGCTGTCAAAAAATGCCAGCGTGTCGATGATGTCGTCCGTGGTAATGTCTACACCAAACTCTTTCATTAAAAGAACATTCCTGTTTCCAGTTGAGCCTCTTCGCTCATCATGTCGCGGCTCCAGGGAGGATCGAATACCAGATCCACATTGACGGTGCTCACGTTGGGCACTTTGCGTACGCGGTATTCGACATCGCCGACCAGCACCGGTCCCATGCCACAGCCAGGCGCCGTCAGGGTCATGTCAATGTCGACGCTATGACTGTCCTGATCAATGACGACTTTGTAGATCAGTCCGAGGCTGACCAGGTCGACCGGGATTTCCGGGTCGAAAACAGTGCCCAGCGCTTCCCACACCTGATCTTCGTTAATGCGGTCGTCATCAGGCTCAGGAAAACTCAGCGTTTCCGGCTGCAAACCGAGGATGGCGGCATCGGTGCCATCCACACGCAGCATCTGTCCGTTATGCACCACCGTGTAATTACCACCCAGTGCCTGCGTGATACTGACAAAACTGTCTTTGGCAATTGTGACCGGCGTGCCGTCCGGCACGCGGCGTGCCGGACAATCGGCCTGCGCTACAACCATCTGTCGCTGCATGTTCTATTCTCTCTGCCCAAAGGCTCTTGGTGCTGGCTGCTCAGCCAACACTGAAACTTTCACCGCAGCCACAATGATCCTTGGCGTTCGGGTTCTGAAAACGAAGCTGGCGGTTAACGCCTTCGGTGACGATATCAATCTCGGTGCCATTGACCACGCCCAGGCTGCCACGATCGATCATCAACTCTACGCCCTCGTCCAGGGTCTGGCGAATATCATCAGCGCCCATCTCAGGCACCAGGTCAACCACATACATGAAACCGGTGCAGCCACTTTCCTTGACGCTGAGGCGAACAGCTCGCGCGCCGCCGTCTTTCTGCAGTTGGCGACGAAAGTGTTCGACTGCCGCCGGGCTTACTGTCACCGGTGCATCTGTCACCCGCGTGGTGGCAGCAGTACGCGGATCAAACGTTTCTACAGCCATGGTATTACCCTCTTTTTGATGTCGACCAAGTGTTTAACTGAATTACCGGATCTTGAGCTAGAGCAACATGCCCCTGGCTTTATCCAGCGCAGCAAACAAACGATCCACATCCTCGAATGTATTGTAAATTGTGAAACTTGCACGCACCGTTCCCGGCACCTGGAACTGGTCCATCAACGGTTGTGCACAATGATGACCGGTGCGCACGGCGATGCCCTGCTGGTCCATCAGCATACCCAGGTCTGATGGATGCACACCCTCCAGTACAAAACTCAGCACAGCCACTTTGTTCGTCGCTGTCCCGACCAATCGCAATCCGGGCACCTGCAATGCCCTGTCACGCGCGTAGGCCAGCAACGCATCTTCATGTGCGGCGGCGGCGCGGCGGTCAAGCGCATTGATGTAATCAATGGCGGCGCCCAGCCCGATGACACCGGCGATGTCGGGAGTACCGGCCTCGAATTTATATGGCAACTGATTGTAGGTCGTGCCGGTAAAACTGACAGTCTCGATCATTTCACCACCGCCCTGATACGGCGGCATGGCATCCAGCAGCTCGCGTCGGCCATACAACACACCAATGCCAGTGGGACCAAAAAGTTTGTGACCGGAAAACGTGTAGAAGTCACAATCCAGCGCCTGCACATCAACAGCCCAGTGCCCGATGGCCTGAGCTCCGTCCACCAGCACCAGCGCGCCCGCATCGTGGGCCAGAGCTATCATCTCGGCCACCGGGTTGATGGTACCCAGCGCATTGGACACGTGGTTTACCGACACCAATCGAACACGATGATCCAGCATCAGGGCAAAGGCTTTCAGGTCCAGCGTTCCGCTCTCATCAACCGGAATCACGTCTACCTGCGCACCGGTTTTTTCCGCCACCAATTGCCAGGGCACGATATTGGAATGGTGCTCCATGGCTGATACCAGTACCCGGTCACCCGCTTTCAGGTTGGCACCACCCCAACTCGCTGCGACCAGATTGATGGCCTCAGTGGTTCCCCGCGTCCAGATAATCTGGGCCGAGGTTTCGGCATTAACAAAGTCAGCGACTTTCTGCCGGGCGGCTTCAAATTTTGCTGTCGCACGATCGCTCAGGGTATGGGCACCACGGTGTACGTTACTGTTGTCGTAACAGTAGTAGTCACTGATGGCGTCGATAACCGCACGCGGTTTTTGTGTCGTCGCCGCGTTATCCAGATACACCAGCGGGTGTCCGTTAATTTGTTGTTGCAGGATGGGGAAATCCGCGCGCACACGCTCTACATCGAATCCGCCAGCCACGGCTGTCGTATTATCGCCCACCTCAGGCACGCCCGTTTTCAACTGCATCAACATCAGCCAATGCGACATCACTGACCAGCGCGCGGTCAGCGGCAAACAGGGCACTCAGATGTGTGCCCAGCGCGGTTTTGATGTCTTCGTGAGGCAGTCCCTGCAACAGTTCATTGATAAAACCGAAGCTTAGCATGACACGCGCCTGCGCCGGGCTTATGCCGCGACTTTGCAGATAATACAAGGCGGTTTCGTCAAGCTGACTGATGGTGGCCCCGTGGGCACAACGCACATCGTCAGCATAAATTTCAAGTTCCGGCTTGGTGTCAATTTCTGCGGAATTTGAAGTCAGCAGGTTGCGGTTATTCAGTTCCGCCAGCGTTTTCTGCGCGTCTTTGTGAATATGGATACGGCCATTAAAAACCGCCTTGGCCTTGTCACCAATAATGCCGCGAAAGACTTCCTGGCTGGTGCAATGCGGCACCCGGTGCTCAATGGTGGTGTGATAATCCACCAGTTGTTTATGGCGCGCCAGATAGACACCGTCCAGCTTCAGTTCGGCGCCCTGCCCGCAATGGTTCATCTGGTAATCGATCCGTTTCAGGCGACTGCCTTCGGCAATGGTAAATCCGCTGAAACGCGAATCACGTTGCAGGTTCAGATGCACGCCGCCCACATGGGACAGAGCTTCATCTTCCATATTCAGGCGGGTGTGGTGCAATTGCGCATTGTTACCCAGCTGTATTTCCGTCAGTGCATTAACAAACGCCGGCTGTCCGGGTTCGCTGCCAATGTAATGCTCAATTATCTGGGCGTTGCTACCCTCTTCCATTACCACCAGCACGCGCTGGTTGGCAACCGTCGCTTCGGTTCTCTGAGTCGATGGCGCGGACGACACATGGGCGATATAAATGGGCTTTTCCAGTGTCACCGAGCGCGGCACATGCACCAGCAGACCGTCGCGCGTCCAGGCGTTATTAAGCATGGCAAACAGATTGCGGCGCTGAGCGTCAACACTGCCGGCAACGCGCCCCAGGTTGTCAGCGATAATTTTTTCGGCGGCAGCATCAGCCAGACTGAACAGGGTGGTGCCTGACTGCATGGCATCGGATGCCTCTGCATCAAACACGCCATCAACAAAAATCAGGCGCGTGGCAGACAGCGTCAACAGCGAGCTGCTGACGGCGGAGCCGGAGGTTGCTGCATCGGCATCGACGGTTGTGGCGGCAACCGTTGCAGAGCCCCAGTCGGCGGCCAGGAAATCCTGAAACGACTGCAGGCTGGTGTATTTCCACTGTTCGGTTTTTCGGCCGGGCCACGAGGTGCGGGCAAAATCGGCCGCGCCCTGCTCGCGCAAGGTGGTCATCCAGGCAGGACTGCTGTTGTCCCGGGCCATTGCCGCCGATTGTGCAGCAGCCAGCATCAGTGCGTGCTGATGAAACTCAGCCGCAGGCGTTACACTTGCAGACATATCAGGCGACCTCGCTTTCCAGCCAGCCATAACCCTTGGCTTCCAGTTCCCTGGCCAACTCTTTATCGCCGCTTTTTACTATTTTGCCACCAGCCAGCACGTGCACAAAGTCAGGCACAATGTAATCCAGTAGACGCTGATAGTGCGTCACCACGATAAAGCCGCGTTCGCTGCTGCGCATGGCGTTTACACCCGTGGCAACCACCTGCAGTGCGTCAATATCGAGACCGGAATCGGTTTCATCCAGAATGCACAGACTGGGCTCAAGCAACATCATTTGCATGATCTCGTTGCGCTTCTTTTCGCCGCCGGAAAAACCTTCGTTAACGCCACGCTTAAGAAATGACGGGTCAAGACTCACCTGTTTGCTGGTTTCGCGCGCCAGCTTCATGAAATCAAACGACGACAGCTCCTCCAGGCCCTGATGTTTGCGTCGAGCGTCAACGGCCGCCTTAAGGAACTCCATGTTGCTGACGCCGGGGATTTCCACCGGATACTGAAACGCCAGAAACATGCCTTCGCGGGCTCGTTCCTCAATGCCCATGTCGAGCAGGTTCTTGCCATTGAACTCAATGTCACCGGACAGCACTTCGTAACCGTCGCGCCCAGTCAGTACGTTGCCGAGCGTACTTTTGCCGGACCCATTGGGTCCCATGATGGCATGAACTTCGCCGGCCTTAATGTTCAGACTCAGGTCATGCAGAATCTGCTTGTCTTCGACCTGGGCGTTGAGCTTGTTAATCTGGAGCATAATTCGTTTTCCGTGTTATCCGACCGAGCCTTCAAGGCTGACTTCGAGCAGTTTGCCGGCTTCAACGGCAAACTCCATGGGTAATTCTTTAAATACTTCGCGGCAAAAACCGTTCACGATCATCGACACTGCTTTCTCCGCATCCAAGCCACGCTGCTGACACAGAAACATCTGGTCATCACTGACTTTTGAGGTCGTGGCTTCATGTTCAATGACGGCCGAGGCATTGCGATTCTCGATATAGGGGAAGGTGTGGGCACCGCACTGGTCGCCGATCAGCAGTGAGTCGCACTGGGTAAAATTACGCGCCCCTTCTGCACCGGGATTCATTCGCACCAGCCCGCGATAGGAGCTGTTGCTGCGGCCGGCAGAGATGCCCTTGGCAATAATGGTGGAACTGGTGTTCTTGCCCAGATGAATCATCTTGGTGCCGGTATCGGCCTGCTGAAAATTGTTGGTCAACGCCACCGAATAAAACTCACCCACACTGTTGTCGCCTTTCAGAATACAGCTGGGGTACTTCCAGGTCACTGCCGAGCCGGTTTCTACCTGCGTCCAGGAGATACGTGCGTTTTTGTGGGCAATGCCGCGCTTGGTGACAAAATTGTATATACCACCTTTGCCGTTCTTGTCCCCGGGATACCAGTTCTGCACCGTTGAGTACTTGATGGTGGCATCATCCAGCGCCACCAGTTCGACCACGGCTGCGTGCAGCTGATTTTCGTCGCGCATGGGCGCCGTGCAACCTTCAAGGTAGCTGACATGTGAGCCTTCTTCGGCAATGATCAGTGTGCGCTCAAACTGGCCGGTGTTGAGTTCGTTAATCCGGAAATAAGTGGACAGCTCCATGGGGCCTGTCTCTTATACACATCTCCGAGCCCACGAGACAGGCAGAAATCTC
>OJBX01000339.1_pt1 | contig 22890 bp, 17 predicted proteins | sample 1590751 | NCBI WGS metagenome assembly OJBX01 (sample SAMN05416780, study PRJEB24817) | seawater metagenome | isolation source: Sea water | place: Canada:Atlantic | collected 2013-07
CACGAAAAAGCCAGGCCATCGCCCTGCACGATTGCGACATCCTGACCTACAAACGGGAAATGCTGGCAAGGTTGATCTATCCCGTTGCCAACCCCGGTTTTAACTACCAATTTTGCAAAGGTTATTATGCTCGGGTCGCCGATGGAAAAATCAACGGACGGGTGTGCCGGCTGATGGTCACGCCCCTGCTCAGGGCATTAAAAAAAGTGTTGCCACAAAGTGAATACCTGGACTATCTGGACAGCTACCGTTACCCGCTGGCCGGTGAATTCTCATTCCGCACCGAAGCCGTCAATGACCTGCGCATTCCCAGCGACTGGGGTCTGGAAATAGGAATTCTGTCAGAGATGTTTCGTAACAACGCCACCAACCGCTTGTGTCAGGTCGACATCGCCGACAATTACGATCACAAACATCAGGACCTGTCGGCAGACAATGCCGAAGCCGGGCTATCAAAAATGTCCATCGACATTGCCAAGGCCATTTTCCGCAAACTCGCCACCAACGGCGTCGTGCTGTCGAGTGAAACCTTCCGCACCATCAAGGCAAGCTATTTTCGTATCGCGCTGGATTTTGTCGAAACCTACCGCAACGACGCGCTGATCAACGGACTGACACTGGATATCCACAAGGAAGAACAGGCCGTGGAGCTGTTTGCCCGCAACATCAAGGCGGCCGGGGAATATTTTCTCGACAACCCCATGGAGACTCCGTTCATACCCAGCTGGAACCGGGTTCGCAGCGCACAACCTAATATTCTCGAAGAATTGAAAGAGGCCGTCGAAGCCGACACCCGGGAATTCATGAACCAGGCAGGATGACCATGGCGGACCTGAACACACGAGTCAGTAATCATTTACAACATATCTACCCGGCGCTGAACAGCGCCGACACTCAGCAGCTGGCGCTGTCATTGATAACCACCATGCGGCTTGAGCCCGAACAGGTGCATGCCGGCCGTCAGCAGCAAATCTGGGATCAGCGCGATGTTTACCTGATCACTTATGCCGACAGCATCAAATCGGCCGCAGACGAGATGCCGCTGCAGACGCTGCAGACCTTCCTGTGCCAACACCTGAAAGGCAGCATCAGCGGCGTGCACGTATTGCCTTTTTTCCCGTGGAGTTCGGACGATGGCTTTGCTGTCAGTGATTACAACACGGTACACCCGGCGCTAGGTAACTGGCAGGACATCGAAGCACTGGCCGGCGACTTCAAACTCATGGCAGACCTGGTCGTCAACCACTGTTCTGCATCACATACCTGGTTCCAGCAGTTTGTTGCCGGGCAATCTCCCGGCAAAGACTATTTTTATACCGCCGATCCGGCGCTGGATCTGAGCGCGGTCACCCGACCGCGCACCAGTGAGCTGTTGCAATCGGTGCCAACGGCCGATGGCACCCGGCATGTCTGGTGCACCTTTGGTCACGACCAGGTCGATTTTGACTTCCGTAACCCGGATGTATTGCTGGAGTTTGTTCGCATCATCCGTCTGTATCTTGACCATCAGATCCGGGTTTTTCGCCTCGATGCGGTCGCCTTTATCTGGAAAGAGCCCGGCGGCAATTGCCTGAACCTGTTGCAGACGCACGAGATTGTGCGCTTGCTGCGCGCACTGATTGAACATGCCGACACCGAAGCGCTGATCATTACTGAAACCAACATACCAAAACGTGAAAACCTGAGTTACTTTGGCAATGCCAATGAAGCCCATAGCATTTACAATTTCTCACTGCCACCGCTATTGGTATTCACTCTGCTGAACGGCAATTGCCGTCACATAAAAAACTGGTTGATGAGCATGCCGCCTGCCCAATTGGGCACCTTCTATTTTAATTTTATCGCCTCGCATGACGGCATTGGTCTGCGGCCGGCCGAAGGCCTGCTCAGCGACCAGGAGATTGAATCCCTGCTCGCGGGCATTGAACGATCCGGTGGCCGTATCTCCTGGCGCGCGACCTCGGCACTGGAGCGCCGCCCCTATGAGATCAACGTCAGCCTGTGGGATGCACTGGCTTGCACCCTGGAGGATCAATCCGGCGCACCCGACGCCTGGCAACTGCAGCGCTTTATCTGCGCCCATGCAATTCTGCTGGCATTGGAAGGGGTACCGGCATTCTACATTCACAGCCTGCTGGCAACCGGCAATGACGAGGCACGTCTGGCGCAGAGCGGGCACAACCGTCACATCAATCGCCACCAGTGGTCTCAGAGCGAACTGAACAGGTTGTTGGAGGACAACAACAGCCACCATGCCCGGGTATTGGCGGCGTTGAAATCACTGATTGCCATCCGTCAGCAACAACCGGCCTTTCACCCCAATGCAACGCAGTTCACGCTGCACCTGGGCGATGGCATCTTTGCCTTCTGGCGCCAGAGTATCAATCGGGAGCAAAGTATTTTTGCGCTCAATAATATTTCCCTGCAGACACACCACATTCCGTTGTCAGACATCAACCTGATCGACACCGAGGACTGGTACGACCTGGTCAGTGGCCAGCACGTTGCACTGGACGACCAGGAGATAGTGCTGGCTCCGTATCAGACGGTCTGGCTCAGCAACCGCCGCCCCGACACCAGTGGTAGTACCAGCGCGGGCAGCAGCAAGGCTGCAGACGACAACTGAACTGGCAGTAGCCAGCCGGTCACCACCCAGGGCAGCACCGCGCAGCTGCCCCAGAACAGCACGGCATACCACAACGCATGCGGCTTCTGCTCCAACAGGCGACTGTTGAGCCAAAGCCCGCCGCCCAGCGGAATAAAGTGCGCCAATGCCAGACCAAATTCAGGCACGTTGACGTTCAGCAGAAACCAGACCGTGAACCCCATCAACAAAATGTGAAGCGCCAGCACGGTCAGAGCCAGAGGCATCGGTGGCCTCGGGTCATACTTCTGCTGATTGCCCGGCACACAGCGCGCCAGCGGGAAGCGTTCCTCAACATCGGCCGGCCGCCAGCCAGTGGGCATAAACCACAACCGCAGCTTGTCCCACCAACGCCGCGCGTGCAGACAGTCCTGCCACAATTGCCAGTGCACATGAAAATTGGCAAAAAAAGGATTCCAGCTTTGCAGGGGTTTTCGCACACCATAAACACAGGGCTCGTCATCCAGCTCATGCTGATAGGTGCCAAACATCCGATCCCACAAGATAAATACACCGCCAAAGTTGCGGTCGATGTAGGGATCATTGATGGCGTGATGCACCCGATGATTCATCGGTGTCACCAGCACCTGCTCTGCCCACCCCAGCGTCTTGATAAAACGCGTATGCACCCAGAACTGATAGATCAGATTGAGCGAACCCACCGTCACCACCACCGCTGGCGGAAAACCGGCAAACAGCATGGGCAGGTAAAAAATTGAACCAATCAGGAAACCATTGAATGGCTGACGCAGCGCCGTGGTCAGGTTGTACTCTTCACTTTGATGATGAACAACGTGAATACCCCACAACACATTGATTGTGTGCTGACTGCGATGGCTCCAGTAATAACAGAAATCGTAAAACACAAAAGCAGCCAGCCACAACCAGGGCGTCATGGTCAGTTCGCCGTGAGGCAGCACGGCCCACAGAGTGGCGTAAGCCAGGAAACCCATAAACCGGGTCGCAAACCCCAGCGTCTGGCTCAGCATACCCGTGCTCAACGACGCAATGGCATCGTTCAGACGGTAGTAACCGGTCTTGCGCCTCAGGTCCACGCTCAGTTCAACCAACAGCAACAGCATGAACACCGGTATGGCATACAGAATCAGATTCATGGTTAACCCGCTTTTTTACCGCCCGTGACTTCCGGCTCGGCTATTCTTCTTTGCCACGTTTGTTCCCTGCGACTATAGCAGCTCCAGCAATTGAAACCAGTGCCGACAGGACCGACTTCCCATTAAGGTATTCTGCGACGCAGTCGATAACCCGGGGTAACGACTGATCACCGGGCCTTTTCATGCCATATCACAGACAGCTTACCTGCCTTGTCCTCCTGTTGTCGGCCTGTAGCCTCAGCGCCTGCAATAATCGATTTCAGGCCTATCCGCGCGCCGTTAACGTTACCGGCTCGGAACAGCCCGTCGCCCGTTCAGCCGCACATTGGGATCTGATGGCCAGCAACGAGGCAGCATTGATCGCAGACAGCTTCGAGACGCCTCCGGCGCTTTTTGTCGCCCCGGCAGATGACAACGACAGTCCATTCAGGCAGGCCTATCATCGACTGCTGTCGGCGCAACTGATCAGTAACGGCGCCAGCGTCATGCTCAACCCGGGCAGCGCAGCGCTGCAGCTGGACTACGACATCCTGGTGGTGACACATGACAATGGCCGCAGCCTGCGGCCACGTACCGGGTTCTTTTCCGCGGCCTTTGCCATCGCCGCGGTTGCCGGCAATGTATCGAACTGGGCAGACAACGAACTGGCCATCATTCCCCTGGCCGCAGGCCTGGATGTACTCACGCATTTCTGGCGCGACAGCCGGGAAACCATGTCAGAAGTCATTATCACCACCAACCTGCATGACGGCAGTCGCTTGCTGCGCTCAGACGCACGCATTTATTATGTACGTGACGCCGATCTTGCCAATTACCAGACACGGGGCAAAACCTTCAGTGTGGTCGGGACCTGATGCCATGAAGCGTGTATGCAAACGACCTGTCTTATTGTTGCTGACACTGACGATTGTTGTTGCTGCCCTCAGTGGCTGTAAAACCGTCGCCAGAACCATCGGCAACCCGGTCATTACCAACAACCACCAGGCTGCACAACGTCTGATTGACATCGCTGGCGACCAGCTCGACCCCAATGCCAGAATGCTCGCTGCCAGCTTTGCCAGCATCGACAATTTGTCACTGTCATCCTCTTTTGGCCGTATTGCCTCACAACAACTGGTGTCGGCATTCGCCGCCGAAGGTTATCAATTCGTGGAACTGTTGCTGCGCAACAGTGTTTACGTAGATCATCGACAGGGCGAGTTCCTGCTGTCGCGTGCTTTGACTGATATCAGTGCCGAACACAACGCCGATGTTGTCCTGGTCGGCACTTACGCCATTGCAGAACGCAACATCTATGTGACCGCTCGCCTGATCCGGACCCGGGACAGCATCATCCTGGCCTCGCATGACTACGCCGTACCTTACACCCCTGACATGCGCAGTCTGTTGCGACCCGAACGCTGGTAAGCAATACTCCGGAGTACTATGTCCGCCGCCATCAACAACAGCATGCTTGGCATCCGCCAACGCATTCTGCAGACAACCCTGTGGGCAACCGTGGCACTGGTCAGTATCGCCTATATTCCCAGCGTCATTCTGGCCTATCAACTGGAAATCTGGAGCCTGTTGATTGTTGACAACGTTGCCTGGATAGCGGTGCTTATACTGGCAAGGGCAAAGCAGGCGCCCTATCACCTGCGTGCCGGTCTATTCCTGGGGTTATGGGCAGCTATTGGCGTATTTTTGTTATGGCTGCTGGGGCCAGTGGGCGCAGGTACCGAATGGCTGCTGACCGTGCCCGTGCTATCCGCACTGTTCTTTGGTTTTCGTGGTGCTTTTATTGGCATTGCGCTTACGGTTCTGATCCTCCTGAGTTATGGCGCACTTCTGGTGCTGGCACAGGCACCCGACCCCGCCTACGGCGATTTAGGCTACACGCTCGAATCCTGGTTTGGGGTCAGCGGCACATTGCTCTTCCTGTGCGCGCTGGGTTCACTGACAGCCGCGCGATTACTGGCCAACCTGGAAGCGACTATCAATGAGCTGGAGTCCTCACGCCAGCGTATCGCGGAATCCCTGAAAGAGCGCGAACAATTACAGGAACAGTTACTGCATTCACAGAAACTCAGCGCGCTCGGCATCATGGCCAGTGGCATTGCCCACGACTTCAACAATTTGTTGCTGCCCATGCTCATGGCCAGTGAAGAGGCGCGCGAACTCGCCCCGGTCGGCAGTACACAGCGACAACATATAGACAACACCATTGTCTCTGCCGAACGTGCCGCGCATCTGGTCAAACGAATTCTCAGCTTCAGCCAGCACAACAATACAGATGCCAGCAGCACGCCCGTTGCACCCGCCCTTTGTGAAACTGCCGCGCTGCTGCGTAGCACCATGCCTGCCAATATCGCCATCACGACTACCATCAACGCCAGTGACGCCTGCATCCTGGCATCAGCCGACATGTTGCACCAGATCACCATGAATCTGGGCACCAATGCCTGCCTCGCCATGAAACCCAGAGGCGGAGAACTGGCTTTCAAACTGGACCTGTCCGACTCTGGCGAACACGTGGTATTAACCGTAAACGATACCGGCCCGGGGATTCCCGAAGACATCCAGCACCGGATTTTCGAACCGTTTTTTACCACCCGCGACGCCGGCGAAGGCACGGGTCTGGGACTGGCCATTGTGCATAAGCTGGTGACTGACCTGGGCGGCAGTATCCGTGTCGATTCGCGCCCTGACGCCGGCACTGTTTTCACCCTGACATTCAGAACCACGCCTGCGGCGGTAGCCATATCCGGGGCGGTGTCCAGCCACACCACCACGCCAGAAACAACACAATCGCCTGCCGCCTACCGAGTCATGGTGGTCGACGATGAAGAACTGGTGCTTGCCACCATTCGCATGACCTTGCAGCGCGAAGGCTTTTATGTGATTGAACACGCTTCCGCCGCCCCGGCATTACGTCACCTGCAAGACACCAGCAAAACCACGATAGATCTACTGATTTCAGATCAGACCATGCCAGGCATGACAGGCATAGAGCTCGCCACTCAAGTTCGGGCGACACTGCCACAGTTGCCGATATTGCTGGCATCCGGCAATCTTAGTGAGGCGGAACGCAAACAGATCCAGTTGCTGGGCAATGTCGTACCACTCGACAAACCGTTTAGCCGAAACATGCTATTGTCGGCTGTTGACGCCATACGGTCAGTTCGAACACCCTTATAACCATACTAAAAACCGAAAGCAGGAAGCCTCATGATTCCCGATCCACTGTCACGTCTGTTTATTCCCGCCAGCCGCATTATCCTTGCCATTTACTTTTTCCTGCCCGGCATGATGAAGTTTACCCAGTACGACATGCATGTGGATTATATGGCATCGCATGGCATGTTCTGGATTCCGTTCTTTCTGATTTTGAGCGGGCTGATCCAGGTCGGTGGGTCGGCGGCCCTGCTTGTGGGTTATCGTGTGCCACTGGTCGCGTTTGTGCTGGCAGGGCTGACCTTTGTCATCAGCCTGGTAATGCATGATTTCTGGACCATGGAAGCAGGTCTGCAGCAATCCCATGAAACCCAGAATTTTTTCAAGAACATGGGCATCATGGCCGGGCTTCTGGCCCTCAGTGGCGCAGGTGCCGGTGCCGGTGCATTCAGTCTGGATAACCGCAAGGCCAGAGCCTGAAGCCAGCATTGCGTTGCCCCCGGTTTTATTGGGGGCCGGGGCTTTTTTGGGGACAGGTCTTGGAAATTGCCAGCGATTCTGACATATTATCGACCCCGTTAGCCGTTGCCGGCGCCTATGTTTTGTACAGGGGCCGACAACGGCGAGAAGTACGCAGGACCCCTTCGGAGTGTAGCTCAGCCTGGTAGAGCACTGCCTTCGGGAGGCAGGGGTCGGAGGTTCGAATCCTCTCACTCCGACCAATTCCCGATTAGCTATCAGCTCTGCGCCAAGCTACAATCAGGCCATGACTTTATCCACGCCAAAACTTGTCCATCGTTTGATTCTGCTGCTTGTGTGCAGCGGGTTGTCCCATGCTGTGTCTGCTCAGGCAAATAACCCGGCCGAGCCAGATGCGCCTGCTTCAGTAAGCCCTGAACCATCCGCTGTCGGTCGTTACAACGTGGAAATCGGTCTGGAAGCTTTTCAGGACGAAGACTATGACACCGCATTACAGGTCTTCACCGAAGGCGCGATGATCGGACACGCCATCGCCCAATACAACCTGGCATTGATGTATCAACAGGGCATTGGCACCGAACAGAATTTCGAACGCGCCATGCAGCTGTATGCGCTGTCGGCACAACAGGGAATCGTGCGCGCCCAGTTCAACCTCGGCGTCATGTATGACCAGGGCCAAGGCATCGAACAGGACTACCGGGAAGCCTATTACTGGTACGAGCAGGCCGCCGAACAGGGTGATGCGGATGCGCAGTACGCCGTCGGCACAATGAACTTTTATGGTCAGGGCCGGGCCGAGAATTTTACCGAAGCCATGCGCTGGTACCAGGAGTCCGCACGCCAGGGCCATCGTGACGCCCAATACAATCTTGGCGTTCTGCTGATCAGTGGTCTGGTCGGTGAGCCCAATCCCACCGCTGCAATGACATGGTTCACGCTGGCGGCAGAAAAAGGCAGTGTTGATGCCCAGTACAATGCCGCTCTGATGTATGCCACTGGCCAGGGTGTGACACGTGATGCCGCGCAGGCCCGTGACTATTTTACCCAGGCTGCCGAGCAGGGCCTGCGCGATGCGCAAACCCGGCTGGGCATTCTGTATGCCACCAGTGACCAGGACGGGTTACCACGGGACTATGAACAGGCGCGTTACTGGTTCAATCGCTCAGCACATCGCGGCGATGCCACTGCACAGTTCTTTCTGGCCCGGATATTCGCAGACGGCCTGGGTGTCGAACAGAACCTGTCGATTGCCCACATGTGGTATGAACTGGCATACCGCTTTGGTTATGAGCACGCCGTCAGTTCACTGGAACGCCTGCGCGCAGAAATGGATGAAGAAAGCACACTACAGGCACGGCTGATGGCCGCACGCTGGATGCGTGCCTACGCTGAACAGAACCCTGACTCGGTGCGTATTACCCGCATTCCTGACGACGCTGTCGATGCGGCCAATGAAAACCCCGATGAATCCACTGACAGCCCTGCCAACGACAGCAACAACCTGCCAGACTGATCCGGCTCACCTCTTTCTACGTATTACTGTGCGGACAATTTAAGGCAAATTGTCATTTCACATTGATGTAAAACCCCGCGTTTTAGCGCAACATCTGGAGATTGCAGTATGTCATTGGAAGTAATTGATTTTGGTGCCTCGGATATCGATAACAAATTGGCGAACATGAGTGCCTCACAAATCGATGATCTTGCCTTTGGTGCCATTCAGCTCGACGCCAACGGGATTATTCAGCAATACAATGAAGCAGAAGGGGCCATCACCGGACGTTCACCCAGCCAGGTAATTGGCAAGAATTTTTTCACAGACGTAGCTCCTTGCACCAACACACCAAAATTCAAAGGTGCGTTTGAAAAAGTCGTCGCGGACCGCGGCAGTGTCATGCTGGAGTACACCTTCGATTACCAGATGTCACCCACTAAGGTTAAGGTACATATGAAACCGGCACTGGTCGGTGGCAGCTTCTGGATTTTTGTAAAAAGACTCTGACCCATGTGGTGGCAACAACCCGGGCTGCTGGAAACGTATCTGCATGACTTTCTCAGCGATTCATTGCATCGCCGCGGCCTGGGTGACCTGCTGCTGAACTGCGATACACCGGCATCAGGTCTGCTCGCCGACCCCCGCTATTTCGGTTACAGCTCGCTGGACATGGTTGAGCTGGCCCGGCGTTTTGCATTGGCATTGGGCCTGGACCGTACCGGGATTTCCGATCTGCTGTTGGCCCGGCGCTCTGCCGAGGGCTGGCTGGGTGTGGCCCGGCGCAGTCTGGAGATTGACGACAGCACGTTGCACTTCTACTCATCCGGATCCACCGGCGAACCCACAGCAAGCGCCCACAGCCTGCACAGACTGAGACGTGAAACGGATTTTTTCCAGACGTTGCTACCGGTCCCAAAGCGCATTATCAGCACAGTTCCTTGCCATCACATTTACGGATTTATCTGGAGTGTGCTGCTTCCCTCGGCACTGGCCTGTGAACAACTGAGAATACACCCGACGCGTTCGCTACCGGAAAACTGGGCGCAACAACTACGTGATGAAGACCTGATAGTAGCCACGCCCGAAGTCTGGACCCTGTTGCTCAACCAGCAGACAAAGCTGCCCGACCGCTTCACCGGCATCAGCTCAACAGCGCCACTGCCCGTCGCGACTGCCGCCGCCATTCGCAGGCGATATCCCAACGCTACCCTGACCGAAATCTACGGCAGCAGTGAAACTGCCGGCCTGGCCTGGCGGCAACAAGACAATGTCGCATTCACCCTGTTGCCATTCTGGACGTTACAGAGCCAGAACGGTAGCTGGCTAGTGCAAGACCAGGACGATGGTCAACAATATCCGCTCAGTGACCGATTGCAGCTGCATGACAGCTCACATTTTTCCATCCTGGGCCGGACCGACACCGTGATACAGATCCACGGCAACAATATAAATCTGGGACTGCTGGCAGACACGCTGCAGACCCACATCGGCATCAAGCAAGCCCGCGTGCTCAGCGACAGCAATAGTGGCGACCCCGGCGGCAGCCCCTCAGGACTGCACTATTTCCTGGTGCTGGATCAGCCCCCAGCTGACATCAGTCAATGGTGCCGGAACTTCAGCGACTGGCTCGCCGATAGCCTGGGCAACGTGCCACCACCCCGATCTGTGATCATCGCGCCGTCGCTGCCGGTCAATACCTTAGGTAAAACCGTGTCCTGGGATCCATCCCAATACCCATTGGTGACCGGTTGTTTCCGCTCCGGCTTCGGGTCGACCTGATACGCAGCAAAGGCTGCTCGACAAAAGATGCCACTTCCGCTAATTTGTGCCGTCTGCGGGTGTAGCTCAATGGTAGAGCAGAAGCTTCCCAAGCTTACGACGAGGGTTCGATTCCCTTCACCCGCTCCAGACGCTACCTGCTCGCGATATCGGAACGCTGACGCACATGCATTTGTGTAGTAAAGTCAGTGTTGACCCCAACAATAATCGCGAGACCAGAACAATGTCTGAACACAAGACTCGCTCCACCGCCCGGCTGCCTGGACTGGCCGTGGGGCTCGCTGCCCTGTTAGCCTTGTCAACGTCACTTGAGGCCCAGGACACCGATGCCCTCAACACCGTCGTCGCCGGTGATCACCGCTCCGCGACCAATCAGGCTCGCGATGAATACCGCAACCCGGTCGACACCCTGACCTTTTTTGGCATCGAGCCTGATCACACCGTGGTGGAGATTTTCCCGGGTACCGGCTGGTATACCGAGATACTGGCCCCCTACCTGCGCGACGAAGGCAAGCTCATCGCTGCCGGTTATCCCCGTGACCCTGAGGTAGCGTCCGCCTTCATGATTCAACTCAACGGCACCTTTGATGCCATGCTTGATGCCCGCCCTGATCTTTACAACCGGGTTGAGGTTGCTGAGTTGCATCCGCGTCAGCGTTCCGTACTTGCCGAACCAGGCACGGTGGACGCCATTCTGGATTTCCGCAATGCGCACAACTGGTTCAATTGGGGCCCGGCCGAGATGCTGGGCGCCTGGCACGAGGCACTCAAGCCGGGCGGAATTGTTGGTATCGTTGATCACCGCATGGACCCTGCCCGCGACGCCGGCAATGGTTACATTCACGAGAAGACCCTGATCGACACCATGGAAGAATATGGTTTCCGATATGTTGGCAGCACTGAAATCAATGCCAACGCCAGAGACACCGAGGATCACCCCGGAGGCGTCTGGAATCTGCCGCCGAACCTGCGCGATGTCGCCGAGGCAGACCGGGCAAAATACCTGGAAATAGGCGAAAGTGATCGCCTGACCATGCTGTTCAGAAAGAACTGACGCAGGCCAGCTGTCATCCACCTACAATCAACAATAAAAGGAAAATCAGCCATGTTCAAACTGAACCTGAACCTGAGAACATACCTGACCAGTTGGTGCCTCGCTGCCACGCTGGCATTAACCCTGGGCAGCACAGTTAGCGTGGCCCAGCCGGCGGCGCCCGACAACAAAACCGTGGTCATGGTGCCCATGCGCGATGGCGTGCAACTGGCCACCAATGTTTATGTGCCCGAAGGCGAAGGCCCCTGGCCGGTGATCCTCACCCGCACGCCCTACGACAAGGACGGCATTGATCGCAGTGTTGTCAGCTATCACGAGCGCGGCTACGCGGTAGTGTCGCAGGATGTGCGTGGGCGCAATGACTCTGAGGGCGAAAACCGGCCTTTCGAAAATGATATCGAAGACGGCTATGACACCGTGGAGTGGATTGCATCGCAAACCTTCAGCGATGGCAATATCGGTATTTTTGGCACCTCGGCGCCCGGCATTACGTCCAACCTCGCTGCCGCATCGGCGCCACCAAACCTGACGGCAGCCTATGTCACCGTGGCACCGGACAGCCTGTTTTACCGCTCGCGCTTTGTCGGCGGTGTCTTCAAGGAAAGTCATTCCGGCGGCTGGCTTCGTGGCCAGGGCGTCAGTGAAGACGCCATCAATGCTTACAAGGCCCGCGCGGTGCTGGATGAACAGTGGCGTGCCACCGACTTCCTGTTCCACCGTGATAATGTCGAGATTCCGGTTTACAACGTCGGCGGCTGGCATGACATCTATGCCGAAGGGTCGCTGCACAACTTTGTCTATCTGCAGAATGAAGGCAATCCACAGGCACGCGGCAAACAGAAGCTGTTTATGGGCGCCTTTGGCCACGGCACATTGCAGGGCGACCTTGAGTACCCGGGCGGCGGCATGATCAATGGCAGCCTGGAAGAGCAGCTGCGCTGGTGGGATTACTGGCTCAAGGACATCGATAACGGCATCATGGACGAACCGCCGGTCAGCATTTACATGATGGCCTCGGCCCGCAAGGGCAACGTGTCCGACAAGAACCGCGTCATTCATATGGACAGCTGGCCGCCGGAAAACCTCGAAACCCGATACTACCTGCAGCCCGACATGAGCCTGGCCACGGATCCCCCCGTCGCGGCCGACGCCAGCGAGACCTACACCTTTGATCCGGCCAATCCGGTACCCACCGTTGGTGGTCAGAACCTGGGCGCCGATGTCGGCCCTCGCGATCAGCGTGAAATCGGTCCACGGCAGGATTATCTGCGTTTCAGTACACCGGTGCTGGAGGAAGATGTTGTGGTGGCAGGCCATATCGACATGGAACTGTTTGTTGCCACCGATGCACTGGATACCGACTTTGTGGTCAAGCTGGTCGACATCTATCCGGATGGTTACGAAGCTCTGATTCTGGACTATCCGATCCGGGCACGTTTTCGCGACGGACAGAATCCCGGCGATGTAAAAATGATGACGCCAGGCGAGGTTGAACGCCTGGTAGTCAATATGTGGAGCACGGCGCAGACATTCGAAGCCGGCCACCGCATTGGTGTGCATGTCACCTCCAGCAACTACCCGCGTTTTGCTGTCAATCCGAACAATGGCGCGGCACTGGATGACAGCAGCGCACCGGCGCAGGAAGCGCGCAACACCATCTATTTTGATGCCAACCGACCCTCGGCGATTATCCTGCCCGTGGTCACCGAATCACTGGATTAACACTTGCATCAATAGCCCTAAGCTCAGAAGAATAGCCTGACCCCGCCTGCTCCCGCACTGCCAGGCCAGCTGCGAGTGCAGGCGGGTGCTTTCCCGGATCAGCTCTGCTAGAATACGCGCCCTCTAACGCAGACACCGGATATTACAGCCATCATGGCAGCTCTCAGTTCCCCGGCGCACCGGCCCCTGGCCACGCCACCTTAAGTTTCCGTCTACAAACTCCCGTCATTTCTTGATGGCAGACTGCGCAATCAGTCTGTGCATGGCATCGACGGCCAGCAGGCCGCGTCATGTGCAGCTATGACTTAACCATAATTGCTACTTTTACACAGTAACCCGGGGCCTCATCCATGTTACATGCCTTGAAACAAAGCTGGTTCTCCAACATCCGTGGCGACGTGCTCGCCGGTATCGTCGTCGCACTGGCATTGATTCCGGAAGCCATTGCGTTTTCAGTGATCGCCGGGGTTGACCCCAAAGTAGGTCTCTACGCCTCCTTTTCCATCGCCGTGATTACCGCCATTGTCGGTGGCCGGCCCGGCATGATCTCTGCCGCTACCGGCGCCATGGCTCTGGTCATGGTCACGCTGGTGCGCGATCACGGCCTCGAATACCTGCTCGCCGCGACCGTATTGACCGGCGTGTTGCAGATTCTGGCGGGCGTGTTCCGGCTCGGTCTGCTAATGCGCTTTGTATCGCGCTCAGTGGTGACCGGCTTTGTTAATGCCCTGGCCATCCTGATTTTTATGGCGCAGTTGCCTGAGATCACCGGTGACAATGCCACCCTGCCGGTGTTCGCAGTACTGGCGGCCGGACTGGTGATTATCTACGGCCTTCCTTATGTCACCAAGGCCGTGCCCTCACCGCTGATCTGCATCGTGCTACTGACTGGTATTGCGATGTACTTCGGTATCGACTTGCGCACGGTTGGCGACATGGGTGAACTGCCAGACAGCCTGCCGGTGTTCCTGATCCCGGACATCCCGCTGACCTGGGAAACGCTGCAGATCATTTTCCCGTTTTCAGTGACGCTGGCGATCGTCGGTCTGCTGGAATCGATGATGACCGCCACCATTATTGATGATTTGACAGACACGCCCAGCAACAAGAACCGTGAGTGTGTGGGTCAGGGCGTGGCCAACATCGGCACCGGCTTTATCGGCGGCATGGCCGGTTGCGCCATGATCGGGCAGTCGGTGATCAATGTTAAATCCGGCGGCCGCAAACGCCTGTCATCGTTTACCGCTGGCAGCGTGCTGCTGATTCTGGTGGTGTTCCTGGGTGACTGGGTTGGACAGATTCCCATGGCGGCGCTGGTGGCGGTGATGATCATGGTGTCTATCGGTACCTTCAGTTGGTCGTCAGTCGCTGATCTGCGCAAGAACCCGAAGAGCTCCAGCATTGTGATGATCTCCACCGTTGCCGTTGTGGTCATGACTCACAATCTGGCGCTCGGGGTGTTGCTGGGGGTGCTGCTCAGCGCTCTGTTCTTTGCCCGCAAGGTCGGCGACATCCTGTATATTGGTTCAACTCTGTCGCAGGACGGCGATCATCGCGAATATCAGGTTGTGGGTCAGGTATTTTTCACGTCCGCTGACCAGTTTATCGGTGGCTTTGATTTCAAAGAGGCCGTGGATAAGGTTACTATCGACCTGACCCGCGCGCATTTCTGGGATATCACGGCCATCAGTTCGCTGGACAAAGTGGTCATCAAATTCCGGCGCGAAGGTGCCGATGTCAATATCGTGGGTCTGAATGAAGCCAGCGCAACATTGGTGGACCGGTTTGCCGTGCATGACAAACCTGATGCTGTTGAACGCCTGATGGGCCACTAGCGCCCCGTTACCTCAGGTACACAACCCGGCGCACAACTGACCGCAACAACAAGGAACAGCCGACATGTCAGACATTCAGATTCCGGAAATGACAGGCAAGGTAGTGGCCTGCATCGATGATTCAATCTACGCCGAAGCGGTGTGCGACTATGCCGCGTGGAGCGCCAGCCGCATGAACACGCAGCTCAGCCTGTTGCATGTGCTGGATAAAACCGAGAACACCACGGCACAGAATCTCAGCGGCAGCCTGGGCCTGGGCGCCCAGGAAAACCTGATGCAGGAACTGGCGGAACTGGATCAGCAACGCGCCAAGCTGGAACTGGAAAAAGGCAAGCTGATGCTGCAGGCGGCCATGCAACGTGTGGAAGAAAAAGGCATCGTTAATGCCGAATCACGCCAGCGTCATGGTGAGCTGGTCGACACGCTGATCGAGCTGGAACCGGAGACACGTATCCTGGTGGTGGGCAAACGCGGCGCGGACACCGAGTCTGCACACGGCCACATTGGCAGCCATCTGGAAAGCATCATTCGCGCCCTGCACAAACCCATTCTTATCGCTCAGCAATCCTTTGCCCCACCCAAAAAGATCATGGTGGCCTATGATGGCAGCGCCACCATGCGCAAAGGCATTCAGATTGTGGCTGCCAGCCCGCTGGGACGCGGTGTACCGCACCACGTGGTCATGGTGGGTGCGGATACCGAAGTGGCGCGCGAGCAACTGCGTGAAGCCACAGACGCCCTGAGTCAGGCTGGTTTTGACGTTACCGGCACCATCATACCCGGTGATGCCGACACTGCGCTGGCGGAATATCAGGAGCGTGAGAACATTGATCTGCTGGTCATGGGCGCTTACGGACACTCCCGCATTCGTCACCTGATTCTGGGCAGTACCACCACCGCCATGATCAAACGCACCCGGGTGTCGCTGCTGGTGCTGCGCTAACAAGCCAGACGCCGCAGAGCCAGAGACACCGGTGCTGCGACACTATGCCACATTGAATGCATCCCGAGCCTGAGTAAACTGACAACATCAAAATACTCAGACTCAGGAAACATTCATGCTGACGACACACGCTCAACCAACATTTGCTCAACCAGCTTCTAGTCAACCAACATCTGGCCAGCCAAAATTCAGCAAACGGCTTCTTGGTTGCGCCATCGCGCTGGCCGCCGTTGCCAGTCATGGCGCAATGGCGCAAGACGACAGTGCCACCGCTCCCGTCGAAGAGATACTGATCTGGGGCAGTGACGCCGGTCAGCGTTCCAGCATGAGCCATCCGGCCAGCGTGCTGACGCAGGATGATCTGGCCAGTATCAATATCGCCACCACCGAAGATGTGGTCAAGTACGAACCCAGTCTGGTCATTCGCCGTCGCTTTATCGGCGACTCCAACGGCACCATCGGCATACGCGGCGCCAACATGTTCCAGACCTCCCGTTCCATGGTGTTTGCCGACGGTGTGCCTTTGCACTACCTGCTGCAATCACGCTGGAACGGCTCGCCACGCTGGTCCATGGTGTCCGCCAGTGAAATAGCACAGGTTGAAGTGCTTTATGGACCCTTCTCTGCCGAGTACAGCGGCAATTCCATGGGCGGTGTGGTCCTGATCGAATCGGCGATTCCGCAGCAGCGTGAATTCCATTTTGACAGTTCCTATTACTCGCAGGAATTTGACGCATACGGCTTCGATGATCGCGTCAACGGTTACAAAACCTTCTTTTCATTCGGAGACAAGATTGGCGACACCAGCCTGTATTTCTCCTATAACCGCCTGGAGAATGATTCGCAGCCACAGACGTTTTACTTCGGCGCCAATAACAGCAGCCCGACCGCCAGCAATGTCACTGGCGGTGTTATAGGCAACGATCAGTACGGCAACTCCCAGCTCTGGTTTGGTGATACCGGTGTGGTCGATACCGAGACCCAGAACTACAAAGTCAAGATCGGTCACGACATTGGCGCCTGGTCCGGACTACTGAACATTGCCTATGAAGATCGCGCTTCCGGCCACCAGCCCAACGCCTATATGCGCGACAGCGGCGGCGACCTGATCTGGAGCGGCAATGTTCGTCAGGACGGCGATGGCATCAGCATTCCTGCCGGTCGTCTGGGTGTCGGCGAACAGGAACGTGACAGCCTGTCGCTGGGTCTGCGTGTGCGTGGCCCATTGACTGACAGCATTGACCTGGAAAGCAATTTCAATCAGTTTGCCATTGTCCGTGATGAAAGCCGCGATTCACTGCGCAATCCGGCAGACCCGGGATTCACACCGGCGGGTCAGGTCACCGACTTCGGTGATACCGGCTGGCAGAGCGCAGAAGTAAAGCTGACCTTCAATGACCTGGGCGTCGACAATCTCAGCCTGGTCACTGGCCTGCGCTACGATGCCTACGAGCTGAACATTGATGTCTACGACTCCAATGATTACCAGTCAGGTGACAAAGACAGTCTGAACAGCAGCAGTGGCGGCGAAACCGATGTCAGTGCCGCGTTTGCTGAACTGAGCTGGCTGCCCACGCAACAATGGGCATTGACACTGGGTGGTCGTTACGAATCATTCAACAGCGACAGTGGCTACTACACCACATCGATTGGCGGTGCCGTACAGCCGGTAACGGTGCCGGGTCAATCACGCAGTGCGTTTTCACCCAAATTCACGGCCGCCTATCAGGCGACCGATAACTGGACCCTGAGCTACGCCGTGGCCGAAGCCTACCGCTTCCCGATTGTGGAAGAGCTGTTCAGCCAGTACCAGGCCTACAACACCATCAACCAGGCCAATCCGTCATTGAAACCGGAAGCCGGGCTGCATCACAACATCGGTGTTGAATACGGCTTTGACGGCGGTTATATCCGTGTCAATGCGTTTCAGGAAAGCATTGATGACGTGATTGAAGCGCAGTCAGAAACGCTGGCAGGCGGCGTGTCTGTGCGAACCTTTATCCCGATTGACCAGGTCGACACACTGGGCGCTGAATTTATCGTCAACGCCAGTGATCTGTGGCTGGACAATCTGGATGTCCGCTTCAACACAACCTTCACCGATAACGAAATTGTCCGCAATCGCGTCGATCCCAGCATTGAAGGCAATGTCTATCCAAGACTGCCTGAGTGGCGTGCCAACCTGCTGGCGACCTACCACATCAGTGATGACTGGAACGTTGGTCTTAACTACCAGTATGCTGACACCAGCTTCGGCCGTAATGATAACCGTGACACCGAGCAGAACGTGTACGGTGCACAGGATGGTTATTCGCGCGTGGGCATCAAGACAGACTACCGCTTCGGAAACGGCTTTTCAGTGGGTGCCGGCGTCGACAATATCGGCAACGATATCGACTTCGTTGCTCACCCATGGCCAGGTCGAACTGTTTACCTGAACGTGTCATACGACTGGCAGTAATGTCAGAGAACCGACCGACTGACCGTCTTGCGTTTATCGCGTGAGACGATCAAACAGTTCAAAATAACCAGGGAAGGTTTTTGCCGTGCAGCCCGGATCATTGATGGTGACCGGGCTGTCTCCAAACGCAGCCAGAGAAAAACACATCGCCATGCGATGATCATCATAGGTATCGATCTCGGCCGACAGGATTCTTGCCGGTGGCGTAATCACGATGTAGTCGTCACCCTCCTCCACCGTGGCACCGACCTTGCGCAGCTCTGTGGCCATGGCGCTGAGCCGGTCAGTCTCCTTCACCCGCCAGTTGTAGATATTGCGAATCGCAGTTGTGCCTTCAGCAAACAGTGCCGTGGTGGCAATGGTCATGGCGGCATCGGGAATGTGATTCAGGTCAATATCAATGCCATTAAGCTGACCTCGACTGACTTCGATCCAGGTATCACCCCAGGCCACTTTTGCGCCCATCTGTTCCAGAACATCGGCAAACCGGGCATCGCCCTGCACACTCGCGGCGCCGGTACCATGTACTCGCACCGTGCCGCCGGCAATGGCGGCAGCGGCCAGAAAATACGAGGCTGACGAGGCGTCACCTTCCACCATGATGTCACCCGGTGCCCGATAGCGCTGCCCCGCACGCACCACAAAGCGCTGATAGTCGTGGTTGTCGACAGTGACGCCAAAGCGTTGCATGACATCCAGGGTAATACGGATATAGGGTTTGGACACCAGCTCACCCTCAACCACGATCTCCAGATCGCCGTCACACAAAGGCGCGGCCATCAGCATGGCGGTGAGAAACTGACTGGAGATATTGCCGCGAATGCTGACCTGGCCACCGCGCAGGCGTGAACCACGAATCAATAGGGGTGGGTACGATTCTTCGCCGAGATAAGTGATATCGGCCCCGGTGGCACGCAGGCAGTCAACCAGGTCACCAATGGGGCGCTCATACATGCGAGGTTCGCCGGTCAGGGTAAACTCGCCGTCGCTGGCTGCGAGCGCCGCGCACAGCGGACGCATGGCGGTACCGGCATTGCCCAGGAACAACGTCAGTGCGCCGTCGTACGAGAGACGCCCGCCTTTGCCCTGCACCAGGCATTCAGTTTTGTCATCACTTAGCGTCAGTTTGACGCCCAGCGCGGTCAAGGCCTGCAGCATGTAACGCACATCATCACTGTTCAGCAGGTTGCTGATGCGGGTTTCCCCCTCAGCCAGGGCCGCCAGCAACAGGATACGGTTGGACAGGCTCTTGGAGCCCGGCAGGGTAATTTCCCCGTGGGCAGTGCTGACGGGCGCCAGCACCAGGGACTCGTTGGTTTGGGAAGACATAATGGAAACACGCATTGGCAGACGGGAATGCGTTGAGTATAGCGGATTACAGCGCTACGCTCAAAAAACGAGCACGGTCAGGGTAATCACTACTTGCCGGTATTACCCGTAGCGCCAGCATCCGTTGAAGCCTGCCGCTGCGGCTTGCCGCTTTGATACTTCAGGCGGTTCTCCCAGCGTTTGCGCGCGAATCGTCGCATATTGGGAATATCATCGGTTTCATCCATGATGGCCTGGCCCAGAATGGTCTCCAGCACGTCCTCCATGGTCACCAGGCCCAGCCAGGTGCCATATTGGTCGTAGACCATGGCCATGTGCTGGTGTTCAGCCAGAAATGCGCTGAGCAGCGCCTCAGCGCTGATTTCATCGGTGACAATCTTGACCGGCTTGATCAGGTCGGCCACATTGGCATCAGACCCCGCGTCCAGCAGCTCAGCGCGGAAAACCACCCCGTGTGGATGTTCTTCCTGATCCACCACCGGGTAGCGCGAGAACGCGGTATCACGCATGGCATCAAGAATATCGTCGACCGCTGAATCTGCCAGCAGATACTCACATACCGTCTTTGGCGTCATGATGTCCTTGATCAGCACTTCGTGCAGATCCAGAATATTGGCAATCACCCGGCGCTCGTCTTCGTCCAACTGATCGGTGTCCCGGCCCAGGTTGGTCAATGCCTTGATCTCCGAACGCAAATCAACGTCCGATGTGCCCACCCCCATCCATTCGGTGATTTTATCCGACATCATGATGAAAGGTTTCAGGATCAGAATCAGAAAATTCAGTATCGGCGGTAACCACGGCACCAGACTCTGCCAATAACGTGCACCCAGGGTTTTGGGGATGATCTCGGACAGGATCAGCACCAGGAAGGTCATCACCGCCGACGCAACCGCCAGATAGCCATCACCAAACACAATGCCCACCTGCGCACCAACACCGGCAGCACCGAAGGTGTGGGCTACGGTATTGAGCGTGAGGATGGCAGCCAGAGGCTGGTCAATCCGGCCTTTGAGTTTGCGCAGCTTGCGATACAAAGACGGATCGGTTTGCCGAAAACGCGTGACGTGACTGGGAGTTAACGAAAGCAGCGCCGCTTCCAGCAAGGAACAGACGAAGGAAACGCATATGGATAAGAGTGCAAATACCAGAAGTAGGCCCATAGAGGGTCTTTGAATCTCCAAAAAACAGGGGATTTAAATGCTACTACACTAAGCCGCGCCGTCACAAACATTTACGTCACAGGCAATCACGCTCAGGCGCTCAGCGCCGACGTCATTGCCTCTCCCGAATTGCGTTGCCAGAACTTTTCGTGCGCAAAGTAGACCACCGTATTGATGGCTGGCTCTACCAGCGCCACAGCGCCACCAATGAGCATGCTGCCCGTCATGGCCCATGCCACAGTGAAGGCAGTGATAAAGTGCAGTACGGCAAAGCTGGCGGTTTTTTGTACCTGTTTCATAGTCCTGTCCTCATTCGGTTGAAGTATGGTCACCAGCGGCGCTGGCGGCTACTTCGATGGAGAAAGCATAGGACAGGTGGGGCGCACTGGGAATTTGTTAATTCCTATCTTGATGATAATAATTATCAATAACATTTCATGCGCTGGCTGCAGACTCTTGTCCTTTTAGCCTCCCAGCTTCAGGAAGTTGAGAAACTCGCGCCGGGTCTTAGGCCCATAGGTTTTAAAATGCGGTTGCGGATTGTTCATGTAAGCCAGTTTGCGCTGACTGACACTGTCAGCGGCCAGGAAGCTCTGTATCTCCGTTGTAGAAATGCGATACGGCACCGCTGCGTTCAGGCCAAACACCTTGCGGCGCAATTCAGGGGTGATCTCCGGATAATCAAAGCGCTCCTGAAACTCCTGTGAAATCTGGAAGGTGCGGAATGCCTGAATCTGGTCCTGCGGTGAGCCGTACCAGATGGAGTCGGTGCCCCACAGTACATTGTCCTGACCGACATACTTGAACAACTTGCCCAGTGAATGCGCTGCATTGTCAGGGTCGCGCATCAACAGACGCCAGGTGCTGCCCAGTTCAGCGTAGACGTTGCTGTTGGGCGCCACATCATTGTCGATCAATGACTGAATCAGGGTGTCGATACCCATGCGGTTTTCACCGGGGGCAAAAGCCTGTTCGGTGATGGAGTTGTCATAACCAGAGTGGTAGATCAGGAAGTTCATGTCCGGATACATTTTCGCCACCACGCCAACATCGTCGCAGCGGCTGTGCTCCAGTGATACCGGACCAAAGGGAAGGCCCTTGTGAATACAAATATTGCGCACTCCCAGCGAGCGCGCGCGCTCAATCATCGCCAGACCGGGGTCATCACTTAACCAGTAACCAACGCCGCCGGGACCAAACTGGGTATAGGTTTTAAAGGCACAGATATCCCAGCGCTCAGCCAGCTCGTCCATCGCTTCCAGATCGCCATCCTGATTGGGATTGACGCGGCCATGGATCATCAGGCGCTTGCTGCCGTCCAGCTGCGCCACGATATTGCGGGTTTCATTGGCGTCTTCGATGGTGACCGGTTCACGCTCCTGTGTTGAGGGCACAAAACTCAACACCATAATGGAGGTGTCGCTGTCCAGGAACACGTCCTTGATGAATTCATCGGCACTCAGGCAGTTGAGGTAGGCACGGTCGCCCGGCATATCGGCCAGCTCACAACTGGCTTTTTCCATGCCGGAATAAGGGTTTGAGTTCTCCGGCACCAGATTCAGCCAGGCGCCATTGGGGTTCACATAGTGACCTTGCACATCAAAGATGAACTCTTTGCCATCGACCTCAGCCTGCGCCAGTTGCAGATCCAGCGCAGCATCATCACTGATCTGGTAAAAACCGCCGCGTTTGCCGACGGCCGCATTGGCGGCGTTAA
>OJBX01000346.1_pt1 | contig 22448 bp, 27 predicted proteins | sample 1590751 | NCBI WGS metagenome assembly OJBX01 (sample SAMN05416780, study PRJEB24817) | seawater metagenome | isolation source: Sea water | place: Canada:Atlantic | collected 2013-07
AAAAGTAGCTGATTTTTCTGTTTTTTCAAGAATATCATAAATAAGATCCATTCCTGTTCGAATTCTAGAATCAAAATTATTCCATTGTTCTACAGTTTTTGTAGATGGATTGTCTAGTAAATGGAACCATTCTTCCACATCAAAAGTTAGAATTTTCACTTATTTACTTTGTTTTTTGCCCAATACTTTTCAAGTATTTCTCTTGTTTTTGTGATTTCTGTACTTTTTGCTATTTTTTTTTCTCCCTCTTTCTCTTGATCGAAATTCATATTCCAACCGTCCCAACCATTTAAACACCAATATGTGTAACTCATATTATTTTCTTCGAAACTAGCTAAAACATCTTCAATATACTGGTCTTTACCCTTTGCACGACGCACAACACTGAATTCTCCGACATATAATAATTTATCATTTTTTTGCGCCCAATTATTGGCGTCTAGCATAGACTTTTGAATTGTGTTTTTATTCCAATACTTATTACCGATTAATCCAGGATAATTTATATTTTCAGGATACTTTTTTATTCCCTGATGTGTATATTTATGAGGCTTGTAATAATGAAAACCATATATAATATTATTATCTTCAAATGGTTTTAAAAAATCTGAATAACCTTTTGGGCTTCCCCAAGGTCCTGGTGTAAAAACTACATATTTATTTGAATGGCTTCTAATTGTCTTTAATATTCTTCTAAAAAAATTAATCCAATTTTTAGGAACTTTATCTTTTCCGCCAACAACCTTTTCTACAGGTTCTCCAAAAAAATCATATGCTATAACATTATCATATCCGTCAAATCTAATGATTAGTTTCTCTATATATGAAATTGCGTCGTTTAATTCGTTTTCTGAGCTCCAGAATTTAGAAGATGTTCTATCAAATTTCTTAACTGGGTTAAGAGGAAAATCTATTGAATTTAGAATCACATCGATTGATTCTTCTGCGCACCATTTTACTATATTCTCGCACCAATTTAAATTAAGTTTTTCTGCTGTTTCAATAGATAAATTATTTTTATCACTAAACTGTCTAACGTGAATTGAGAGCCTCACTGTATTAATACCCATTTTTTTTAGTCCCTGAATTTTTTTTCTATTCAGACCAATTGTATCCGAACTAATTATATTAATACCACGCCAAGGCCAATTTGCTGGTTGTTTAATATTTGTCTTCTTATTTTCAATGGAAATAACTTTTTTAGATTTTGTGATTTTATTAAAATCCATACTAAAAAATATAATAACAAAAGCCGCCACGGATAATATAATAATTTTCATTTTTTTTGATTTAAACCTTAACATATTGATTTCTAGAACATCATAAATAAGATCCATTCCTATCCGTATTCTAGAATCAAAGTCATCCCACGCATCTACAGTTTTAGTAGATGGATTGTCTAGTAAATGCAACCATTCCTCTGTGTCAAAAGTAATTAATTATTTTTTTATTTTTCCAAAATAAAAATTAAACTCTTCAATGTTTTTACATTCATTTGTATTGTCTCCGTTAACTATTATTATCTTCTCAGACATGCATGCTAATGGAAAATCACTGTAACTATCTGTATAGGTTAAGTCAATTGATTTGACTCCTTTTTCAGCTAATATTTCTGATTTTTTTGATTTAAAACAGTTCGTTTTTAACCCGATAATTTTTTCGTCTTGAAAGAGAAATTCAGACCCTACAACATTAACATTACTGGGGAATAATGGCCTTATATACTCTGTGAAAGATGCACTAACAACATAGAGTGTGTCTCTTGATAGAAAATCAAACTCTTTGTATAAGGTGTTCATCTTTATTCTTTTCGAATAATCTAAAGCCACAGATTGCAATTGAGATTGGTGCATACCTTTTAAAAAAAGAATAATCCCAATGTGTTTCAACTCAGTGTTAGACAAAAATTTAAACTTTGTCAAAACCATTATGAAGGCATAGATGATTATCTTAAACGGATGAGCGATATTCTTTTTACTAGCCGAAGAGAGAAAACCAAATAAAGTATCCGAATAGCTTAAGGTTTTATCAAAATCGAAAACAATTATTTTAGACTTCATTTTTTAAACATTGTTTTTATTTTCCTTATGTCAAAATAAGAAAAAATCATAAACTTTAATGACCTCCATCGCGAGCTGTACGAGAAGTTAATATAACAAGTGTTAACTTGTTTTTTAAAAAACTTAAACGGATTAGAGTAGTCCTTCATCCAGTAAATTATATCATAAGGAAAAACCCATCGAATATATTTCTCTGTATCGATCTGTTGTTCTTTGATGTTCTCACCCAAGGAACCTTTTACATAGCTACTTAAGAAGTTTGCATTGCAAAACTCTGATAGCATTATTGAACCCCACAACCTAGGGTTAATCTCTATTAGTTTGTAAAGGCCATCTCTCTCATCAAAGAGAAATTCTATCATTATAAAACCAGACCAATTCAATTCCTTTACTACCTGAGTTCCGAGCGTTTTAATTTCCTTATTGTATTCAGATTTAGAATAGACAGTTACACCTCCAATTTCTGGGTATGTTCTTATGCGTTTATGGCTATAGAAAGAGACAACTTTCCCCTGAATACATAAATAGAATCCGGCTTGAATATCTTTAGGATTTGGCAATCTTTCTTGAACAAAATCTTTTTTAAAATTAATTGTACAGTTACTTAATTCTTCTTCGTTTTCAATGTAAACAATCCCTTTAGCACCTGACCCAAGGCTTGGCTTTTTAATAATTGGAAACTTAAAGTGTTTGTTTTTTAAAACGAATTTTGAAATATGTTTTGGACAAGAAATAAATTTTTTTTCGCAAAATAAGTTTAGCTGCTCCTTGTGTCTGGATAGTTGAAAGTTTGGAAGACTAGGCAGTAAGTATTTGAAATTTAATTCACCATTGGTTTCAATAAAATTCAAAAAATTAATTGTGGTATTTTCTTCTATCGGAAGATATATAATTTTTTCATTCTTGTGCTTTTTCGATATCTGGACTAAATCGTTATCAAAGTTCTCAGTACTTAAAATTTCAAAATGAGTTGTTTTGTAAAAATGTTTAAGCTTAAATACATTCGATTTAGCGTATGAAGGAAGTGTAAATATAAAATGCTCAACAGGGTAATGAGCCCTAAGAATATTAATTACATCAAATGATTTTCTAAAAAAAATATCAGTTAATAAGATTTTCATAGCGCTAATCTCCCCATTTAGTTAGATCTCTGTTTAATAATACTCCTAATTTAGCAATATCATCTTCAAAGTAGTTTTTCAAAAGCTCTTGATTAGGCTTACTTATAGACTTTTTTTCTAATGAACGACTCGCTATTTTTTCGAGGATTCTTCTTGGAATAATCGATTTTAAAAACTCTCTAGTAGTAGTAGCTAACTTGTTATTCCTGTTTAATAAAAACTTTGCGAGTATATTTTTAGGAGTGCCTGAAGGGTTGTGTTCTACTGAGGTATCTGTTGTGAAATTGGGGTTTACGTTGAGAAAAGAATACACTTCTTTTATAACACGCTTGGTGTCTGTTTTTAACTCCTCTTGAAGAATCACTTTGACATTAGTGAACGTATTTAAAAATGTTTTTACCTGTTCAGAATAAAGTCCTCCTTTTTTATATCCCCAAATAAAATCCCAATTATCATTTAACCGATCTTCTTCGGCATCTAAACCCTCTCTAAATGATAAAGGTTCTCTGCTGTCCCTCTTTAGATACATGTATGCAGAAAAAGCACGTTTTATCGGATTTCTTAAAATAATAATGATTGGTATGTCACCTAGGGTCTCTTTAATTAAACCTGCTGTCTCTCTGTGATAAAATAAATAGTCAGGACTAGCTTCACCAATTCGTTTGTAGCTTGACAAGCCTTTAAATAAATTTAAATACTCAGTCCAATCTTTCACAGCATACTTGTCTACTGAATGATCTCCAATACCATTATGTGGTAAATTTAATTTACTACTTGAGAAATACTTAGGCTCTTTTAAATCTGGAAAACCAATATCAACGTGTTGTTTTAGATAGTAGTACAACGCGGTGGTTCCAGCTTTTGCAGCACCTACAATTAAGAAGTTTGGTTTTGAATTAGTCATTGATTACAGAATTAAAAATATTTACATATTTACGTGCTATGTTTTCCCAAGTGTAATAATTCTGAATTCGAAGCTTGCTTGCTTCCTTGAGAGACGAGATCATATCCTTATTGTTTTCATTTTCAATTGTTTTTATGATATCAACTACATCATTATTATTAGTAAAAAAATAAGCTTTATTGTCTAAAACCTCACGGTTGAAAACGTTGTCATGTGCTATTGTTAAGTTTCCTGAACCCATTGCTTCAAGAAGCGAAGGATTTGTACCTCCAACAGAATGTCCATGAAAATAGGCTTGACAATAGAATCTTAAAGTTGACAGTTTATTTTGATTATATATTCCTTCAATAAAACGAACATTTACTGAGGCAAGTTGCGTTAGCTGTTTAGCATATGCAGTATTTGTATTTCCTACAATTATTAACGGCGATTTTTGAGATGATTTTAAATAACCTTTGATAATTATTTCCACGTTATTTTCAGGCTCTAATCGAGAAACTACCAAAAGATAATTATATTTCGTTATTTTTAACTCCTTTAAATATTCTTCACAATTAAAATCCATGCACTTTTCTATAGTATTTAGATCAGAACCGTATTCTGCTACAAAGATGTTTTTAGTTCTTTTAAACTTGGTTTTAAAAAAATCACTAATTCCAATAGAATCACAAATTAGATGTTTTGAAAAGAGTGCCCCAAATAAAAACTGTGTAAACAATGCTATTTTTTTCCACCATACCCATTTCTCACGTTTAAATCCTAATCCATCCGGGTTAACAAATATTTTCATTTTTGAACTTCTAAAGAAAGGGATGGAAAAAACACCGCCAATTCCACACATAATAGACACTTCTGCACCCCATTCATTCGCTATTTTTAATGAATCATGATAAAATATAATTGGTCGTTTAGATTTTATATAATTAGAGTTTAACGTGTGGATACCCTTAAACTCTTTCTCTTGATAATCATTAGAGCCATCACCAACAACCAATACATCGTGATTTTTTTTTAAAACTAAGGAAATTTGTTCCGCAAAGGTTTCGTAACCTCCATAGTTAGCTGGTATGCCTTTAGCACCTATTATTGCAATTTTCATAATGAATTGTAAAATTTATTTGTTTTTAATCCTATTTTTAACCAATCGTACTTGTCTTCAATAAGTTCTTTAGAGTTGGACGTAACCTTTCTTATTTTCTCTTTATTTAATCCTAAAATACAATTGGCTAAATCTAAAGAATCTTCCGATTTAAACACGAAACCATTTGTATTATGAGTAACAACCTCTGTAAATGGTGTTAAATTTGAAACAATAACCGTTCTGCCATAAGAAAGTGATAAAAGTAAAACACCACTTTGGTATATTTTTTTATATGGCATTACCACTATATCAGCATTTTTATAAAATTGTTCCACTTCTTCATCTTTAATATACCTAAAATGAGTAGTAACATGACTAGAGAGTCCCAATTCTTTTATTTTATTCTCGTAATTCATTGCTGTTGTCTTCCAAGGACGGCCTGCTATAGTAAGATGAAATTTATCACTCTTTACAACGACTTTTGCCATGGCATCCAACAAAACATCTACCCCTTTTACTGCCTTTATTTGCCCAAAAAATAAGATGTTTATCCTGGGAGATTTACTACTTAATATTTGCGGTTCTACGAATGGTAAATAGTTCCCATGAGGAATAATCGTTATTTCCCCATTAAAATTGAAGTTTTTTTCAAACTCAGCTTTAGAAAATTGATTATGAACAATAATACCATCAATTAACTTTAAACATAGTTTTGAGACTAATTTTGAATTACCTTTATGGAAGGATTCGATATCATGTAGAGTTACTATTTTTTTTTGCTTAAACCAATATGCTAAACTTAATACAATAAGATTAAGGTTACCTAAACTAAAAAACTGAAAGTGAAGTATGTCAGACTTATTTAAACGAGCATCTTTAAATGCTTTCAAATACCCTCTTAAAAAAGAATATAATTTATTAAAGCTCTTTTTATCCCAAACATTTTCAAAAACATTTTTAGTTTCTACATTATCAAAGCTACGAAACATAGTCTTATTACATGTGTAATAGTTTACCGTAACACCATTACTTCCTAAGCCATAAGCTAGACCATAATCATAATAATCCATACCTCCATGCCCTCCTACGGGGTCTATTATGCTAATTGCTTTATGTATACTTGACTTATCCATGACATTAATTTATTACATTTGTTTGGTTATATGTAAAAGAATAAACTTCTACATCATTTTTTAATAGACCTATAGCTAAACCGTAAACATAAAACACCATACCACCTTTTCCACGAATGGTATTAATCAAACAAACTTTTGCATTCATAACTTAATACTCCTTTTTAAAATTTTTATAATCATTTTTCAACAAATCATTTAATTTTAAAATTGCCTCATAACTTATCTTTTCAGAATTCCCGTTTTTGTAGAGAAAATTATTAAATTTTTTAGATATTGATTTAGGAAATAATAATTTAATTCTTTCAGTAATATTTCTATTTTTTTGAAGAAATTTTCCAAAAATATTTCTTGGTGCCTTACTTTGATTTACAACTTCATTAAAATTTATATCTTGGAGTCTCATTTCAATATTTAAAAATGAATAAACTCTTTCCAAGTCTTTCTCAATTTTTTCAAGATTCAATACTAATACATTACTCTTTCCAAATAGTTCTTCATAGTTTTTTATATTTTTATAATAAAGACTGTTATTTATATATTGGTGATAATGAAATGGGAATTCCATTTCATTTGAAATATACTCTATGAAATCTTTTTTTGCATATCCCATCCTTTTATCCATTAAATAATGAGAGAATGCTCTTTTATAAGGGTCTCTTACAATGATTATTATTTTTGCATTAGGGTTGAAATCATATATGTTTTTAGCTACTACAGGAAAAGCAAAATAAGAAACACTACAATCAGCATAATATTTTTTTTTATCAAAATTATAAAACTTTAAATATTTTTTTTTCTCTTTTATTTTAAAATCTCGATAATAGGATTTCTTATTTAAAATATTATATGAAAAAAAATTTAACTCCTTTATTTTTGGAAAAAACAACTCTTCATTATTTTTTAACCGTTCATATAAAAATGTCGTTCCTGATTTTGGGGCGCCAACAATAAATAAATTAGGTTTTTTCATTTTAAATTCTTTTTAATTATACTTAAACCTGTAGTAACTATATCAAACCTTCCTTTATAAACAAAATAGATAATCTTTTGAAAAAATTCCATCCAATAAAAACATGAGAATATTAAAAAATTAAATCCAGATAAATTTTTCTTCATTGTACTGTATTGATTTGATTTCATGTGATAAAATAAAAAATTTAAATTAGGGTTGGCTGCTTTCATCCCAATAACATTAGATTTTAATGTTTTCTTTATACTAGCCTGAACTTTATGATAAATCAGACATTTTGCTTCATAATATAATTTAAAACCCTCTTTTTTTGCTCTAATACACAATTCTAAATCTTCGCAGTACATAAAAAAATCTTCATCAAAACCCTTGATTACTTTAATTGAATGTTGACTAAACATCATAGTACATCCAGAAATAAAACTTACATATCTAGATTTATTGGCACCTTCTTTAGTTGGAGCCATATTGTAATCTTCAATTTTAGGCCAACCGCGCTTGTAATTAATTTCTCCTCCACCATACCATACTATTTCTCTATTCCCTTCATACATAGTTTTCCCGGTTGTAATACCAATTTCAGGATCAATACTAAATGGAGCTATTAATCCCTCTATTGTATCTGGTTCAATAAGCGTATCGTTATTGAGTAATAACAAATATTTAAAATCTAAATGCTCTTGTGCCCACTTAATTCCTAAGTTATTAGCTCTTCCAAAACCAATATTTTCCTTGTTATAGATTGCATGTAGATGTGGATAGAATGAAAGATCGGTCTCTATCGTTTTTACTTTAGAATCATTGTCTACAATAATAATGAATGGCAACTCAATTTCTTCAGATTCCTGAATAGATCTAACACAATCAATAGTATCGTCATTATTGTTATAATTAACAAGTACTATGGCTAAACTAAATGTTATCATATTAATTTTTTAATTCCTATTATTGGATCAATGGATAATTGTAACAAAGTAAATAGCAAGAAAAAATAAGGATAAACATTAATACTTTTACCTGTTAATAAAGAACTTATCATTAAAAAAGATAACGATAAAACTAAACAAAGTTGAAATTGATTTATTTGTTTAATTTTTAACTGCATCCAAACAAATTTTAATTGTTTAAAAAACAAAAATATTCCAAAAATCCCTAAAGTGAATAAAATCCCAAAAAAACCAATATCACTAATATAAAAACGAACATCTTTCCCCATTATTTTTTCAGCATCACTTGCTCTATAATAACCGTTACCAAATAGTGGGTGTTGTTTAAATTTATTTAATGCTATACCTACTTCATATACTCTAACAGCTGCTGATGAATCATCAATGGAATCTGAATCCTCTGTAAAAACTTTGGAAGCTTCAGTAAATTTATTAAAAATGGTAGCACCTTGAATTGAATTAAAGAGAAAGATAATTACAAATACTATTGAAAACAAGGCTGGAATTACAACTTTTCTGGCAGCCTTAAACTTTCTCATTTTTAATATACCAATACCTATAACTAATAATGTCACTAGAAATATAACCCGTTGTAAATCGTAGAAATGATTTGCTGCAAAAAACAAAAGTGAAAACAGCAAATATTTATAATTACTTTTAAATAAATATAAAGATAACCAGTAAATAGCAATTAAATTGGTGAGATTTTTAGATATTTTTCCTGCATGTACCACTACTATATTACCTGTCAATTCAGATTCATTTATAAAAGCAAAATTAGTAATTGCCATAAAAGCAATTAAACCTAAATTAACCCAAGATACCTTAATAAGCAATGAAAATAATCTGGACAATGAAATATCGTTTTTTAAAAATAAATACACACAAAGAATGACACTACCTACATTATAAAAATTCGAATTGGCTACAAAACCAGCGAAGAAAGATTGACTATAATATAGGTAGCCAGTTGTCATTGAAATTAACATTGTTACAATACCAATATAGTACCAAAATTTTATGCTCTTTGAAAACATTTTTGGTTTTAAAATAAATATAAAATGCCCAATAGTACTTAAAACCACTAATAAATAAGTTGCTATTCTAGATAAGGGTGTTAATTTAAAAACATTAAAAAGCATCAATATTAAAATGATAATTAATGTTAATACTATGGTGTTTTTTTTAATCAATTTAAAAGATATTTAAACTTCATGAGAAAAATTTTTTAATAACTGATTCGTTGTTTTAAGATCGTTATTCATCTTTTTTTTTTAAAAGCTTTAGATAAATTTAGAATAAATTACATAAAGGGTAAACGATGATCTGCGGGAGAATAATTTAATTCCCTTTTCCTTTCGCCAATTTTTTTTGCAGGAACACCTCCCATAATTGCATATGGTTCTACATTTTTAGTAACTATTGCTCCTGCGGCTATAACAGCACCTTTCCCAATTGTAACTCCTGGAAGGACAATTGCTCTAACCGATACCCATACATAATCTTCTATGATTACAGGTGCTCCAACTGCCGCAAAATCAATAGAATTATAATCATGTTGTAAAGTGTAAAATTTTACATCAGAACTAATATTAACATGTTTGCCAATAGTTAAACACCTTCTGCCATCTAATTCACAATTGTAACCAACTACCGTACCTTTGCCGATTTTCACTCTTTTCGGTGAACGTATTAAAAATCCTGAATACAAGACTGCCATTTTATCTAGTCTAACTCCAAAAAAGAATCTCAATATATTATTTCTTATAAAATGAGATGGAAAATGAGACAATATCTTTAGCATTAATGACTGAAGACCCCGGTAATACAATTTTAATATCTTAACTAGCATAATAATCCTTTATTAAGATATTCGTTTTCTTATAATCGTCCCCGATAATTCCCTCAATATACATCTTGACTTCACCTGATATTTCATTTCTATCAGGTTTCTTAAAAAAGAATTTTTTTAACCACTTTACATGACCTAACATCGAATTAGGAAATTTCCTTTTTACTTTTAGCAAGTATTGTATTACTCTCGTCCTAGGAACCAGTGTTTTGTTATGAATTTTATTCATGCTATTAATTTCTAATGTATTATTATCAATTTCAAGAAATGTGCACACCTCTTTAACCACAGCATTAGTGTGTTTTTTAAAATTCTCGAACCTAATAATTAAAACTTGCTCTTTGGGATAAATTTTAAATATTCTTTTAATACTATCATAGTATAAACTTAAATCTATGTACATATTAGAAATGCAATAACCCTTATTTACGCTATTATAATCGTCCTCCAAATCTTTAAGAATATTTTTAAGGTTAAAACCTTTATTCAAATCCATTTGATAATGACTTAACGTCCTTTCAATTGGTTCTCTTAGCATCACTATTATTTTTGATTTAGGATTAAATTTATAAATTTCAGCTGCTGCAACTTGACTCGATAAATAGGATGTTGAAAACTCCCCTATTGCTTTTTCTTGTTTTACTTCACGAAATAACTCTAAATAGTCTTTTTTTTTATCAATTAAAGCGAAATGTTTTTCTTCTAATTTATTTTTTCTAAAATACTTGTCAAATTCGAAATAAATACTTTTTTGAATATCCTCTTTAAAATCTTCAAACTTCATTTCTGTATTAAAGTAATTTGGTTCTTTTATAGGAGATAAATAAACCTCTGGATGCTCTTTTAAATAGTTATATAATGAGGTAGTTCCTGCCTTCGCTGCACCCACAACAAAAAAATTTGGTTTCTTCATAGTTCTTTAATTGTACCAATGTTTTAAATCCAATTTATATTTCTCTTCAATATTTTTTATATCATTAAGAAAATATTTTTCAAGAAAATATTTTTTTTGTGAAAAGTCTAATTTTTTAGTGCTCTCAACTCTATTAAATTTAATTAGTGTTTTTCTTAAAAAAAGACGACAAGCTTTATTTTTTATAAATGTCTTAGATATTTTTTTAATTCTCCAACTGCTATTTAATACAATATTTATCCATTCATATCTAGCATCAGAAGCTCTATTACTTTTAATATTTAGTTTCAAATTCATTACATTGACTCCTATAAATTTTTGAATAGTGTTAATCGTTTGGTCTAAATTAATAACTATGTCTTTTTCAAAATTTAATACTAAAATATTATCACTATCAAACAGTGAATAGTATCTGTTTAATTGGTTGAAATACATTCCTCTAGAGATATAGCTGAAATTATTTCTACTGAATTCATTTTTATTAATTCGAATATTTTCTATTTCGATTCCTTCATCAAATGAAAGTTTATCGTAACCTCTTCTTTTGCTCATTAAATAATGTGAATAAGCACGGTCAATAGGATTTCTCAATATTATAATAATTTTAGTTTTTAAATCTAAATTACTCAAAATTCTTTTTGGGACTTCGTCATAATACAAGTACTCAGGAGTAAAAACACCTACAGATTTTTCTCCGCCGTAACTTGAAAAGAATTCTTTTTTCCACCAATTAAGACCTTTTTTATATCTATTTTCAATATCAAAGAAATGAGCTTCCTTTTTTTCTGGAAGAAAAATATCTTGATGATTTTTTAATATATCGTGAATTGTTGTAGTTCCAGCTTTTTGTGTTCCCACGCAAATAAAATTTATCTTCATCTTATATTGAAATTAAATGGAATTGTTAATATATTTGTTAGTCGATTAGCAGTAATAACTTTCACAATATTTTCAAGAATTACTATTATTGCAGTAGCTATTGCCGCACCCAAAGCGCCATATTTTGTGATTAGTATAATATTCAAAATAATATTTAATACTAAGCAAACTAGGGATATATAACCATGAATTTTTTCAAAACCACACATGACCAGAATCATTCCTGAACATCCTGTAGTGATGTTAAAAAATTGCCCAATAGCTAATATTACCAATACCAAATATGATTCTTGAAACTCTGCTCCCCAGAAACTTAATAACCATTGTCCTAATACTATAAAAAAAAATACAAATAATAAAGCTACTAACGCTAAACCTTTGGTTACGCGTTGAACCATAAGTCGCATTTCGCTCAATTTAGATTTATCATACAAACTAGCCAATTTTGGAGCTATTGAAGCATTGGTAACTTGTAAAAAAAAAGAAGTCAACAATGCCAATCGTGCTGCTACACTGTAAATACCCACATCTTTAAATGTCCCTAAAACCCCTAACATAATAGCATCGGCATTACTCGCAATGACTCCGGTACCTGTGACCAACAACAAAGGTTTGGCCATTTTAAGCATGGGCTTCAAGTTAAACTGTCCTTTAATTTTACTTTTAAAAGTTTTATTCCATAATACCAACACTACAAAAGCCAATAATACACGGCTTATTGCATATAATAATAAGACACTTATGGGTGTAAAAAAAATATTAAAGCTCCAATATAATATTAGTCCTAGTCCCACCAGTAGAACACTTAATGTCTGGTTTACCAAATTGGCTTGCCATATTTTACCAAAACCATTTAAAGCTGAACCATAGACCCTAGAAATGGTTTGTGGGATAATCATAACAAATACGATTAATAATGGAATATACAAGTCTTGATTGTCAGACCATATGTCTAATATGAATGGTAATACAATAGCTCCTATACAAGCAATACATAATGAAAGTATCCCATTAAAGACTAAACTTGTTTTTAGTGCAGTAGCAATACCATTATTATCTAATTTCTCTTTTGCTATAGCAATAAACTTTATAATGACATTTTGAAATCCAAACATCGTTGGGATTAATAATATCATTCCAAATTTATTTGCAAAGTTTACCACTCCCAAGTCTTCAGGTCCTAAAGTGCGTGCTAAAAAGATACTGATTAACAGACCCGAAATCAGACCAAGTACTTTCACTAGCATGGTTTTAGAAGACTTGATAAGTACTTCTAGGGTATGTATATCAAGCTTGGATGTGATTTTTTTAAGCATTAGATTGTTTTTGAACATTTAATCTTTGCAAACAAACTATCAAAGAATCTTTCCAATTTGGAATTTCTATTTGAAATTTATTTTTAATTTTATTTTTATTTAATACACTATAAGATGGTCTTTGTGCTGATGTTGGGTATTGAAATGTTTCAAGAGCATTTACTTTCACGTTGATACCTTTTATCTCAAAAATAGCGTTAGCAAAATCATACCAACTGCAAACACCCTCATTAGAGAAATGAAATACCTCTACATTTTTATAATTTATCTTAGGAAAAATCTCTAAAATTGTCTTGGCCAAATCTCTAGCATAGGTGGGTGTGCCTATTTGATCAACAATAACTCCTAATTCCTTTCTTTCTTTCCCTAAGCGAAGCATGGTTTTTACAAAATTGTTCCCATAATTAGAGTACACCCAAGAGGTACGGATAATAATCGTGCTGGCTGGGTTTATTTTATGAATCGCCAACTCACCATCTAATTTAGTTTGCCCATAGACAGATTGCGGATTTGGCTTGTCTGTTTCTTGATAAGGGACATGGTTTGTACCATCAAAAACATAATCTGTTGATATGTGAATAAGTTTAATATTGTATTCTTTTGCAATGCTTGCAAAGTTTTTAACCGCTAGATGATTAATTTTATTAGACAATTCAAATTGTTCCTCGGCTTTATCTACCGCTGTGTAGGCTGCACAATTTATAATAATATTGATCTCGTTTTTAACAATAAATTCTTTTACGGCCGTATGATTACAAATATCTAATTCGGCTACATCGGTAAAAGCAAAAGTATTGTTTGGGTATCGTGAGGATAAGTCTTTTAATTCTGAACCTAATTGCCCGTTCGCTCCAGTAACTAATATCCTAGACATATAGCTTTTCTTTAAAGTTGAAATAGGTAGCTTTTTCAAATATCGGTTGTTTTCTGTCTTTTTCAGACAACTTCATTTTAGTCGCAGGAATTTTCCAATCAATATTTAGAAATTTATCATTAAAAGCCACCCCTCTGTCACATTTTGGATTGTAGTAATTGTCTACTTTATAGGCGAATATAGCTTCTTCACTAAGCACTACAAATCCATGAGCAAAACCTCTAGGAACCAATAATTGATTTTTATTTTTAGCCGTTAATTCTACTGCAACATGCTGCCCAAATGTTGATGATCCTTTGCGGATATCTACAGCAACATCTAATACCGCTCCTTGAATAACCCGCACTAATTTGGTTTGTGCATGCGGTGCTAATTGATAATGTAGCCCTCTTAATACGCCAAAAGAAGATTTAGACTCATTATCTTGACAAAAAGAAATCTTATAGCCTAAAAAATCTTCTAATTTATCTTGACGAAATGTTTCAGAAAAATAACCTCGATCGTCCCCAAAAACTTGAGGCTCGCATAATATAACATCTGGAATTAATAATCTTTTAAAATTCATATTATAACTCTTTAGCGCGCTGTATTAAATATTGACCGTATCCATTATTTTTTAAGGGTTCTGCAAGTGCAAGAAGTTGTTTTTTTGAAATATAACCCATTTCACAAGCAATTTCCTCGAGACAAGCCACCTTTAAGCCTTGACGATTTTCGATCGTTTGTATAAAATTTGATGCTTCTAACAAAGACTCGTGTGTTCCAGTATCTAACCATGCATAACCACGTCCCATCACTTCTACTTTTAAGTTCCCCTGCGTTAAGTATTCTTGATTTACAGTGGTAATTTCTAGCTCTCCACGATTACTTGGTTTTATGTTCTTTGCTATTTTAACCACACTGTTGGGGTAGAAATATAATCCGATAACCGCATAATTACTTTTGGGAACTATTGGCTTCTCTTCGATGCTTAGTGCTTTTCCGTCCGTATCAAAATCTACTACACCATACCTTTTTGGGTCATTTACATAATACCCAAAAACAGTTGCTTTCTTTTCATCTTTTACATTGGCCAATGATTTTGATAATAAATCAGTAAAGCCATGTCCGTAAAAAATATTATCTCCAAGTACCAAACAAACATCATCATCTCCAATAAAGTCTTCGCCAATAATAAAGGCTTGTGCCAACCCATCTGGAGAGGGTTGCTCTTTGTAATAAAGCTCAATGCCTAAATCCTTACCATCGCCCAAAAGGCGTTCAAAATTCGGTAAATCTGTAGGGGTAGATATGATAAGTATTTCTTTAATACCCGACAACATAAGCACAGACAAAGGGTAATAAATCATTGGCTTATCATAGATAGGCAATAATTGTTTTGAGATTCCTTTTGTGATGGGGTACAATCTAGTACCTGAACCTCCTGCTAATATGATTCCTTTCATGTGTCTCTATTCTTTTTTAAAAAGGTCACATGCTGTTCGCTATTTATTATTTTACAAATCAATAAATTTTTCAGCATGATCGTTTCATATTTTATTTATACTGAGATTTATAATAGTTTTGGTAATTTCCTGAGGTGACACTATTTAACCAGTCTTCATTTGACAAGTACCAATCAATGGTTTCTGACAGTCCTTCTTCAAATGTAACCGTTGGGCTCCAACCTAATTCTTTATTGATTTTTGAGGCGTCAATAGCATATCGTAAATCATGCCCTGGTCTGTCTTTGACATAAGTGATTAATTTTTCACTAGTGCCTGCTGGGCGCTCTAATTTTTCATCCATTTGTTGGCATAAAATTTTCACCAAATCAATATTTTTCCACTCGTTAAAACCCCCAATATTATAGGTTTCATGATTTTTTCCTTTATGGAATACCAAATCTATAGCAATGGCATGATCAATTACATAGAGCCAATCTCGTGTATAATTACCATCTCCGTAAACCGGTAGTGCCTTATCATTTAAAATATTATTTATAAATAAAGGAATTAATTTTTCTGGAAATTGTTGTTGGCCATAATTATTAGAACAATTGGTAATCACATAAGGTAAGCCGTAGGTTTCTCCGTAGGCTCTAACAAAGTGGTCTGAGCTCGCTTTGGAGGCAGAGTAAGGTGAGTTGGGGTCATAAGAGGTAGTTTCTTCAAACAAGCCTGTTGCTCCCAAAGACCCATAAACCTCGTCTGTGCTTACATGGTAAAATCGTTTGCTCTCCCAATTATTTTGCCAAAGAGTTTTAAATGCATTCAGCAAAATCATGGTACCCAAGATATTTGTTTTAGCAAAACCTAAAGGATCAGTTATGGATCTATCTACATGAGATTCTGCGGCTAGGTGTATTACATCTTCAAATTGGTATTGTTTAAAAATGGAATTTATATAGTTTTCATCAGTGATATCTCCATGTAAAAATGTGTAGTTCAAGTGCGCTTCTACATCTTTTAGGTTTTCTAGATTACCAGCATAGGTAAGTGCATCTAGGTTATAGATATGATAATTTGGATATTTATTCACAAATCGCCTGATAACGTGAGATCCAATAAAACCGGCACCTCCTGTAATTAAAATATTTTTCATTTTTTTTATTTTACCAAAAACCAATTATTCAACAATTCTTCTCTATTGTAGAGCATATTTTCTTTAGTACCCCAATCAATGACTTTAAATCCAGCATGCTCACAAATGGCTTGACCTGCAGCAGTATCCCACTCCATCGTTGGAGCAAATCGAGGATAACAATCTGCGGTTCCTTCTGCCACCATGCATAATTTTAAAGAACTTCCTTTAGAGATTAAATTTACCTCTCCATGAATATCACGCATTTCTTGCACATAGGTTTCTGTTTCTGCAGACATATGAGATCTACTCGCCACAATCGTAAACGTATTATCTTCTCTTTCTAATGGTAATTTGTTTCCATTTGAAATTAATGTTTCAATATCAAAATTGTCCAGATCAACAACTACTTTATATGCACCCATTTCTTTACTAGAAAAATACAACTCACCAGTTACTGGTACAAAAATTACCCCAATGAGTGGTAGTTGGTCTTCTATTAAGGCAATGTTTACGGTAAACTCTCCATTGCGTTTGATGAATTCTTTTGTTCCATCAATAGGATCTACAATCCAAAGTTGGTTCCAATTTTTTCGCTCTTCATAAGCAATAGCTTTGCCCTCTTCTGAAAGAACAGGTATATTGGTTTCTGCTAGGTAAGACACTATGACATTGTGTGAAGCGGTATCTGCTTTGGTTAAAGGAGAGTTGTCTCCTTTAATTTCTATATCAAATTCGCCAGAATGGTAGATTTCTAGGATCGCTTTACCGGCTTCTAGAGCGGCGGTGATAGCAGTAAAAAGGTAATTCTGTAATACGGTGAGGCCGTGAATCTGTGATTCAGAGATACCATTATCTGGTATATTGGTATTTATTTTATTCATTTTACTTACTTAGTTTTTTATGTAACGATTGTTTTAAACGGTATAACATTTTTCTAATTGCAGTTATTTTGCTTTTTAATTCATCGTTAAAAATAATATAGCCTATACGCTCTGCAATCACTAATTGTGTTTCTATTTCGGCTAAAGATCCTGATGCTATATTTAAAAACCAAATAAAATCTTTAGTAGAACCTCAGCTAACTCCTTCTGCTATATTTGATGGTAACGAAACTGCTGCTCGTCTTAGTTGGGAGGTTAAACCGAAATTCTCAGAGGCGGGAAAAGTTTTTGTTAGCTTATATATGTCTTCCACCAGGTCTAAACTTAATTTATAAACATCTAAATCTTTATGTGTCATCACAAAATTTTAACTGTAACCGCTTTACTGTTTCACTGTATCACCGTATCCCTGCATCACTACATAACCCTCAAATAATCATCCCCGCTCCAATGGTTTCATTAGTTTGCTCATCAATAATAATGATGCTACCTGTTTGGCGATTTTTTTTGTAGACGTCATAAAAGAGTGGCTTAGATGTACGTATCGAAATTCGACCAATGTCATTCATGTCTATTTTATCAATACCTTCAATACGGTGCAACGTATTTATATCTACCTTATACTTTAATTCTTTCACCATCCCCATGCACTCATTGGTGGTGTGCTTGATAACTACTTTTGTACGTGCTTGTAGCGGAGTGCTGCTCATCCACGTCACCAATACTTCTAGGTCTTGTCCTACTTCAGGAACATTATTTTCGCGCACAATCATGTCGCCACGACTGGTGTCTATCTCATCTTCCAAGGTCATCGTAACCGACATAGGCGCAAATGCCTCTGCAATGTGTTCTCCGTTTAGTTCAATGGTTTTAATGGTTGAGACAAATCCTGAAGGCAAAGTTTTTACTCTATCACCAGGTTTAAAAACACCGCCATCAATACGCCCTGCAAAGCCTCTAAAATCTTGATTGTCTAAGGTATGTGGACGAATAACCGATTGAATTGGGAAACGACAGTCTACATGGTTGTAATCACTAGAAATATGAACCGTTTCTAGATGATACATCATCGTGCTTCCTTTGTACCAATCCATGTTTTCAGATTTGTTAACTACGTTATCTCCTGCCAAAGCCGAAATAGGAATAAATTGTATGTCATTAATATCCAACTTAGATGCAAAAGCTTTAAAGTCTGCAACAATTTTATTGTAAACATCTTCACTATAATCTACCAAATCCATCTTATTGACACATACAATCGCATGCGGTATTCGAAGCAAAGACGCAATAAATGAATGTCTGTGCGTTTGCTCTAGCATTCCTTTACGGGCATCTATTAGAATAATAGCAAGATTGGCCGTAGAGGCGCCTGTTACCATATTTCTGGTATATTGAATATGCCCAGGGGTATCCGCCACAATAAATTTACGTTTTGGCGTTGCAAAATAGCGGTAGGCTACATCGATGGTAATCCCTTGCTCTCTTTCAGATTTTAAACCGTCTGTAAGTAAAGATAAATCTACATAATCGAAACCTTTATTTTTACTCGATTCTTCAACAGCGTCTAACTGGTCTTGGAAAATTGATTTACTATCGTATAATAATCGTCCAATAAGGGTGCTTTTTCCATCATCAACACTCCCTGCTGTGGTAAAACGCAATAATTCTATATTTTGATATTCCATAATTTTATTTTTTTGCTCTATGCTTTAGGCTATAAGCCTCATGCCTAGTATATTTTATGCTATTAGTTTTTTACTTAGACTATATAATTTTCGTTTTATCTCGTTAATTTCTATTGTTAATACTTCATACGTAATGATGTCTATATATTTTAAATCCTTTGCTAGTAGAATAAAGTACTCCAACTCGTGTGCAGACGCTAAACATATAGTTACAAATCTATTAAAATATTTATCAGAACCACGTCCTCAACATTCGCTGAAATTTGATGGTATTGAGTAGGCTGCACGTTGCATTTGTGAAACTAATTGATAGTTTTCACTTTGAGGAAACTGTTTTGTGATGTTATAAATTTTCAACACAAATTGGTGACTTATCTCCCAAACATTATATCTTTTAAAGTCTCTCATTTTTTAATGGCTTTATGCTTTAAGCTTAGTGCTTACAGCTTTTTGGCCTAGAGCCTACAGCTTTCTAAAAATAACCTTGTTTTTTACGATCTTCCATGGCAGTTTCGGCTCTTTTATCATCTGCTCTACCACCACGCTCTGTGGTTCTGGTAGTTGCAATTTCTTCAATGATTTTGGTTAAATCATCTGCCTCAGATTCTACGGCGCCGGTAATAGGCATGTCTCCACAGGTTCGGTAGCGAATGGTCATATTTACCACTTCCTCGCCAGGTTTTAGTTTAATGAATTCTGAATTGGCCAAAATAACACCATCACGCACTACACAATCACGCTTGTGAGAAAAGTAGAGCATAGGCAAATCTATTTTTTCTAACTTAATATATTCCCAAACGTCCATCTCTGTCCAGTTTGAGATTGGAAAAACCCTAAAATTTTCTCCGTAGTTCATACGACCATTGAAAAGGTTCCATAATTCTGGACGCTGATTTTTAGGATCCCACTGTCCAAATTCATCACGGTGAGAGAAGAAGCGCTCTTTGGCTCTTGCTTTCTCTTCATCACGTCTTGCACCCCCCATAGCAGCATCTACTTTATGGGCTTCTAAAGTATCTAACAAAGAGACGATCTGCAACGCATTTCGAGATGCATCTGCACCAGTTTCTTCTTTAGCGCGACCTTTATCAATCGATTCTTGTACAGAACCCACAATAAGTTGAACACCTAATTCTTCTACTAAAGCATCTCGAAATGCAATGGTTTCAGGAAAATTATGCCCTGTATCTACATGAATTAACGGAAATGGTATTTTTGCTGGATAAAATGCTTTTTTCGCTAAATGCGTTAACAAAATAGAATCTTTTCCGCCAGAAAATAACAATACAGGATTCTCAAATTGCGCTGCTATTTCACGGATCACAAATATGGCTTCTGATTCTAACTCTCGTAAATGATTGATTACATAATTACTCATGTGCTTGGTTTTAACTTTTTATTTATGAATTCTAAGATGGTTTTTACACTTTCTTCAATAGGTTGTCCATCAGTAACAACTTCTAATCCAGGTTTTATGGGAGCCTCGTATGGTGCAGAAATACCGGTCATATTTTTAATTTCTCCAGCGCGTGCTTTTTTATACAATCCCTTCACATCTCTGCGTTCACATTCCTCAAGGGATGTATTAACATAAATTTCAATGAAATTATCAGCACCCACAATCTGTTTAACCTGCTCTCTATCTTTTATGTAAGGGGATACAAAAGCCGCTAAGGTGATCACGCCGGCATCTAGCATCAAATTACTGATTTCGGAGATGCGCCTGATGTTTTCAGTTCGGTCTTCAGGTGCGAAGCTCAAATCTTTATTAATTCCTTGACGGATATTATCGCCATCTAAAATATAAGTGGATAACCCTCTTTGATGCAAGGCAATTTCTACCAAATTGGCCAAAGTCGATTTTCCAGAACCTGACAAGCCTGTAAACCACAATAAATAGGTTTTATGCCCGTGCAGCTGCTCACGCTGTTTTTTAGTTGTTTTATAATTGTGTTTTACTACATTTAAACCCATTATTTATTTATTTTACTTCTTTCTTCTCGATGTCTTTTTAAGTGTTTACTTCTATTTCGTTTATCTAAACCATAATTAATACGATACCATAACTTTTCATGACCAAAATAGAGAATCATTTTGGTGATACTTTCATAACCTCCAATTTTTAATCCTGTTAATGGATTTCCTGTTATAATCCACCCAAAAAATACAGTATCTATAGTACCTATTATACGCCATGAAATCGTTTTGAACAAATGGCGTTTATTGGATTCAACCACGAATGATTTGAACCATAATCGTTCATGTAAATAATACCAAATTAGCTTTGTTATTGTAGTTATTCCTGACAAATTGAGTCCCTCATTAAAATCACCTGTGATAACCCAACCAAACACAAAAGTATCAATAGTTCCAATAAGTCTCCAGGTAATACTTTTTGCGATATGTCGTTTACTTAGTTTCAATTTTTTTTATTTTTTTCAACTATAACAAGTGTTTAACTTATTTGTTTTTAATTTTAACAGCTCTTTTAAAGAGCTATAAACATTGCTCTAAGGTATGGCTTCGCCATCACTACTCACAGTAATGGAAATTGGTACACAAAAAAAAAAACTGATTAATTCAGTTGAAATGATACGATGGCACCCATTTTTTTTAATTGAGCAATACAATTCTTTCCTTTTTTTGAAAGCAGTATTGCCTCTTGCTCTAATAATGGTACTTGTAGGGTATCACCTATGGCTACTTCTTGTTGTTTTTGACCATAACTATGCTCTAAATAATACTGCATAGCCAATACCTCCTTTTTAGGTACTATCGCACGTTTTCCTTTCTCAAAAAAATATCTAACCACTCCCGGAGTTTCAAACACCTTATTTACATCCTTTTCATGCAAACTCACCAGTACCATAGAGGGTAATAAAGGTACTAGTATCTTTTTCTTTCTATCAGACCATTGCCTAACTTCTATTCTAGTTGGAGTATAGTTCTCTACCCCTAAAACCGAAAGTCTTTGTGAGACTTTTATTTCGTTTCTAGGTTTTGTATAAACTACAAACCATTTCTTAGAATCTAGGGCTGTCATTTATGATGGAATATTTTTGATTTGTTTGATCATATCTAGCACTGGTTCTTTGGCTAATAAATAACCAATACCTATAACCACTCCCAAAAACAGCCAAATAATTACAATGAGACTACGTTTTGGAGCAGTTTTTTCTGTTGGAACCACCACTGGCTTCAAAAAAGAAAACACTGGGGTGTCTTTTGCCACTTGTAATTTTACTTGTTCTAACTGAGTGACCA
>OJBX01000349.1_pt1 | contig 22356 bp, 33 predicted proteins | sample 1590751 | NCBI WGS metagenome assembly OJBX01 (sample SAMN05416780, study PRJEB24817) | seawater metagenome | isolation source: Sea water | place: Canada:Atlantic | collected 2013-07
ACGAGATTTCTGCCTGTCTCGTGGGCTCGGAGATGTGTATAAGAGACAGCTGTAGATGTTCACCGGTTCGTAAATGCAATCAACCTTGTACTCATCCTTCAGACGGTAGGCCACCACTTCAAACTGCAGCACACCCACCGCGCCCACAATCAGGTCATTATTGCGCTGCGGCATGAACACCTGCACCGAGCCCTCCTCCGACAGTTGTTTCAGGCCTTTCTGCAACTGCTTGGTTTTGAGCGGGTCTTTCAAGCGGATACGACGGAACAACTCCGGCGCAAAATGCGGGATGCCGGTAAACTGCAGGCTCTCACCCTCGGTGAAGGTATCGCCGATCTGGATGGTGCCATGGTTATGGAAACCAATGATGTCACCCGACACCGCATTTTCAGCCTGCTCCCGCTCGCCCGCCATGAAGGTGACCGCATCACTGATACGGACTTCCTTGCCCAGGCGGCAATGGTGCAGCTTCATGCCCTTGCTGTAGGCGCCCGAGCAGATGCGCAGAAAAGCAATACGGTCCCGGTGGTTCGGATCCATGTTGGCCTGTATCTTGAAAACAAAGGCAGAAAATGGCGCTTCCTTGGGCGTCACCGTGCGGCTTTCAGTCTCGCGCGCTCGCGGTTGCGGTGCCCATTTAACAAAGTCATTGAGCATCTCGCGCACACCAAAATTGCCCAGCGCTGTGCCAAAAAACACCGGTGTCATGCGGCCAGCCAGATACTCACCCAGATCAAATTCATTGCTGGCGCCCCGCACCAGTTCGATTTCGTCGGCAAAGTCATCGGCATAGGCGCCCAGCAGTGTTTTTGCCTCGGCACTGCGCAACCCCTGGATCTGCACGTCATCCGGAATACGCGTGCCCTGACCATGGTGGTAAACATGAATGGTATCGGTGTACAGATTGTAGACACCCTTAAAACCTTTACCGTTGCCCAGCGGCCAGTTGATCGGCGCACAACGGATATTCAGGACCGTTTCGATCTCGTCCAGCACTTCAATGGGCTCACGGGTATCCCGGTCCAGTTTGTTCACAAACGTGAAGATCGGCGTATCGCGCAAACGACAGACTTCCATCAGCTTGATGGTGCGGTCCTCAACACCCTTGGCGCCATCTACCACCATCAACGCCGAGTCGACAGCGGTCAAAACCCGGTAAGTATCTTCCGAGAAATCCTCGTGACCGGGTGTATCCAGCAGATTGACGGTGGCGTCGTTGTACGGGAACTGCATCACCGACGAGGTGACCGAGATGCCACGCTGCTGCTCCATCGCCATCCAGTCCGAGGTCGCGTGCTTTTCGTTACGCTTGCCCTTTACCGAGCCTGCCGACTGAATCAGCTTGCCGAACAGCAGCAGCTTCTCCGTGATCGTGGTTTTACCAGCGTCCGGGTGCGAGATGATGCCAAAGGTGCGACGCGTCGCAATTTCCTGCGCAAGTAGATTGGTAGACATTGAGTTAAAATCTTGTGGTTGCAGCCGTAATCGGCCGGCCGGAGGCCAAAACCGTTATTTTCGCCGATGTCTGCCCGACACACAATGACCAGGCTGACATTAGCGGCAAGATCACGACTGTGATACCCTTGCGCGCCTCAAATTGACGATCCGGGCACAACCATAGTTGAATGGGTGCTTCCGATGCGTTCATTCACTGCCTCCACCTTTTATACAAGGACCACGCTCATGGGTCTGTTAGTTATCGTCACTGTGCTGTGGGCGTTCTCATTCAGCCTGATCGGTGAATTTCTGTCAGGCAATGTCGACAGCGATTTTGCCGTACTCACCCGCGTGACACTGGCTGCCCTGATGTTCCTGCCATTGACACTCTGGCGTGGCATTCCGCGACCACTGATCATGGGTATCATGTTATGTGGTGCACTGCAGTTTGGCGTGACCTATGCGCTGATGTACCGGTCTTTCAGTATGCTGACCGTACCGGAAGTACTGTTGTTTACCATCTTCACACCCTTGTACGTGACCCTGATCGATGATGCCCTTAACCGCCGCTTCTCGCCGCGGGCGCTGATCGCGGCAGCCATAGCCACGCTGGGGGCTGCAGTTATTCGTTACGATGGTTTGAGCCAGGATTATCTGACCGGGTTTATTATCCTGCAGGTTGCCAATATCACGTTTGCCGCCGGCCAGGTGGGTTACAAACACCTGATGCAACGCTGGCCAGTTGAGATTCCACCATGGCGTACTTTCGGTCACTTTTTTATTGGTGCGCTGGTGATCGCTCTACCCTCCTTCCTGATTTTTGGCAATAACCAGCTGCTGCCAGACAACGCTCTGCACTGGGGCATTCTGGCCTGGCTGGGTGTGGTTGCCTCGGGGGCAGGACTGTATTTATGGAACCGTGGCGCCTGCGACGTTGATGCCGGCACGCTGGCCGTGATGAACAATGCGTTGGTGCCGGCCGGACTGGTGGTCAACCTGGCCATCTGGGGTCATGATGAGCCGGTGCTGCCGTTGCTCATCGGCGGCAGCATTATCGCACTGTCACTGTGGGTTAATTCACGCTTCAAGCGGCGGCCGCTCAGCCGACCTCAGGTCCAGTAGTGGCCACGGGCCGGGAAGGCTCCACAATCCACTCGCTCCAGGATCCCGGATACAGCCTGGGCATGGGCAAGCCAGCAATAACCGCAGCCAGAATATTGTGGCAGGCAGTGACGCCGGACCCGCAATAACATACCAGTGCCTGCCCTGCTTCGGGCTCAGGGAACCGCTCTCGCAATACCTGCGCCGGCAGCATCAGGCTGTCAGCGCCAAGATTGCCATTACACGGCACACACACCGCACCAGGAATATGCCCCGCCACCGGGTCTATTGGTTCCACTTCACCACGAAACCGTTCCGGCGCCCTGGCATCCAGTAGTTGAAATACAGGTGTATCCTGACCTGCCTCGATCTGTGCCAATAACGCTTCTGCGTCAACCAGCAGTGAGTCATCCGGCCGCGCGCTGAAGTCGCCCGGCCAGGGCCGTACCGAACGCTCAGCCGTCATCGGCAGACCTGCCTCACGCCATGCTTTGAGACCGCCATCGATAACGCTGACGTTTGAATGCCCCAACCAGGTCAGCAACCACCACAACCGGGCGGAATAGAACCCCGGGCCATCATCATAAACAATGACCTGATCGGATTTGCGCAGTCCAATTTCACGCATTCGGGCTTCAAATACCGCCGCATCCGGCAATGGGTGACGGCCGGTGACACCCGGCACTATCGATGATGACAGGTCTTTATCCAGATCCAGATAAACCGCACCGGGCAGGTGAGACTCGGCGTAGGCTTGCGCACCGTGAACGGTATCTTCCAGCTTGAAACGAACATCGAGTACAAGCACATCATCAGATAATCGATTGGCGGCCTGGGTCACTGACATCAACGGAGAGGATTCGGGGGAAGTCATGGTTTTTTCCGGTTACTTTAACGGGATTTTGTGCCATGAACATTAGCAGCAGGCGAATGGCTGACGCAAGCATGGTCACGCTTGCAGCAGCCTGATCAGATTCCCACTGACATCAAACCAATGCAGCAAATGTCACACAATCGTCATATCAAGGACGCACCGCTGTCACAAAGCACTGCCACACTGGCGCCAATTCAGATATCGGAGACCCCGATCATGATTCAGCGCAGCATACTCGCCCTGCAATGGCTAGCCGACCTGGACGCCCGCCTGTTTCTCGGTCTGAACAGTCTACACCAGCGCATGCAACTGGAAACGCTGGTGCGCTTCATCTCCTTTACCGGCGACGGTTATCTTTACCTGCTGATGGGTCTGACCCTGCCAGCGCTTTTCCCGGAACAGGGCATGACCTTTCTGCTGGCCGGTCTGTTGGCGTTTGTCATCGAATTGCCCATATACTGGGTTCTCAAGCGCAGCTTCAAACGCCGTCGGCCGTTTAATGTGGTGCAGGCGCTGGCACCGATACTGAAACCTTCCGACGAATTCAGTTTCCCCTCCGGCCACACCACTGCCGCATTCATGATTGCCGGCATCACCAGTGTCTGTTTCCCGGCCATCAGCCTGCTGGCCTACAGCTGGGCAGCACTGATCGGACTGTCGCGCGTCATGCTGAAAGTACATTTCATCTCCGATGTACTCGCTGGCATGGTATTGGGATCTCTGGTCGCCTATTTGAGCCTGAGCGTGACCGCAGGCTATTAACACAACACTTTCTGGGTTAATCTTCTGGGCTACATCCAACCATGATCGGAGTCCAAAACAATGAAAACCCTGGTAAAAACATCCCTTCTGAGCCTGATGCTGGGCACTCTTGGCATTTGCAGCATCAGCAGCGCCGTAGCACAGGGCAATGCTGACTTGCGTGCCGCCATTGATGGCGAACATCGCTCCGATCTTAACCGGACCCGCGATGTCTATCGCAACCCATATGAAACCCTGACCTTTTTTGGTGTTGAAAGCGACGACGTCGTTATCGAAGCCTGGCCCGGCGGTGGCTGGTACACCGAGATTCTGGCAGCCTACCTTCAGGATGAAGGGACACTGATCGGCGCAACCTATGACCGCAGTCCCGAGCCACTGGCTGGCTGGATGAGCGGCAGCAACGCCATGTTCCAGCGACTGCTGGACAGCAATACGGAAGCTTACGGCGATGTTGTTGTTTCCGAGCAACTGACTCAGGCCCAGTCGCAAATCGCGGCACCGGGCAGTGTCGACGTAATCCTGGACTTCCGTAATGCCCATAACTGGATTGGCATGGGTGCAGACAATGTCATCATGGCCTGGCATGACGCACTCAAACCCGGCGGCACAGTGGGTATCGTGGATCATCGCTGGAACGCGGACGAAGCCGCCATTGCCGGCAACGGTTATATCCATGAACAACAGTTGATCGACCTGATGACCGGGCACGGTTTTACCTTCGCTGGCAGCTCGGAAATCAATGCCAACCCGAACGACCCGAAGACCCATGAAGGCGGTGTCTGGATGTTGCCACCCAACCTGCGGGGCCTGTCGGCCGATGAACCCGAACTAGATAAACCACCTGCCTAAAACACGATAACTGGATGAATCGGGATGGAGCGGGATGATACTGGACGAAGGATATCGAAATCCAGTTGCACAGGGTGAAACACAAAAAAGGCCGCTATTGCGCCGGTTCCTTAATCCTCTCCCCATTCGAAAGCCAGTTGTTCAACATCAGCGTCGCCACTGCCCACTCGTCGGTAAGCCCTCCACATGAGCTTAGGAGCCTCGTCGTGGTCGGTCGCGTGGATCATGTGATACATCACTTTGCCGCCTCCGTTCTCTCTTTCAAATATAGGCCAAGACTTGACGTCTGCGTAGCCCAGGGACTGAATTCGGGTCAGCATCATTTGTACCTGGACATTGGTGCGTTTCCCCACCAGTTCGGTCCAACTGGAGTCCCCCCACCAGCGAACCATTTGTTCCTCCTTTCGCTCCTTCAGGCCGCTGATTGATCTGCTGAGCCAACCAGTCGGAAAGAAGTAGAACAGCTCGATTTTATTGGTGGATTTATGTCCGGCCAGGGCCTGAACAGTGGACCAATCGCATTCGAACGTGCGCTGATCTAAAAGGGCAAATGTAGCTTCCTTATCGGTAATAACCCCGGAATCGAGCACCGCTTTCACATACTCATTGAAGTCGCCAAAGCGAGTCTCTATGGCTCGGGTTTTGGGGCTGACTTGCGCTGCCACCATGCTACTGAGCGCGTCATAAGAGTTGCGATTCTGCTCGCATAGAAAGAAGTTTCTAAGCCATTTTGGCTCTATATCGAGAACTAGCTTAGCCGCCCATGAGTCAGCGTCATCCGCATTCTGAGGGCCTGCAAACCCGTCGATGTAAGTGCCATGATGGGTGATAAAAAGAAAATATCGAAGGTACTGACTAATCAGCTTCGCCTTGGTTTCTGTCCAAAGTGGATGGTTCAAGGACTTGATTTTAACCCTGTTCCCCGTATGGGGCGGCTCTGGCCATGTCTTCACATCATCAAAGGTGAGTTGCTTCTCCGCCATCCGTTACGCTCATATAGGTACCTCATCCCAAGTTACACCATCCAGAACGCGCCCGGCATTGCCTTTCCCGAGCCCAAACAGCACCGTATCTTCATCTTTGTCAGAGACAATAATCTTAGAAGTCCTGCGATTGTTATCTGGCTCCATAGGAGCCCAGTGTCCCCACTGCTTGAAGTGAAACGCGATGTCGGCGGCGCTGCACTGATCGCGCAATGACTTTAGCCAACGCGGGTTCATAGGTCGCGAATTATGGCCACTCTCACCGCCCGCAATTATCCAATTCAAACCGCTGTTGGCGTATTTGGATATGTCAATTTCGCCCAGAAGTGGCTCGCAAGATAAGAAATGCACGGTGGCTTGTATAGCCAGTAGGTGCTCAATCCGCTGGTCAAAGCACTTTTGATTCTCAGCAGTCACGCCGAGCCAAATATTGGCAGGAAGCTCATCCCAAGGCAGGTAAGTCTTGAAGTTCTGAGGGCGTTTAGTCAGCAGAAGCCAGTCAAGCCACGGCGTCTGCTCTATGAGCTCCCATAATTGGTGCCGCCATGGATTGAGATCTGCCCGGCGTTCGAACACATCAGCCATCGAAGCACAGAAAACACGTTTCCGCTGGCCCTCAATCTCGGCTTCTTTGTTCCAGCGTAAAGGCTCTTTCCAATGCTTATCGGAGAAAAATCGGCGCTGGCTGCCTTTGCCCCACAGGTCTGATTTGCCGATTCTCCTGGACCAGGTTTCTGCATAGCAGTTCAGGCATGCTGGCGATACTTTGATACATCCCCACCAGGGGTTAAAGGTGTGGTGAGTCCACTCGATTTTTGATGATTTGGCCATTACAACTCTCCTTCGGTGATTATGGCAACTAATTGCATGTCAAACAACTAAGTTGCAGTGCAGGTACCTAAGTTGGTTCGCATCCGGGGTGAAAAAGATGTGTGGGCAAGGAAATCAGCTGCTATAACAAATTCAGAAAGCCTCGAAAAACAACCAGCAGGAAGCAAGCAGCAATCTTTGCCCGGCCTACTGGCCGGGTCTTTTTCAGGGAGTTTGATCTGTGTTTATCGCTGATTGTTTAGGCCCTTTTGACACGATAATTAAGCCCATAAATTTGATCCAGGCTTCTGAGAGCATCACGGAGGACATGCCGATTGAAACAAGGACGAACCACGGTGGTCTCTCGTGCACACTAGCCATCCACCACATGATCAATGCAATTGGGACAGCAAGCAGCATGGTTGCGATGAACTCTCTCATGACATTACCCTTGGACGTAGACAAACTCGATGCGGTTGACGGTGTCGCACATCTTGATTTTGTTGTGCCTGGCGTAGAATGTCATGAACTTAGCACGAGACCAGCCAGGGAAACCTTCCTTCTCGCAGTCTGCGGTGCTCATAGCCGATAACGGCTCAGCTCTGGCTGAGGTGACTTCGCAAAGGTGGATCCGCTTCACCTTCTCACCCTTCTTCAGGCCCATGGCTTTCTCAACGGCCCAGAATCTGTCGCCTGGCTTCAGTTGCCACCAGCCCTGGCGACGGGTCACGGTTTTCTGCTTGAGGCGGACCTGCTCGGTAGTCAGCGCAAACGACATATTCCTGGGCATTAAGAGCGCCTCTGCTGTGCTTCCGGTGCACACGCCGAACATAGTGTTTTTTCTGGATCCGCCCAGTAGCAGGACTGGCCGGTGCGCTCGACGCAGCCGCTGCAGTCATTGTCGGTGCAACCGCATTTGAGGCAAGTGCCAGGCTCTGGTTTGAGTGCCTTCCGTTCCAGGCGATCGGCAACCGCCATTTGCATTTTCAGATAGGGTTCCCAGTCATGGTCTGGGTGATCGATTTTGGCAACGTAGACAACGGCCCTTTCGGCGGCGCGCCACCAGGGTGCCCATGATGCGTCGATGGTCTTAGCACGAAGTTTTACCGTCCGATAAACCTCGTCCTGCATATCCTTGGGCACCATCGCCCAGTGCATTCCGCACATCAGGTACTTCGGCGGGCAGACCGAGTTACAGTGTTTGGCATGACAATGGTGTTCACGCATTCTCAGTCTCCGTCTTGCTTGTCCAAACGCCGTCGCGCCACTGAATTGCCAGCAAGCAGGCCTCATCGTAGGTGTCTGCGTAGATCCATGTGGTGCGCATCCAGCCCCAGGATGCGGATATTGGCTCGCCGGCAGCGGAAAACTCTGGCTGAGGTGTTGCAAACTGGATCAAAAAGCCGAATCGCTTGCCGGTCGTAAGCCACTCGGATATCTCCCAGTTTTGCAGCTCTTCAGCCAGCTCGGGAATGCCCAGCACGGTTGAAATTTGATCGGCGTCTTGAGCAAAAGCCTCAGATGCGCAATCTGACCATGCCTCTGGGTCAAAGCACATCGTTGGTAAATGCAACACGACTTCAGCCCGTATAGATTTGTCGTAAAACTGTGATGCAATCTGCAGTGCGTTTTCCATCGGATAGCTCCTGGTTGGTTATTCCGAGAACAGCTTGTGCTGGCGCTTGTCGCGCTCCTGCTGCTTCACGGACTTAATGATGCGGTAGATGACGGGCACAGCCAGGCCATGCTTTTTGGCCAGCTGGTGATGGTTGGTACCATTGAACTCGTTGTAGATATCCAGATTCCTGGCGGACAGCTCTACCAGGTCGGTTTTCTTGATGTAAATCTGTTGCCCGCCCCAAGCAGATCGGATCTCCTGGGCGATGCGGCCGGCCAGCTCGTCGGCACGCTCGGCCGGCACGCCGTCGCTGCAGATAAGCCTGGCGGCGATCTGATGCAGGTCTATCAGTATGTCGTCATCCTGTTGGATTTCAGGAACTGACATCGCGGAACTCTCCATTATTCCCATTCTATGTCGCAGCGTCGGCACCACTGCTTGAGCTGCTCTATCACCTTTCCGGCCGCATACTGCGGCAGGAACTCAGGCGCGCTGTATCCTCTACCACTATTGAACTGGCCGGTAAAGTGTTCGACCCAGGCGCACAACGACTCTTTACCTGGGCTCTTGATTTCGCCGGCGTCTTCCAGGGCGCGCCACAGGACATGTATCAGCCCCAGTTCTCCCTGGGACAGCATGCCTGGTGCCCGCTCAACGCGCCGTGGCCGCTTCTTCGTGCTCTTGGGTACGAATCCCTGCTGACGCAGGTGGCGCAGCACCTTGGCCCGCTCACGGTCGGTCATGGCATCTGCGCTGACGCTGGTTTTGCCGGTGACTGACATCAGCATCTGGCGGTATGTGCTCAGCACGCCAGCAGCCTCGTTGCCGTCATCGTCAGCGATGCCCAGCTGCTTAATGGCCACCTTGATCATGGCGATGTCGCTACGCGGATTTGCCACAGATCACCTCGTTGAACAGCTCTTCAAAACTCATGTCAGCTCGTGCCCTGACACCGGTACCTTTTGGCTTTGCGGTGTACCAGGTGTTTTCGCGATCGCCGCCTGAAATAGTAATCTCGATCTGATCATCAGCGACATTGAAAGCTTTAGCGGCAGCGCGTCTTGCTGCCTGCGGTGCGCCGGCCGTGCAGGTGGCTTTGATCTTTGTGCCATCGACCCTGGCGTTGTATGTGCCGTTGCTGTCCTTGACGCAGATCCTCATGCGGACCTCCCCAGAGCCTTTGTGAGTGACTGCAGCAGACTGACGCGGCCGTTGGCTTTCTCGGGTGCAGATTGGACGCCTACGAGCTGTTCAGCAGGATCTTCTGGATCCGGTTCATCACTGGCGGTAACAACGACATGGAAAACCTGCAGCCTGCTGCCGTCTGGGAAACTGAACTCGCTGACACCCAGATCGCCGTAGTGCCATTGTTCGGTGCAGTGGTCGCTGGCGTCTGACATCAGACGGTCGATATCGTATTCGGATTTACCGATTGGCCGAATAACGCGCCTGTTACGCATCAGGATGTCCTGGGCGATGCTCATGATGTCACCCCCAGGCGCATAGGCCCTGCAGAGCCTGAGACAGCGTGATTGAGTGTCACGCCATCAGCAGCGTCGAAGCCGGCATCTGCAGCAGAGTAGTCTCTTTTCGTCGTCTTACGCTCACGTGGCACATACTTCGATTTTGTACCGGGTCGCTCTTCCATATATCGGCTGAGTAGTTCCTGGTCGCGCGCGGGCACTTGGAAATCGGAGACAGTCAGTTCGATCCGGGCAAGCCAGGCCCGGCAGAATAGATCCGCACGGCGGGTCTTCGTGCTGCGCTTCAGCCTCTTATCCAGGGTAGAAAGGAATTCCTTGCGGTGTCGTGCCAGGGTGCGGCGCAACACGTCGAAAACATAGCTCGCGATCTGCGCCTGGGCCCCGACGCCGAAAAAGGTGAATCGGATAGCACGGTGGCAGCGGGTCAGAACCGACCGCGCCCCAAAAGCCCGCTCAACAACATTGGCCAGCTGCAACAGATAGGCTGGTGGCATTGTTGCTGATACGAAGTTCGCATCGTGCTCTTCCACCTGCAGGATATCGACGTCATCCAGTGACAGTGAGTATGTTTGCATCAGCTTCTGAGCCTGGCGCATAGCAGCAGCGGCCTCGTGCGGCTCTGAGGAGCCGGCCAGCGAGAGCAACTTGCGCAAGCGCTGGAGGATTTTCGAAGTCGGTTCGCTCATGGTCTCTCTCCCGATGACGCTACGCGTCCAGTGACGTTGTTTGCTGTTGGTTGCGCAGTTTGACTACCTGAGTGACTGCATCCTTGAGCCCCATCGCTGCTACGGCCACATCACCAGGTGTAAACCGGTACCGGGCGCGAGGCAGCAGGACAGGTTGCTGGACTCTTACTGCTTCCAGGAACACCGGCCGCGCCACAATGTGCTCTGGCAGCGAGGCATCGACGCACACAAACACGATCGTGTTGAGACCGTCCTGGATGTTGCTAATGTTGGTCACGACAAATGGCGTGTCCGTGCCTGGGTACCAGCAGGCATCTTTCTGCTTTCCTGGGATCATCAGCTTCAGAATTGCTTCTGCTGTCGAAGAGCTGATCGTTCTATCGTGTGATTGGACCCGTGGCAGCTCCGGTGCTGCCTTGGGCGTGCGCTTCCCGGTGATGACGTACAGGACATCCACCCCAAGTTCATAGATCGCTGCAAGATACTCAGCTGTTGGGGAAGAATTACCCAATTCGTATCTGGATTGCGAATTCGTTGCGACGGCTCCGTGCTTCGCGCATTCGGGCTGCAAAACACCTAGCCTTTTTCGCTCCTCCTGAAGCCGTTGGCCAATAGCTTTACGCAGATCTGATTTAACCTGCTCCATGCTCAGGCCCCCGCAATATCAAGTGGGATCAGCTTGTACTGGTCAGTCTCGCCGACCCGCTCATAGACGCGGATGTAGGACTTTGAGCCGACCACCTGCAGGGCATCACTGATGGCATCCATGGCCCGATTCCAGCGTGGGTCATCGATGTTGTGCCGGCGCAGCGCGAGCACTCGAGCAGTGCGAAGTTCGCCATTGCGATCAGCGCGGAAAGCATCGTTGACCATCATCATCAGGCCTGGGTGGGCGTCCCTGCTCCAATCGCGCAGGCACTCGTCAATGAGTTCCTTGGCGGCGTAGAGACGCTCATCGAAAATGATATTGTCAGCGTTTGCGCGCAATACTTTGTAGCGGCCGTCGAACGAGAGCAGCGTCAGATTGCCTTTTTTGCCGCCCAGGGTGACCCCATACTGCTCGGCCGACATCTCAACAAATGCCTCGATATCGCCGTAGATCGACGCCTTCATGGTGCTCAGCAGTTGACTGACATTTCTGGCCTTGGCAACGATCTCCATGGTCAATTCATCGCGCGCCAGGTCTATCGGTTTGATGCCGGACTCTTTGACCAGGTCGCCGCGTGCATTTTTGCGGTAGCCCTCGGGAATAGCGTTTTGCATGGTCATGCTCCTCAGTAAAAAATGGGGTCAGGCGTGTTTCAGGTGTGTGCCGCGTGTCTGCCACTTGCGTGGCTGTTTGCGGGTGGCCATGGAGCTGGTGATGCGGCCACCGCTGTTGCTGATGCTCTGGTACCGGCTCTCCAGGTCAGCGAGTTCTCTGTCCTGCAGCTGCTGCCGCTCCTCCGCCTCCAGCTCCTGGCGCAGCAGCCGCTCATAGACCAGGACCTGCGCCGGCAGCAGCGGCCGCACCTCTGGTACATCCTTGGCGGGATAGAAGAACAGCACCTGCAGGTAGCCGCGCGGGTTGGTCATGAACTGCGCAAAACTCAGTCCAAAGCGCTGGGCAACGTTGTTGAACACGAACACGTTGGCCCAGTGCTCAACTGCAGCACTGCCCCGGAAATCATCTATCTCCGCCAGATAGTGCAAGTCCGGCTGCGAGTCGTCCTCCTGGGCCCCGGCCATCAGCCAGAACCCAAACAGGACCAGCAGGCCGGTTACCAGCAGCACCGCCAGATCGAGCCACTGGGCAAACGTCAGCGATTGCATGAGAGATTGCATGGTTACAATTCCTTGATCAGTTCAGCGTTGATTTTTGCCATGCCCAGCTCAGCGCAGGAGTTCATGGCAGCGGTCACACAGTTGTTCACGATCAGCGGGTACATCATGTTGACTGGCACCCGGCTGGTGCCCCGGTGGACGCTGAGACGCGCTCGGATGGCATCAAAGGCATCTTTCTCGAAGATGTCCGTCAGGCTGCGACCGACACGTTTGAACTTGAGCTCCAGGTACTTCTCCAGGTTGCCGTTGAGCGGCTGCAGCTCGATGATTTCGCACCGTCGCGACACCTCGCGGATCTCCGGATGGATGTGCTCATTGAGGGTGTTTTTCAGCTCGGGCTGGCCGACCAGGATGATGCTGATCAATTTCTTAAAGCCGTCTTCCAGCTCCCAAAACCGCTTCATAAATTTGAGCGTCTGGATCGGCACATCGTGTGCCTCTTCGATCATGATCACGTGAGCGTTGCCGCCACGTGCTGACTCGGACAGCAGCACTTCGATCTGCCTTGCTTTTGCTTCCAGCGACGACTTAGGCCGCACATCCATGTCAGCGAGAATCGCATCACAGATGCTGCTGGCATTGATGCGCGACTTGTCGATGATCCTGGGGAACACAACCCGGATATTCGGGTCCTCGCGGTTGATCCGGTCCAGTAGATCCCGGCGCAGCGTAGTTTTGCCAGCGCCGCTCTCACCGACCACAGCGATGAAACCGCCGCGCTTGGCCGTCTGGTACATGGCACCTCGAACATACTGCTGATCGGGCGACATAAAAACATCCTCCGGGCATGTCACATCATCAATAAATGGATCATTGAACAGCTTGAAAGTCTGCTTGGCTTTCTGGCTCAGCATCTCGTTCTCCGGTAGTTCTTCGTTGATAAAGGCGGTTTTTTGGGATGAGTCGACCACTGGGTTGGCTTTACGCATGCGCACCAGGTGGCCGTGGTAAGTCACCGGTGTGTCATCCTCATCGAACTGCCACAGCGTCTTGATGTCCTGCGTTGATGCGCCGCACTGGAGCATGTGCTCCTCGGTGGCTCGGCGAATCATCTGGTGGTCGTGATTGGTGGGCCAGTTGTTGTGGTTGATGATCTCGCACAGCGTGCTGGTCGGGATCCCGACCACTCGGTGCAGTTGGACCTGGCTAACACCGAGGCGAAACATCACGCGTTTCAGCATCAGGGTGGCGCCAGGGATGTGTGTAACGGTGTTTGGTGCTGCCATTGCTCTCTCCGTCATGGTCAGTGTTGCGGGTTATTTCACCAGGGCCAGTTTCGACTCCGGTGGTCCATTAATCAGCTCAACGAGCTGGTCGTACTCATCCACTGGCACACCACTTGGGTACCGGTCTCTGATGATCTGGTTCTCCTCGGGCGAGAGTGATCTGCCCAGGGTGGAGCGAATGCGTTTGCAGGCCTCGATGATCGACAGCGGCCTGGTTTCCATCGTGTTGGTGTTGGGCAGTTCTATATCCGTGCCCAGGCGCGGCATGTAGGAAGGCTTGTACACGTTGCCCAGATGGCTGTGCGCATCAAGGCCACCGAACGGCGCCACGTTTTTGCGCCTGAGCTTTTCGATTTCCTCATCCGTTTTTTCCGGATAAGCATTGCGGATGGCGTCTTTGCGATTGGCGTCCTGAACGCTGTCCGGCATCGACTGGAACTCCTCACCCCAGACAGGCGCGTCCACACGGAAGCCAGATAGATCATTGAACTCGACCGGCGACACACTGAAGCTGTGCTTCTCATCCTTGTAATCGGTAGCAATCACCTTCACCTGCCGATCGCCAAAGACCAGCGGACACACGTCCACTTTTGCACCAGGGTGGACAGCAGGCAGACCACGCAGGTCATAGGTCAGCGATCTGTCAGCCTGCGGGTGTTTAAAGCTGATTGTCATGGCCTGACTGACCACTCGCGACTGCGGCGCTGAGGCCAGCAAAGTACGGCACAAGGCGATATCGGGCAGTATTCGAAGTTGCTCTTTACGGATGGTTTGCCAGAGCGCGAAACGAGCGAGCGGCTGGGCCATTCCATCGCGAGCCAGACGGCTGTCAAAATACGGTATGGCATTTGCGTTGAAGGCGGTCGACCAGCGCTCAGCGGCTTCATTAAGCTCATCGACGCTATGCACCGGCTGGAATCGCAAACGGCTCTCAAAGAGCTTCTCCACCAGGTTGTTGCCACCTTCAACCTGGCCTTTAACGCGGGCGTTGTGCGCCTTGTGGGGAATGTCCTTTACGTCCAGTGCAGTCAGTGCATTCTTGATCGCAGAGGATGTGTTGGCGCTGCCTTTGTCCCAAATCAACAGTGTCGGGACACCGTGCATCGGCCTGTCAGCCATCTTTGCCCAGCACCACAACAGGAAGTCCCACAGGTTGGCTTGCGTCTCACCAGCGCTCTGGTAGTAGCGCACCAGCAACGTGCCAGAATAGTGATCGGTCAGCACATATCGCCACACACGAAGTGAAGCGTTGCGCTCGATATTCTGAGGCTTATTTTTGTAGAACTCATCGTCACTGGCGAAGCGCTGAACATCCTGCCCTTTCTTCCCAGGCAGGTAGTACAGCACGCAGTAGGATGGGTCCACCTGGTGAACGTGGTTTGGGTGCAGCGACTGCATTTGTGTGTGCGGAGTGGCCCGTTTAAGCGCTGTCGTATTCATCTGATTTTTGCGCAGCAGTCGATTCAAGTGGCCGTTGCTCACGCCAAAATCACGGCCGTTCGCCTGCAGCATGCTGCGGGCATTAGGCACATCCATGATTGCTTTGCCATTGGCTCTTATGGAGGTTACAACCACGGCCGCCAGATCATTCAGCAACTGGTCGCTCACAGAGGTTGTGCCGGCATCTGAGCGCTTTTTTCGCCCAGAGCTCCAGCCGACTTTTTTCAGATGCTCATAGACCTTGTGAACCGACCAGCCAAGCGCTTCAGCTACCCGCTCTACCTCGGCGCGTTTGCCGCCATGAGGCGCTGTGTCGAGCCTCATAGCGAGCTGACGAATGATGTCTGTGGCTACCTGGTTCATGTCCCTAGTCCTCAGAGTGCTCAATGAAGTCGCCGCCAAAATCGGGCATATAGACTGAGAGATTGAGTCCGAAATCGTGCTCAAGCTTCTGGAGATATCCTTTCAGGTTGGAGATGTGATCAGCGAATGGCTTGACGATCGCTTCCATTTCCTGCTTTGACAGATCGAACTTTTTTGACTCTTCCTGAATCTGCTCGATCTGAGCGCGTAGGTGATTAATGTTCATCAGCGCGCCACCGGTCATGGTGGTCAAATTCGTCCCAATCTCGGCCACCACACCGTTCCATGTTTTGACTCTTTTTTCGCGCTCCCTTAGTTGGGTGTCCAGATCGTTGATCATTTTGTCCTTGCTTGCCAGTAGCTCTTCGCGCACTTCCTTCTCTGTTTTCAACTCCTCGCGCAGCTTGCGGAGAGCCTTGGTGGCTTCGCTGACAGTCATTTTGTCAATTTCATCAAGCTTAATGTCGCCGCTACGGCCCTCAGCCTCGAGAGCATCCAGAGTCTTGTCGTCCAGCGTCATAAGCTCGTAGAGCTTGGAAGGATTCAGCTTTGCGATATTGGGCCGCTCGGAAAATGTTTCTGCTGCCCGTATCATTCGCTGAGCGGTTCTGGCGGGGATACCGAGGCGTTCCAGGGTGGGCAGAAATCTGCCGTGGCCCTCATGATCCTTTATAAGCTTCAGGTGGCGCCCCATTTCTATTAGTGAGATAGAACTGGCGCGGACGTGGAACTCAATGATCGCAATGGATCGATCGTAGCTGTATGCCTCGCCATCGCCATAGGTTGCGCTAACGATAGCCAGCTCTTTGGCTTCGGCAACCTGTTTTGTGTTTCGCTCCTGCTCCGCGTGGTATAGCGTGTCATGTGGCGAGTTCGTGACGAGATCTGGGCCTATAAACTCCGGCGCTTTCGTTTCCTTCGGCCGCCCCGGCTTGCGATCGTTTTTGGCTACCATTTTTTCAGCTCCTCTAAAAAGGACTGGGCAGGCTCCACGCCAATTAGCTTCGCAAGGTGGTCCTTGTAAGTAACTAGCCTTAGTGCGTGAACCTTGAACTCAACTGCGTGGTCTTCCATTTCATTTCTCAACCACTCTTCATCTTGAAGTTGCTGCTCAGTGGCAATTGTGTCGTCGTCTAACATGACTCTCTCCTACAGTGGGTTGCGTGAAAACCGCTGCTCAATCTCAGCAACAGCGGACTTAACCCGCGCCATGCCTTCAGCATGAGCGCGCGAAATCTGGATTAGTTTGGGGCCAAGCCGCCAGCGGCCCTGTAGACCGGGGATCTCCTCAACCACACCGATGCGCTGCAGCGTCGCCAGGTCGCGGGTAATCGTGGGTCGGGAAACCTTGAGCGCTTCGGCCAGCTCTGAATTGCGCAGGCCATGAACTTCGTGGCCAGCCATTGCCAGGATCATCTGGCAAACTCGATCGTGAATATTCTCAGCCATGTCGAGGTGACTCCTGGTCGGCACCGGGTCGAACACGATGCTGGTGCTGTGTATGCGAATTCGGGCCGTACATCATTTTCCCGGCCGCTTTCTTCGGCGCATACGTATTGCGGCTTTTCGAGTGCTTCGGTTGTGAACGACGTTTCACGGTCTTTCCTCCTCAAATAGACTCAGCTCTGGTGCGTCAGTTTTCTCTACATTGGCCCGATGCCAGGCCAGATTTTCCAGCGCTGATGTAAGTGCCGAGATGCAGTCGTCCTGAGACATGCGGCCATCATGGAAATCCATAAGCGCACTGACAGTGCTGGTCAGACTAGACTGCAAAGCATTAATGTCGCGGGCGTCTGCCTTCGAGCCGCTGGGAATCTTTAGCGTGAGGTATTGAGCGGAGTGGGCCATGTAGCGGCTGACAAAACTGATGCCGCATGCATGCTCAAAGGGACGGACCAACACTGCTGGCATTCTTCCCTCGGCCATCCATTTGTACAGGGAATGGTGGCCGGCCAGTCCCATCAGTTCCGCAATTCGCTCGACAGACAGGTTCCTTTTCTCCCTAGCAAAGGCCACACACAACTCCATCGCGTGCGTAATACTGGCCGGTTGGACCCTGTTCCAATTTATGCGTGACATTAGAAATGCCCCCTGGAGGGGTGTTCTAAACAAAAACGTTTTTGCGCTCTATCCAGAAGGTAGGATGGCTTGTAGCCTTGACCCAACATCGTAACTAAGACGGTGGTCGAATCATCAAATACGCCAATTGTCGTAAATGACTCAGGCCGCCGAACGAGGCGAAAGAAAATTCGGCAAATACGACAATTGGCGTATTTGGCATTAGCTCTGGAGAGAGAAATGAAGCTAAGAAAACGACTTGAAAGGCTGGAGACACTGGCGCTTAACCAGGCGCTGATTATTGGGCAGATGACACAGGCGATAAGCGCAATGATGCCTCCATCTGTCCGTGAGAGGACGCTGGATCGATCAGCTGAAGAGTTGCTGAGACTGATCTTTATGGATGGCGTTCCGCTCACTGCTTTGGAAGTATCAGTTGAGTGGCGGCAGCAGATTGCAGGCTCTGGCATTACGCAGACCTCCGGATAACACCTTGCTCTTCAAGCTGGCGAGCCAGGGCTTCCTTGCGCTGCTGTGTCGTCATGACTGGCCCGTGATACATGGGAACGTCGGGGAAGACGCGCTCAACGGGCTTTTCAAGTGCAGTGGCAATGGCGATCGCAACTTTATGGTTCTGGCGTATGCGCCGCGCGACTGATGAAACGTAGTTTGGAGATAGGTTCAAGACATTTGCTATGTGGGTAAAGTTGTAGCCTCTACCCTTTAGCTGTTCTCGGATGCGATCAACGTCCACGGTGGTATACTCTCCTTTGGCATTAAAAAGGTTAAATGCAGATACACTGTAATGTGCATTTTGCATAATAATGCACTCTATAAGAGTGTTCAGTCAACACATTTATGTGTGCAGTAAGGTTATATATGCGTGAAACCGAGGGCGTAGAGCTCAGCGAGCAGGAAAAAGGAGGGGCTGACACCCTATCTAGCCGCCTCAAGATCGCCAGAGAAGCGCTAGGAGGCACACAAAAAGGTGTTTCCGAGCTTTTGGGGATTAGCTTCAGGTCCTGGCAAGACTATGAGAAGGGTAAAAAAATACCCGGAAGTCAGGTGCTATCCAGGCTATGTAGTATTGGGTTAAGTGCTGATTGGCTGCTAACTGGCGTCGGCAATATGTTCATATCTAATAGACACGGTGACGGAGCCAAAGAGGGTTTGCAGGATATTGACCGACACCTCCTTTCGGAAATAATGATTGCTGTTGAAGAAATTGTAGACTCGCGGGTACTATCTGCACGGTGGGACTCAAAGACAAAGGCGCAGGTGGTTTCGGTTCTTTATAGAAACTACAGTGCTGCAAACGAAAAACCACGGCACAATGACCCTGCTCTAAGAGCTATGATTGATGTGCTATTGGGCGACTGAAAAAATAAATAGGATAAGGGTATGGAACCGATTGCAGCCATTTTTATAGCTCATGGACTCATCTTTGGCGGTTTCTGCGGATTCGTTGCGGGTGAAAAAAATCGCGACCAATTCGGGTGGGGTGTGCTGGGATTTTTCTTTGGTATCGTGGCTCTAATCTCGCTTGTTGCCGTACCCAGCTTGCAAGTGAAGCCAGAGTCGGCGACAGAAGGGTCAGGATCTGACCAGTTGACAGGCTCCGATGAAGGCAACGTCGCAGCGGAACCGAAGTCTGTCGGTTATATCACTGACGATGGCAAAAGGTGGGTCTGCAGCTGTGGAGCGTCCAACGGATACAAACCTGATAAACCGATCCAGAACTGCATTAACTGCAGGACAAACCGTGACCATGCGTTAGCGGTTTAGGTCTTTATCCCCATTTACTAACTTAGGTTAAAAGCCTCCTCCTCCGCCTCATCAGTAAGATCACTCCAACTTAGGAGTGATCTACCCATGAGCGCCAACGCGTTTCTCGCAGCACTGCAGCAGACCCTGAAAAAAGAGGGCCGACTGGTTGACCATAAGGCTGACCGGGGCGGCGTGACTGACTATGGGATATCACTGCGCTTTCTGAAAGGCCTTCCCGACCTGGACGGCGATATCGACGGTGACGGCCACGTGACCGAAGCAGACATCACTGCCCTGACACCTGGTGAAGTTGCCAGGCTGTATCGCAAACACTTCTGGGACCACTACCGGCTCGACGAGATCAACCATGATCTGGTGGCCATCAAAGCCTTTGACCTGTTGGTCAACATGCGCTCTAAACCTGCCGTGAAGATCATCCAGCGGGCGCTGCGTGCCTGCAATAAACCGGTGCTCGAAGATGGCCTGCTGGGCTCCAAAACCTTCGCCGCCATCAACGAGATCCGCGATCAGCTTAACCCGCTGGCCGCCATGCGCTCAGAAGCCTATGGACATTACCGGCTGATCATCGCCGCTGATCCTACCCAAGGCGTCTTCCACAACGGCTGGAAAAACAGGGCTTACTCATGAAGATCCTCTCATTCCTGGCAGATGCCATCACGCCGGTTACCTCGCTGATTGACAGCATCCATACCAGTGATCAGGAACGGCTGCTGATTAAGACTGAGATGCTGCGCCTGCAGAACACGGTCACCGGCCAGCTCCTGGACTACGAGTCGAAGATCCTGGAATCACAGGCCAAGGTGATCATGGCCGAAGCGCAGGGGCAAAGCTGGCTGCAGCGCTCCTGGCGTCCGATGACCATGATGACGTTTCTGGTGCTGGTGGTATGCGACAGCTTTGGGCTGTTGGCGTTCCGGCTCTCTGATGAGGCCTGGACACTGCTCCAGATCGGCCTGGGCGGCTATGTGGTCGGGCGCTCTGCAGAGAAGATCGCACCGCAACTCAAGAACATCATGGGGGGAGAGAAGTGAGTACAGAAATCGAAACTGTCGCCAGCCCCGACCAGGCATCAAAGAAACGTTCCAGGGGGCCGGCGAGCATACAGGTTGAAGAAAAAATACTCAGCGATTCAGCCTCTGAGCGGCTGCGGGAGGCCATGCAATCCAAAAGCGCTGATACTGCCAGCGGCTGCGAATCGCCTGATATAAACGAGCCCGAAGTCCTGTTCACGCCCGAGCTTGTTCTGCTAATCAGACAAGGCTTGCAAGGTGGCCTCCATCATCGCGTTAATGTGCTTGAGAGCCAGCTCTCCAGTCTCCAAGCTGAGGTTGCGCGTGGTAACAGTCATCGGCATAGACTTCGCCCAAGAGAGCTGGGTCTGTTCAAAAAGATATCTCGGATCTTGCTGCGCCGCAGCATCCCTAAGCAATAGAAATGAGATCAGCAGCTCGTGCGCGAGCTGCGTGGCTTCAAGATTATCGTTCATGTGGCTCTCCTATCGTTGTTGGAGACCCAACTATAGGTGACCAGGTGGTGTGAATCCACATTGAGAAATGGAGTTACGAGTAATGGAGCTGGCTGACATCCTGAAAATCACCGTGCCAATCATCCTGTTCATGCTCGCAGGCATGGGCGGTGCGCTGAAATGGATCTTCATGCGTGAAGAGAGCAGGAAAGCCCAAGAGGCCAAAAGCCAGAAAGAGTATTGGGGCACTGTGAATGACAACCTGCAGAACCTGGTCAGCCAGCTGGCCGGCCAGGTGCGAGAGAACAAAGGCGAGTTTTCCACAGCGCGAGAGCGGATGGAGGCGCGCATCTCCGATGTCGACAAACGCCTGCAGGAGTTCCGCGAGGAAGTCGCCGGTGAGTACATCAAACGTGACAGCTGGCTGGAACACGCCGTGAGTCTTGAGCGCAAAGTGGATGAGCTTCGCAATGACATTAACCGCGAGATCAAAGATCTGATCAGAGTGGTCAGCAGCAGAGGAACAACAAATGGGACTCAATGATATGGAAACTCAAAGGCACCGGCTGCGACGATTACGCATCCTGCAGGCGTTGTCTCAAAACAGGCCTGAGCCCATTGGCGATGGCCTGATTGCGCAGGTGCTGCGTGGTGATGTTGATCTGAGCTTTACCAAAACCAACATCCGCAACTCCCTGGATTATCTGTTTGAGCGTGGCCTTGTGATCATCACGCTCAGAACGCCGGACCGCTGGATGGCGAAGATCAGTGCTGACGGCGTGGATTTTCTGGACGGCCTGGGCGATCGGCACCACGGCGTTGCGCATCCGGAAGACTTCTGATGCCGGCCGTCAGCAAAATACAGATGCTGCCAGCGGAGGTGAAAGCCTGGCTTGATTCAAAGCTGGTAGCCAACGCCTTTGGTAACTATGACGAGTTGACCGAGCAGCTCAATGACAAGCTCGCAGCGCATGAGCTGGAGCTGACGGTCAGCCGGTCTGGCTTGGGCATCTACGGCAAAACCCTGAAAGACCGGATTGAGAAAATCCGCTCCAGCACAGCAGCTGCCAAACTGCTCAACGAGACCATGGATGATGAGGGTGATGCGCTGGGCATGGCCAACGTTGCCCTCGCCCAGGATCTGATCTTCCAGCTGATGAACCAGTACGATGCGGATGATCCGGACAAAAAGATCAACGTCAAAGAAATCTCCACGCTGTTCCGCGCCCTGGGCAACATCAGCCGGGCGTCCCTGCCACAAAAGCAATGGGCCAAGAAAGTGCGTGAGGAGCTCGCGCGCAAAACCGCCGAGGCGATCAGCGAGATCCAGGCCGAGGCCGGGTTGTCGGATATGCAGTTTGAGCGCGTACGCGCCAAGTTCCTCGGGATAAAAATTGATGGCTAATCTGAGTGCCGCGCAGCAGCGCGAGCTGCTGGACCAGGTCGATGACATACAGCGCGAACGCGTCGGGCAGTTCAATGCCAGCGAAGTGCCTGATGTCCTGCTGCCTTACCAGAAGCGCTGGCACCAGGACATGAGCCCGGTGCGGGTGCTGGTCAAGTCCCGTCGTATTGGCGGCACCTGGGG